>Ga0208783_10001637_pt1 | contig 13160 bp, 24 predicted proteins | sample DEB19_08_DNA_2_FD_184529 | JGI IMG/M metagenome (GOLD analysis project Ga0208783, IMG submission 184529) | Aqueous microbial communities from the Delaware River and Bay under freshwater to marine salinity gradient to study organic matter... | ecosystem: Environmental > Aquatic > Marine >... | reverse complement strand
GTACTTCTGGCCGCACGGCATCCTCCGCGGGGCGCGCTTCGTGCCGGACACGACTGCCGTCGCCGGGCTCACGGCGAAGGTGATCAGCAACTCCAGCGAAGGCAACTGGACGAACCAGAGCGGGCGCCGACTGCGCCTCGAGGTGTCGGACACCTCTGGCCTCGGGTCGAGCGGAACGAACGGCGCTATCGTCCACCGGAGCGGACTGCTCGTGTGGAACAATGACCCGCGCTACAACGCGTACCGGCTCACGATCCCGGCGCAGCACACGGTGGAGGATCACTTCGAGATCGGGACGATGGTCCTCGGCCACATCCTCGCGTTCGGGCGCCGGTACAGCTGGGGCCGCACGGTGCAGACCTCGCCGAACACGACCCTGACGACGGGCCGCAGCGGCGCACGTCGAGCGCAGAACTTCGGCCCCTCGCGCCGGTCAGTAGAGTTTGGGTGGACGGATGGCACCGACCTATCCGCAGTCCGTCAGGCTGGACCTGCGGACTACGTGAACGCCGCGGCCTCGGGAGGTGGCGAGGCCGCGGCTACTTGGTTCGACGCGCCGCTCTCGATGGAGGGCCTCGTGCGCGAACTCTACGGGAGTCAGACGCCAGTCGTGTACCTGCCGTGGATCGAGCGTCAGGCGCTCGGCACGGTCTACACGGCGAGCCATCCCGACCTGATGATGTACGGCCGCATTGTCTCCGACGTGAGCATCGAGACGGTACAGGGCGAGGAGTGGATTGCCAGCGGCGAGGCTAACGGCGAGGTCGTGCGGACCTCGGTCATCCGGCTCGAGGAGGAGGTATGACCGATCGGTGGACCGAGGCGCAACTGCGAGGCGAGATCTACTGGGTGCTCTCCATCCAGTGGGCCGGCGGTACCTTCTACCTGTCCACCGACTCGCTCTACATCACAGACGGCGCGGACACGATCACCACGACGCCAGACCTTGTGGACTACCCGGCGGTCGAGGAGGCCCTCGAGATCTGGAGCGTCGAGGCTCCGCGCCTATCGGTGCCGCTCTCGTTCATCTTGCCGGTCGATGTGCCTGGACTGATCGCCGAGGGGCACGCCCTCGACGGAGCGGTGGGCGAACTGTCGCAGTGGGCAGCGGGTACGGACTGGAGCGAGCGCCGCATCGTGGTGAGCGGCAAGTTGGTCGATCCCGAGTACGGCGCCGAATGGGAGCCGGTCACCTGCTCACTCGAGGAGATGGTCGCCGACGATCAGACGACGCTCCCCGTCCAGCCCATCACGATCGCCTCGTGGCTCGCCGAGGCGGTGGCGGGTACGAGCGCAGCACAGGCCGGCGATACCGGCGTAATCGTGCCGATGGTCTGGGGCACACCGGGCGCGACCACGGCGGCTGGTAGCCCGGCTCCGATCATCGGAACGAGCGGCTCGCTGGTATACCTGGGGATCGCTTGCCATTACGTCGAGGCGTTCTCGGTGGACATCATCGACAGCGCCGGCACGACGGAGACGTTCGTCGTGTATTACACCGACGTGCGGTCCTACTTCGGCGTGACACGCGGGATGCCGGTCGTCGCGTGGGTCGTGGTCGATACGAGTATGTCGTCGCTCGTGTTGACCGACCCGCTCTTCGCCATCTGGAATAACGGCGCGGCGCTCGTGGACGAGAGCAGGCAGGCCATCCGCGGAGTGGGTGACCTGCTCGCGCACGTCCTTCGCACGTCGGCGCTGCGGGTGGACTACGGCCGCGTCGATGCCGTGCGTCCCTTGCTGAACCAGTACCAGACGAGCGGCTACATCGACGAGGTCGTGGCGCTAGGGGAGTACATCGCCGAGGTGCTCGGCGCCGTGTTCCCGTTCGCGATGGCTGGCGGGCAAGGCGGCGTCTATCCGTTCCTCTGGCCGGTCTATCCGCAGGCCACCTCCGCGATCACGGTCCTATCGACCGACCTCGACCCGAACCTCGAGCGCCTCGGGCGCATCGCCTACGAAGGCTCCGACGAGGTCGCTACCGACATCGAACTGCGGTACACCTGGAACCCGCAGACCGAGGGCTACATGGTCGCCCGCTCGGTGGGAGGCGAGGTGTCCGTCGCGGACCCTGACCGCATCACGATCGCGCAACTGATCGGACCGAGGTCGCGCTACGGACTGCGGCGCAAGGTGGTCGAGACGACGGTCGTGCATGACGCCGTGACTGCGAGCAAGGTCTTGCTCGCTCAAGCGGCACGCTACGGACAACCGGCGCGCATGGTGCAGTACATCGCGCCACGCCGGTACGGATGGCTTCGACGTGGTGATCTGATCGCGCTCACCGACATCGAGGTCGCAGCCGCGTCACAGCTCTGCCTTATCGAAGGCGTGCAGTGGACCGAGGACGGCGCGCTCACGCTCACGCTGCGATACATCGAGGCGGGGGCCTGATGGCACGCGTACCGCTCACACGGAACAGCACCGGACAGTTCGCCCGCGTGGCGCAGCTGGTAGCCGGGACGAATGTCACGATCTCCGAGAGCCTCACGGGCGAGGTGCTCACGGTGACGGTTGCCGCGTCGGGTGGCGGCGGTGGCGGTGGGACGCCGGCCTCATCGGTCGTGTCGGAGCAGTCCTTTGGACAGAGCCCGGCCGTGGGAACCTCGACGGACTACGCCCGCGGGGACCACACCCACGGCACGCCGGCCGTACCCGCTCACTCTGCCCTGTCCTCGCTCGGATGGACCGCGAGCGGGCACACCGGCAGCAACACGAGCGTAGCGGCGTTCAATGGATCTGGCGCCGCACAAGCAGTGCAGGCGACCGCAGACGAGACGATGCTCGTGCGCCGTGGTGGAACGCTTCAATGGGTGGCCATCGTAGCGGCTCTTTCGTTGATGAACGATCCCGAGATGGACGAGGACTTCATCCTCGATCAGATCACCACGACTAGCGCCGAAGCGGCGCCGGGGGTCATCTCCTAATGGCACTCACTCCGCTCAACTGGAAGTATGTCGGTACGGCCACGCTCGCCTCCAGCACAGTGCCAAACATGCTCGACGCGATCTATACACTCGGGACGGCTACGACCTATGCGAACGGCACGACGCGCACGCCCGGCAGTAATAGCGCCTGGACATGGGCGCGTCAGCAGATCGCAGGCACGACCGAGGCCGCATACGGCAACCCACCGACCAACGCGCTCGGGATGCGGTACATCCTAGGCGGCACGACCTCGACTGCGCGTGCATACACGCTGCTGACGCCAGACACGGCTACCTCTGTCAACCTGATCGTTGCCGGCATGAACCGAGGCAGCGGGGCCTATGGCAACTGGTACGACGCGCAGCCGTTCACGTCGGGCTTCTCGGGCTACTGGCGTGCATCTCGTTTATTCTCTGCCATCGCCTACGACCGTGTGGCGATGTGGGAGTCTCAAGAGGGCTGCGTCGTCCAGATGTTCACTGCTGCGAGCGCAGTGAGCACTTCGGCCATAGCCTTCGGTGCGCTCATTGATCCGCTCTCCACAACCGCCGGGACGTGCGAGAGCGACGGTCGGATTTACTGCATGAGTGTGACGGGAGGAACGACGAACCTCTCCGCGACGTGGGCTGGCATCGGTGCCGCGGACGGTGGGTTCTTCGGTCATTACACAGTCGCCCACACGTCACACTTCGGCGCGTTCAATAACGGAGCCACCACGGTCACCGGTCTGATCCGCACGCTAGCGCCGATGACCTCGACCTCCTTCCCGACCGGGTGGGCCAACCGTGCCGGCGAGATCCCGCGGATCCCTGTGCAGGTGAGCGTGTTCAACTCCACGTATTGGGGCCAACTGCGCGAGATGTACCACACCTCGGACGCCGCAAGTACGACGACGTGGCGCTACCTTGGTGTCGAGCAGGGATACGTTGTCGCCTACCATCCATCCACGGCGGGCGATGCCCTGCTTCTCAAGGTCTGACATGGACTGCACCGACTACATCATCGCGATCGTCCAGGGCAACCCGAGCGTTGTGACCATCGATCTTCAGGCGGGCGCCACTGTGGATGCAGCACGCCTCCCGGTTGGTGTGACGGTCGAGCCGTGGGCCGAGGACTGGAGCGAGGGCCTCGACGCGGCCGGCGTTCTGGTCGTGCGTTTCCGCGCATAGTGCGCTAGTATCGGCACATCGGATGGGGGTCTGATGGGCGCAGAAACACCCACAGCGTGGACGCAGAAGATGGTCCCCGTTCCTGTGTGGGCGCTTATGGCACTCGGTGCGGCAATGGCCGGAGGAGGCGGGCTCCTCGGCATGTCCCAGGCCGAAGCCTCGGGGGCCATCGACCCGGCACAGATGGAGCAGATGCTCTCCTCGCAGCGCCGCATCGAGGGTCGCCTCGACGCGATCGAGCGCCAACTGGCGACCGTCGCCGCGATGGCCCACACGCACACCGGAGTGATCAATGCCCCTGTCCCCTGACGAGATCGTGAAGCTCCCGGCCGAGGTCATGGACCTCATCGCTGCGATCAAGGAAGCCCGCGCCGTGAACGGCGACGGCGGCGCCAAGATCACGCGCGCCGAAAAGCGTCTCCTCCTCACGAAGGCCGCGCGCCTCGTGTGGCTGCTCACCACTGACGCCCTCGATTAGGAGGCATCATGCCCGCTCTCGACCTGTCCGGCATCACGCAGTACCCCTACGTCTCCAGCACGACGACGCCGGGCACCTCGGGCCTCTGCCGCATCATCCTGCTCCCCACGAACGTGAGCCTTCAGATCACGCTCCACAACAGGGATAAGGCATCGAAGGGTCTGGCGTTCAGCTATGACCAGACCCTCACCGATGGCGGCGCGATGCCCGCGACGTACTTCTCCGTCAGTGACCCCATCCACATCAAGTGCAGCAAGAACCGCATCAGCGGGTTCGCGAACGTCACGCAGGTTGCGATCTTCTCTCCGTCGCACACGGCGGTGAACTGCGAGATCCTCATCGAAGAGGACGGGATCTAATGGACCCGATCCACGTCGAGGAACCTGCGCCCGCGGTGACTGCTCCCGAGCAGACGCCCGAGAAGGACGCCGTCGTGGCGAGCGTGACGGATGACGCCGCGCTCATCGCCCACGAGGCGCAGGCCGCTACCCCGTCGCCCGAGGAGCTCGTCAAGCTCGCCCAGGGCGCCGAGGAAGGTGGGATGCTTGGCGTGGTCCTCGCCGTCGTGGCGGTCCTCGGGGGCGGCGCGGCGTGGAAGTTCTACTCGCAGAGCTCGAAGCAAAAGGCCGAGCTCGCCAACAAGCAGGCCGAGCAGGCGCACGAGCTGGCGATGGCCGAACTGAACGCGAAGCTGCAGGGGCCTACGTCCAGCCCGCCGCAGTGCATCGCAGCGCACACCTCGCTCGAGGCGCGGATCGCAGCGGTCGAGGCCAAAGCCTCGCGCGCGACCTTGCCCGACTTTCCCGACGACTTCGACGCAGAGCTGCTGATCGCGCGCGTCGAGAAGCTCGAGAAGGCCGCGAAGAAGAAGGCCGCGCCCGCAGGGAGGAAGCCGTGAACCTGTCCGAACACTTTACCTTCGATGAACTGACCCGCACCGGGCAGACGGCGCTCCAGGCGGTCAACCGTCAGGAGGCACAGGCGTGCATGGGCGCGCTCACGGCGCTCGCCACCACCATCCTCGAGCCTATCCGCGCGAAGTTCGGGCCCATCCGAATCAACAGCGCGTTCCGTGGTCCTGCCGTGAACACGGCGGTCGGTGGGAGCAAGACCTCGCAGCACATGAGCGGACAGGCTGCGGACATCGTCGTGCCGGGGCATCGCCTCGAGGACGTGTTCGCGTGGATCGTGAAGGAGAGCGGTCTGCCCTTCGGACAGGCCATCCTTGAGGGGCCGGGCGGCACGGTGTCGTGGATCCACATCAGTCTCGGCGAGCCGTGGCGTGCGAAGGATCGCAGCCGTCAGGCGCTCACTTGGGACGGCAAGACTTACGCGCCGTGGAAGGGCTAGACGTTTCGTGTGCGGTCGAGGTCGGCGAGGTGCTATCCATCGCCGACCCTAGACTCCACGACTGCGCGTGGCCCGAGGGCCTCACGCTCACGGCTCACGTCATCGAGGTGGACCCCGTCGTGGTGCGGGTGCGTGTGACCACGCATCGGCTCTGCAACGAGGCCGAGGACGAGGCCGCGCAGGTCCGTCGCGTCTGGCGCCGTGCCGTGGCGAAGGCACGTCAGGCGTGGGGGCCAGAGTTCACGGTCGAGACAGTCCGCGGCGAGTGCTCGACCGACGTGCGCTCTGCTGACGTAGACGTGCTCGAGACACGATAGCGGACAGCACGCACACGATTACTCGCGAGAGCAGCTGGACCATCGCGCCGACGAGCAGCACGATGGTCGCCACGGTTAGCCACGCGAGCATCGGTTGATGCTCTCCACCACAAGTTCGGCCTCATGGTCAGGGATGCACAACGCGATGAGCGCGCCCTTCCACTTGACCGAGGAGCGATCCTCACAACCTTCTCCACAGGCGCACGTCTGCTTGCGCGCTAGTTCGACCTTGCCGTAGTACGCCACGCGCATCTGCCGGTTCTCCTCGCGCACCTGCTCCAGCGCCGCGAGGCCCTCGGCAAGCACCTCACCGGGAGTAACGCCCTGGTGCTCTGGGTTCGCGCAGCGCCACGCGAGACGACGGAGAGCGGACTGTGCCCGGTCGATAGCCGGGCAGGTATGACCGGGGGGCTTCAACGCTCACTCCGCAGAGCCACGTCGATGAGGCTCGCGACCTGGGCGCGGTCCATGTTCTCGATCGGCTCGTCACGAGTGTATGCACTATTCACGTCCACGAGGCCCATGGACACGGCGGCGCCCTCGGCCTGACGCTGCGCGTCCTCGAGCGACGAGGCCCGGCCGCGCTGGTCGGTGATCGGGTCGCGGGTCATCAACTCCCACGAGTAATGTCCGGCGGCGCTCTGGTTGACGATCAGGTGCGCGCCGTCGCGCAGGGAGTGCGTCCAGGCGATGTGCGTCGTGGGCTTGCTGATGGCGATCACGGTCCAGTCAAGGATTGGCATCGGAGGCTCCGCAGAGGAGGTAATGGATGCTGCGCGTGAGCAGCACGTCGTTGAGGCAGTACGCCGTGATGGCGTCCTTCTTGCCAGCGAGCCACATCGGGTGAACCTCGGAGCCGTGACCGGTCTTGCCATCGAGGCCGAGCAGCTCGGAGAGGTCCGCGAGGCTTACGCGCTCCCGCGACGGGAAGGCCATCAACATCGTGTCGGTGACCCGCTTGCGGTGATCCGCGTTCACGTCGTGGAACCATGCCGCGAGATTGTGCCGAAGCCGTGCAGCCGTGAGGTGGAGCCTCGGGAGGTCGAACCCGAGGACGTTGTGCCCGACGACGTAAGCCGACCATGCGTCATGCTCGCGCAGCCACCACTCCAGCTCGGTGAGCATGCGGCGCTCGTTGTCGTCGTCGGTCCCACCGAGGAACGTCATACCGCGCACCTCCCGGCCGTCATCGAGGGCGACCCCGATGCACGCGATGCGCGACACGCGCCAGTCGAGCGCCGAGCGTCCCCACTCGCGGTCGAAGTTCTCCTCGACCCACGCGTTGATCGTGTCGGGCCTCTTGTGGGTCGCCGGCGCCCTCGAGCGCACGTAGGCGACCTGACGGTCACGCGACCACGCCAGCGGCGGGAGCGTCTCGATGTCGATGTAGAGGTGCATCACTTCTCCTCGAGGTACGGCGCGAGGAACATGCCGATCGGCCCCAGCATGAGCGAGAGCAGCGCCATCGGGACGTCACCCGCCCAGGCGAACAGGCCGAAGAAAACGGCGGCGGCGAGAGGGGAGAGAGCGTAGACGGTAGAGGACATGAGTGGATCTCCTTAAACGTAGGTCGGTGGACTAGAACGGGATGTCGTCGTCGCCCGGCGGGTGAGCGCCGCGCATCTCGGCCTCGAGGTGACCGCCGGGGATCGGTGCCTGTGCCGGCGGTGCCTTGTAGCGCCAGATCACACCCGTGCAGGACTTGTCCTTGCACTTGAAGTCGGGGGCCTTCGGGTTCGTCTTCTTCTCCCGGTTGTCCCACATCGCGCCGCCGCACTCGGGGCAGTCGGTCGAGCGATGATAGGACTCGACGGTCGCGCCCGGCGCCAGACGATCGGCCACGCGCTTCGCGGTAGCGTCAAGGCGAGCCTTCACGTCAGGCGGCGGCACGAGCGGCTCCTCGCGGGTGTACTCGGTGCGCGCCGTCTGCGGGCGCGGCGCCATGCTGGCGGTACGCACGGGCTGGCTCGCGGCCTCGCCGTCGTCGTCGTCGCTGACCACGCCCACGACCGAGGCGAGCGTGTAGCGGCGCAGGTAGGTGAGGATCGACCCGACGACCTGCGGGTTCTCCTGCGCCGGACGCACCCCGATGGTCGAGCCGATGTACTGCCCGCTCGAGTGCATGAGCGTGGTCGTGAGCGTGACCTGTCCCGCCTCGTCGCGACCGGGCAGCTGCGTGACCGAGAGGCCGTGCTTCGCGAGTGGGGCGCGGCACGCGTCCATGATGGAGGCGAGGTCAGCGTAGCGCGTGCGGAAGTGCGGGTTCGTGGCGTCTTTGCTCGCGGCGTTCATCTCGCCCTGCGCGGCGGCGAGCGCCTTCGCCAGCTCGCCGAGGTTTTCACTCTGGTACATCGTGTTCCTTCGTCGGGGGGTTGACGTCCCGACACCCACATACTATGAATGGGTTCACGGAACGTCAACCCGTGGAGAGAGAAAAATGGGATCGCTCGCAGACAGACGTAGAGCCGCAGGGCTGACACAGGCGCAGCTCGCTGCCCTCGTCGGCGTCGGGATCAGCGCCATCAAGGCATACGAGCGCGGTCGCCGGCGGCCGGCCGCTCGCGTCATCATCGAACTCTACAAGGCGCTCGGCCTCACGTCGAAGGATATCGCCGAGCTCTACATGACCGAAGGAGGTGGACAGTGACCGCCGATGAGATCTTGGACCTGCGAATGAGGATGGAGAAGCTGATCACGCACGCGGGTGACTGCGAGCGCCGGCTCGCCCTGGAGCGTAGCCGCAGCGAACACCTCGAGCGCCTCGCGATCCACTGGGCGGCGCGTGCCGGTAAGGCCGAGGCCCGACTCGACGCGGCCGACAAGGTGAAGCCGTGATCGAGCGCAACTACACCATCCTCCTCGAGCCGCGCGGCAAGGGCCGTCCCGTGTTCACACGCGCGACCGGGACCGCACGCACGCCGGAGACGACGCGGGCGTGGGAGCACGAGGCGGCGCACCAGCTGCGCGAGCAGCACGGTGACGTGCCGTGCGACGAGACGAGCCCGCTGTGGGAGGCCGAGATCCGCGCCTATCATCCGCGCCCCAAGGCCCGGCCGGCGTACATCGAGCGCGCGCTGTGGGGACTGCCCGAGTATCGTCTCCCGGCGACCTCGCGGCACGACCTGGACAACGTCGTGAAGATCACGCTCGACGCGATGCAGATCGCACGCGTGGTCCTGAATGACCGGTGCATCGTCAGCATCGCCGCGTCCTCGTGGTTCGCCTGGGGGACTGAACAGCCGCGGGTCGAGGTCACGATGCGCGAGGTGAAGCCATGACCTCGCACCTCATTCGCTTCTGCGAGATCATCGCGTGGTCTTCGCTCGTCTTCGGGAGCCTTCGCTTTCTCGTGGTCTTCACTTCTGCGCTGCTCAAGCCAGAAGATGCGACATCCGAGAAGACGAAGCGCCGCGCGGAGGTGCTGTGGAATTCAACGGTGATGGTGTTCATCGCGTCTGCGTGGTTCTGCGCTGGGGTGTGGTCATGACGCGTGAGGAACGAAAGGAGCGCGCCGCCGTCCTCGCGCTGCTCGATCGCGAGCTCGAGATCGCCGAGGTGCATGACCTGCTCGTCGGTACGGTGCGGCTGCGGCAGCTCCGAGACATCATCGCGCGCGGCGACCATCGCGACGAGGAGCACGTCGAAGTGAACAACGAGGAGCGCGCCGCCGTGGTGGCGTTCCTTCGCGAGGGCGACACGGTGTGCATGGAGTGCGGCGACCGCGCCACGCTCGACCTCGCGTATCGCATCGAGTGCGGCGAGCATCGCAAGGAGAAGCCATGAACTGCACCCGATGCGGTAAACCGTCGCGCGTCGTGGACACCCGCCAGCCCGACGCCGCGGGCGGAGTCTACAACGGGCGCATCCGCAAGGCCGGCGAGGTGGCCAGCTGGTACACGTCGGACATCGTGGTGCGGCGCCGCGTGTGCCTGGACAAGCACGAATGGTTCACGGTCGAAATCACGACCGAAGACGTGACCTCGATGGTCGAGGAGGGCAAGCCATGACCAGCGAGATCGAGCCGGGCCTCGTGCTGCTCTGGATCATGGAGCGCATGGATGGCGTGTCCATCGAGTACATCGCGAACCGTGAGCGGATGAACGTCCGACGCGTGCGGCGCACGCTCATGGAGTGGGGATGCCCGAAGCCGCGCTATCGCATGCGCGACGAGTACCACGAGGCCCTCGCGCTGTGGAACACGGGCGACTTCACCTGGGACGAGATCGCACACGAGACGCGTAGCCCGATGGATGCAAAGACCATCCGCGGAGCCGTCGCGCTGTGGGCGCGCAAGGAGGGCCTCGAGTACCGAGTCGGACGCCAGCGAGGCGCACGACCGATGCGGCAGCGCAAGGAGAAGGCGGCGTAAGTCTTGACGCGCAGCGAGCGACCTCGTTAGTGCTTGTCTGTCCTCGCAGGGACGCGGGCTTGATCACCCGCTCGCGGGGGGCGCAAAGCCCCCCGCTTCTCCCCTGCGACAAGACCTGCGAGACATCGTGAACATCCGATACGCGCTGCGATACGCAGCCGCGGGACTGCGCGTGCATCCGCTCTACGAGGTCGAACCGATCTCGCAGAAGTGCGCTTGCTCGCGTGGGACCGAGTGCGTCGAGAAGCAGAGAGGCAAGCACCCGAGGCTCGGTGGCTGGCAAGAGAAGGCCAGCACCGACGAGGCGCAGGTTCGCGAATGGTGGGGTCGATGGCCCACGGCCGGCGTCGGCATCGCGACTGGAGCCACCTCGAAGGTCTGGGTGCTCGACGTGGACGGACCCGAGGCCATGGCATGGTACGACGCGCAGTGCGTGGCGAATGGCCTGACCGAGACGCTCGGTGTTCGCACGGCTCGAGGCGCTCACCTTTATTGGCGCTGGCCCGAGGTCATGGTCCGCAACGCGCAAGGCATCGCGCCCGGTGTCGATGTGCGCGGCGAGGGCGGGTACGTCTGCGCGCCGCCGACCGTGCATCGGAGCGGGCACGTCTACGCATGGGTCAACGAGCCGGGCTTCACGCGCGAGGCTGCGCTAGCGCCCAGGTGGCTACTCGACATGGTCAAGGAGAAGCCCAAGCCCGAGCCGAAGATCGTGCGCGCGCCGCAGCGTGACCTATCGCCGCGAGAGGTCGCCGCGATCTTCCGCGCCGCGGCAGACACCGATCCAGCTGTCCGCGAACGTATCGGGGTCATGGTCGGAGGTACGCCTCACCATTCGGCCGCAAGGCCCTACGTGGACGGCATACGATGCCCGAAGTGCGGTAGGCCCGAGGTGTGGTTCTACCTGGACGAAGGCCCAGCGGTTTGCCATCACCGGAACTCCTGCCACTGGGCCGGTCCCATCTCCTCTCTCTCTACAGGTGCCCGATGACTCCAGAACAGATGGCCGAGATGCTCGGCGTGACCATGACCGACAACCGAGACGCCACGACCTGGGCGCTCCTCGACAAGAGCGACCCCAGCCGCGACAAGGCGACCGGCGCCATCATCCGCGAGGGAAAGCCGAAGGGGCACCTCGCGAACGTGCAGACCATCTTCTCGACCGATCCGGCATGGGCCACTGCCTTCAGTCGGTGCGAGCTGCGGCGCCGGGTGCTGTGGAAGGGCGACGTGATCCGCGACGAGGACGAGGCCGAGGTGAGCCGACTGCTCGCATCCTCTTACGGACTGCACGCCACGACGCAGATCGTGAGCGAAGCGATCCGATGGGCCGCGATCAAGAGCAGCACGCATCCCGTTCGCGAGTGGCTTGCGAGCCTGACGTGGGACGGCGTGCCGCGCCTCGACCGCTGGCTCACGACCTACTGCTCGGCGTCAGATACGGACCTCGTGCAAGCGATGGGGAGAGCGTGGCTCATTCAAGCGTGCGCCCGCGCCATCGAGCCGGGCTGCAAGGCCGACGCCGTCCTCGTGCTCAAGGGCGTGCAGGGATGCCGCAAGAGTACGACGTGCGGCGTCCTCGGAGGCGCATGGTTCTCGGACTCCGAGATCGACCTCGCCTCAAAGGACAAGTACACGCAGCTCGAGGGCGTGTGGGTCTACGAACTCTCGGAGATGGACGCGATGCGTAAGGCAGACGCCCGCGCGCTCAAGGCGTTTGTCTCGTCGCAGTCCGACAAGTACCGTCCGGCCTACGGGCGCAACACGCAAGAGGTACCGCGATCGACCGTGTTCATCGGCACCACGAACGACGACGAGTTCCTCGTGGATCCGACCGGCTCACGTCGGTACTGGGTTGTCGAAGTGGGACAGTGCTTCCCCGAGGCCCTCGAGGCCGACCGCGAGCAGCTTTGGGCCGAGGCCGCGCACTACACGCGCCAGGGCGAACGCTGGCATCTTCCGGCACACCTCGACCTTGAGCGCGCAGAGGAAGCCGAGAAGTACGTGCCTGTCGATTCGTGGGAGAACGCCATCGCCGAGTGGGTCGTCGGCAACCACACCTTCACACTTGACGAGGTGTGGCGCCGCGCGCTCGGCAACGAACGGTCAAGCGCCGCCAAACACGAGGACATGCGGATGGCGGTGATCCTCAAGAAGCTGGGGTTCGACAAGAAGCGCGAACGTCATGGGAGCGTGGAACGTGCCTACGTGTGGCGGCGGGTGGCCTAGCCTGTCCCTACCTCGCCCCACCTCGCGACGAGGTGGGGACACGCTACGATGTAGGCTGCGACGGCATTGTCCCCACCGTCCCCACCTTCCCTACCTTTTTCTCTATAGAGAGAGAGAGAATAGATATAGAGAGAGTGGGGAGAGCCTCGAGGTAGGGCGAGGTGGGGACAGAACGCTACGATGTTCTAGGCATCGACATCGTAGCCGTCCCAACCTCGGCAGTGAGGTGGGGACAGGTAGGGACGGAGGCTGCGGGGTTGCCGAGGCGCGAACCCACGTTATAGGATCGACGCGTGGATCTTCACGCGAACGTAGGGATC
>Ga0208783_10001631_pt1 | contig 13176 bp, 9 predicted proteins | sample DEB19_08_DNA_2_FD_184529 | JGI IMG/M metagenome (GOLD analysis project Ga0208783, IMG submission 184529) | Aqueous microbial communities from the Delaware River and Bay under freshwater to marine salinity gradient to study organic matter... | ecosystem: Environmental > Aquatic > Marine > Coastal... | reverse complement strand
AGGAGAACCAGAAGGAACAGCGCGACATGTTCCTCGACAACCTCAAGTCCGGCGAGGTGCGCGAGGGTGTCATCTCCTCCGTCGTGGCGTTCGGTGCGTTCGTGGACCTCGGCGGCATGGACGGTCTCATCCACGTCAGCGAGCTGTCCTGGAAGCACGTCGAGCACCCGTCGCAGGTCGTGCAGGTCGGTGACAAGGTCACCGTCCAGGTCCTCGACGTGGACATGAGCCGCGAGCGCATCAGCCTCTCGCTGAAGGCCACACAGCAGGACCCCTGGCAGGAGTTCGCCGGCTCGCACGAGGTGGGCCAGTTGGTCTACGGCCGCGTCACGAAGCTCGTCCCGTTCGGTGCGTTCGTCCAGGTGGGCGACGGCATCGAGGGTCTCGTCCACATCTCCGAGATGTCCGCGCACCACGTGGACGCACCGGAGCAGGTCGTCACACCCGGTGAGGAGCTGTGGGTCAAGATCATCGATCTCGACCTCGCCCGCCGCCGCATCTCGATCTCCATCAAGCAGGCCGCGGAAGGTGGCGAGCTCGCCGCCGAGTACCAGGGCCAGTTCGAGGTCGACGAGCACGGCAACTGGGTCGGTGGCGATGACACCGAGCGCGAGGCCGCCTGGGCCGAGTACTACAAGGAATACGGCCAGCCGGAGGGTGCCGAGGGCGCACCGGCAGAGGCCGCTCCCGAAGCCTGATCAGGCTCACGAGGTTCCGCCGTGATCCTTCTCGGGCTGACAGGCGGAATCGGATCCGGAAAATCAACGGTGTCGGCGCTCCTTGCACAGAGGGGCGCCGTCATCATTGATGCGGACGCGATCGTCAAGGAACTGCAGGAGCCGGGTCAGCCGCTGCTGAAGGAACTGTCCGCGGAGTTCGGTGACTCGATCATCAGGGAGGACGGCTCGCTCGACCGTGTCGCCCTCGCGGGAATCGCATTCTCGGACAAGGACAAGCTCGCCGCCCTGAACAAGATCGTCCATCCCGCCGTCGGGAAGGAGATGAACCGTCGTCTCGAGGAGCAGCGCACCACGGACAACGTGGTCGTTCTCGACATCCCGCTGCTCGCCGAGAACCCTCGCAAGGGACTTTGCGGCGTCATCGTGGTCGACGTTCCGGTCGATGTGGCCGTGTCGCGCCTCATGGAGTTCCGCGGGTTCAAGGAGGATGACGCGCGTGCGCGCGTCGCGAACCAGACGAGCCGCGAGAAGCGTGTTGCCATCGCCGACAGGATCGTCGACAACTCCGGCGACATGTCCGCTCTCGAGGACCAGGTGGCGGCCGTGTGGGAGTGGGCGGTCGCGCTTCCGCCCGCCGCGCCCGATGCGGGTGAGCAGGTCCCGCCCGCGGAGAAGACCGAGTAACCGCACCCCATCGGTACGCTTCCGACGTGCCCGACTTCAAGGTTGTCTCCGAGTTCGCGCCGGCAGGCGACCAACCGAAGGCCATCGCGCAGTTGGCAGAGGGAATCCGCGCGGGGGAACGTTTCCAGACTCTCCTCGGCATCACCGGCTCCGGCAAGTCGGCCACCATCGCGTGGACCATCGAGGCCGTGCAGAAGCCCACTCTGATCCTCGCCCCGAACAAGAGCCTCGCTGCCCAGCTGGCGCAGGAGATGAAGGAGTTCTTCCCGGGGAACCGTGTCGAGTTCTTCGTCAGCTACTACGACTACTACCAGCCCGAGGCGTACATCCCGTCCAGTGACACCTACATCGAGAAGGACTCGTCGATCAACGACGAGATCGACCGTCTCCGCCACTCCGCCACCGCTGCGTTGCTGACCAGACGCGACACCATCGTCGTTGCCTCCGTGTCGTGCATCTACGGAATGGGCGACCCCGAGGAGTACAAGGGCCAGTTGCTGGAACTGCACGTGGGGGTCGACTACGACCAGCGCAGCATCCTGCGCCGTCTGGTGGATCTCCAGTACGACCGCAACGACATGACTCTGGGCCGCGGCAACTTCCGCGTGCGCGGCGACACGGTGGAGGTGCACCCGGCCTACGAGGAATCCGTCATCCGCATCGAGATGTTCGGCGACACCATCGACCGCATCACGTCGGTGGACCCGTTGACGGGGGAGCAGCTCGGGGAGTTCTCCGAGGTCATCGTGTTCCCGGCCACGCACTACGTGGCCGGCGACGAGCGGATGAGAAGGGCCGTCGTGGGCATCGAGCACGAGCTGCAGGTGCGTCTGGCCGAGTTCGAGAAGCAGGGAAAGCTCCTCGAGGCCCAACGACTGCGCATGCGCACCCAGTACGACCTGGAGATGATCCAGGAGATGGGCTACTGCAACGGCATCGAGAACTACTCCATGCACATCGACGGCCGTCAGCCGGGTGAACCGCCGTTCACGCTTCTCGATTACTTCCCGAAGGACTACCTGTTGGTCATCGACGAGAGCCACGTCGCCGTGCCGCAGTTGCATGCGCAGTACGCGGGGGACAGAAGCAGAAAGGACACGTTGGTCGAGCACGGATTCCGTCTGCCGAGCGCACGCGACAACCGTCCGTTGCGTTTCGAGGAGACGATGGAGCGGATCAACCAGGGTGTGTTCATGTCCGCAACGCCCGCCGATTTCGAGCTGAAGCACAGTGCCCGCGTCGTGGAGCAGATCGTGCGCCCCACCGGGCTCGTGGACCCCGAGGTCGTGGTGCGGCCCACGAAGGGCCAGATTGACGACCTCATCGCGATGGTGCAGGAGCGCATCGAACGCGAGGAGCGCATCCTTGTCACCACCCTCACGAAGAAGATGGCCGAGGACCTCACCGAGTACCTGCTGGAACAAGGGCTTCGCGTCCGCTACCTGCACAGCAACATCGACACAATGCAGCGCATCGAGATCCTGCGGTCCCTTCGCCTCGGCGAGTTCGACGTGCTCGTCGGCATCAACCTGCTGCGAGAGGGGCTCGACCTGCCGGAAGTGTCGCTGGTGTGCATCCTCGATGCCGACAAGGAGGGGTTCCTGCGCAGCGAGACCTCCCTCATCCAGATGATCGGGCGCGCGGCACGAAACGTGGCCGGCCAGGTCGTCATGTACGCCGACAAGGTGACGCCCTCCATGGAGCGCGCCATCAACGAGACGAAGCGCCGCCGCGAGATGCAGATCGCCTACAACGCCGAGCACGGCATCAACCCACAGACGATCCGCAAGGCCGTCGGCGACATCCTCTCCGTTCTCGGTGTTGATGACGGCACCGCCCTGCCGGGGAAGGGCCAGCGCCGGAACCGCGAGCGCGAGAAGGTGCAGCGCGAGATCAAGTCGCTCCCGCAGCAGGAACTCGCGCGTCTCATCCAGACCCTCGAGGAGGAGATGCACGAAGCCGCGACCGGTCTGAAGTTCGAGTACGCGGCCCGTCTCAGGGACGAGATCAACGAGATGCGTCGCGAACTTCGTGACGCCCGATGAACCTTCGGTAGCCTCGCACCGTGGCAGAGAAAATCGTCGTTCGTGGTGCACGAGAGCACAACCTGAAGAACGTCAGCCTCGAACTGCCGCGCGACCAACTGATCGTGTTCACAGGCCTGTCGGGGTCGGGCAAGAGCAGCCTCGCGTTCGACACCATCTACGCGGAGGGCCAGCGTCGGTACGTCGAGAGCCTTTCCTCCTACGCCCGGCAGTTCCTGGGCCAGATGGACAAGCCCGACGTGGACGTCATCGAGGGCCTTTCCCCGGCGATCTCCATCGACCAGAAGTCGGCATCGCGGAACCCGCGCTCGACCGTGGGCACCATCACGGAGGTGTATGACTATCTGCGCCTGCTGTATGCCCGAATCGGTGTGCAGCACTGCGCCAACGACGGCACGCGTCTGCAGCGCCAGACACCCCAGCAGATTGTCGACCGCATCATGGCCCTTCCGGAGGGGACCCGCTTCCAGGTGCTCGCACCCGTCGTGCGTGCCCGCAAGGGTGAGTACGACACGTTGCTGGCCGACATCGCCGGCCAGGGGTTCGTGCGCGCGCGCATCGACGGTGAGATCCACGACATCAACGAGTTCCTGAAGGCCGGAAAGAAACTCGCACGGTACGAGCAGCACTCGATCGAGATCGTGGTCGACCGTCTGGTTCGCCGAGACGACATCGAGCGCCGCCTGACAGATTCGCTGGAGACCGCGCTGAAGCTCGCCGAGGGAGTGGCCGAAGTGGAACTCATCGCGAAGGACGAGGCGGACAACGAGGTGCTCACCTTCAGCCAGCACCTGGCGTGCCCCAAGTGCGGGGACAGCTTCGACGAACCCGCACCCAGGAACTTCTCGTTCAATTCCCCGTTCGGTGCGTGCCCCCACTGCGACGGACTCGGCACGAAGTACGAGGTCGACGCCGACCTCGTCATTCCCGACATGTCGATGTCCCTGAACGAGGGCGCCATCGCCCCGTGGCGCAGCGCGCACACGGGGTACTTCACGCGCATGCTCGAGGCCGTGGCGGAGGAAGAGGGGCTCGACCTCGACAAACCGTTCAACAAGCTCACTGCCAAGCAGCAGAAACTCGTGCTCCACGGCCGTGAGGGCGCAATGGTGGTGAAATTCCGCAACCGCTTCGGCAAGGTGCGCCAGTTCAGCAGCCAGTACGAGGGTGTCATCCCGTGGATCAAGCGCCGGCACGAGGATGCCGACAGCGACTGGACGCGCGAGCAGTTCGAGTCCTACATGCGCGAGGTCCCGTGTCCGGACTGCAACGGTGCGCGTCTGAAGCCGTCCACCCTCGCGGTCACCGTCAACGACAGGAACATCTCGGAAGTCTGCGACATGTCAATCGGGGACTCGGCCGCCTTCCTTGCGGGTCTGACACTCGGAAAGCGTGATGCGATGATCGCCGAGAGGATCACCAAGGAGATCAATGCGCGGCTCGGGTTCCTGCTCGACGTGGGTCTCGATTACCTCACCCTCTCGCGTTCCGCGGGGACTCTGGCGGGCGGCGAGGCGCAGCGCATCCGTCTCGCCAGCCAGATCGGCTCGGGCCTGGTGGGCACCCTGTACGTGCTGGACGAACCCAGCATCGGGTTGCACCAGCGGGACAACAGACGGCTCATCGACACCCTCCACCGACTGCGTGACCTGGGCAACACGGTCATCGTGGTCGAGCACGATGAGGACACCATCAAGGAATCCGACTGGATCGTGGACATCGGCCCCGGGGCGGGGGAACACGGCGGCGAAGTGGTGTACAGCGGTCTCGTCCCGGGGATCGCCAAGGCAAAGAATTCCGTGACGGGCGCGTACATCACCGGCGCGCGAACAATCCCCGTTCCGTCGTCGCGGCGCCAGCCGACCGGCGATCAGATCGTCATCCGTGGCGCGAGGGAACACAACCTGCGGGAGATCGACGTGGAGATCCCGCTCGGGTGCTTCGTGGCCGTCACCGGCGTGTCGGGCAGCGGCAAGAGCACGCTCATCCGCGACATCCTCCTTCCCGCCATGATGCAGCAGATCTACAAGAGCAAGGAAGCACCGGGCAAACACAAGCGCGTCGACGGCATCGCTGCCATCGACAAGGTCATCGACATGGACCAGTCGCCGATCGGACGCACACCGCGGTCGAACCCCGCCACCTACACGGGTGTGTTCGATTCGATCCGCAAGCTCTTCGCTGCCGCACCGGAATCCAAGGTGCGGGGCTACCAACCCGGTCGTTTCAGTTTCAACGTCTCCGGTGGCCGCTGCGAGGCATGTTCCGGTGACGGAACCATCAAGATCGAGATGCACTTCCTGCCGGACGTGTACGTGCCGTGCGAGGTGTGCAAGGGGGCGCGCTACAACCGTGACACCCTCGACATCACCTTCAAGGGCAAGAACATCGCCGAGGTCCTCGACATGCCGATCTCCGAGGCGCTCGACTTCTTCTCGAACCAGCCATCCATTGCCCGTCACATGCAGACTCTCGTGGACGTCGGTCTCGGGTACGTCCGGTTGGGCCAGAGCGCCCCGACGCTGTCCGGCGGCGAGGCGCAGCGCGTGAAACTTGCGTCCGAACTGGCCAAGCGTTCGACGGGGCACACCATGTACCTGTTGGACGAACCGACGACCGGTCTGCACTTCGAGGACGTCAACCGTCTGTTGACCGTGCTGTCGAGGCTGGTCGACCAGGGCAACACTGTTCTCGTCATCGAGCACAACCTGGACGTCATCAAGACGGCGGACTGGCTGATCGACCTCGGACCAGAGGGCGGGAGCGGCGGGGGCCTCGTCGTGTGCGAGGGAACGCCCGAGCATGTGGCGGCATGCGCGGGGAGCCACACGGGGCGGTTCCTCGCGCCCCTTCTCGGGATGAAGGCACCGGCGGCCAATGCGAAGACAAAGAGCGCCGCTGCCACGGGCAAGCCCGCCGCGAAGACAGCTGCTCCGAAGAAGCGGGCGGCACCGACGGCTCCTGCAAGGAAAGCCGCGGCACAGAAGGCGCCCGCAAAGAAGAAGAAGTAGCCATGGCGGTGCAGCGACCAGCAACGGGTTCGGTGCCGACATCGCCGGGGTCGTACCAGTTCAAGGACGAGCACGGACGGGTGATCTACGTCGGGAAGGCGGCCAACCTCCGGGCACGCGTGTCGAACTACTTCCAGGACCCACAGATGCTCCATCCGCGGACCGCGTCGATGGTTGCGGCTGCGCACTCGGTCGAGTGGATCGAGGTGCGCAACGAGGTCGAAGCGTTGATGCTGGAGTACAGCCTCATCAAGCAACACAGGCCACGTTTCAATGTTCGGCTCCGTGACGACAAGAGTTACCCCTTCCTCGCGATCACGATGGATGAAGAGTGGCCCCGTGCGGTCGTGATGCGCGGGACCAAGCGCAAGGGCACCCGGTACTTCGGCCCGTTCGCGCACGCGTACGCGATCAGGGAGACACTCGACCTCCTGCTGCGAACGTTCCCCGTGCGCACGTGCAGCCAGGGGAAGTTCAACCAGCACGCCCGACTCGGCCGCCCGTGTCTGCTGTTCCACATCGAGAAATGCGCCGGACCCTGCGTCGGCGAGGTCGACGCGGAGAAGTACCGCGAGTTCGTCGACCAGATGAGCAGGTTCCTCGACGGGGACACCGATGCGGTCGTCGAACAACTCGAGAGGGAGATGCAGGACGCCTCGACCTCACTCGAGTTCGAGAAGGCGGCGCGCCTGCGGGACCGGCTCGCGAGCGTGCAGCGCGCCATCGAGAAACAGCAGATGGTGGGCGAGAAGGACGAGGATCTCGACATCATCGGGATCGCCGACGACGACCTCGAGGCATCCGTCCAGGTGTTCTTCGTGCGGCACGGGCGCGTCGTCGGCCGGAAGGGATTCATCCTCGACAAGGTGGAGGACCTGTCGAACGGGAAACTGGTTGACAGGGTGCTCGAGGAGCTCTACGGGGACACACCGCCACTCGGCGTCCCGCGCACCGTCCTGGTGCCGTTCGCCCCTGCCGACGCGCCGACCTACGGCGAGTGGCTCACGTTCCTGCGCGGCAGCCAGGTGCAGATAAAGGTCCCCCAGCGCGGTGACAAGCGTGAGCTGCAGGAGACTGTCGCCCGGAACGCGCAGGAGGAGTTCATGCGCAGCCGCATGCGCAGGGCCGCCGACCACAACACGCGCAGCCGCGCGCTCAGTGAACTGCAGGACCTCCTGGGCCTCCCCGAGGCACCGTTGCGCATCGAGTGCTACGACATGGCGCACCTGCAGGGCACCGATTACGTCGGTTCCATGGTGGTGCTCGAGGACGGTCTCCCCAACAAGCGCGAGTACCGACGGTTCAAGGTGGGAGTGCCCGGCAACGATGACTACGCCGCCATGGAAGAGGTCCTCACGCGGCGGCTGTCGGCGTACGTCGAGGAGCGCGACAAGCCGGTGACCGAGAGGGGGGAGAAGCCGGGGAAATTCGCCTACCCACCGCAGTTGCTCCTCGTCGACGGTGGCAAGGGCCAACTGGCGGTCGCACAGCGTGTCGTGCGCAACCTGGGTCTCGAGGACGAGATCCCTTTGGCGTCGCTCGCGAAGCGCTTCGAGGAGGTGTACGTGCCCGGCCGCAGCGAGCCGGTGCGCATCCCGAGGGGGAGCGAGGCGCTCTTCATGCTGCAGCGGATCCGCGACGAGGCACACCGCTTCGCCAACACGTTCCACAGGGAGCTCCGTGGGAAGAGAATGGTGTCGTCGTCGCTCGAGGGAATCGCAGGACTCGGTGAGGTGCGTGCCAAGCGACTGGTGAAGGAGATGGGCGGTGTCAACGCGGTCAAGAAGGCCGCACGGTCGGACTTCGACGCGCTCTCCTGGTTGCCGGCGTCCGTGGCCGATGCGGTCCACGCCCGCTTCCACCCCGCATCACCCGATGCGGAACCCGGCCAACCGTAGAGTCGTCCCATGAGCGACGACTCCCTGTGGGACCGGCATGCGCAATGGTGGATCGACGGTTTCACGAACGGGGCGGACCCCGAATACGAGGAGCAAATCATCCCGCTGGCCCTCGAGGAACTGTCGGGTTTCGGCTCCGTGCTGGATGTCGGCTGTGGTGACGGGCAGATCTCACGGGCGCTGGCGCGGTCCGGTTGCACCGTCACGGGAATCGACCCGACGGAACGCAATCTCGAGGTGGCCCGCGAACGAGCCGGTGGACCCACGTACATCAAGGCAGGGGCGACAGACCTGCCGTTCGATGACGGGTCCTTCGACGCGGTGGTTGCGTGCCTCGTCTTCGAGCACATCGACGATGTCGACGGTGCCATCGCCGAGGTGGCCCGCGTCCTGCGCCCGGGTGGCCGTTTCTCGTTCTTCCTCAACCATCCGTTGCTCCAGACCCCGGGGAGCGGGTGGATCGACGACTACATCCTCGACCCGCCGGAGCAGTACTGGCGCATCGGCCCGTACCTGGTGGAGACGGAGAGCATCGAGGAGGTCGAGCTCGGTGTGCACATCAGGTTCCTCCACCGGCCGCTGTCCCGTTACGTCAACTCCCTCGTCGCCCACGGGTTGATGATCGGACGCATGGTGGAGCCGGCACCACCACCTGGGTTCCTCGCGCGCGCGCCCGAGTACCCGCTCGCGCAGACCGTCCCGCGTCTCCTGTACATGCGGTCGACGAAGCAAGAGCACTGAGCAGATAGCGTCCGATGCGATGACTGACATTCTCGTGGTGACCGGGCTGTCGGGTGCGGGACGTTCCCAGGCGGCCGACGACCTGGAGGACCTCGGCTGGTTCGTCGTCGACAATCTCCCCGTGGTCCTCGTCGACAAGGTCGTGGAATTGTCGGGGGAGTCGGGCGGGGAGATCGAGAAGCTGTGTCTGGTCGTCGGAAATGCCCGCCAGCAGGCCGGTGTGCTGAATGCCATCGTCGCACTGCGCGCACAGGGGCACCGCGTGAGGATCATGTTCCTCGATGCCTCGACGCGTGAACTCGTGCGGCGCTACGAGGCGACGCGACGGAAGCACCCGATGGGTGACGGTGTGAGGGGCCTCGAGGACGTCATCGAGTTGGAACGCACTGCCGTCGCCGACGTGAAGGCGTCGGCCGATCTCATCATTGACACCACCGGGTTGACGGTGCACCAGCTGAAGGCCCAACTGGTGGAACTTTTCGGCCCGGAGTCACCGGCAGACTCGCTGCAGATCACGGTGATGTCCTTCGGGTTCAAGCACGGTGTACCGATCGACGTGGACACTGTGTTCGACGTGAGGTTCCTGCCGAACCCCCACTGGGACGAGAACCTGCGGCCGCTCACCGGTCTCGATCCCGCGGTGTCCGAGTACGTGCTCGGCCACGACATCGCAGGGGAGTTCGTGAACAGGGTGACATCCCTTCTCGACCTGGTGCTCCCCGCGTACGTCGCAGAGGGACGCAGTTACCTGACCCTCGGGGTCGGTTGCACGGGCGGACGTCACCGTTCCGTTGCGGTGGTCGAGTCGGTGGCCCGTCACCTGCGTACCCAGGGATGGCACCCACGCGTGTCACACCGCGATTTGTCACTCTGAGCCCGTGTCAGGGGCCCCCGCCATCGGGTGGCGAACTAGGGTGGAAGCGGCGATGAGCCGATTCAGTGAGTGAAAGGACCCCGACGTGACCGTTCGCGTAGGCATCAATGGTTTTGGCCGCATCGGCCGCAACTTCTTCCGGGCAGCGGCCGCACGCAATGCCGACGTCGAGATCGTCGCGGTCAACGACCTCGGGTCGCTGAAGACCATGGCCCACCTGCTGAAGTACGACTCGGTCCTCGGCGTGCTGCCGAACGACATCAAGGCGGTGGACAACGGGATCAGCATCGACGGAAAGGTGCTGAAGGTGCTGTCGGAGCGCGACCCGAAGGCCCTGCCGTGGGGAGACCTGAAGGTCGACCTCGTCATCGAGAGCACCGGTTTCTTCACCGACCGGGACAAGGCAGCGGCACATCTCGAGGCCGGCGCCCCCATGGTCATCGTGTCGGCGCCGTCAAACGGTGCCGATGCCACTTTCGTCTACGGCATCAACCACACGGATTTCGACAAGTCCAAGCACAAGGTCGTCTCGAACGCCAGCTGCACGACGAACTGCTTCGTGCCGATGGTGAAGGTGCTCGATGACGCCTTCGGGATCGAGAACGGCCTGATGACCACGATCCACGCCTACACCGGGGACCAGCAACTCGTGGACGGTCCCCACAGCGACCTCCGTCGCGCCCGTGGTGCGGCCATCAACATCACGCCCACCAGCACCGGTGCCGCCCGCGCCACGAGCCTGGTTCTCGAATCGATGAAGGGGAAGCTCGACGGCACCTCGCTGCGCGTCCCCGTCCCGACGGGATCGATCACCGACTTCGTTGCGAACCTTAAGAAGCCGGCCACGGTGGACGAGATCAATGCTGCCTTCAAGGCAGCGGCGAACGGACCGCTGAAGGGAGTGCTGGAATACACCGACGCACCCATCGTGTCGAGCGACATCGTCACGAACCCGCACAGTTGCGTCTTCGACAGCGAACTGACGATGAGCATGGGCAGCCTGGTGAAGGTTCTCGGCTGGTACGACAACGAGTGGGGCTACTCGAACCGTCTGGTCGACCTCGTCCTGCACGTCGGCAAGTAGACCGATGGCCCGGATTCCCGTCCTCGAGGACCTCGGAGACGTCAGCGGCAAGAGAGTACTCGTTCGCACCGATTTCAACGTCCCGATGGAGGGGCCCGACGACGCACGCGTGATCGTCGATGATTTCCGCATCCGTGCGGCCCTCCCCACTATCAACTGGTTGACCGAACGCGGCGCAACCGTGGTCTGTGCCAGCCACCTGGGTCGGCCGAAGGGTGCTCCGGAGACCAAGTACTCCATGGATCCGGTAAGGGCCAGACTGGCGGAACTGGCACCGGGTGTCGAGCTGCTGGAGAACCTCAGGTTCAACGCCGGCGAGGAGAAGAACGACCCTGACTTCGTCGCGACCCTGGTGAAGGGCATCGACATGTACGTAGATGATGCCTTCGGGGCTGCCCACCGTGCGCACGCCTCGATCGTCGGCCCGCCGAGGACGTTGCCTTCCGCGGCCGGGCGCCTGCTCGCCCGCGAGGTCGAGGTGCTGGGCGGTCTGCGCGACAAGCCGAAGCGTCCGTTCGTCGCCGTGCTCGGCGGTGCGAAGGTCAGCGACAAGCTCGGGGTCATCGAGTCCTTGCTGCAGGTCGTGGATGCACTTGTCATCGGCGGGGGCATGTGCTTCACGTTCCTCGCTGCCCAGGGCTTTCCCGTCGGGGATTCCATCTGCGAGCTCGACCAAATCGCCACGTGCCGTCGTCTTCTCGATGCCGGCAAGCCCATCCACCTGCCGGATGACATCGTCGGTCTCGACGCGGCGGGCAATTTCGCCACGTTCGGCCAGAGGCTCCCGGAGGGTGCAAAGGGTCTTGACATCGGCCCCGGCTCCGCTGCGGCGTTCAGCGACGTGATCATGGACGCGCGCACCGTCTTCTGGAACGGACCGATGGGGATGTTCGAGGATGACCGCTTCGCCGCAGGCACGCGCACCGTGGCTGAGGCCGTGGCGGCCACCAAGGCCTTCACAGTTGTGGGCGGTGGGGACAGCGCCGCAGCCCTTGCTCAGTTCAAACTCGACGACGAGGTCGACCACGTGTCCACCGGCGGTGGTGCCTCGCTCGAACTCCTCGAACTCGGCGACCTGCCGGGTCTCGCAGCCCTGAGAGGTGCACCGAATGTCCGTTAGCAAGCGACGCCCCATCATCAGCGGCAACTGGAAGATGAACCAGAACCACTTCGAGGCGATCCAACTGATGCAGAAACTGAGTTATCTGGTGGGGAAGGACGACTTCGAGGCCGTCGATGTGACGGTGCACCCGCCCTTCACTGATCTGCGCAGCGTGCAGACACTGATTGATGCCGACGATCTCAGGTTCGTCCTCGGTGCGCAGAACTGTCATCAAGAGGAAAAGGGTGCGTTCACCGGCGAGGTGTCGCCGTTGTTCCTCGCGAAGCTGAACGTGCAGTACGTCATCGTCGGCCACAGCGAACGTCGCGAGCTGTTCCACGAGACCGACGAGATGGTGCGGGCGAAGGTCGGTGCGGTGCTGAAGCAGAAAATGACGCCCATCATCTGTGTGGGCGAGACCCTCGAGGAGCGCGAGGCGGGCACCACGATGGAGAAGGTCACGGGTCAGGTCCGGGCCGCTCTCCAGGGGTGCTCCCCGGCCCAGGTGGCCACCCTTGTGATCGCCTACGAACCCATCTGGGCAATCGGCACCGGCAAGACGGCCACCTCGGCGGATGCGCAGGAGGTCTGCGCCGCGATCCGCCGGACGGTGGCCGAGGTCTCGGACACCGATTCTGCGGCGGCGATCCGTATCCAGTACGGGGGGTCCGTGAAGGCCGGCACCATCAAGGACCTGATGTCCCAGAAGGACATTGACGGCGCCCTTGTGGGTGGGGCCAGCCTCGACCCCGAGGAATTCGCACGGATTGTGCAGTACCGCCTGCACGAGGACGCCCCCACGGCTTGAACCCGGACGCAACCGGGCGGTCCGTCTTTCGGGTCCCGCCGGGCCGGGTGGTAGTTTTTCAGTGCCGAACGGATCGGGGAGGACCGTCGGCCAGGCTCAGCCTGTCTCCTCCCCACAACCTGACCAGGAGGTCACTAGTGAGGAATATCCGGAAGAGCTCAAAGCTCGCCGGTGGTCTGCTCGGCTCCGTTCTTCTTCTTGCCGCGTGCGGCGGCGGAAGCGACAGTGCATCGGACACCACCACCGCGG
>Ga0208783_10001630_pt1 | contig 13180 bp, 22 predicted proteins | sample DEB19_08_DNA_2_FD_184529 | JGI IMG/M metagenome (GOLD analysis project Ga0208783, IMG submission 184529) | Aqueous microbial communities from the Delaware River and Bay under freshwater to marine salinity gradient to study organic matter... | ecosystem: Environmental > Aquatic > Marine >... | reverse complement strand
GCTGGTGTACGGGTGGCAGTGGGATGGCGTCACGTGGTCGCAGTCCTTCTCGTTCACCGTGTCGAGCGTCGACACCACCGCGCACACGATCACGGCCACCGGCGCCTACACGGGCACATGGCGCGAGCGCATGTACACGGTCCTCGTGCTCGCGCCCTACGACGTGCAGACCGCCGCCTGGCCTAAGAGTCTCTACCACGTCGTCACTGACCCTGACGGGACCTTCGGCGCCGGGCCGACCAAGGGCTGGAGGTTGCAGCCGTGACCGCGATCGACCGCAACAGCAAGGCCGACACCCGCTTCCTCAGCGACTACCCCAACGGGCCGAGCGTCGCCGCCGCTGCGACCGATATCGGGCAATGGCGGACGAACCTCACCAACAACACCACGTATCTCACCGAGGCCGCGAGCTCGCGCGCCGCGTTGACGCTGCGCACCCTTGAGGTTGGCATCACCGCAAGCGATTCCGCGGTGGGCACGGTGCTCTATCACGGCGCGACCGACAACAGCGCCTACACCTACAAGATCCGGTTCAACGGCGGGGCGATCGAGTTCGCCGAGAACACGATCTTGCTCGCCACGATCAACTTCACCGCGGCCGCGGCTGAGGACCTGTGGATCAGGTGGGCCACGCGGGCCGACGAGGACAGCACCGGCGATGTCGTCCACGAGTTCGACGTGTGGAACGATACCACTGGCGCGTGGGTTGGCTCGGCGATCGTGAAGCAGGGCGAGGGCACGACTAACGCCGCGCACCAGCTCAATGTCGGGGGCTACGGCGCTGGGGTCGACATCTTCGACGAGGGCATTGAGAACGTGAACGCGGTGCGGATCTCGACCCGCTATCACTCGCGGCTGGAGTTCGTCGCCGACTGGATCACGACGCCGACGCCGGAAGCACAGACAACCGCGACAAGGTGCGGGCCCCTGCCGATCGCGGGCGCGGTGGGCTCGGCCGATGAATGGGCCGGCCCCGCGCTCCTGGGAGCACATCTCTCGACTGCTCGATCGGACATGCGCCTCTTCTCGCCGCTGGTGAACGAGCGCTATCCAGCCGAGACCAAGGACGCGATCACGTCGGCCTTCTCGTCCTTCTGGCGCCAGCCGCCGGCGGGGTCGGGCTACAAGATGGGCCTGTGGTTCCTGCGCCGATGCCCTCTCCCGGTCGGTGCGTCGCACGCCCGAGTGCGGGTCTTCTGCCGCAAGTGGGTGACGGCCGGCGCCGTGCAGGCGCTGACGGTCCGGTGCTACTCGCTCGCCCGGCTGCCGGTCCCCGCGGTGGTACTCGAACCTCAGCCGCCGAGCGCCTACTACTACACCGCCGGCACCCTCGGCGCGGGCGTCGACCACACGAGCGCCGGCCCTGGTGAGTGGCTTGACCTCGGCTTGCTGCGCCTCGCGCCTGCGCTGGCCGGCACACACACCTACCTCGTGCTCGCGGTGAGCTTCGCCGCGGGCGCCAACCAGGCGGCGCAACGCCTGCTCTTCGAGGCGTGGACGGCGGACCCGTGCTACCGCGAGCCGACCGCGACCGAGTTCGGCAACTACGGCTTCAAGGGGTAGCATGGCCTACAAGTCAATCAGCCTGTCCCGCAAGACACCTTCGCCGGGGTCGCCTGCCACCCTCCGCGGCGGACAGATCGCTCGGGCGTCGCGCGTCGGCGGTGCGCTTCGCAACCAGGACCGCGTGCCCCAGCATGGCGCCCGCCTGATCGGCCGCGTCGGCTCGAACGGGGCGCAGTCGCTGCAGATCCCCAACGCCGACGACCCCGGCGGCACGCTGTCCCAGATCTACCCGACATCGACCGACACCCGCGAGCTTGCCCGCTTCCGCTGGACCCTCGCGCCCGGGTACCAGCCGGCGGTGAGCTTGATCAGCCTGCCGAGCGGGCCGACGCAGAAGAGCGTCGTCAACTGGGAGGAGGACGTGCAGGTCGGGCAAGTGGTGATCGACGTGACGTGGACGGCCGCCGGCACCGCGACGCGCACGGTGGAGATCACCCCGCCGGCCTCGCCGCTGGAGTTCAAGCAGGTTCCTGCCGCGCCGTGGTCAGCGATCTCCGAGCGCGTCGAGCTCATCCTGCCGCCCGACTACAACACGCCCGCCGAGGTCGCGGCCTACTCGTCGGCGGCCGACCCGGTGACGGTCGAGGTCGTCGTGTCGGCGGTCGGCTCCCCGCGGGTCATCGACCTCGCCGTCTACGAGGTCGGCGTGGCCTTCGCTCAAGACGCGACGGACGACCCATGGCCGTTCCACTGCTTCACCAACGGGATCGGTCAGCCGCTCGGCTCACCATCGCCGGTGTGGCCGGTGTCGACGGTCACGAGCACCGATCCGTCGCAGGGGCACCGGCAGGCGGCAGACGTTGCCGACGAGCAACCGCGGGCGCTTGGCCCCGTGCTGTGGGCGTGGACGGCGATGACCTCGGCCGAGGCGGTCTCAGCGACTTCGCCGACGCCGTGGCAGACGATGTCGATCGCGCCGGCGTGGGAGTGGTGGGACGGGGCCGACCTCGGCGGCGAGACCTACCCTGGGGTCAGCGCCAGCGCGGGGGCACTAGCACGGCAGCATGACCTCAGCGGCGACGCGCTCGAGCTGCGCGACGAGGACGGCGTGATCCCGGTGCGGGTGCACGTCTACGGCAACACCGACCTGGGCGGGGGCATCGCGCGCGTGCGGGTGCAGGTGGGCGCATCGTCGTGGGTTGAGGTCGACGTCGACTCGCCGACGCTTGGCTGGTTCACCGCAACGGGCGAGCTCCGCTGCGGCGTTGGCGTCGAAAGCACGACCACCCTGCGATGGGGCGGGGTGGTCGTGACGTGCGCGCAGCTCGACGTACTCGCCATCGTGGTCGAGCACGCGAGGCGCTAGGGCTCGCACGACCCGCAGATCTCGCAGGCGTAGCACGGGAGGTCGCCGAGGCCCTGACCACCCGCGGCGCATGCGGCGGCGTTGCACTCGCACTTCGAGTATTTGCCGAGGCTGGCGCACCCCGCGAAGTCGTCGCAGGCGAGGTGGTCTTTTTGCTCCGGGCACTCGTGGCACGCCTTGTCGCAGGCGTCGAGGTCGCCAAGGACGATGCAGTCGTATGCCGCCGGGCAGGCGCAGAACGGGAGGATGCAGCCGTCGCTCTCAGCGGCGGTGGTGTCGACCCCGGTGGTGGTGATCGGCGGCAGCGGGATCGTCCACACGTCGTCAGCGCATGCGGCGATGAGGGTGGCTGCGAGGGCAGCAAGGAGGGCGGTTCGCATGCGCCATTTGTGGCACCCCGCCGGCGCCTCGTCAACGGCGCCTCAACCGCCGACCGCCCAGATCGCCAGCGCCATCAGCAGGTGGAACACGAGCCACAGCGTGAGCGTCGTCCCGGTCCAGTCGGGCGGCGGCTTCCCGCGGCTGACCTTGCCGCGGTGCCTGGAGACCTCGCGGATCTCCGCCGGCGTCCACATCGCCGAGGTCACGAGCAGGTGCGTCGCGGTCGTCACTCGGCGTCGTCTCCCCGCTCGAGCGCTCGCAAGCGGCTCGTCCGCTCTTGCTGACGCACGTAGATCCCTGACTGCAGCGCGTCGAGCTCGCGCGCCGCCTCGACCTCCTCGCGGTGCTGCTCGGCGAGGTAGCGGCGGATCGACTCCACCAGGTTGGGGGTTGCGCTCACGAGCAGGTACAGCGCCCATCCGGTCACCTCGCCCGTCGCCAACTTCGAGACGGCCACCGCCCCCGTCCCTAGCACGAGGTACACGACGAGCCACCGCGGAAGTGGTCCCGCCCGTGAGGTCAGCCAGCGCGCCACGGCCCCCTTGTATCCCGGGCGTGGTACGCTCGTCCAATGCGTCGGACACTGATCACGCTCCTGGTGCTCCTACTCGTCGCGGCTGCTGTGCTGCTGCTCCTCGTGCACTGCCCGCCCCAACCCGCTTGAGCCCGCACAGCTCGGCGGCGAAGAGCCGAGCGCCCTCGTCGTCCAGCCCCAGCGCGAGGGCCAGCGGCAGCACGGCGTCGATCGCCGGCGCATAGGTGCCGGCCTCGTAGCGCTGCAGCGTGCGGCGAGAGATCCCCGCGGCGTCGGCGAGCTGCTCAAGAGTGAGCGCCGCCCGCTCGCGGTAGGTGCGGATTAGCGCGCCCGCGGCCTGGCGCGGTGTGCGTCGAGTGGTCACGGCCGAGGTGTAGCGCGGGGCCAAGGTGGACACAAGTGCCAGCCAGTGCTCGCCGAACGCCGTCCGCTGCCGGTCCGGAAAAAAAGTGCAGGCAGCCACTTGACGCCCGGACGGGGCGCCAGTATTGTCCACCCATCGCCGCCGACGGCGACCAAGGAGACACCGACCATGACCACCGCGACCCCCGCCATTTCCATCGTCACGCTCCCTTTTACCGGCCTCGACGCGATCGAGGCGTTCCATGCCATCGGCGGCGCCCTGCGCCTTGACAAGGCGAATGACCCGCTCGAGGGTCCCCGCGAGGGCCTCACGGTCGCAGAGGCCCGCGAGATCGCGGCGATCGACGGGGGCCTGATCGGTCTCGTCGCCGAGATCGAGTGGCTTGGCTCGGACGAGGAGACCATCGGGCGCTGCGGCGCGCTCAATCTCCTGGTGCAGTCGCCGGACGCCCGTCGCGGTGAGATCGAGGTCGTGATCGGCGATCTGGACGGCGACTTCTTCCCTCTGACCATGGTTGACAATGACCTCGTCGAGTCCGCGACGACGGCGCTGGCCGACCACATCGCGGCGACGATCGCGTGACCCGCGTGACCCGCGTGACCCGCGTGAGCAACGCGCCCGCTGGCGCACCGGCTACGGCCGTCCCCCGCGATGCGTCGCGGGCCCCGTACGCGAGGATCGATTCCCGACCTCGCGTGACTATCAGAAACGGCAAGCCCGCCGCCAAGCGCGGGCAGGAGCGACCAGCCATGCAGACCGAGACCATCACCCACGACACCATGACCAACACCATCGACGGCGCGATGTGCCTGCTCGTCAGCGACCAGCGCGCCCTCTCTGCCGCCGTGGAGGCGATGCACAGCGGCGTGCATCGTGACATGCAGATGATCGACCAACTCGCCGCGCGCCGCGACAACAGCGCCGAGTTCGTCCGCGGCATGCTCGCGGTCGAGGCGCCGCGGCTCGGCCTCGGCGAGCACCGTGTCGGTGCCGCCACGGTGAAGGTGAAGCGATGCGATATCAGCAACGGCCAGATGGCCGTGTTCGCCGTCGCCTCGCTCGACGGCGAGGCCGTCGGGCTGACCGTGTGGGCGGGACCGTGGCGCCTGCTCCCTGCGTGGGGTGGGCCCGTTGCTTCCTAGCCGCTCGACCAGCCTCGCCGGCTGGCCCGCGCCCAGCTCCTCCGAGCCGGGCGCCGGCCTGCCAGCAAGGACAGGAGGAGGACATAAAGACGTGGACAAAATGATTCAGACATGGGGCCACGAGGCAACCGAGGAGGTCCGCCGCGCACAGCGGCAGCGCGACGAGGAGCAGGCCGCGCGGCTACGCGCCGAGCGCGACGAGCAACTGATGCGCCTCGCCTTCGACGGTCTGCTCGCCGAGGTCGAGGAGGTTGACGCGGCGATGGCCGCACGGCACAAGGAGAAGATGCTGGAGATGTTCGCGCGTTAGGCAACGGCGCCGCCGCAAGGCGCCGGCACGGGCATCACGCCCGCCCGCGGCTGCAAGGATGCCGCATAACCTGGGGGACAGGCGAGGAGGGAATGGGAATGATTTTCAGCGACACCATCAACGGGACCACCATCATCAGCTATGTCACCTGCGACCGCGTCCACTCGGCGCCGCTCGCCGCCATCGAGGCGGCCTGCGACGAGGTCAACGAGGTCGAGCCGAAGCCGGGCCCGCACCCGTTCTTCGGGATCACCGTTGAGGTCGACCTCGTCAGGTGGGCGTCGACCAGCCACGCGCCGCTCGTCGACCTCAGCGACGCCATCGACGAGTGGTGCTCGTGGATTGACGAGGTGTGCGAGCTCGCCGCCGACCGCGGCGACGACTCGACCGCCGAGGCCCGCGAGATGCACGGGTATATCTTCCGCGACGAGATCGCGGACGTCTACGACGGCGCGGCCAACGATCCGCCGCACGCCCGCGTCAGCACCCTTCACGATGCCGTGACGAGTGCGATCGAGGTGGTTCGGTGACCAACTACAAGGCCAGCGAGTTCGAGCTCGTGGTGACCCCGGCCACCCCGCGGATCGCCGCCGACTCCGCGGACCGCGAGGCCTGGCTCGCGGCGCGGCGCGGCATGGTCTGCGCCAGCGAGGCCGGGGTGATCCTCGGCCTCGTCGGCTCCCCCGCTCGCCTGTGGGCCGAGAAGCGCGGGGCGCCGGGCATCGACGACGCCGAGCACCTGATGATCGGCCGCCTCATCGAGCCGGCGATCCGCACGATCTTCCGCGCGCAGACCGGCCGCGTCGCGGTGGCCGATGGGCTGCTGTACGCCCGCGACCTCGACGGCGTGACGATCGGCGCCACCCTCGACGGCTGGTGCTGGGATAGGGTTGACGACGAAGCATCGGAGGCGGCAGACCTTCGCGCATGGGCTCGGCGGGTTCCCTTCGAGATCAAGAACGTCTCGGAGTGGAACGCGAAGGAATGGACCAACGGCCCGCCCGATCACTACGTGGCGCAGGTTCAGGTGCAGATGCTCGTGACCGGCGCGGACCGGGCCGTGATCTGCGCCCTCATCGGTGGCCGACGCACCGAAATCTTCGAGGTCGAGGCGGACCCCGAGCTGCAACAGCGCTTCATTGTCGCCGCCCGCGCGTTCTGGCGGCGGGTCGAGAGCGGCGAGTGCCCGCCCGACGTGGACCACGGCAAGCACGTCGCCGAGGCCGGCGGCAAGGTTGAGTGGTCGCTGGACACCGAGGAGGGACAGCAGATCGCGCTGCTCACCAAGCGAGCCGACATGCTCGCAGCGCAGCTCAAGGCCCTGGAGTCTGAGGCGGACGACGTGCGCGCTCAGATCAAGGCCGCGATCGGCACCAGGAGCGAAGCGACGGTCGCCGACCTCGGCAGCTGGTCCTACACAACCTCCTCGCGGACCACCTACCGCGAGGCCAAGCCGGGCGAGAAGCCCACCCACGTGATCGAGATGCAGCCGGTGCGGACGCTCCGGCGGAAGAGGAAGCGATGAGCTACGAGAAACAGATCAAGGAACTTGTCAAGGAACTTGAGGGGTCGCCGGGCACATCCTATGCCCACCAGGACGCCCGTTTGATTGAGCTAGCGCGGAGCTGCTTTGTGGTTGGGTTCAATGCCGCAAAGGAAGCCGCCGCGAAGATCGCGGTCAATGCCGACCGCGAGATCGCCGAGGTCCGCGAGGCCATAGTCGACCTGCTCGTCACCTACAGCCTGCCGCTCGCCGACGGCAGCTCGACAGCCGAGCTTGTGGCGCAGCTCGCCGACCACCTGCGCGCCATGCCAGCGGCGGGTCCACCCATTTGGATTGAGGCCAACGGCTGTACCGTGCGCGTCAACTTGGTCAAGGCGGTATTGCGTCACTGTGACGGCGTCACGATCTACGCCGACGGCGTGCGACCGTATAATGTCGAGTGCGCCGATGACACCGCCGAAAGGGTGCACGCCGAGATCACCAGCAAGCTGGTGGGGAGGGCGCCATGACCAAGGAGATCCGCAAGGCCACACCAGGCGGCCGCAAGCCGGCCGAGATCGCGGCGGCGGCCCGCGGCTTCGTGACCCGTGCCGTGCCCAAGGGCACGGATGCCGGCCACCTGCACCTCGCCGTCGACATGGCGCTTCGCTCGACGCCTGCGCTCGCCGAGTGCGACCTGCCCAGCCTGTACGCCGCGATCTACCAGATCGCCGCGCTCGGCCTTCTCCCCGGCGGGCCGCTTGGGTTGGCCTACCTGATCCCATACGGCAAGACGTGCCAGCTCATCGTCGGCTACCGCGGGATGATCCAGCTCGCGGTCGGCAGCGGCGCCGCGATCTCGATCCGCGCTGGCGTGGTCGCGCAGGGTGACGACTTCGAGTGGAGCGAGGGCCTCAAGCCGACGCTGGCCCACCGCCCGCGCAGCTCGGCGCCGCCGGCCGACACGATCACCCACGCCTACGCGATCGCTGACCTACCAGGCGGCGGGCAGCAATGGGCCGTGCTCACGCGGGACGACATCGAGGCGCGGCGGAAGCCCGGCAAGGGCCGGAGCTCGCCGTGGGACACCCACTACCATGAGATGGCGCGCAAGTCGGCGGTGCGTGCGCTCTGCAAGTACCTGCCGTTGAGCCCCGATCGGGCGCTCAAGCTGCACCGCGCCGAGGCGGCCGAGGCCGGCATCATCGACGACGCCACGGCGCAGGCGCTCGCCGATGCCGGCTTCGTCGCCGAGGATGTGATCGAGGCCGAGGAGGTGGCGACGTGACCAAGCCCGCCGCCGACAAGGCCCTCGCCGTCGAGCTCGTCCGCGGCGGCATGCCGCAGGTAGACGCCGCCGCGCTCGTCGGGGTCTCGCACACGTCCGTGCAGCGGTGGCTCGACGCGGCGCCTGCACCCGAGCCCGCGCCGGCCACCGAGTACGGCGGCCCCGGCGAGGTCTGGATCACCACCCCAGGGATCGCGGCGCTCACGACCGCCGCGGTGCTCTCCCGCAAGTCGCGGGTGGGCAAGCGGGCGCTCCGCGTCCTCTGCCCGGCTGCCGGCGCAGGTGTGTACGCGCGGGCCGTCCTGGCCTTCGAGCCGACCGCCTACATCGTAGCGGTCGAGCCGCGGCGCTCGGAGATCGCGGGGCTCCGCTCCTTCTGCGGCGAGGTGGTGCACGGTGCGATCGCTGGGCCTGGGGCCGACGAGCTCGCCGCCGCCGAGGGGTGCAAGGTTTACGACCCAAGGAGCCTGAGCGGCTTCGCCTTTGACCTCATCATCGACAACCCGCCATTCACGTGGCTCACCGGCGTCCGCTCGGGCCGATCGGTGATCGGCGCCGGCAGGCACCTCGCCTTCTGGCCGCTGCTTCGGCGCGGCGGGCTGCTCGCGCTCCTCGGCCCGTCGAGTTACGGGCAGGCGACCTCACACCAGCCGGCGATGCGTGAGTGGGCGCCGGCCTACCAACTCCGCGTGACGGGGCGGCCGAACTTCGGCGCCGACCCGACGCAGACCGGAATGGCAGAGATCAGCATGTGGGTGTGGTCAACGACATCGCCGCCAGAGTGGCGGGCCTCACAACTCCCCACCCACCCTGACTGGCTGCGGCAGTGGGCTGGCCCGACCCCGGGCACGTTCCCGATCCCAGCATCGATCGTCGACGCCGTGCGCGACGCACTGCGAAGGTGATGAAGCACCGACAGACCACCGGTGGTGTGGTCACTCGACCAGATGCGGAAGCGGGCATGGTGCGCAGGGAGAGCCTGCGACGGGTACAGCACAAGGCTCCATGAAACACCCGCCCCGGGGTTCGACTCCCCGGCTGGTCAACGGCGGCCGCGGCCTACAGCGGCGAGGAGGCAACGTGAATCTGATCAACCGAGTGCGTGTGTGGGTGGCCGACTATCTCGGCCTGGTGGCGATGGTGCGCGAGCTTGAGGCCACGGTCCGGCGGGAACGCCAACGGGCCGAGGCGATCAAGGCGCTGCTCGACCGGCGCGAGCGCGACGCCGAGTACCAGCGGAAGGCGCTGCAGCGGCGGGCCGACGATGCGCGAGCCGAGCTGCTCGCCCTGGTCGCGGCGGTCCAGCATGCCGAGGACGAGGGCTACAGCGCCGAGTCGATCGTAGCGCTCACGCGGGCGGCGATCGGTGCGAAGAGCTCGCGCAGCGGGCGGCGGATGCGGCCGGCTCTGACGGTCGTGGGGGGTGGGCGCTGATGGACGCGGCGAAGGCACTGGAGTGGGTGATCGGCCGCCTCGGCTTCGTCGAGCGGCGGGCCGAGCGACGTGAGCGCGATGGCCTCAACGCTGGCCGCGAGCGCGTCGAGGTCGAGACGCTGCAGTGGCTGATCGGCTACGTCGGCAGCCGCGAGCCCGAGGCGCACGCGATCGCCGTGGCCAAAGAGGCGCAGCGGGAGCGCGGACGGGCCTCGACTCGCTCGCCTGAGACGCTGATCGAGTCGCTGTGTCGGATCCTGGAGTGCCAGCCGCACGAGGCGCTCGCGCGGGTTGAGGTGCTCGCGGCGAAGGCGAAGCAGCATCCCCTATCGTGCCTGTGTACGACGTGTCATCCGCCGGTCGTCGAGCTTGTCATCACCCCCGCGTTTGACGGGCCGCCCGAGGCGGCGGCCGCGATGGTGCGCGAGGTAAGCGAGGCGATAGCAGCGAAGACGCTTGGCCGTGGGGGTGGCAAGTGATCCGCACCGCCAAGTCGCCAGCGATGGCGCACGAGTGCCCGACCTGCAAGGCGGCCAAGGGCGTGATGTGCTTCGCCATGTCGGGCGTCCGCTCGCAGCGCAACGAAGTGCACCACGAGCGGATCGCGGTCGCCGAGGCCGCGATCTTGAAGACGCTCAAGCCCGCCGACGCGCTCGCGCTGATCGACGCGTCGACCGATCCACCGCCGGCGCAGATCCGGGACCACATCCGGCGGACGGCCGAGGTCGACCTCGTGGCCCACACCGCGTGGGGGTGGTCGTGGCCGCGGTCGTGGCCCCGCGGCAGGTCGTCGCGCTCGACGGCCGCGAGCGTCCTCGTCGTCGACAAGCTCAAGCGCATGCGGATCGTGCAGGTCGATGGGCACAAGTGCAAGCTCACCGACCTCGGCCGCAAGGTCGCCAAGCTGATCGGGGGTCCGCGTGCAGCTCGATGACCTCGACCCCATCGCAATGCGTCGCTGGCTGGAGTGCGCCGACAAGGTGCACAGGCACCGGACGAAGCGCGGCGCGAGGATGACGCCAGAGGCGGTGCGCCTGTGGGTGCCGGTGTTCCAGGTGAAGGCCACCGACGCACTGATCGCCAAGATGATCGGCTGTCCAACGTCCACCGTGTTCGAGGCGAGGCACCGCGTCGACCTGCTCGCGCAGGCCGGCGGCCGCGGCGACGACACGGTGCGCATGATCCCGAGGGGGCGCCGGTGACCGAGCGCGAAGCCATGCTCACCATGCTCGCCGAGCTCCTCGGCATCTCGAAGCTGCAGGCCGAGGAACAGGTGCGCGATCGGATGGCCTCGCTCCCCGGCCTGGCCCCGCCGCTCAAGCCGGCGAGGTCGAGGCGCGAGCCGTCAAGCCGCGATGCCTCGCTGTGGCTAGCGTCGCTGAACGAGGGGCTCGCCACGGTGCGACTCGCCGAGGTGCCTGGCCTCACCACGCGCGAGGAGTCGAGGCTACTCGACGCGATGCGCCGCCTCGGTCGTGACGATATGATCGCCGCGCTGGCCGGGGCCTTCCGGCTGCACCGGCAGGCGACGAACGAGGAGCGCAATAAGCACGGCCACAACTGGCGGGTGGTCGACCACTACACCCGCGAGGCCAACCACAGGCGCTACCTCAGCGCCGCGACGACAACACCAACCACAACACGGCCACCAACGGAGATGCTGCGATGAACCTTCCGAACCCCCTTCGAGCGATCACCCTTCACCCGTGGTGGGCCTACGCCATCACGCATGGCGACACGCGCGTGGAGTACCGGACGCGCCCGCTACCCGGCGGCCTCATCGGCGTGCCTGTGGCGCTTCACGCCGGTGCTTCTTCGCCTGGCGAGCGCAACGGCATCCGCTCGGTCGACCAGCGATTCGCCGACGCCCCGCGGATCTTCGACGTGCGCGCCCTCGGCGCCCCCATCGACGCCTGGCGCGCCGCCGGCTGCCCCTCGTCGGCGTTCGTCGCGGTTCCCGGAGGTGCGCCGTGCCTGAGGTAGTGATCTTCGACCTGCGGCACAAGCTCAAGCCCTGGGCGACGCACCCATCAAGGCCAGGCGGATCGCCACGCCCGCATTACACCGTCGACCCCTACAAGGCGGTCGCGAGACAGGCGGCCCGCCGCGACGGCGGCATCAAGCGCGTGCTCCTGCACCAGTGGGGTGTTGAGGTCGGCCTGAGCCGGCAGGCGAGGCGGGCGACAGCGGAAGGCAAGCGCGACGGGCGTTGGTGGTCCTACGCCGAGCAGCTTGCCTACCGCGCCGCTGGCCTCGACCACGAGGGCAACCCGCTGCGCCTCGGCGGGGCACCGTACCACGTGAGCTGCGGCTGCACGCCGAGCGGCATCGGCGTCGTCGCGCTCGTGTGGCACCGGACCATCCACACGTTCCACGCCGAGGCCGAGAACGCCGAGAGCATCGGTGTCGGCATCATGGGCCGCTTCGCGCGCGATGGAGAGGAGCAGCGACCGCGCGGGTTCGCAATGGCCCTGCGACACGCTCTCGCCATCGCGCGGCAGATGGTGCTCGGCAATGCAGACCCTGTCGGGTTTGAGGGCCTTTCCTCGCGCAGCATCTTCACCCAGCTTGAGCCGACCTTCGCCGACGACGTCGAGGTCGAGCTGCGCACGCACTCGCAGACGCAGCGCAAGCCCGCCGACCCTGGCCTTTGGGCCATCAAGCACGGCGTCGCGGACCTCGTACAGCGCGGCGCCATCGCGGTCGACCCGCTGTACCACAGCGGCAAGGGATCGCCATGGCCGGAGTCGTGGCGCAAGGAGGTTGGTCATGCGTGAAGGTCCGTTCTGCAGCAATGAGCATTGCCCGTGGCACAAGCTCAAGGTCCCCGACTGGTCCATGTTCGCGAAGTGGTCGAAGACCGGCCCATTGCCCGCGTCCTTGGACGAATCTGTGCCATTGGAGCCGGTCCCGTTCGAGACACGCCGCGTCGAGCGGCGCAAGTGGACGATTGCCACAGTGCCGAGGGCTGAGGCACATCGTCTTGTGACGTGCGGCGACAGGGTTCCGCTCCGATCGATCTACTTGTGCGAGGTCTGCGACGCAGCGGCGAGGATGGTGCAGCATGCCTAGCGTCACCTTCGACGAGGTGAGCCTCTACCGGATCTGCTTCACGGTCTCGGGCACGGTGCGGAAGAACGCCCGCACTAGGTTCAGCGCCAAGGGTGGCAAGGTCCGCGCGCACAACAGCAAGGAGCACGACGCGCTAGTTCTGGCGATCTGCCGCACATGGAGCTGTGCGCCGATCACGTCGGGGCAGTGGCACGCTACGATCGATAGCTACTGGCCCAAGCGCCGCTACCTCGGCACGGCTCACGACCTGCCGTTGGGCGACGTCGACGCGCCGATCTCCTGCATCCTCGACGCGCTGG
>Ga0208783_10001627_pt1 | contig 13197 bp, 13 predicted proteins | sample DEB19_08_DNA_2_FD_184529 | JGI IMG/M metagenome (GOLD analysis project Ga0208783, IMG submission 184529) | Aqueous microbial communities from the Delaware River and Bay under freshwater to marine salinity gradient to study organic matter... | ecosystem: Environmental > Aquatic > Marine >... | reverse complement strand
ACCCAGAGGGGATTGTTAGTGCCGAAATCCGGCCGGTAATTGATTGGAATCGTGGCCGGCTTCAAATCGGAACGGTGGCCGGATATTGATCGGAATGCCGGCCGGCTTCACGTCGGAATCCGCACTTTAGTGTTGGCCAGCTGATTTGGGGGCCGATCAGCGACAAATATGGCCGCAGAGTGCCAATCGCGGCCGGCATCGCGCTATTCATCCTCGGCTCTGCGGGCTGTGCGATGGCGCAAAGCGCGAGTGCCATGATCGCTTGGCGGATCGTACAAGCTGTTGGGGCTTGTGCTGGAGTGGCGCTAGGCCGTGCAATGGTTCGCGACCTCTATGAGGGGGCGCGAGCAGCTCGGATGCTCTCGATTCTGATAACCGTCATGTCCATCGCGCCGCTGCTGGGTCCACTGCTCGGCGGGCAAATCCTCGCGACGGCGGGCTGGCGGGCAATCTTCTGGCTTCTTGTCGCGGTTGGCTTTGGGACGCTGGTTCTCGTCGCAACTCTCCCGGAAACCCTTCCGGAGCGAAATCGAAATCGCGACCTGCTTGTGCGGGCTCTCGTAAGATACGGCGAATTGCTCGGTCGACAGCGATTGCTTGGATATGCGGGGGTGGGTGCCTTCTTTTATGCGGGCGCGTTTGCCTTCATCGCAGGTTCGCCCTTCGCCTACATCACCTACCACCAAGTTCCGGCTTCGCTTTACGGTGCGCTGTTTGGGCTCGCAATCCTGGGCATTATGGCGCTGAACATGCTCAATGTGCGGTTGGTGACGCGGATTGGCTCGGATCGTTTGCTGAGACTAGGCGCGGCGATCGCCGCGGCCAGTGGCTTGGTTGTCGCTATCTCTTCACGAACGGACGCTGGCGGGCTTTGGGGGCTAGTTGTCCCGCTTTTCGTCTTTATCTCGCTCAACGGCCTCATCGTGGCGAACTCGATTACGGGCGCGATGGCGGATTTTCCTCAGCGCGCTGGAGCTGTCTCCGCGCTCGTGGGTGCAATCCACTATGGCAGCGGCATGATTGGCTCGGCCTTCGTCGGCTGGTTCGCGGATGGCACTCCATGGCCTATGGGCTTGGTCATCGCGATTTCCGGCGTCGGCTGTTTTGCCTGCACCTTGCTTGTCCGGGGCGCTGATAAGCGCACGTGACGAGCAGGGCTACGCCTTCCTCACCGCGTACTGGAGATGGACGACGCCCGATTGCAGAGCCTCGCAGGACTTGAGCGACAACTGCACTTTACCTGCGAGCCCGGCCGCACCCGACACAATGAAACTTTCGCGCCCGGCGCGACCGTCCAGTGCTGGAGCAATGAGAAGGCTGAGTTCGTCGACGAGCCCGGCCGCGAAAAACGACCCGTTGATCACCGCTCCCCCTTCCAGGAGAAGACGGCGGATGGAGAAGAGTTGGCCGAGACGCTCTAGCATCCGCGCCAAATCGATAGTGGCATCGTCGGAAACGAGGTAGGAGACCCCGTTTGCGACAAGCTCCGCCAAATGGCCGTCGGATACCTCTTGTCCCAGCAGGACGATCACCGGATCGCCTCCGATATTGTGGGGAAACATAAATCTCTGACTCTCTCTGCAGAGGTTTCCTAGAAATATCAATGGGCTTGATCTTTCAGTGCTAGGCTATCTCTGACTCGCGAAACGCACTTGTGCGACTCGTAGCTTCGTGCCTCGCAAAAGCTTGACTCATCGTCTTGAGGGCCCATCTCGGTCGTGTCCAAGGCTGGGTCGCCGACAAGGCGGACCTCGACCAAAGCTGAGATCGCCCTTCGACGACCCGGGCGTTTCGATCTGGCGGCCCCCATAGGGGACCGCCGTGAAGCTTGCACGCATTGCAGTAAAACCAGATCGGGACTGCTAGACACTCGCTGTAGCGACAACTTCAATCAGGACGCCTTTACCGAGATCATTGACCCCGATTGTAGCGCGGGTCGGCAGGCTATTCTGCGGAATAAGCTCCTTCCAAGCGCGATCCATCTCGGCCTTCTGACCCATGTCGGTGATGAACACGGTGGTCGAGATTAGCCGATCCATCGAACTGCCGGATTGCTCCAGGATCGCCTTGAGCTTCGCCAAAATTTGCGAGGTTTGCCCAAACATCGGTAGCGCCCTGTCGTCGGCGATGATGCCCCCGAGCGATAGTGACCCATTCGAAGCGACGGCCCTATGCATGATTGGTGTCGGCATTAACCGAGAGACTTCCATATTTGGCTCCTTGGAATGAAGCGCCCCGTTCCGATGGTTTGGGAGGCGCGCGAAAACGACGAGAATGCGCATTTGGACGCTCGTTAGTGAGATCCAAAGCGATCTGGCGAATAGGCGGCCAAGTCAGCATTCGCAGAAGCGCTCTCGGCAACCACCCGTTCGATTAGTCGTGCAGTGCGAGCGGCACCGGTCAGCCCCAGATGTCCATGGCCGAACGCGAGAGACATGTTCGAAAATCTGCGGCTCCGGCCAATCGCAGGAAGGGAGTCCGGGAAGCAGGGTCTGTGCCCCATCCAAAACCCGTCGACGCCCTCAGTAGAGGCGCCTGGCAAGACGTGCCGGAGGTCTTCCTTGAGCAAGTCGGCGCGAAATGCGTTGGGAGGCTTGGCTGTTCCACCGAATTCAACCGTGCCGCCAACTCGCAGCCCACCCTCCATCGGCGTGATGACGACCTTCCGGTCGGCAGGGACCAGGCATCTATTCACGGAGATCCGGGGCTTCGGAAGCATTATATGGTAGCCTCGCTGACTTTCCAGCGGCAACCTGAGGCCGACGCGTCTGAGCAGCTGAGCGGACCAAGCGCCTGCGGCTATGCAGAACTCATCCCCGTGATAGGTCGACAGCGTGCCTCGCGCGCTGACAATCTTACCATCCGAGGTGTCGAGCCGGACGATCTTATCTCGGATAATTTTTCCGCCGCCCCAAGACAGCTCCTCTGCCAACTTCTGGCAATACCGGTGCGGGTTTATGCAGTGAGCGAGCTCCGGCAGAAATATTCCCAGAGTGTAATTGGCGTCGACTGCCGGCTCTAACTCTCGAACATCGGCATGCTCGATCTTCTCGAAGCGCCCTCCTCTCCGGCGACGGAGCTCCCAGGACAAGCTGTCCTTGGCGAGCTGCTCTTCATTTCTGTAGAGATACAGGTGGCCACGGCGTTCAATCAGTTCCGGAGCGCCCAGTTCGTTGACTGTCGTTTGGTGGAGTTCAACCGCGTCCCAGTGAAGGTCATACAACGCCTTCGAAATGGCATCGACACGGTCAATCCGCGACGCGCTGAGAAATCTCAGAAACCATGGAAGAGCCTGGATCCAGTAAGTAGCTGGCAAGTGCAGCGCGCTTGTCCGATCCATCAGCATTTTGGGGACAGAGTGGGCAAGGCCCGGTAGTCCAAGTGGCACGACGCCACTCGATGCGATGGCACCAGCATTCCCGAAACTAGCCCCCATACCAGGCGGCTCGGGATCTATCACTGAGACAGCGCATCCCGCGCGCATCAGCCTCCAAGCAATGCTGAGCCCAACAATGCCTGCGCCGATGACGACGACATTTTTCTGACTTGTCATCTGTCACTCTCCGCGCAAATGCAGATGTTGAACGTGCTTTCGAAAGCCGTCGATTTCGGCAGCAACGCGCGCTTCGTCCCATCCCAGGATATCCGAGACGGCCTCCGCAGCGGTTCTTGCGACCTGCAGTCCCATCTGCTCTGTCCAACCAGCGGGGACACGGCGGAACAGCAAATCAGTCAGTGTCGCAGCATGCTCATGAGCAGCAGCGTGGCGGATCTCGGCCACGCTAATCCGAGGCTCAGAATTGACCAGAGCGGGCGACACCCCGTCGTCTTTGAAGCGATTCGATGTGTAATCGATCGGCCGAGCCTCGCCAGATGGCTTAAGTACGCGCGCCACCGCTGCGCTTGCATCCGCTCCGGCGGACCGATGGCTCATCAGCGGCCCGCCGGTAAGAGCCATAACACCAGGCATTCCTTCAGCGCCGAGATCGTGCAGCTTTCGGATTCTCAGTCCTTTCGGGGCATTAGGCCCTGATGTCCAGGGTCGCACGCCAGCCCACGCGTACAGAACGTCCTCCCTCTTGAGGGGAATTTCCGGCAGCATGTGTCGAACTTCGTCAATGACCCAGGCAATCTCGCTCTCTGTCGGGTGGATGTCGTCCAAGTTCCCTTCGTAGGGAACTTCAGTGGGACCGACATAGTGATAGTCGTACCAGGGCAAGACGTACATGTGCTCATTGTGTCGGTTTTGCCATGTTACGCTTGCCCCTCGGCACTCGGGGGGCAACCTGAATGCTATATGGATGCCCTTAGTTCCGGTTATTTTGCGGGATACTTTTGACGGGCCTCGGCTGTTGACCTGGTCGATCCAGATCCCCGCCATGTTCATCACGATTCTCGCGTTGATATCGGTGCGGGTATTGTCGAATCTATCCTGGAGTACAACGTTCCAGAGCTGATCACCGACCTGTTTTAGGGCAACAGCTTCGGTGTAATTTCGGATCGTAGCCCCTAGCTTTTCTGCTCCCAGCGCAGCGTCAACGACTATGCGCTCGGGCCATCGAAACTGGAAATGATCGAACGTCGCGACGCTCGCGATTTTGTCCGAGTCGCGCAGCCACTTTAGGAGCGGCCGCCGCTTTGCCTCGTCCGGGGTTATCCTCTCGTAGCCGAGATCCACCCCCCCGGTTCCAAAGAGTCGGAGCAAATTCATCCCGGCGTCAAACTGCCAAGGCTTGTAGATGCTATCCTTATAGATCGGGAAGCAAAACTTCACCTTCTCCAAGAGTTCCGGGACCGTCTTGACCATCTGAGCTCGGCTCGAAAGCGCGAACCTGGCCATGCGACATCCCGAGAGAAAGCGGCGAGGCTTGAGGATGAAATCCCACGGTGAATGCCCACCCGCGAGATAGTGCATTCCGTTGCCGAGGAGGCGGCTCGATCGACTGCTCGATCCGGACGCAAAGTCTCCTTTCTCCACAAGAAGCACCTTGTACCCATCAGCTGCCAGATGCTGGGCCGTGCTAGCGCCGTTCGCTCCTCCACCAATAACGAGTACGTCGTAGCTTTGACCCTGAAGGGCGCTGAGAGGAACCCGAACAGCTTTTGCCTCTTCGCCGGCGAAGTTGGCCTCATGACTTTGACTCATGCTTTTCAATCCAAATGCAGTTTGAGGATCAGACGCCCGCGGCAATCCGCTTAGCTAAGGCTTCGTTTCGCGGCGCCGCTTCCTGCAGCCAATTCGCTCTCAATTCGGGAACCGACGAGACCAAGAGCTGCGTGTAGGGATGCTTGGGCCTATCCAGGATGACCGCCGTTTCTCCGGCTTCCACGATCTTGCCGCGGCGCATTACGATGGTTTGATCGGCGATGCCTGAGATCGCGGCTAAGTCGTGACTTACGAACAAGACAGCCAAACCAAGTTTGGCCTTGAGCTCTCGAATCAGATCCAAAACTGCCACCGACACGATAGTGTCTAAAGCCGAGGTGACTTCGTCGCAGATCAACACGTCTGGTTCCGCAGCCAGCGCACGCGCCAGATTGACTCGTTGTTTCTGGCCACCCGACAGTTGCCTCGGGTAGCGCGCTGCTATTTCGGGGGGCAGTTGCACCAATGCCAGCAACTGCTCGATCCGCTTTTCTCGCTGAGCTGCAGGCAGGCGGAAAAAATGCTCCAGCACACGTTCCAGCGTTCGGGCAATGGTGTGCTTCGGATTGAGCGCTGTGTCTGCCATTTGGAAGACCATCTGCACTCGCCGAAGCTGGTCCTTCGTCCGACCGCCTAGGGACGCGCTAAGCTCAACGTCATGCAACCGGACGCTGCCTACCGAGCGTGGCAACAGACCCGCAATTGCTTGCGCAAGGCTCGTTTTTCCGGAGCCAGATTCCCCGACCACAGCCAAGACCTCGCCGCGGGCCAAGTTGAAACTGGCGTTTTCGACAGCCAGCACGCTAGGCTTTCCCGCACGGGTTCGCCCGCCGTAGCCCGCTGAGAGGTCTTGGACTGATAGTACCGTTTTTCGATCTTGCTCTTGGCTGATGTCCAGCCGCTTCTGATCGATCTTTCGAAATGCGGCGATTAGCTCTCGTGTGTAAGCTTCTTTTGGCGAGTGCAGCAGTTCGTTGGTGGGGCCGCTTTCGACGATCCTGCCATTTCGCAGCACAACCACTCGATCCGCCATCTGCGCTACAACGGGTAGATCGTGGCTGATAAAAAGTGCGCTCGTTCCCTGAGCACTGACCGCCGACTTCATAGCCATCAGGACTTCGACCTGAGTCGTGACATCCAACGCGCTCGTTGGTTCATCGAGTACAAGTAGCGCCGGAGCGTCCAACATCCCCATAGCGAGCATAAATCGCTGCAGCTGCCCGCCAGAAACCTCGTGGGGATATCTGCTGCCAATCTGGTTTGGCTGAGGAAGGCGGACCGTCGCATAGAGGGAGATAGCGCGGTCGAGCGCTTCGCTGGCACTCCGTGTGCCATGGGCAATTGAAGGCTCAATGACCTGGCTATTCAGCTTAATCGCCGGATTGAATGAAGCCGCCGCGCTCTGCGCAACGTATGCAACGCGACGTCCCCGCAACGATTGAAGTTCGCGCGGCGGCAGGCCGAGCAGATTGCTCCCCTCAAGTTCGATATCGCCCCCCACGTAAGTCAATCCAGGCCGGAACAGCCCAAGGCAGCTTAGTCCGATCGTCGACTTCCCCGAACCCGACTCTCCGACCAACGCCACGACCTCCCCCTTGGCGACGTCCAGCGAGATATTGTCAACGATGGCGTGGCCGCCACCTTCCGATCGAATGGTGAGATTCCTGATGCTAAGAACGAGCTGCTTCATTGCTTGCGTCCGTTCTCGCCAGCCAGAGAGAGCGTATCGACGAGGTAGTTGAGGCTGATCGTCACGCTCGCGATCGCCAGAGCCGGCCAAATTGCGGCCAGTGAGCCGGATGAAAGCCCTGAGATATTGTCGTGAACTAGGGTTCCCCAGTCAGCTTTAGGGGGCTGAACGCCCAAGCCAAGGAAGCCGAGACTGCTGATGAAAAGGATCGCAAAGCTGACCCGGAGCGCGAAATCAACGGCGAGAGGCGAAAGGATGTTTGGGAGGATTTCTCGCATCATGATGTGGAGCTTCCCTTCGCCTCTGGCTGTGGCGGCCCGCACGTAGTCAAGGCCAACGACATCACGGGCTAACGCTCTTGCGATGCGGAAGACGCCTCCGGAGTAAACGGTGCCAGTCATCACAATCAGCACCGTCAGAGAGGGCCCAAGTACCGCGACGACAACCAAGCCAACGATGATTTTCGGGACGGAGAGTATGATATCAACCAGCCGGCTGCTGACCGTGTCGATCCAACCTCCGTTCACAGCTGCACACAGGGCGAGGCTTACGCCGACAAGATGCGAGAGAGCCGCGGCCGCTACGCTCATGCCGATGGTGAGTTGAGTTCCCGCGAGCAACCGAGAAGCCACATCTCGGCCCATGTGATCCGTTCCAAGTGCCGCTCCCACGGCGTCGGCGAAGGCGTCATCGGATATGAAGTCGGTGGGATCGTGGGGGAGGACGAAGCCGCCAGCGAGCGAGATCACTAACCAGAAGAGCAGAATGCTTGCGCTGATTACGATTCCGGGACGCCGCAGGCTTTGGATAAAATAATTCATAGATTTGCCTGAGATTATCTGAGATTTCCGCGCTGTCGCACAAGATTGGCGACAACTTTAGGCTCTCACTGTTTTTCTCAATCTGGGGTTTGCGCTTGCAGCCGATAGGTCCGCGATAAATATCAGCAGGATATAGACAGCTGAGAAGATCATCGCGCAGGCTTGGATGACTGGCATGTCGCGGCCGTTCACAGCGTCGATCATCAGCCTTGCCAAACCCGGGTAAGCGAAGACCGTCTCGACGACGACCACGCCGCTGACCAGATACGCGACGTTAAGCGCAATGACGTTGGCCAACGGCCCAGCCATGTTTGGGCCCACGTGGAACGCGATCTTCCTCCATGCCGACAGGCCCTTCAAATCGGCCATTTCGATGAACGGCTGCGTCAAAATGTTTGCGATTGTCGACTTCGTCATCCGGGCAATTTGCGCCGTGATGTGGAGAACGAGCGTGAGGATAGGCAGCACCAACGCAACCGCCAGCGCCTTCAGGGATAGCCCTGGAGTCACGTATGAGACTGCTGGAAGCCACTTCAGGCTCACCGCAAAAACGGCTACGGCAACCGTTGCTACAAGGAATTCTGGTACCGCCGCGAAAGCCATGACCACAGCCGACGTGATGCGCTCGAAGAGAGTGCCCGCGTAAAGAGCCATTGAGATGCCGAGAAGCACGGCGATCGGAACGGCGATTAAGGCGGTGAAGCCGGCTAGCGTGGCCGTGTTCTTCAACCGCTCCTCGAGGAGATCCGCGACGGGGCCACGCGTCGTCATCGACTTACCAAAGTCGCCGTGAGCAATGCCATTTAGCCAGCGGCCATAGCGCTCAATTGGCGTCCCCGTGATCCCTAGTTCTTTGCGAAGCTGCTCGGTGCTCTCTTTTGTGGCGTATTGGCCGAGCTGGAGATCAGCGACATCGCCGGGGAGGATTTCGGTCGCCGAGAAAATGACCGCCGAGAGGACAGCCAAGGTTGCAAGGGCTGCGAAAAGACGCAGCCCGATCAATTTAATCATGCCGTTCTCCCGACCCCTGCGCTACTCGCTCAGCCAAGCGTTGTTCGCGAAATCGTATCCATTCAGAGAGCCGATCGGCAGCGCTGTCAGTCCGTTGACCTTGTTAGAGAGGCCATCCACGTAGCTGATGAAAGACGGGATCGTCATTGCTGCGGATTCGTAGATCAGGGTCTGGATGCGACCATACATCCCCTTCCGAGCATCGTGATCGGCTGTGGCGCTCGCCTGGTCGATCAGCTTGTCAACCTCGGGGCTTGCAAACCTTGGTCGGTTCCAGGCCGCTCCGGACCTCCAGCTGAGGTTGAGGTTCATCCCCTCGGTCGGGCGCGGGTTCATCGAGTTTGCGCTGACCGGCCGGAAGCCAGAGACGTTGTTGTAGAAGCTGTCGGATGGATTTCGCCGCACATCTAGATTTAGGCCGATGCGGCTCGCTTCCCGTTGAAGCAGTTGGGCGATGTCGATGCTGAAGGGAGAAGCCTCGCTCACATGAACTTCAACGGGGGTCGTGCCTACCCCCGATTTTGCGAAGTGGAACTTGGCCTTATCGCGATCGAGGGCTCGCTGTGGCAGCTCAGCATTGTAAAAAGGCGTGCCCGGCATGAATGGATGATCGTTGGCAATCACACCGCGCCCCTTGAGGATAGTCTCAAGAAACCGCTTGCGGTCGATCAAGTGCGCCATCGCCAGTCGGAATTCGAGATTGGCGGAGGGCTCCAAATCCATCCGGTAGACGATTCCCGTCACGCGGCGGGTGTGCGTCACCAACGTCTTTGCGACCGAGGAATTCTGGACATGATCAATCGGGGGGCCACGCAACTCGTTCACCAGGTGAACGTCACCAGAAAGCAAGGCGTTTACCCGTGCCTCGGGGTCCAGAATCGTGAAGAGCTCAAATCCGTCCAGATATGGAAGATTGGGTCGCCAATAGTCGTCAAATCGCGTTCCTGACGTGCGAAGCCCTGGCTTGAATTCCTTAACGCGAAAGGGACCAGTTCCATTCGGCTGCGCGAAATCCGTTGTGCCGTCGCGGATAATTGAGAAGTGGTAGGTTCCCACGACTAGGGGAAAGTCCACGTCGGGTGTCACAAGCTCGATGATGATCGAGTTTGGTCCATCCACCTTGACGTCGGCGATGTTCGCGACGAGCTGCTTGGCCGCGGACGCCAAAGTTTTGTGCCGAAGGATTGAGAAGCGGACGTCTTCGGCAACGAGCTTAGACCCGTCGTGGAACGTAACGCCCGACCTTAGCTTGAACTGCCAGCGCTTCAGCGAGTCATCCATAGGAGCGAATGCCTCTGCAATCTCGGGCGTAGCGCGACCGTCGCCGTCGATCCATGTCAGTGTATTGTAGAAGGACCGGGCCCGCATATAATCGCCCGCTTGTACGAACTTGGCGGGATCGCAGGTGTCGTTGGTGCTTTGGGTATATGTGGCGACCCTAAGCGTCCCACCGCGTCGCGGTGCGCTCTGCGCGGCTACCGGCAATATTGGGAGGGCGGCCCCTGCAAGCAGCCCTAAGAGCACGCTTCTGCGCTGCGGGAAGCTCTGAGCGTATGCGTCGGAAATCTTGCCTTCCATTGACATTTTAGGATGCTCCCCTGATCGCGGCGTGACGGGACGCCGGCCTGATTTCAGAACTGCCCTCTATTCATCGCCCCATCAATCGCCGTGTCCGGGATTTTCAAAAGGCGTGAAATTAATTGAAGGAGACGTTCGCATACAGTGAAAAATGTGTCAAGCAGGGTTGATCGCAATTTTCAGCGCGCCTATTCGTCGTTTCAAACTGGCTATGGGAGGCCTCTTTTGGCCAAAATGTCGGCAGACAACACACTGGGATCGCTGGCCGCTGAGCTGGCCGTGGATGAGCCTGATGCTGCAAATTCGGAGGATTCGGCGCACGATCTTCGAATGGGAGCGGTTGTGCGAGCTTTTCGAGGAGCACGCGGGTGGCCCATTGCCGAACTAGCTTCACGAACGGGGTTGTCCGTAGGGATGATCAGCCAGATTGAACGCGGCCTCTCCACACCTTCACTGAGGTCGCTGCGGCTTTTGTCAGCCGCGCTCGAAGCGCCCATCGCTCATTTCTTCGATCCACCCACGACGACAGCTGCGCCCGTATCGCCCCATATCGTTAGGGTAGAGGATCGGCAAAGCCTTCAGCTGAACAAGACGGGCGTCGTCAAAATGTCTCTGGTCCCTCCAGGAGGGGAGACGGTCGAAATGTGGGAGTTCCGTATCGCCCCGAATGGATCTTCGGGCGGCGACCTGCTGAATCAGGAGGGAGAGAAAGCGGGCGTCGTATTAGCTGGTCGGATCAACCTTTGGATCGATAATACACCCACCGTTTTGAAGATTGGCGACAGCTTCCGATTTTCGAGCCTGCTCCAACACAAACTCGAAAACCCATTCAAGGATGAAGCTCGGATAATTTGGGTTGTGACACCGCCCATCCGTCGCGCCTAGTGTCGCCGCTCGAATCGCTGCGCGAAAGCGCGCCACTTCCGATATTCAGCTTGGACTAGTCGCGCTATAGCGGAGAGCTAGCTTCGTGCTGAGCAGCCGACTGCGGACAAGACTGGGCGGCAACAATGACGGCAAAGTCTCGCTCGATTGCGGCTTGAACGCCGGATGGTATAGCCTCGTGGGGACAACGGGTCGGTTCGATGCTGATTGAAATCCCTCGCGCGGCTTCCAATCCTCAACTCCCGCAGATCACGGCTGAGGAGGCTTCCGCTAGCGGCTCGGGGAGTCATCGAGCTGTTTTCAAAATGGAACCTCGGCGATGCTAAAGCGCGAGAAATTCTCGGCGGTATCTCGCCAAGAACTCATGCCCGCTGGAAATCAGGACATCATCCCCGGATCACCAGGGATCTCGCGACGCGCCTATCCCTGCTGATGGGGATCCACAAGGCACTGCGCATTCTATTCAGCGACGCTCAACGCGCCTACGACTGGGTGAGCAAGCCGAATGAACATTTCAACGGCCGCTCGCCTGCCGAGATGATGGCGGAGGGCAGCATTTTCGCGCTCGCGAGGATGCGATCATATCTCGACGCAGAGCGCGGAGCGTGGTGAGCGGCGCGAGGGAGCGTCGGTTGGACGGTCCCCGGTTTCGTGGACAAAGCCGAGCCTCAAGCCGAAGCGCGTTCGAACGCCTCGGGACTGATGCCGCCGAGATGGCTGTGGCGGCGGGTTCGGTTGTAGAACGTCTCGATATAGTCGAAGATATCGGCGCGCGCCAAGGCGCGGGTCTTGTAGATGCGTTTTGGATGCGCTCCTTTTTCAGGCTGCTGAAGAAGGATTCGGCGACCGCATTGTCCCAGCAGTTGCCGCGCCTGCTCATGCTGGTTTCGAGCGAATGGGCGGCGCAGAACCGCTTGAAGTCGTCGCTACCATATTGGCTACCCTGGTCGGAATGCACCAGGACGCGTCCGTCGGGTTTGCGGCGCCGGACGGCCATGAGGAGGGCATCCAGCGCCAGTTCGCGGCTCAGCGTCGGCTTCATGGACCAGCCCACCACCTTGCGGGCGTACAGGTCCAGCACCACGGCAAGGTACAGCCAGCCCTGCCATGTCCGGATGTAGGTGATGTCGGTGACCCAGACCTTGTTGGGCGCGTCGACGGTGAAAGCTTGCTGCAAGCGATTGGGCGCGAGGAGGGATGGGCGGCCGGCAAGCGTCCGAGGCTTCCTGTAGCCGCGGACGGCCCGGATCTTGTGGCGCCGCATGAGCCGCTCGACACGATGCAGGCCGCAGGTCTCGCCCACTTCCCGCAGGTCGCCGAACACCCGGCGAGCCCCGTAAATCTCATGACTGCCCGCATGGGAGTGCCGGATGAGCTCCAGCAATCGGGCATCCTCGATGTCGCGATCCGATACCGGGGCATGAAGCCAGGCATAAAACCCGGCCCTGGCAACCCGCAGGACACGGCACATCAGCGTGACGGAATAGTCATGCCGGTGCTCATTCATGAAGCGGTACTTCACTCGGGTTACCTGGCAAAGTACCGCGCGGCTTTTTTAGCAGATCTCGCTCCTCCTCGACCCGACGCATCTCAGCCCGCAAGCGAAGAATCTCGCTCCTGGCCTCCAGCAACTCCTTCGACTGCTGCTCGGATCGGTCGGGTGAAACGGCCTTCACCCATTTATACAGACTATGCGCGGACACTCCCAGACGGGCTGCGACATCAGGGACGGAGTAGCCCCGCTCGACGACTTGCCTGACCGCCTCTTCCTTGAACTCCGGTGCAAATCTCTGCGAACTCATGACCAACCTCCTATGCTCAAAGGATAGGTCGGCGGTGTCTAACGAGCCGGGGGCAGTCCAAGGATAGGTCGGCGGTGTCTAAGGGACCGGGCGCAATCCACCTGGGGTCTCATGTCGTCTCCTTGTTCGGGTGCACCCGAGCACTCACAGACTTGGTACTTTACCCGGCTGTTGGTTTCCACGCAGAACTGAGCCGGTTAGGCGCATAATTTCCATTGAGAATTGAGCCATGTGACCTTCCCCCCAACGCGGATAGCGACGGGG
>Ga0208783_10001623_pt1 | contig 13206 bp, 10 predicted proteins | sample DEB19_08_DNA_2_FD_184529 | JGI IMG/M metagenome (GOLD analysis project Ga0208783, IMG submission 184529) | Aqueous microbial communities from the Delaware River and Bay under freshwater to marine salinity gradient to study organic matter... | ecosystem: Environmental > Aquatic > Marine >... | reverse complement strand
AGCGGCACGGCCGACGTACCCGCACCGGCCCCGCCCGGCCCGCGAAACCGCGGCCAGTCGGCGGCGGTCGCGGCAGTGGCCAGCATGGCGACCGCCAACGCGAACAGCGAAGTCATCCGCGTCATGCTGTGTCGTCTCTCATCGTTCACTCCGTCACCCGCAAGACGTCGTTTTTCTTGAGCACCCTGCGGCCCGGCCCGGCACCATCGCCGAACTCCAGGTGGCAGTCGAGCAGCACGCCGAGCGTGGCGTCGGCGGGGATGTCGAGCGTCGCGGTCACGACGTTGCCCTGCCGTTCGATCGCCACCGCTTCGTAAGGGCCGACCTGCACCCAGGCCGGCTTGTCGGCGGGAACGCCGCGGCCGCGGCCGTCGGCCGCCTCGAGCACGATCCTCACCTCGCGGCGGCCACCGCGAGCGACCGATCCGGGCCTCACGTCCGCGATGCCCGCGCCCTGGCGGCTCGCGCCCTCGGCATTGTCGACGATCGGCCCCTCGCCGGCACGGCCCAGTCCGCGATTGTTCGACGGCTCGGGCACGCCCGCATAGCCACCGATGATGTAGGGAAACCGGCCGGGCGTGACGTGGTAGTGGTAACCGCGGATCGGATCGGAGTGCCCGTTGCACGAGTCGAGCGGCTGCGCGTCCAAGGGGCCGCCGAGGCCGCCTCCGATGTCCATCGCCATCAGCCCATCCGCCTCATATGGTCCGTGGATCGGGAATCCGTCAAAGGCGAAGCCGATCACCGGCGAGTGCTGCTTCCCGTCGTCGGGAAACGGGCTTTTCACGCAGGTCGGATACTTGTGGTAGTGGTAGACGCCGGTCTGCTGGGGATGGCCGCAGCAGCTGTCGAGCCAGACCTCCGAGTAGCCTTCGACCGCGTTCATGCCCCCCTGCTCGAACGGGTTGAAGAACACGACGCCGTTGAGCGCCACGCCTATCGGCCCCATCGGCAGCCGCGTGATCCGCTCCGCCCGCCGCGGCACCAGCGGCAGCCGGAACGTGAACTCCTGCACGCGAATCGAGTTGGGGTTGCCGCTGTTGGGGAAGATCGCCGTGGGGTGATTGGGATAGCCCTGGCTCTCGATCACGAGATGGTCGCGATCGTGCGACAGCCGCACCTCGTCGATGCCGTCCTTGTTGGAATCCCGCATGTGGTAGGAGAAGAGGTCGACCTGCCGGTCGCCCTCGGGGCCGCCGTCGCGGAACAGATAGACGGGCTTGCCGTCCCCCTCGCGGACCGACCAGCGGCCGCCGATCGGCTTGGCCTTGGCCGGCGGGTCGTCGGCACGGGCCGGCGGCCCGATCGCCACGGCGAGGCAGCATAGGGCGGCCCAGCCACGTTGATACGGGACCACGGACAGCCCGCGGAACTCGGTCATGCTGGAATGCTCCCGGACGAGGTTCTCACGGCCTTCCAACGGCCCGCGGACAAAAAAGTCGCGGGCGGGGTGCTGTATTTTGGGTGGCACGTGCATGGGCGTCAGGCGTGCTGGGCCGGGGTCGCCCATGCCCCCTCGCCGGACGTTCGCTCTGGCCCTCCAGGCCCTCGCTCACTGCGGTGGAAGCTGCGCTTCGCAATCCTTGCTGCGCTTGCTTCCACAGCCCGCTCGAGGGCACGGGCGACCCCTCGCGGCATGCGGGTCGGGCACTCCCAGGCCTCTCACGCCTGCGATCGTCTTCGGACTTTTCTTACTCGATGTATTCGTTCGACCAGGTGCTGAAGAGATCGCCTCGCTTCACGCGGGCCGCGTCCTCCCGCATCACCGCGGGCGTGCGCCGGATGATCCGCGTCGTGCTGTGCCGGCCGCGGCGGTACCGCGAGTGGCTCGTGGCCTGCGGGCCGGTGTTCCGCGGGGGAATGGCGGTGGACGGCGCGACCTCTCCGATCTCGGCCATCGGCACCGCCGGCACCTGCGCCAGCCGCGCCGGCGGCTCGGCGACGGCCGTCGTGCCGAGCACGCCTCCGCCCGCCAACGACAAAACAGCAACTCTCATGGAGTTCGCGAGGGGTTGGCCCTGCCAATGGAGCCGGCCTTGCTGGCAAGCGAAGACAGGATGTCGAAGCGTAGCCAGCATGGAGCGAGCGAAGGCCAGGAAGGCCGTAGCGAGCGTCCGGCGAGATGGCAGGGCCAACCCCGGCCCGCTCCAGTGATTGCTACGGCTCATTCCTTCTTCCCCTCCGGCAGCGGGGCGAGCGTGAGCGGGTCGCGGAGCGGCAGGTGCTTCACCTTGCCGCCGAAGAAGTCGTTCATGCTGGCCCGCTTCTCGAGGTCACCGGGGGCGATCTTATCCCAGTCACCCACCACGAGGATCGCCATCGTGGCCGGATCGAGGTGCTTGCGGGCCACCCGCTGCAGATCCTCGCGGGTCACGCCGCGGACCTTGTCGCGGAACGTCTTCCAGAAGTCCTTGGGCCGCTTCGTCCACTCGTCGTTGACGAACACCCGCAGCAGTTGCGGCCGGCTCTCGAACTGCCGGGGAAACGTCTCGATCAGGTTCTGCCGGGCCGTTTCCAGCTCCTCCTCGGTGACGAGCTCGTCCCGCATCTTCGCGATCTGCTCCATGACGATCTTCGCGGCCAGCGCCACGGTGGGATTCTTGCTCTCGAAGCCGGCACGGAAGTCGCCCGGATAGGCCACCCGCGGCGTGAGCGACGACCGCACCGAGTAGGCGAGCCCCTCGTTGCTGCGGACCTGCTGCATGAGCCGGCTGGTGAAGCCGCCCGCGCCGAGAATCTCGTTGAGCAAGAGGAACGGAATGGCGTCGGGATCGTCGCGGGCGATCGCCCGGCTGCCCATCACCACCTTGCCCTGCGGGATGTCCTTGGGCACGTGGTAGAGCCCCGGCTCGAGCGTGGCCGTGGGCGCCACGGGATCGGGCACCGGCGATCCGCGTTCCCAGCCAGCGAACGCCTTGGCGAGCTTCCCGAGCATCTCCTGCTCGTCGAAGTCGCCCGACACCGACACGATCATGTTGCCCGGGTGGAAGACGCGGCGGTGCATCTCCGCGAGACGCTCGCGCGTGATCGCCGCCACCGTTTTGTCCGTCGGTTCGGAGGCTTCGAAGTGGGAGGGGCCGTAGACGAGCCGCTTCCACTCGCGGGAGAGGATCGAGGAGGCGTCGTCGTTCCGCTGCTTGAGCGACTCGATCACGCGGGCCTTCGCCGTCTCCAGCCGGCCGGCGTCGAAGGCCGGCGTCCGCAGCATGGAGAGAAAGATCTTCAGGCTTTCGTCGAAGTTGCTCTTCAGGCAGTTCATCGTGGCGGTGGTGAACGTGTCGTTGGCCGAGACGCCCGCCTCCGTTGCGAGGAAATCGAGCTGCTCGTCGAGCTCGGCCGGCGGCATGCCCGCCGCGCCCCCCTCGCGGACCATCCGGGCCGCCATCGCGGCCAGGCCCGGCACGTCGGCGGGATCGAGCGACGCGCCCCCCTTGAACGTGATCGAGAGGTTGACGAGCGGGAACTCCCGCGACGGCGCGAGAAAGACGACCGTGCCGTCGGGAAGCACCCGGCGAAACGTCGCCGCATCGGGCGGCTCGAAGGCCAGCGGCGCGAATCGGATCTCTTCCGGCCGGGCCGGGATCGCCACCGCCGCGGTCTTCGACGCCGCAGCCGGCGCCGCCTGACCGTGCGCTGGCTCCGGTGCACCGAGATACGCGAGGCCGACGACCGCGGCCATCAGGATGGTTGTCGTGCGAATGCTCATCGGGCCACCGCCTTGTCCTGCTGCGCCTTGTCCTGCTGCGCCTTGTCCTGCTGCGACTCGACCTGCTGCCCCCGCCGCTCGGCCGCCACCCGCTTGTAGGTCGCGACACTGCGGTTGGCCGGCTTGAAGTAGGTGTTGGCCACACGGCGGATGTCGGCGGCGGCGACAGCCTCGTACTTCTTCGGGGCTTCGTTGATCTCCCGCCAGTCGAGAAGCGTCTCGTAGAAGGCCAGCTGCACCAAGAGCGACATGTTGTTCTCGAGCCGCCGGTAGTTGCCCGCGGCCACCCTGTTCTTCACCTTCCGCAGCTCACGCTCCGGCACATCCGCCTCCTGCAGCTTCGCCAGCTCCTCATACCAGGCCTGCTCCAGCTGCTCCGGTTTCGCATCGCCCCGTGCCTCGGCCTCGAAGGAGAAGAGGCCGGCGTACTTTCGCGTATCGGATGCCGTGCGGGCGGAAGCGGCGATGCCGCGGCCCTCGACGAGCCCGCGGTAGAGCCGCCCCGTCCGCTCGTTGAGCAGCTCCGAGAGCATGTCGAGTGGGTAGCTGTCGGCGTGGCCGGCGGGCACGGTGTGGTACCGCACCTCGACGGCCGGCGGCACGTCTCCCTCGGCGTTCATCCGCTGCTCGGCGATCTGCTCGACCTCCAGCGTCACCACCGGCGGCGGCTTCTTCGCGCCCGGATCGAGCCGGGAGAAATACCTAGTGATGAAGGCCTTCGCCTGGGCGGGATCGAAGTCGCCCACCACCACGCCGAAGAGGTTGCCCGGCCGGTAGTAGACGTTCCAGTAGTCCATTGCCTGCTCGAACGTGTAGCTGTTCAAGTCGCTCGGCCAGCCGATGACCGGCCAGGCGTAGCCGCACGACTCCCAAAACATGGCGTCGAACTGCTCCTGGAACCGTCCCGTCGGCGTGCTGTCGGTCCGCAGCCGCCGCTCCTCGTGCACGACGTCGCGCTCCGAATAGAACTCGCGAAACACGCTGTCGTGAAGCCGGTCGCTCTCCATCCAAGCCCACAGCTCCAGCTTGTTGGCGGGCACCGTGATGAAGTAGCAGGTGAGGTCCTGGCTGGTGAAGGCGTTCATGCCGCTGCCGCCGGCCTTCGTGTAGACCTGGTCGAACTCGTCCTTGACGATCGTCGCGGCCGCCGGGCCGCCCTCGCCGCGGCCCTGCTGGGCGCGGATCAGGGCGTCGAGCCGGCCGCGGAGCACCCGCAGCTCCTGCGTGTCGTTGGCGGGATCCCAGGGGTCGGCGATCTCACCGGCGCGGAACCGCTGGTATTGCCGCGTCCAGACGATCCGGTTGATCTCGTCGCGGATCGCCTTCTGTTCGGCCCTGTACTCGGCGTCGCGTCTGGGATCGCGGGTACCGATCGTGCCGGTGCCCTTGAACATCATGTGCTCGAAGAAGTGGCTGATCCCGGTGATGCCCGGCCGCTCGTTGACGCTGCCCACGCGGGCCACCCAGCCGGCGCTGACGACGTTGGGCTGGTCGCGGCGGGGCACGAGCAAAAACTGCATGCCGTTGTCGAGCGTGAACTCCTGCACCTCCACCTGCTGTGCCCGGACCACACCGGTGCCCGCGACAGACACGAGAGCCGCGACGAGGAGAGCGGCGGAAAGGAACCGACGACTGGACATGGCCATGGAGCGCTCCGCGAAGGGCCGGGGAAAACCGTGGCGGTTATACCGCAGCGGCTCTGGAATCGCCCAGCGACAGGGCGGTGCGGTGGCGGCGGCTCGCGAAGGATGCCGCACTGGTTCGCCGGCTGCGGCATGCTCGTCGCCGGCGGATTTTGCCGTTGCACACTCGTGGACCATGGCACGTCCAGCGTTCCAGGCAAAATGCAGCGGCTCCTGCGCGTGCCCCCGTCCGGTTCCCCGGCATCCGAAGCGGCGGAGCGCTGACGGGAAAAGACCGTCGTCCCTCGGGTGAATGTTTCCGCCGATCGGTGTCGCAGGGATGCGACCTGGAGCACCAGCGAGCGGACGCTCGCGAGGTCGGGTCGGCCAGGACGGCCGGGCCTGGCTACCACGCGCAGCCGGGATCGGCGGAAGCTCGACGAGCTTGGAGGATTTCGCATGTCCAAGACGCGTGCAGCGTCAAGGAACGTCGAGCGAAATCCTCCCGCGAGGAGACTTCCGCCGTCCCGCGCTGTTATCGCTCTCGTCCATCCGTGCTCCACAGCTACCACATGCGTGCTACCGCCCGTTCACCGCCCACTGCACGAGCGTGAGCACGATCTCGAACACGATCAGCCCCACGATTGCCCATTCCACCCGCAGAGCCCGGCGGTTTTGCAACAGTTCCAGCGCGGTCTGGGCGGTCCGCGAAATCAGGTCGAGCTTGCCGTGCAGCGCGGCGAACCGTTCGCGGATCTCGAACTCGTCACGGACGCGGGCCCAGAGCCGCTCCAATTCCGGGTGGTCCCAGAGCAGCTCGGGGGAATCGTCGACGCGGGTGCCCGCCACCACGCGATGCTCCGCCAGGAGCGCGGCGCCGAGGTTGTGCAGGAGCTCGCGGGCGGCGCGGCCGCCGCGGCCCCAGTGGGCCAGGTTGCCGGCGAACGGCTCGATCCGCTCGAACTGCCGCTCGATCCCCTTCTCGTGGTGCGCCAGCGACACGCTCTTGGCCATCACGTCGGCGACGAGCTGGAGTTTTTCGCGGGACGCGTCGGCGAGCACGAGCGTGTTGTGCTCGATCGCCTCCCGGCCGGCGGCATCGACGCGGATGTCGAGGTATTCCGTCTCTCGCTCCCCCGCCGGAAAAGGCTGGCGGATCTGCGGCCCGATCCGGCGGAGATGGGCGACGGCAGCCTCCGGGCCGACGCCGAAAAATACGGCTGCGCCGTAACGGAAGAGGAAGGCCACGGCTCCGGGCCGATCGCCGAGCTCCATGATGAGCGGCGCGGCGCCCGTCCGGTCGGTCGACCCGAGGGCCGCGAGATCGATGCCGGCACCCGCCAGGATCGCCTCGGCCCGAAACGACGGGACGGACAGCGTCGCGGCCGGGTCCGCCGCGCGGCCGGACGGCGGTTCGCCCGCTCGCGAAGGATCGTCGGCCTCGGCCACAACCGTGTCTCCGTCGCCCAAGTGTCCGCGTCGCATCCGCGGGCCGCAGAGCGGCGGAGTCGATCGCCGGGCTTCTGCGCCGCCCGATCAGCTTACCTTTCAGAGGGAGCGGCTGCGTCGCATGGGCGCAGCGTGGCTCCGCGCATCACCGGGAGGCCTCGGCCATGGCATCGATCGATCGCTCCGACCCGGTGATCCTCGGTCACCTGCTCGCCGAGCACCGCGACCTCTTCAACCTGATCCAGTCGGTGCGGACGGCCTTCGCAGCCCCGGGCAAACCGACGGCCGACCGCCGCACCGCGGTCCTCGAATCGCTGCGGTCGCTGCGGTGCCATCTCCAGGGCCACTTCTCGCAGGAGGAGTCGGGCGGCTTCCTCGAGGAGGCGGTGACCAGGATCCCGCGGCTGTCGACGGCGATGCGTTCGATCCTCGGCCAGCATTCGGGCCTGCTCCAGGAACTCGACGGCGTCATCGCCGGCCTCGAATCGGCTCCGACCGCGTCGGACTCCCCGGACTCCTGGCACGCGGCGGCCGGGGCCTACGAGCGTTTCGCCGACCACATGACGGCCCACGAGCAGCGTGAGAATGCCGTCGTGCAGGAGGGCTACTGCGAGGACCTCGGCCTCTGCGAATGACGACGCCGGTCAGCTGTCCGACGACGTCTCGATCGGCCGTGGCACGAACGTGACGTCGAGCGGCGTCACCTTCTGGATTTTTGTGATGTCGAGCCGCACTGGCTCGGCGTCGGCGCCGCCGTCCGCGGGAAATCCCAGGAGCTCCACGGTGGGTGGCCGGATCACGAGGCGATGCGGCTGGAGCCGCAGCCGGGCGATGCCGCCGGATTCCGCCTGCTCCTCGACCTCGATCTCCCGGCAGTCGGTGATCGCGCCGCTGAGCGTCGAGATCAGCCGCGGCCGACCGGCGTAGCGGGAGGGGTCGATACCCTCCACCTCGAATACCCGCCGCGCCTCCTGCAGCCGCTTGAGCATCTCCGCAGGCAGGTCGCGTTCGAGCTTGTGCCGCAGCGACTCGATGCCCGTCCAGAGGATCGTCCCCTCGAATGGCCGCAGCAGGTCGCGGCCCATCGTGAAGGCGACGAGTTCGAGGAGCGTGAGCGGCTCCGGGGGGATCTTCCTGGCCGCGTCACCTCCCCGGGCCAGCTGCCAGCCGGACCGGCGGTCGCCCGGAAGTACCGCCCGATCGACCGGATAGCCGCAGGTGAGCAGGAAATCGCAGTCGCGGTGGAGCGTGCGGGTCGACAGCCGGGAGAGTCCCAGCCGTTCCTTGAGCTGGGCGATCAGCGTCTGGTCGTCGAGCGGCTGATGGGCGTTCGAGAGGATGTCGAGGAGGGCGAAAATCCGCAGGAATTGCTCGTGGCGGGCGAAGTTTCTCGGCATAGACGGGTGGGCAAGTGGCGATTCTTCCTGAAGCCTTCAGCAGGGAGATGCTCCGCAATCGGTCGGCACCGTTGGTCAGATGCCAGAGGTAAATCTTGTAGAGTATTGATACCCTCACCACAGGGGATATGCAGTCAATTCCCGCTGTGGATGGGGCTGACCGTCCATCGTGGGCGCCGAAGCGATGCCAGAGCCGCGGTGGCTTACGAAGCGGCACGGGGCCGACCAGCGCCGACCCCCAGACACGTGCCGCCGAGCACCGCATGCCAGATCTCGGCCGCCTCCTTCAGCGCGTCCACCATCGAGATGAGCTGACGTCGGCTCAGGTCGCCGTCCTCGACCACCGTTTCCACGACCATCCGCAGGTTGTCGAAGTCGGCGTCGAATTCCACGCCCACCGTCGGCGTGTCGGCCGCCGCCCGACAGAGTTCCAGGCAGGTGGCGGCTGCATCGGCACCGACCGCGAAGGCCCGCTCGATCGTCACCCGGCATCGCCGACCCTCGTCGGGAACCGCGACCTGCAGGATCGCCAGTTTCTCGTCACGGAGATTGCGGTATTCCCGGGTGACCAGCACCACCCGGATCACGTGCTCTTCCAGATCGACGTGATGCCTCACCCGCTCCGCTGCGAGAAGCTCCGCACACGTTCGTAGGCTGACCGCCATGTCGCACTCCTTTGCGTTCGTGGACCGAGCCCGCGCCTTCGCTCGACAGGAATACGCCTCCGGAGCCGGAACCGTGCGCGATGCGACGGGCGCCGGACCAAGGTTGTCAGCTAAGCCCGACCAACGGTGCCGCACCGCAGCGCATGATGGAAAGGATGCGGAACATGGGCTGTCGCGTGCCGCCGATGCGGCTCTCGGCCCGACGGTGGGAACGCACGGGACCTCAATCCTGGGCTGCCGGTTCGCCCGAACGCCGGCAGTTGCCCATCTGGCTAGAGATGTATCGCTAGAGATGTAGGTATGGCGAAGGTATGCCAGGACGACGGCGGCGACAGATCTCTCGGCAGCCTGCTCCTCGCCTGGCAGTCGACGGGTGAGCACGCGCGGTTCGAGGCCCTCCTCGCCGCGACGCGGCCCGTCATCGAACGGATCGCATTGCGCACACTCCGGCGGAACCACGTAGCCGACCCCGCCGCCGTCGATGACGCCGTGTCGCGAACGCTCGATCACCTCCGGCGGCTGCCCGGCCACTCGACCGGCGAAAGGCTGGTCACGCCGTTCGTCTCCCCCGCCGGCGACGGCAGCCAATCGAGCGGCGACAGCGGCGAGGCCTACGTCGTCTGGCTGACCCACGAGCGGGCACTCGACGTCGTCCGGAGCCGGCGCCGCATCGGTCGCCATGTAGTCTGCTTCTCGGAGCTCTCGATCGCGACGACAAGGGCCATGGCGTCACGTGACGAGCATGCCGGCGTTGCGGACGACGCCGCGATGACTCCGTCCGCCACGGGCGAGAACCTGCACGGCGCGATCCGGCTCCTCGACGGCACGCAGCGAGTCGTGATCGAGCTTTTGCTCGCGGGCGAGTCCCAGGCGGTCATCGCCCGCCAGCTCGGCATCTGCGCCGGAACGGTGTCGCGGCTGCGGTCGAAGGCGATCGTGGCGATCCGCCGGCTGCTGGCCGAGTGACGGCCGCGGTCACTCGAAGACGACCGTGCGGCGGCCGTGCAGGAAGACCCGCTCCTCGAGCACGAGCCGCACCGCCTTGGCCAGCACCAGCTTCTCGACGTCGCGGCCGGCCTGCGCCATCCGTTCCGGCGTGAACGTGTGGTCGACGTGGATCACGTCCTGGGCGATGATCGGCCCGTCGTCGAGCTCCGTCGTCACGATGTGGGCCGTGGCCCCGATCACCTTCACGCCCCGCGCGAACGCCTGCCGGTAGGGGCTCGCCCCCGCGAACGCCGGCAGGAACGAGTGGTGGATGTTGACGATGCGGTGGGGATAGCGGGCCACGAAGCCCTCCGTCAGCACCCGCATGTAGCGGGCGAGCACGACGTATTCCGGCGCGTGGGCGTCGATCGCCCGCGCGAGCCGCGCCTCGTGCTCCTCCCGCGGCAGGTCGCGGCCCGCCGCATCCTGGTGGGGCACGTGGTGGAACGGCAGGCCGAACCGCTCCACGAGACCCCGCAGTTCGTCGTGGTTACTCACCACCGCCACGATCCGCCCCGGCAGGTCGCCGACGGCGTCGAGCAGGAGCAGCTCGCCGAGACAGTGCGGCTCGCGGGTGGCGCAGACCACGATCGGCCGCCTCCCCATCCGCGTCACCCGCACCCGCGCGGCCGAGGGCAGCACCCGGCAGAGCTCGGCGGCGACCGCTGCGGAAGGGACCGCCCCGGCGACCGGCTGCACCTCGGCCCGGAAGAAGAAGTGGCCGGCGGCCGTGTCGACGAACTCGTGGTTGCTCTCGATGTTGAGCCGGTGCCCGCCGAGCACGCCGGTGATGCGGTGGATGAGCCCCACCTCGTCCGGGCAGTCGACCAGCACGATCTCGCGGGACGGTGCAACAGCGGCCATCACCAGCCACTCCTGTCGAGCCGCGGCCGGCCGCTCTCCGCCGGCAGCTGCGGCACCCAGGCGAGCACGACCTCGTCGACGGCGATGTCGGTCTTCCGCGGCGGGATCTCCAGCTCCGCGAGCTCCAGCCGGTCGGGGCTCGATTCCAGCCTGATCCTCTCGAGCTCCACCGACACCTCCTCCTCGACCGCCCGCCGCCGCTCCTCGAGCGTCGCGAGGCTCTCCTCGGCGTGGGCCACGTCGGCCTGCTGCCGCGCCGCGCGGCTGGCCGACCGCATCGACGTGGCGGCGCGGCCGATGTTGGTGGAGCTGACTGTCTTTCTGCCGAGGATCGCGCCGATCACCGCCGAGCCGATCGACACGTAGGTCTGCATCGACTGGTTCTTGGCCTCCGCCTTCTCCCGCTCCACCTTCTGCCGCGCCCGCTCGATGCGGTCGGTGAGCGTGGCGAGCTTGGCGGCGTTGCGCTCACGGACCCGGTCGATCTCGGCGTCGCGCCACTCCCGCACCTTCTGCGCGATCCGCACGCGAAACTCCGCCTCGCTCTCCCCCGGCCGCGACACAGCGTCGACCTGTGGCGCGGTCCAGAGCACGAGCCGCGACGTGCGGCCGAGATGGGCCTTGAGCGACGTCGCCAGGCTCGCGTAGCCGCGCGGGCCCGCGAGAGCGGCCGGCAGCGAGGCGAACGTGCCGGTCCGCGGCGCGGGCTCCACTTCCGGGGGCTCGGGCAATTGCTCGGCCTGCTCCCAGGCCGACTCGCCCAGCGAATCGCCCGCCGGCGCGAGGCAGATCAGCTCGCGGTCGACGTCGATCCGCGGCGCCTGCTTCGTGAAGCGGACTCGGCCGCGGCCGAGGATCGACGGCTTGTAATGGACGACGCCGTCGAGCGGCACGGCGTGCCGCGGCGCCAGGAACACCTCGCGGACGCCGGGGGGCAGAAGCGGTCTCGCACCTCCGGCGGGCTCCGCCCGGCCGAAGCGGGGGGCGGAGGTGGCGGCTGCGGCAGCCGACTCGCCGGCCGGCTGGACGCCGGAGGGGCCGGCCGCGGTGCCGGGCATCGCGGCCGGCGGCGCACCAGCCGCCGCGTGCTGCGTGAGCCGGCGGATCTCCTCGCGCAACAGCGGCCCGCGGAGATACGCCATGGTCCAGCGCGACTGGAAGACCGTCTCGTCGTCGTCGTGCACGCTGTGCAAGAGGAACATCCGCTGCTCGAGCCCCGAGAGCAACCGGTCGACCTTCGCCCGGTCGAACGACTTGCCCGCCGATGAGGCGGCCCCCTCGAGGCCGTCGAGCACGCGGGCCTTGTCGCGGGCGGTCTGCAGCCGGCCGAGGAACCAGGTGCCGGCGTTGGAGAGTCCCTTGTAATCGAGGTCGACGGGGTTTTGCGTGGCGAGCACCACCCCGAGGCCGTAGGCGCGGGCCTGCTTCAAGAGCGTGAGGATCGGCGTCTTGCTCGGCGGGTTGGCCGTCGGAGGCACGTAGCCGAACACCTCGTCCATGAGGAAGAGCGCCTTGAGAGACGACGTGCCCCCCTGCGTCCGCATCCAGGCCACCGTCTGCCCGGCGAGCAGCGTCACGAAGGCCATCCGCTGGCTGTCGTTCAAGTGCGCGATCGACACCACGGCCACCCGCGGCTTGCCGCCGGGCGTCCAGAGCAGCCGGCCCACGTCGAGCGGCTCCCCCTCGAGCCACGCCTCGAAGCCGGGTGCGGCGGCCACCGTGTTGAGCCGGCTGGCGAGCTGGAAGCGTTCGCCTGCGGGATAGAAGTTCTCCAGGTCGAGGAAGCCGACCCGCTCGATCGGCGGCGCGGGGATCGCCCGGACGAGCGCCCCGAAGTCGAGCTTCTGTCCGCTCCGCCACATGGCGTCGACGATCGTGGAGAGCAGCACGTGCTCGCGGCTCTTGCCCGGCTCCGCGTCGATGCCGACGAGCGCGAGGATGCCCGACACGAGCGATTCGATCCGCTCGCGGCGGGCCTCGGCGTCGTCGAGCACGTGCGCCGGCGGCGGGTCGAGGCTCTCGAGCATCGCCAGCGGCCTGCCGGTGCGGCTGCCCGGCGTGTAGACCGCCATCTCACAGGCCTCGTGCAGGCGGCGGATGCGGTCGGCGGATTGGCCGCTGGCGGCGAGGCCGTCGGCCCACTTCTTCGCCGTCCGCTCCGCGAGCTGCTCGGGCGTGATCCCCTCGCGGGTGGCGGCGTCGGCCTCGATCCAGGGCAGGAAGTCGGCGGCCGCGAGGCCGGGGAACGAGAGAAGGACGTTGGCGAGGTCTCCCTTGGGATCGATGACGAGCGTCGGAATGCCGTCGATCGCCGCCTCCTCGATCAGATCGATGAGCAGGCCCGTCTTGCCGCTGCCGGTCATGCCCACGCAGACGGCATGGGTGGTGAGCCGCCGCGCGTCGACCAGCAGCGGCTCGCCCGCCCCGGAGCCCTCGACCTTGCGGCCGAGATAGAAGACCCCGAGCCCCTCGATGTCGGCGGGCGTCTGCACGGCGCCGCCGCGCGAGGCCGACCG
>Ga0208783_10001621_pt1 | contig 13219 bp, 6 predicted proteins | sample DEB19_08_DNA_2_FD_184529 | JGI IMG/M metagenome (GOLD analysis project Ga0208783, IMG submission 184529) | Aqueous microbial communities from the Delaware River and Bay under freshwater to marine salinity gradient to study organic matter... | ecosystem: Environmental > Aquatic > Marine > Coastal... | reverse complement strand
GCCCGGCTTCGAGGTGCCGGCACCGTCGAAAGTGTAGTCCGCGATCGCGGGGCTGGGGTAACCACGAAAAACGCGAAGTTCACGAAATCGGGCGGGTTCGCCCGCGTAAATCCCGGCGCGGCTCGGCCGCGCTGGGACTAATGAGAGAGCGCGAATGGGAGTGGCGGAAGGAATCCCGTTACATCCGAGGGAACCCGCCTGTGGCGGGTAAACGCCCTCGGCTACACCGCACGCGTTTCTTGACGAAAGTCGGTCCAGAACTTCCGGAAGAAAGATATCCCGTGTAGCCGCGGCCGCCCACCTACGCCAAGGCTTCGGCGGGCGAGCCCGCCGCGGACTTTGCGGTGCGCATGAAGGCGGAAAGCTGTTCCGAAGGGGGCGAACTTGAGCCGCGCGAGACTATCTGAGCGTCACCTTGTTGCCCGGTTTCCCCAGTCTCCCAAATTTCCCGCGTCTCGCACGTCTTGCTCAATGCGGTTGCGCCGCGGTGGCCGACGTCCGAAATGAATCCCATGTCTGCCCGTCGCGCTTTCCCCGTCGCCACGCTCGTCCTCGCCCTTTTGTCCGTTCCGCTCGTCGCGGAGGACCGGCCGCAATGGGGCGAGCGGTTCACCCGCAACATGGTCTCCGCGGAGCGCGGATTGCCGGTTTCTTTTGATCCCAAGACCGGCGAAAACATCCGCTGGACCGCGCGGCTCGGCAGCGACACGCACTCGACGCCCGTCATTGCCGACGGCCGCGTCTACCTCGGCACGAACAACCGCGTTCCGCGCGATCCGCGCCACGAGGGTGATCGCGGGGTACTCCTCTGCCTCGACGAACAGACCGGCGAACTGAACTGGCAGCTGGTCGCGCCCAAGATCACGACGAGCAAGTTCTGGGATTGGCCCTTCATGGGCATCTGCTCGCCCGCGACGGTTGTCGACGGCCTGGTCTACATCGTGACGAACCGGGGCGAGGTCGCCTGCCTGGATCCCAAGGGAATGTCCGACGGAAACCAGGGGCCGTACGTGGACGAGGCCCGGCATCAGAGGCCTCCCGGCGAGGCACCCGTGGCGGTCGGGCCGACCGACGCCGATATCCTCTGGCTGTTCGACATGGTCGGAAACCTTAAGGTTCGGCAGCACGACTCGGCGTACGCCTCGATCCTCGCGCACGGGCCGTTTCTTTACGTGAATACCTCCAACGGCGTGGGCGACACGCACCGTGAGATCGAATCGCCCGACGCGCCGAGTCTGATCGTGCTCGAGCGCGCCACCGGCCGACTCGTGGCGGTCGATGACGAACACATCGGCCCGCGGATTTTCCACTGCACTTGGTCCTCGCCCTCGGTTTTCCGCGAAGGGGATCGTGAAACGATCGTCTTCGGCGGTGGAGATGGCGTGGTCTACGGCTTCGAGCCAGTGGCCTCGGTGCCGGCGGCGGGCGAGGTGCGTAAGCTGCGGAAGCTCTGGCAGTATGACGGAGATCCCGGCGGACCGAAGACCCAGGTTCACCGTTTCACGACGAACCGTCGCGAGAGTCCCAGCAACATCAAGGGATTGCCCGTGATCCACAGCGGCCGCGTGCACGTCGCGATGGGCGGCGACCTGTGGTGGGGGAAGAACGAGGCCTGGCTGAAGGTGTTCGAACCGCCGGCCGCCGCGGGCGGGGCTCCGCGGGAGGTTTGGTCGTATCCGCTGGTGCAGCACGTGATGAGCAGCCCGGTCGTGCACGACGGCATGGTGTTCATCGCGGACACCGGCAAGCGCCTCCACTGTGTCGATGCCGCGACGGGAGCTGGGATCTGGACGCATGACGTGAAGGGGGAGTCCTGGGCGACACCGCTGGTGGCGGACGGTAAGGTTTACTTCGCGACCCGCCGCGGTGAATTCCTGACCTTCTCCGCTGCGCGGGAGAAACGCTTGCTGGCAGAGGTGGCCCTCGGGGCGGGGGTTAGCGCGACGCCGGTGGCCGCCAACGGTACGCTTTACGTGGCTACCATGACGCATCTCTACGCCGTTTCGGCGCGTTGAGTCGAGGACCGGATCCCGATCACCCAACTATCCCTGAATCCATTCTCCCATGAACCGTCGTCGTTTCCTCATGCACTCACCGGCCGTCGCCGCCGCCGCATTCGCCGTGTCCCGTGCCGGCGCCGCCGAGCGCCCCGCCGCCGGGCCCAGTCCCTATGCTCCGGCCCCGAAACCGGGGAAGGTGGTGAAGCCCGGGGAGTTTGTTTTCGCCGCGGCGCATTTCGACCACGGACACATCTCGGGCCAGTGCTCGGCGCTGGCCGAGGCGGGCGGTACGCTGAAGTGGATCTTTGAACCCGACGCGGCCAAGCACGCCCCTTTCCTGGCAAAATATCCGGGCGTTAAGGTGGCTCGTTCTCTGGATGAGATCCTCGCCGATTCGGAAGTGAAGCTGGTGACCGCGGCCGCCGTGCCCGCGGAGCGCTCGGCGATCGGCTTGCGCGTGATGGAGGCCGGCAAGGACTACTTCACGGACAAGGCTCCTTTCACGACGCTCGCGCAGTTGGAACAGGCCCGTGCCGCGGTGAAGCGCACGGGGCGGAAGTATTTCGTCTATTATAGCGAACGGCTGCACTCCGAGGCGGGGATGTTTGCGACCCAGCTCGTGCGGGACGGTGTGGTCGGTCGCGTCGTGCAGGTGCTCGGGCTAGGTCCTCATCGTCTGAACAAGCCGACGCGTCCGCAGTGGTTCTTCGAGAAGGCCCGCTACGGCGGCATCCTGTGCGACATCGGCAGCCACCAGTGCGAGCAGTTCCTCACCTACGCCGGGGCGCGTGACGCGCGTGTCACGCACGCCGCAGTGGGCAACTTCGCGAACCCGGAGACGCCGGAATTGGAGGACTTCGGCGAGGCGTCTTTCGTGGGTGACAACGGCGCAACCAACCAAATCCGCGTGGATTGGTTCACCCCCGACGGACTGAGCAATTGGGGCGACGGCCGCACGTTCATCCTCGGCACCAAGGGATACCTCGAGCTGCGGAAATATGTCGACCTCACGCGCGACCGCACGGGCAACCAGGTCTTCATCGTCGACGGCAAAGGCGAGTACCAGGTGAACGTCGCTGGTCGCGTGGGCTACCGGTTCTTCGGCGAGTTCATCCTCGATTGCCTGAACCGCACCGAGAAGGCGATGACGCAGGAACACGCCTTCAAGGCCGCCGAACTCTGCCTGCGCGCCCAGGCCGCCGCGGTCCGGTTGACTTGAACTTCGGGGAGTTGGCGGATGTCCGGCCGCGGTCCGTCGGCGCCGCGGCGGGCGCTGTCGAAAGGCCGTAAATCCCCCGGCGCTCGCGTCCTCGAGTGACCGCTGATGGCGGGCGCGATCGCTCCGCTCCGGCTTGAGTGCCTCGGATCGTTTGCCTTGTGCTACGGCCATGTCGCGACTCACCCCGGTCTGCTTCCTTATCGTGGCCTGCCTGCTTGGTTCCGCACTGGCGGCGGCCCAGTCGAATGCGCCGCTGCGCGCGGGCGCCGCGAAGACCAACATCACCTCGCCGCTGGGTACCCCGATCATCGGCGGCTTCGCCCCGTTCCCCGCGCAGGAGGTGCACGACGAGCTTCATGCCCGCTGCCTCGTGCTCGATGACGGGCGCACGCGGCTCGCCATCGTGATCTGCGACCTGCTGGGCGTGCATCGCACGCTCAGTCTCGAGGCGCGCCGGCTCATCCGGGAGGCCACCGGTATCCCGCCGGAGAATGTGATCTTCGCGGGCACGCACACGCATTCGGCCGGGAGTGCGCTCGGCGTCAGCCGCCTGGCTTACGACCAGCCGCTCGACGACTACCAGAAATTCATCGCGCGGCGGGTGACCGACGCGGTGAGCCTCGCGATCAGCCGGCTCCGTCCCGCGGAGATCGCATCGGGCTCGGTCGACATTCCCGAGCATGTCTTCAACCGCCGTTGGCTGATGCGCGAGGGCACCGCGCCGGCCAGCCCGTTCGGGAAAGTGGAACGCGTGAAGATGAATCCGCCCGCCGGCAGCCCGAACCTCGTGGAACCCGCGGGGCCGGTGGATCCTGGAGTTTCGTTTGTGGCTTTGCGCGAGCCGGGCGGGCGACTGATCTCGGTGTTCGCCGCTTACTCTCTGCACTACGTGGGCGGTGTTTCCGGCCGGGCGATCTCGGCCGACTACTTCGGCGTCTTCTGCGAGGAGCTTGCGCGGCTGGCCGGGGCAGGTGACGACGGATCTCCTTTTGTCGCGCTTCTGGCGAACGGCACCAGCGGCGACATCAACAACATCAATTTCCGCCAACTCGAACCGCGACGCCCCGCCTACGAGAAGATGCGACTGGTCGGTCGTGACGTCGCCGGGCGGGTCCACGGTGCGCTGGCGGGTGTCGCGTGGCGGGATCGCGCCGAGCTGAGCGCCAGTTACCGCGAATTGCCGTTGGCATGGCGTACGATCAGTTCCGAGTTGCTGCAGTGGGCGCGGGAGACGGAGGAGCGCGCGCCGCGGCTCACGCGGGGAGACATCCCGGTCGAGGCGAAGTGGCCTACCACTCCGGACTGGGTGCAGCGGCTCAGCTATGCCGGCCGTGTGCAGGTGCTCGCCCGCGCGCAGGGCCCCGCGCTCGTCCCGCTGCAGGTGCTGCGCATCGGCGACATCGCGATCGGCACGATGCCGGGCGAGGCGTTCGCGGAAACGGGACTCGAATTCAAGAAGCGCAGCCCGTTCGCGCGCTCGTTCCTGATCGAGCTCAATCATGCTTATTTCGGTTATCTGCCGCCGCCGCGGCATTTCGAGCTCGGTGGTTACGAGACGTGGCCGGGCACCAACTACCTCGAGCCGAAGGCGGCCGACCTCATGCTCGGCGCCCTGCTGGAAATGACGGAGAGCCTGCGTCCGCAGGCGACGAGGTAGCTCCGCGCGGCGACGGGATGTTCGGTCGCCGTTCCACGAGGCTACACCGGCTTCCGGATTGATCTTCCCACCGCAGTCTTCGCCGACTTGATTGCGGTTCATTCGATCCCCGCCCGATGAAATCCACGTTTCCACCGCCAACGCTGGCGAGGGCCGTCGTTTTGCTTGGCCTCGCGGTCTCCACTTTCGCGGCCTCCCCCGGGGGAAGGCCGCCGGCCTTGGCGGGGCCGGAGGCGGTTCCTTCCGCCGAAACGGGGTCCGTTCGCGGTACGCTCGGCCTGGGTGACGGCCGGCCGGCGGAAGGCGTGCTCGTGACCGAGGCCGAGACCGGTGTCGCCGCGCGCACGGACCGGTTCGGGGAGTTTTTCCTTACGGCCGTCAGGCCGGGCAGGCGGCTGCTGATCGCCACCGCGGACGGGTATCAGCCGCTGCATATCGCGGACGTTCCGGTCCGAGCGGGAGAGGTGCTCGCATTGGCCCAGCAGAACATGCGCCGCGCGGTTGATGGGAGAAAGCTGGCGCCCCAGGTGGTCAGTGCCGACGCGGCGACGATGCTCGATCCCTACCAGGTCTCGAGCGACCGGGTCCGGCCTTTCCAAAGCGCCAACGTCGATCTGCCGCGCACGATCAACGACGCGCAGCCCTACCTGATCTTCGAACGGCGCGCGATCGAACAATCCGGCGCCACCAGCGTGGAGTCGTTCCTGCGGCAGCGCCTGACGATGGACGCCACGGAGTCGCCGAATAATTTCGGCCCCAACAACGGCAACCTGAGCTCCTTCAATCTCCGCGGACTCGGCACGGACCACACGCTGGTTTTGATCGATGGCCGCCGGCCCGCGGACTACGCCATCCTCTCGGCGAGCTACCAGTCTGACATCAACGGTGTGCCGCTGGCCGCGATCGATCGGATCGAGGTGCTGCCGTCGTCGGCCTCCGGCATCTACGGTGCCAGCGCGGTGGGCGGGGTGATCAACGTCGTGCTTCGTCGCAATTACGCCGGGGTGCAGGTGACGACCTCGTACAACAACACCTTCGCCAAGGACTCGCCGGTGCGCACCGCCAACATCGCGGCCGGATTTTCCCTGGAGAACGGCCGGACGCAGATCATGGTGACCGGCAGTTATTCCGACACGGCGGTGCCGCGGGTGCAGGACAGGGATTTCGTGCGGCGGGGTTCGGAACTGGCGCGGCGGAACAGCCCGGCTTCCTTCCTTCCGCCCAACTCGCAGCCGCTGGGCGCCACTCCGAACATCCGTAGCAACAACAACACGCCGCTCTTCGGTCCGGGCTCGGCGAGTTACACCTCGGTTCCGGTCGGGTTCGCCGGCGGCGATCGAGCCGCGACGCTGGCCGCCCTGCAGGGAAGGGCGGGGACCTACAACGAGGACCCGGCGCCCACGCACCAATCCGGCGCCCTGCTCTACATGATCGGATCCCCGAGCACGGTGACGGCCCAGCAGATCAAGGTGTCGCGGCAGTTCCGGCCGTGGCTCGAGGCCTTCGCGGAATACCGTCGCAGCACGAACTACAACCTCAACGGCGAGCAGACCCCCTTCTCGAGCACGGGGAATTTCACCGTTGCCGCCACCGCGCCCACCAATCCCTTCGGTCAGGCGGTGCGGCTGTCCATCCCCTCCGATCCCCCCGGGGCGGTGGGGGACTTCGCGATCCGGGTGACGAGCCTGCGCGCGCTCGCGGGCGTGGTGGTCAACCTCCCCGGCGACTGGCGGGCGCACGCGGACTACACCTGGAACAACACGCGCACGAGCCAGTCGCAGGTCGCGCTGAACACGAACGTGATGAACGCCGACTTCAACAACGGCGTGCTGAACCCGTTCCGAGACACGGTGGCGTTCCCGCTGAACCTGACCCCGTACCTCGGCACGATCACGGTCGGCTCGAAGAACACGCTTGAGGAGTACGCGCTCCGGACCGCCGGCCCCCTCTGGTCCCTCCCGGCGGGTCCCGTGAAACTTGCCGGGACGTTCAGCTACCGGAAGGAGGTCCTCCCGACGTACGTGATCAACTACGTCTACAACACCCCGCCGAACACCTGGGTGATGATTCCCTCGCGGAGCCGCGGCACCGACGCGATGTACGCGGAGGCCTGGGTGCCGCTGGCGGGGGCGCGCCGGAACTGGCCGCTGCTGCGGCAACTCGATTTCCAGGCCGCGGTGCGCGAGGAGCGTTTCAAGGTCGCCTCCGCGATCGCGCTCTACTCGGGCGTCGGCGAGATCCCGCGCTCCCGCTCCCGTTACGCCGCCTCGACCCCGACCTACGGGGTGCGTTACCGCCCGTTCCAGGATCTGCTGGTGCGCGGCGCCTACAGCGTGGCTTTCCGCCCGCCGTCCTACAACCAGTCGGCTCCGTCGCTCACCTCCTCCACCTCCGCCCGCATCACGGATCCGAAACGGGGCAACGCGTCGGTGACGGTCGCCGCCGCTTCCGGATCCAATCCCGACATCAAGCCCGAGTGGGGCCGCGAACGGAGCCTCGGCGTGATCTGGGAACCGAGAAGATTCCCCGGCCTGCGCGTCTCGCTGGATCATTCGCGGATTCGCAAGACCGACAACATCGCGACGCTCAGCCTGCAAAACGTGGTGAACTTCGAGGATTTTCTGCCCGGGCGGGTGGTGCGCGAGATGCCGTCGTCCGGCGATTCCAATCCATTCGGGCCCATCGTTTCGGTGGACGCGCGGAGCATGAACCTTAACCGGTCGATGACGGAGAGTTTCGACGCCTCCGTGAGCTACAGCCGCCAGACGGCGGGCCGGGGGATGTGGAACCTGTGGGCGCAGGCCACCTCTTGGCAGCACTATCAGGTGCAGGTGACGTTCAACGCCCCGCTCGTCGAGTACATCGGCACCCCGGGGTACGTGAAATTCAAGGCCGCCGCCGGTCTGAGCTGGGACTACCGGCAATGGACCGCGGGCTGGTCGGCGCGCTTTGTCGAATCCTCCCTCCAGCGCGCCGCCTACGTGGCGCAACAGGGGGCGGCTCGCATCCCGAGCCAGCACTACCACGACGTCTTCGTGGCACGCCGCTTTCCGCAGGCGGCGGCGGGCGACGCGGTCTGGTGGCGGCGAGCGCTCAGTCGCTCGGAGCTCCAGGTCGGGGTGCAGAACGTCCTCAACAAGACGCCGCCCTTCGACGCCTACTACAGCCCCAACTACCTCATCAGCCGATACGGCGACGCGCGGCTGGCCACCTACACGCTGACCGTCCGGAAGCATTTTTGAAGCGAACCTTTCCCTCTCCTTGAAATGACCTCTTCCATCGTCCGGCGAGTGACGCGCGCCGCCTCCCTCCTGCTTGTCGTGTCTTGGCCGGCCTGGGGCGCGTCCGCGCGGGCCGCCGCGCCGCGCTTCGCCCACGAGGGCAGCGACCTGCGGCCGGATCCGGCGATGCGTTTCGGTACGCTTGGCAACGGGCTGCGGTACGTGATCCTGCCCAATCCCGAGCCGAAGGGGCGCGCGTCCCTCCGTCTGCTGGTCCTCGCGGGGTCCCTGCAGGAGGAGGAAAACCAGCGGGGCATCGCGCACTTCCTCGAGCACATGGCCTTCAACGGCAGCGAACACTTCGCCCCCGGCACGCTCATCGAGGTTTTCCAGCGGATGGGTATGAGCTTTGGCGGCGACACCAACGCCTCCACCGGGCTGGATCGCACCCAGTATCTGATCGAATTGCCCGACACGCGCGAGGCCACCCTCACCGAAGGGCTGCGCGTTCTCGCCGACGACGCCGGTGGGCTGCTGTTGCGGGCCGACGAGATCGACAAGGAGCGCGGGATCATCCTCAGCGAGAAGCGCGCGAGGGACAGCGTGGCCTATCGCACGCAGCTGGCGCAACTCGGGTTCCTGTTCGGGGAAACCCGCATCCCTTCCCGCATGCCGATCGGCCTCGCCGAGGTGATCGAGAAAGCCCCCCGGGAGCGTTTCCTCGAATACTGGAACACGTGGTACCGTCCGGAGCGCCTGGCGGTCGTGGTCGTCGGCGAGGTCGACCCGGCCGCGGTGGAGCAGCGGATCGCGGCGATCTTTGGCGGACTCAAGGCGCGTGCGCCGGCGAAGCCCGATCCCTCGCTCGGGGTGGTCACCCGCTTCGAGGGCGTCCGCACCGGGTACCACTCCGAACCGGAGGCAGCCTCCACCCGCGTCATGCTGGCCTGTCTGGCGCCGCACGAACGGGCGCCCGACAACGCGGCCCGCCGCGTCGGCGAGCTTCCGCGGCGTCTCGCCGTCGCGATGCTCAACCGCCGGTTTTCGGAGGCGCTTCGGAGGGAGAACGCCGCCTTCGTCCAGGCCGCGGCCTCCGTGGGGGAGAGTTTCAAGTTCGTGCGCGAGGCCTCGGTGGAGGTCACGTGCAAGCCCGAGCGCTGGCAGGCGGCGCTGGCCGCCGGCGAACAGGAACTGCGGCGCGCGCTGGAGCATGGTTTTCTCGAGGACGAGCTGCGCGAGGTCGTCGCGACCACGGCCGGCGCCCTCGAGCAGTCGGTGAAGTCGGCGGCCACGCGCCGGTCGAGCGCGCTCGCCAACGCCATCGTCGCGAGCCTGGTCGCCGGGGAGGTTTTCATGGCGCCGGCCGACATCCTCGCGCTGCTACGGCCGGCATTGGAGCGGGTGACGCCGGAGGAGTGCGCGGCGGCCCTGCGGGATGCCTTCGGGGGCAACGGCCTGCATGTGTTTGTCTCCGGCAACGTCGTGATTCCCGGCGACGCCGCGGCGGCGGTCGGCCTCGCCTACGAGGAATCCCGGGTGGTCGCGGTGCTGCCGCGCGCGGCCGAGGAGGCCCGGGCGTGGGCCTACCGTGATTTCGGTCCGGCGGGCCGCGTCGCGCGGCGCGAGGAAGTGAAGGACCTGGACGTCACGCTCGTCGAGTTCGCCAACGGCGTGCGCCTCAACCTGAAGCGCACCGATTTCGAGGCGGGACGCATCCGGCTGCACGCGCGGGTGGGGTACGGCTCGATGACGGAGCCCGCCGGCCAACGAGGCCTCGCGCAGATCGCCAGCAGCGTCTTCAACAGCGGCGGGCTGGGGCGGCACACGACCGAGGACCTGCGGCGCATTTTCGCGGGCCGCAACGTGGGTGCCTCGCTGCAGATCTCGGAGGATTCCTTCGCCCTCGTTTACCCGACGGCCTCGGCGGCGCGCGGTCGTGCCTCCGCTCCCGGCGGAACGACGCGCGAGGACCTCCTTGCGACCCTGCAATTATTCGCCGCCCACCTCAGCGATCCCGGTTTTCGCGCCGAGGGTTTCCGCCAGAGCCAGCGCCTCACGGATCTCATCTACGGCACCATCGATCGCACGCCCAACGGACCGATCGCGATGGAGGTCGCCAACCTTGTCGCCGGGGGGGATCCCCGCTTCGGCCTTCCACCGAAGGAGGTTCTCGCGCGGCGGACGCTGGAGGAGGTCCGCGCGTGGCTCTCGCCGCAGCTCGCCCGCGGCGCGATCGAGATCGCGATCGTGGGCGACCTCGAGATTGAAGCGACGATCGACGCCGTCGGACGCACCCTCGGCGCCCTGCCGCCGAGGGAGGCCCGGCCCGCCTTCGCGGAGTTGCGCACCGTGGCGTTTCCGGCGCGTCCGTTCACCCGGAGCTACACGGTGAATTCACGGCTGCCCAAGGCGGCGGTCGCGCTCTACTGGCCGACCACCGATGGGCGTGACGCGGCCCGCGCCAGCCGGCTTTCCCTGCTGGCCGGGATCCTGAGTGACCGGTTGCGGGTGAAGATCCGGGAGGAGATGGGCGGCACGTACAGCCCCCGCGCCCAAAGCAGCGCCAGCGAAAGCTATCCCGGTTACGGTTACATCTCGACGCTGATCGACGTTGATCCCGCCGCCGCCGAGCAGGTTGCGGAGGCCGCGATCGCGCTTGCCGATGACCTGGCCGCCAAAGGGGTCACGGCCGAGGAGCTTGATCGCGCCCGCCAACCCGCGCTCACGGCGGCGAGGGACTCGCTCCGGAGCAACGCGTACTGGTTGCTCAACACCCTCTCCCGGGCGCAGGAAAACCCCGGCATGCTCGAACGGGCCCGGATCCGGCTCTCCGACCTCGAGGCCGTCACCGCGGCCGAACTCAGCGCTTTCGCGCGGAGCCATCTTGGACGCGATAAGGTGTCCCGGGTCGTCGTGCTGCCCGGCGCATGAATCCCTCCTTGGCGACCTCCATGAACAACCCTCCCTTCTCCCGCGCCCTCGCCTTGTTCAGCCTGGCCTCGGGTCTTTGGTGCTCCCCGGGCTTCGCCGCCGAAGCCGCGGAGGCGGACGCGGATTGGAAGGCGTTTCTCGCGGCGGCCACCGCCCGGCCCGCGGAAAACCTCTCCGCCCTTTCCCCCTTGGAATTGCAGCATGTGCTGGAGCGGCACTACGCCGGTATCCATAATCTGGGTGTGGCGTTCCTCGACCGGCATCCGACGGACCCGCGGCGGTGGGGAGTCGTCATGCGTCTCAATCCAGGCCAGCCGCGGTTCGTCAAGTCTTGGGGTGCCGACGACCGCGGAGCCCCGAAGCCGGTGATCGACGAGGCGGCGGCCGCGGCCTGGCGGAAGCGTTGCGAGGAGCTGAAGGCCGCGCTGCCGAAAGCGACGGATCTGCCGGATGACGTGCGTGAGCAGCTGCGGCTGCTGGATGCCCTGATCCCGTTCAACGCCGCCTCCGTCGCGCTGCGCAACGGGCAGAAACTGGACTTTGCCTACCTGCGCGGAAAGGTCACCGGCTACGCTGCGAAGTATCCCGAGGCGGCGTCGGGCGCCGCTCTCGTCTATTCCTACATGGGTCTGGTGGAGAAGGCGGATCCGGAGCGGACTTCCGCCGAGTGGGCGTCTTTCACGGACAGCCCGAACCGGGCGATCGCGGAAATGGCGAAGGGCAAGTCGGGGGCGGCATCCCTCCTCAAGCGACCACTCGAGATCGCCTTCACCGCGGTGGACGGACGTCCGGTGGATTTGAGGGATCTCCGCGGCAAGGTCGTGCTGGTGGATTTCTGGGCGACCTGGTGCGGACCTTGCATCGCGGAGCTGCCGAACGTGAAGCGGGTGCACGAGACCTATCGCGAAAAAGGATTCGAAGTGATCGGCATCGCGCTGGAAAACGGCCGGCTGGCCCCCGGTGATACTCCGGAACAGTCCTCTGAGAAGATGGCCAAGGCGAAAAAGGTGCTGGAGGACTTCGTCGCGAGGGAGCGTATGCCTTGGCCGCAGTATTTTGACGGAAAATACTGGAAAAACGACATCTCCACCCGCTTCGGCATCGCCTCCATTCCGGCGATGTTTCTGATCGATCAGAAGGGAATGGTGGTCTCCACCAATGCGCGCGGTCCCGTGCTCGAGCAGGAAGTGAAGCGGCTCCTCGGTCTCTGATCGCCTCCGTTCGGGCTGGTTCACCGCCGGCTCGGGACAGTCGATGGCCGCGGTGCCTTTTCGGGCGGGCGTTTCAACGTCCCGTCGCGCCGAAGCTCGTCCGCAGGTAGGCGACGACGTCGTGGATCGATTGCTCCGTGAGCACGTTGCCCCACGGGGGCATGGGGTTCACGGCGGGAGGCGCCGGCACGCGGCCTTCCGTCACGATGCGGATCAACTCCGCGTCGGACTTGGCGCGGATGCCGCCGGCGAGGGTGTAATCCGGAGTACCGGCCTCGCGTGATCCGCGGCCGTCCGCCTGGTGGCAGACGAGGCAGTTCTGACGGTAAACCTCGGCTCCGGCGCGCGAATCGCCGGGCCGCAGCGCCGCGGGCCGGGCGGCGGTGAGCCGGGTGGGACCGGGCTGACTCTCTCCGGAAAGCAGGCGGTTCACGTTGTAGTAGGCGACGCGGTTCAGCAGCGGGCGACCCGCGCGATCCGTGACGGCGGCGTCCACCGTCAGCTCGTGCACATGCCCGGGTTGCAATTCGAGCAACTCAAGTTCGACCGTGCGGCCGTCGTCGCCGAGGCGGATGGACGTCAACGGGACCTCGACGTTGTCCACCCGCAGCGAGCCGTCGATCGGGTGGTGCAGGTAACGGAAGCGCTGCACGCGGTAATGGTCGGGGTTTCCGGCGGTCGCGCCCATCGGGACGGCGAAACCCAGGGTAAAGCCGCGCGGGGAAAGGCGCAGGGTGCGCACCTCGACCGGTTCGGCGCCGTTCCAGACGATGCGCTGCAGACCCTCGTTGCCGCCGGTCGGCATCCAGCCGCGCACGGTTTGCGCGAGGTAGAGCGCGCCGTCGGGGCCGAAGGCCTGGTGCATGCCGCCGAGGCGTAAGCCGCCGCCGCGAAGAAATGGAAACGCCGCGCCTTGCCACGCGCCGGCGACGCGCTCGAGATCGATGCGCGTGAGGATGGCAGAGACGTCGCCCATGAAG
>Ga0208783_10001618_pt1 | contig 13232 bp, 12 predicted proteins | sample DEB19_08_DNA_2_FD_184529 | JGI IMG/M metagenome (GOLD analysis project Ga0208783, IMG submission 184529) | Aqueous microbial communities from the Delaware River and Bay under freshwater to marine salinity gradient to study organic matter... | ecosystem: Environmental > Aquatic > Marine >... | reverse complement strand
ACCAAAGAAAGCATCCCTGCCTACTTGAAGTTGGTCAACATTGAATTTAGCAGAATTGAGTTTCCTATCCAAGTCAATGACATGATTCAGCAAGGTTTGCTGTTCAGGTGTCATATCCTCAAATTGGTACTCTACGCCATCGATTGTCACAGGGTTTGTTTTTTTCTCGCCCATGAGTTTCTCCTAATGTGCCACTAAATTCAGGTAGTGGCTTCCTGTTTTACCAAGGAGTTCCTTGTGCCGTTACAGGATTCTTCTGCAAAGCAATATTAGCTGCCAGAGCCGCTTCAGTTGCGTCTTTATCCACAGATTCCCAAACCCATGACAAAACTTCTGATTCTGTAACATTGGCATAAGGAATTGTTGGTGTTCCCGCTTGCCAAGATACTGTTGAATAGATAGAGGCTGTGTAGTCTCCATCTACGGCTGTGGCTTGCCAATGAGCGCAGAAAATGAATCCTGTTGCAATGTCGTAGTCTGTTTGACTTACCTGCCAAGTTGTTGTCGTAGTCATAATTTACCTTTCAGTTTATGGGTGTGATGCTTTGTAGGCATCGAATTCTGCTTTGAGTTCTTGAATAGCCGCAGTCAATGTAGCCACCAAGAATGATGTGTCAATACCTTGGTATTTAGGATTGCCATTCTCATCAACAGCATCTTTTTCGCCTACTACTGCTTGAGGACAAACTTCAGCCAACTCGTGAGCAATAAATCCTTCGCCATCCGAGCCGTCAACATTCCACTTATATGTTACTGGTTTAAGTTGAGCCACTTTAGCCAAAGCGCCTGTCATCGGTGCTACCGAGTTTTTCAAGCGGTAGTCAGATGACGTTACATAAGAAGTGGCAGAAACTGTACAAGAGATATTTCCAACAGAAGTACCAGATGAATTTCTAAAGTTAGCCGCATAGTATGTGTCGTTGGCATTACCAATGGATAACGCAATTGAATTTAAACTTCCAGCCGCATTAATACTTACTCTTGCAGAGTTAAATGCACTTGTAGTACCCGCCATGAAGTTACCGCTTGAATCTATGCGGGCAGTTTCTGACGCGGCTCCAGTTCTAAATATATTGGTATCTGCATCAATATAATTTACAGATGTGCCGTTATACCCAATACGCAAAGCCCCTGGGTTTGTTCCAGCGCCCACTACACGAAGTTTGGAATCAGCAGAACTAATGCCTATTCCAACATTGCCACTAACTGCCAATGCCGCAGTAAAACTTGTATATCCAATACCAAAGTTACCGCTAGAGTCTATTCTGGCTCGTTCTGCCGAACCAGTTTCAAAAGTCATTGGTGTTGAGTTATTTGCACTCAGCGTCAATTGGGAAGCATTGCTATAAATATAGCCGCCCAAAGTTCCATTTACCCCAAATTCAACAATGGACAATTGACCCGCCGCAGAATTAAGCGTAAGTGCTTTTCTAGAACTACCAGTTAATGTTGAAGTTGCTCCAACAAGCAAATTCCCACTTGCATCCAGAGTCATCGCCTGAGTAAAGGAGATAGCGTTTCCTGCTGTGCCTGATGGGGCTGTGTACCAAATATGCTTGCCATTAGTTTGGTTATATTGAGATGCAAAGTTTGTTGCACCATATTTCCATCCTCCGACGTAGTAAGCATTAGACGAAAAATTAATATCATTTGAGCCAGCAAAAATACCATTGCCAACTGCTCCAACTTCAATTGCCCTATATCCAGAACCACTCAGACCCCAAGCACTTGGAGTAACTCCCAAGCCTAGATTGCCTGCGCTGTCGAGGGTGGCTCGTGTAAGTCCAGAGGTTTCAAATGCCAAATAGCCAGTTTCTTGGTTTGAAATTGTGGCGTTTACGCCATTTAAGTAAACCAACAAGCCATCGCTAGAAGTAACACCAGACGTAGAATTTGCCAATTGCAATACTGGCAAAGTTGCTTTGTAAAGCGTTGCGAGGTAGTTAGGCGAACTCGTCCCAATACCCAGACCTGTCGAGGTTAGGCGCATACCTTCTGTGCCATTGATTTGATACACAAACGGCTTATTGCCTTCGTTTGTGAACAACATTTGTGCTGATGCAGAATCAGCGGTAATCCCCGCAACCTTTCCAGCAGCGCCACCAAAAAACTTGAAAGTCGGGCCTGTGCCATCTGCGTACAGGCTCATATATTGGTCTGTGGCCGCAGCGCGAATCACATTGAAATTCGTCCCATCAAAAGTAAGCGCAGAGCCACTTGTCAGAACCTTTGAACCATTGAGATAGGTTACTCCGTTGGCTGTGCCTCCAGAGAGGGTTACAGAGCCTGATGCTGATAGGGTAGTGAAAGCACCAGTAGTAGGAGTAGTAGCTCCAACAGTTCCATTGATGTTGATAGAGGCTGTACCTGTAAGGTTAGTTACAGTACCGCTAGAAGGCGTACCCAATGCACCGCCATTGACAACTGGTGCGCCAGCAGAGCCTACATTAACCGCTAGAGCTGTAGCCACACCAGTTCCTAGACCTGATACACCTGTAGAGATAGGCAAGCCTGTAGCGTTTGTTAAAGTCGCACTAGAGGGAGTACCAAGGGCAGGAGTGACCAAAGTTGGTGAGGTAGCCAATACGTTACTACCAGAACCTGTATTAGCTACAGAAACTACATTCTTACTGGCATCTAACGCCAATGCTGTAGAGGCTGTTAAACCAGATAGCGTAGTTGTACCAGATGCACTCAATGTAGTAAACGCACCTGAATAAGCCGTAGTAGCACCGATAGTGCCGTTCATAGGGCCGTTAAATGGGTCACCAGAAGCACCTGATTGCCAGCTACGAACTTGAGCCATCAAGTCACGGATAGCATCGTTAATGCCAGATGGCGCACAGCCCTCTGCAATGTTAATGCCATCAATGTCTGTGTTGCTTGCAGGAGTGGTACTCCATTCGCTGATTTTTGTCTTTGCCATGTTTTAGTCCTTGGGTTGATTTGCTTGATAAAGCAGATTGAACATTGTTGGATAGTCTAATGCTGGTAACTTGTTCTGCACATCAAGCAGACCTTTAGCGACACGACCTGCGCCATAAGCGGCTTCACCAACTAATCTTGGCGACGATACGCCACCATAAGCTAAAGTCAATGGAAGACCACCAAGGCTAAATGCGCCTAAGCTAGTAGGAATACTTGTAGCACCTTGAATACCACGAGGCGTAATTTGATTCAATGCTTGACCAGCTAATGAAGGCATCAACTGACGACCACCTGTTGCCTCAAGTTCTTGAGCCAAACGCAAACGTTGTCCATAGTTTGTATTGACATTGTTTCGCATCAAAGATTGCAATTTACGCATTGCAGTATCTACAGAGGCTTTCTTACCAAGAGACAATGCTTTTTCAATCTCTTTGATTTGCTCACTTGCATCAGCATAAGCCTTCATTGTTTTGGCGTATGTAGGTGCTTGCTTGTTAATCTCATTTTTAACAGCGTTATACACCTCGCCAACAACAAGTCGTTGCTGTGTAGATTCAAATGGAATACTCTCTAAAGTCTCACCAATGCTTTGTTTTAAAGCATCTAAACCTTCAGGAGTGTGGAAGTCTTTAGGGTCAAACGATTTCCACTCAGCAACCTTAGCCTCAACTTCTGCAAGTTTTTGTGCAGCAGCCTCATTCTTAATCTTGCCTTTAAAGACAACCTTAGACTGAGCATCAGACAAGGCTTTATCAATTCCTGCGAAATCAAGAACAGACTTATCGCCTTTAATGTTTTCCATGTTGGCACGATATGCTTGCTGACGCTGGCGACCTAATTCAGCAATGTTTTGTTTGGCGGCATCAAGAACAGCAGTCTGTTCAACATTGCCACGCATATTTGCTTTAAGAGCCTCACCAGCCTCACCACCAACTAATCCAGCTTTATAGGCTTGTGCAATAGGCTCACCACCTACACCAGTAGTTAAACCTAGTGCTTGCTTAGTAGCAGCGCCACCCAATTCAGCAGTTTTACCAAGTGCTTTGGCAGATAGCATCAATGGGTCAACAGCACGAGCAGCAGTAGCTAACGCAGGTGCAACACGAGTGGGCAATGTAGCACCAGCAGTCAGAATAGTAGACAAGTCAGCCATAACACCTGCTGGGTCTTTTGCAATCGCTTGTTTTGCACCTTCTGCACTACCATATCGGTTGACATAGTATTGACCAACTTTTGCAGCTAGTTCACGGCTTGGCTTGTCCTCGCCAATCATTTGAACTAATTTTTCTGGTAAAACATTTTGCAAAGCACCTGCACCAAGGTCTAAAACTGCTTTAGTTGTTTGAACAGGGCTTGTGACTGCTTGGTAAATGTCGCCAACCATATTGGCAACAGATGGCCCAAAACTTTTTACAGCTTCAAGTGGCACATCAGCAAGAGCAATGGGTTTAGGAGATGAAGCCTTCTCCATCTCATATCTGCGTCTGAACTCAAATTCTTCTAGTTCATCCATGATTAACCCTTAGTCTGCTGTTTTAACCATTGTTGATAGCGGTCTTCTTTTGCAGGAGAAAACTTAAATGGTGTTGGAACTTCAGGCACAGGTTTGCTAGAACCTTCAGGAACTTTTGCGTAACGCTCTTGAATTTGACGGATTGTCTCAAGTGCGGCTTTACGAGTTTCAACTGGCAATGTTGAATCACCAACCTGACCAGCCATTTCACGATAAAGCAAAACATCTTTATCAGACTGTGGGCCTGACATTTTAGGCATCTTAGCAACCAATGCACCTTGAATTGCTTTCAGCTTAGATGCAGCTTGTGCGCCTTCAGTAGATTTACCTAATGCACCAGCAACAACATCAACAGCAGTACCAGTCAAAGAGCCTGTAGCCTTATCAAGCAATGCTTCAGCTTGGTCAATCAATTTAAGCGATTCTTTAGCCTCAGTAACTGGTTTTTGACGTTCTTCAGCTTTAGCTTCTGCTTCTGCTGTACGAATAGCCAAGTTACCTTTTGCAATTTCTCCTTGCAATGCACGAGCTTCAGCAGATTGTGCAAGACCTTGCCTACGGAACTCAGCCATTTGCTCTTGTTGAGCCTTAAGGTTAGCTTGTGCTGTTTCTTTATCTTGCGCCCTTTGAGCCATTGAAGCCAACTCAGAAACACGCTTATCAGCCAAGTCTGGGTCTAAACGACCACTTGCCCAACTCTTAGCATATTGGTCTGCCAAAGTCTTAATGTTTTTTGGGATTGTTTCGTCTTGAGTAAATACTAAGAAAGGATTATCTTCTTGTTTTTGCTCAACACCAAGACCAGCTTTGCGCATCTCTGGGACTAGCTTAGACAACTGAGCTAATTTAGCTTGACCCTGTTCAGAAGTCATCAATTGATTGATAACTTGAGGAGTCAAACCAGTACCAGCAGGTTGTGGCTGATTAGGGCCAGCAATCTCTTTGCCCATCATGTTAGTCAATGGAGTCTCAGCAAAAGTCTCAGGACGATATGCTGACTGCACAATGTTTTGAATACGTTGTTGTTCAGCTTGAGCTTGTTGCTCTTGTTGCTTCTTACGAACCATATCTTGCAACTGAGCATTTTGCAATTGCTCTTGCAAATTAGCTTGCATAGCACCTTTATATGCTTGCTGACCTTGCTGAAGACCTTGCAAGATAGATGGTGCTACTTTACCACCTTGAAACAAACGACCTGCAAGCGCATACAAAGCCTGTGCTTGTGCTTCATCTTTAGTCTTTTTAATGTCTTCTGGAGACATTCCAAGCAGACCCATTGTGTCTGCCCCACCTGTTCCAAAAATGTCTAATAGTCCTGCCATGATTATTCCTTATGGGCCTGTACCAAACAATTTGTTCCATCCAGAACTTAACCATCCAGTATTCTTCTCAAGACCACCAAGCACAGCAGCAGTACCTAATAAATTTTGCAACCCAGATGGGCTTGTGTCTTGAGTCTGTTGCGCCCTATTGATAGGGTTTCCATAAATGGAAGACAAGTAATTCTGCAAGTTAATTTGAGGTTGATTTTGCAAGAAGTTAAAACGCTGAATGTCAGCTTGTTGTTGCTGACCTGTGTAGCCTTCACGCATCTGACCTGCGTTAATCAAGTTTTGAATGTCTTGGTAGTCAGCACTAGCCATAGCAGGAGAAGCCAAAGTAGCGGCTTGCTGTCTTGCACGTTCAGCATCATAGTTCTGATAAGCCAATTGACCTGCTGTGTTAGCCAATGACTGACTAAATGCACCAGTTGCTCTATCTTGCAATGAACCCATTGCACCAGAACCATAACGCCCTGCCAAACTAGCCTTACCAGCAATGTCACCCAAAGATTGTTTAAACTGGCTCTCAGCAGCTTTAGCAGCAGGTGCAAATGCACCTTGGAAGAATGGATTGCCACCCAAAAACTCACCAGATACTGTACTTTGCAGTTGATTCTGAGCAGATTGCAACAAAGGATTACCCAACTTAGCACGAGCCTCTAAAGCCTGTAATCCTGTTTGAGTAGTAGTAGATGGGCTAACAAATGTAGGGCCACCATAATACTGTGGGCCACCAGCTTGATACAAACGCTGTGCTTCACTCAATCCATAACCTAAATATGGCTGAATAGCAGGGTCAATTCCAGATGATGTTGCCGCAGGTGTCTGCGTCATTGCAGGAGGCGCAGGGTTTGATGTAGGCGCACCAGCAGTTAATTGATTAGCAAACAAAGGTTGCATTGCAGTATATGGAGAATTTGCTGTAGCTACTGATTGAGTTGCTGGCATTGGCAAATTAGCAACATTAAACCCAGCAGGCATGGTTGCTGCACCATATGGTTGTGCTGTTGGCATCAAAGGAGCTTTAATCGACATTGCTTTTTCTAAATTAGGCTTTAGAGAATTAAGCCTTTCAAAGTCTGATTCTTGACCGCCATACATTAGTTCTAGCTGTGCTGGGGTAAATTTTGAATAATCAAATTGACTTGGGTCTGATATCATGGAACTAATCTCCTAAAAGTTCGGATTCCATGATGGGTCATCCACGGAATCCATTTTAATCAAATTTTGTTAAAAATCAACCTATAACAGCATATTTATACGTTTTTCCAGCAGTTGTATTGGCTAGATGCGTAATTGTTGCTGTTCCTTGTCCTTGAGAACTTACATACATTTCTGGAAGTGGTGAAACCAATGTGAAAGTAATCACACTTGATGGGATGGATGGTCTTGTGTATGGACTTGTAGATGCTGTATATCTCTCAAGATAAACCTGAGTAGATGTTGTAGCTGCAATAAGTTCAATATAGTCGCCAGCAGAAACATCAATAAAGAAGTTTGCTACTGCAATCAAATAACCATCAGTACCACCATGACTATTGACAACAGCATATTTGCTGCCAGTTCCTGTAATGTCAGTACCATTTTTTCTTAACCAAATAGTTACTTCATGGATTTGAGTATCCATGTTGGCAAACTGTAAGCTAAATTGGACGTTATATGTACCTGCATTAGTAATCGTTACTTTATTAGAAGCAAGACTAAATCCATAAGCAGAATCTACTGTATTAAATGCAACTACTGTAGGTGTATTAGCAGCACCAAATGTTTGGTCAGCATCATTCTGGAAAGCACCACGAGGAACAATAGACCTTGATGCCTCAAACGTACTAGCTGCAAACAAAATAACGCTATCTGGGCCAATCCTGCGGTCTGTCAAAGTGGTTGTAGTAGCACCACCAGTCGCCAGAGTAATCGTGCCTGTGTTGTTAGTCTTTCCATCCATGATTCCACGGACAACTTCAGCTACAGCCCTCTGGTCACCACCAAATGTAGGAAGACTTCTAAACATCAACGAACTCCTTGAGGTGTTACGTCAACATCCACAGAAATGGCATTTTTCCAACTAGAACCAGTCGGAGTAATTTTTAACCTGTGATAGCGTCCTGCACTTCTCAATGGGACACGATTTTCTGAACTTGCAGCTACAGCAGTATTAAAAGTTACACCTTGGTCTAGCAATGTACGAGATGCAATAGCAACAGTTGCAGAGCCATTGTCAACAATAGGTCTAGCCAAAGTCACCACAGAATTAGCACCAATATCCAAGTCACCAGTAGCAATTACACCTGTCTGATTAGCACCTGTGTAAGTCATTACTCTGTCGCCTAACGTACCACCCAAGAAGTACTTGCCACCAACATACAAACGTGAATCTAATGATGTAGTCAAAGCATCAATAGAGCCTGAAATACTGTCCAATTGCTCAAGTGTTACAGATGATGTGGAAGCTTCTGATAAGTAATCAGTACCAGCATCGCCATAAGTCCACTTCTGTGTCTTGAAGTTGTAAATCAAGACATTACGATTTCCGTAAATAGTCTTATAGTTCCAAATTACAAGTTTACGGATTGGGTCAACAGCAGCAGACATTGTTCCATAATCAGAGTCAGAAGCATTGTCGATAAAGTATCTGTCAATCTTTTCTGCACCAATAGGTGTGATATTTTGACCATCACACATATAGAAACCATCGTCTGACAGGAAGAATGTAATACCTTGGTACTGAGCAATTGAACCAGATACCATACATCCCTTACCACGAGAGATATTGTCAAACTGGAAAATGAATGGAGTTCCAACATAGCTCATGCGATGGATAGCACGCTCTAAGAACACAAGTCCAAACTCACCACCACGGATGCCAACAATCTGTCCACCATCAGGAATGTCCTGATAATCAGATTGAGTGTTTACGTCCTCAGTCCAGTCTGTTTCATTGTTAATAGCTGACCAGCGAACACGATATTGCTTTTGTTCAGCAGATTCGTATGTATTAGCCACAACAACAAAATCACGAACAACAGTAATGTACTTGGCTACAGGCGCAGTTGCAGACAAATCAGCAAATGATGTAGATGTTCCTAAAGTCCAAGACTGTAGCTTTTGTGAATTGTTAGTTGAAATAATGGTAGAGCCAAACTGCGTAAAACGAACCTTGTCGTTAGTTCCAGTTGTCATGCCTGACTTAACTTGCGTAATAGCACCAACACCACTTACTGTGTAAATCTTTGTAGAGCCAGCAGCAAATAATGCTGTATCTCCATTTGGTTGTTTGGCAGCATACAGAGTAGTTAAGTCCTCAGATGCAGCAGATGTAGAAAATGTAACAGGCGATGGAAATGGCCCATATCCAATAGCCTGAGATACAACATTCTTAGCGTCAGTTAAAGCACCTGAAACGCTAGGTTGGTCAGGCATCCACTCACCAAATGTTAGTTTTGTCGTAGCCATGTGTTACTTCCTTGCGCCTGAATTGTCCAATCGTTGTCATTAGCAGCAACTGGTGTCCATGTATTTGAATCTCTTGAAACTACAGTCCAAGTATTAGAGTCTCTGCTTACTGGTGTCCATGTGTTGTCATCCACGACAACAGGTGTCCAATTGTCACCAAGGATAACGCCATTCGCAGTAATCGTAGCAATTGCAGTAATCGCAATTACATTTCCATATGTCGCATTGGCTTGTGCTGTTACATCAGCCGTAGCCTCAATACTAGCTACCGCATCTCTAACTTTAATTGCTTCAGCTGTAACAGTTGCTGTAGCGTCAACACTAGCAGAAGCATTTTGCTCACGGATAGCAGATGCAGTTACTGTTGCATTGCCAGTAACACTAGCCGCACCTTCAGCAACCAAGCCACCATTTGCAACAACATCTGCTGTGCAAGTAATAGATGCAACACCATCCTTGATGATTCCACCATTAGCAGTTACATCAGCACTAGCAGTAACACTACCACTTGCAAACTGAACCCTAATAGCATCAGCAGTAACAATCGCTACTGCATCAATTCCTACTGAAGCATTTTGTACACGAATACCTGCACAAGTAGCACTTGCAGAACAATCTATGCTTGCACTCGCATATTGAATACGAGTCGCATCTGCTGTTACTGTCGCTGTTCCATTTACTGCCCCAGAACCATACTGAACCCTAGTTGCATCGGCTGTAACGCTTGCAGAAGCAGTCACAGACCCATAAGCATCCCATAGGGTTACTGATGTTTCGTAAAGTGGACTATCGAGTGTGAGTGTTAAGTCATCAATGCTTGACTTTAATTGGTCAAGCGAATCAATAGTCCATGGAGGCAGTAAATCAGCCATCTCACGCCAAAGTAACGCTCAATGAACCAGCAGCAATGCGGAACACATCGCCTGTAGCAATTGTTTTAGAAGCGTCTAGTGGTGTGTGATACAACAAGTTTCCACCTGTCAAAGCATCACGAATACCGACATAGGCAACAGTTCCCCAAGAGCCACCAGCTTGAGGAAACTCAATAGCAGCGGAATTGGTAGAAGCACCATTGCTAGGCGCACCAAAAGTAATTGACTGACGAGCATAGCTAGTGCCAGATACTTCAGTACCTGTATCAGCATCTGTAGGGTCAGACGTATAAAGTGCCAGATACACAGTTGTTGGTGCTGTGTATGTTGTTGCTCGCAATGTGCCGTTAATCAGCGCATTTTCGAGATAGTTACTCATTTCTGCCATAGTTTCACCTTGGAGTTAGTTTCATTGCTAAAGGAACGCCAGAATACTGACCTTCTTCGTCAGACTTGGCAAGAGATGCAATTGCTCTGTCGTACATAGTTCCCCATGTATTGATTCGTGCGTCATTCATAAGATAAGGCTCGGCCTCAATCAAAGACGCATAGAGCAAAGCATCGGGTGCAGTTGTCAGAAATACATTAGATGTATTGCTAGACGAGAGATATGCTGGCGCAGCAAAGTACAGCAGTTTTACTGTGTAAACAGCATCTGGTACTGGTGACATTTGAAAGTCGTTTGCAAGAATAGTGTATGACTTTGGAACACCAACTTCAGATGCTCTTGGGTCATTAGACAATGACGATGGGCTTGAATAGCTTAGTGGTGTCAAAGGATTAGTCACCACCACAAAGTCACGCACTTGCAAAAAGTCAGCAGGTAACTCAACAGTAGAATCATTGGCTACTGTTGCAGTTGTTACTGACTTCAACATCTGGCGAATACGCAACTCTCTACGGAGGCGATTTTCAGCAAATGTAATAAAGTCTGGAATTTGTGAAGTCAAGTCAGACCTAGCCAAATAATTGGCTACTGAGGTCTGCAAGTCTGAATAGGTTGAGAGGCTCATACCACTCCTGTTCGAGTTCTAAAAACTCGGTTATCACGCTCATTTAACCATGCTTTGAATCGCTTTTCATCAAGAACAGCAAAGCCTCGCATAATTCCTTGTTTATTTAGTTCATCAATAACTGTTAATGGAATTGACGCAACCTTATTCCCAAACAATTCGTCTGACCATTTTGCTCGCTCGTCATAAGAGTTGTACTCTTTTTTATTCTGCTCAATAATGTCAGAAATATCTTGGCGAGTCTCAATAATGATGCCACCATCACCATCGGCATGAACAGCAGTTTGTCTAAAGTTTTGCATAACTCAATTCTATCAGTTTGACTAGAAAAGAAAATGCCCCAGAGGTTTAATTCTGAGGCATTTTTATAGGCTACACCAGATTAAGGTGTTACGTCAGCAATGATGCCGTGAGCAGCTTCGTTCTTCACTTCCAATGTGTACTCAGCCAACAACTGTGTTGACTCATTGTCGCCAGTTACAGCCAACTCGTTGGTCTGGAAAGGACGCAAGTAAGCAACAGCAGCCATATCAGGGTCAAGCACAAATGCTGTCTCATCGCATGAGTTGGTAGAAGTCATGAAACGATTGGGGACAACAGAAATCGTGCCGAAGTCGCTGAGATAAACATCTGCCGCCGCAACGATTGTAGTGGGGGCATTTGAAGGGGCCATAAAGCGTTGAGCAGCGATACCAGCAAAAGCAGAAACTAATTGCTTGTGTGCAGGATTAACCATCAATACTTTAGGATTGCCACCAGAAGCGTAAACTTCCTTGATAACAGTCTTCAAGATGTCTTCTGTGAAAGTGCGATTTGTGCCGTTGGTACGAGCAGTAGTGCCAGACGCGCCAGCAGAACCACCAGAACCAAAGTCACCATTGGTAGCCAACCATGCTTGCAGACCACCCAATTTACGAGCAGTAGTAGAGTCACCATTGGAGGCAACTTGGTTGCTCAACAAAGATGTTTCCATGTCACGCTTGATTTCGGCAGAGGCTTTAGCCAACTGGTAAGCCTTTTCAGACTTACGACCAGCTTTGTCAACTGACTGCAAAGTGCCAGAAATCTTGATAGTTTTCTGTGCAATCTGAGTGCGGTTACCAACACGTGTTGTTGGAGACATAGTAGCGTCAGATGCTGTTGCACCCTCAACTGCGTAGTTAGACAAAGAAGCAGCAGCCAAGCTGTCTGTTTGCCACTCGTGATAAACAGCAGTAGCCTTTGTCTTGCCAATGGAAGACATGAAAGGTGTGTCTGTGGGGCTGATGTTATAGATTACATCAGACAGGTCTTCACGCTGACCGATAGCGGTATAGGTTTGATATGTAGCCATTTTAAAACTCCAAATTTAAAAGAATCGTTCAAATGCTCGGGCTGCGTCAGTCACTTTTCCAGTTTCTCGCAGTCGTTGCATTACCTGTTTGTCTTGTGTTGACTTTGTAGGAGGCGCAGAAGTTCCAGAACGCATCATCTTAGGAGCAGCTTGAAGTTTCTTGGTTACCTCAGGCTTACTCTTTTGAAGTTGCTCATACTTCATTGCTTTATACAAAGAAACCACAGCACGAGAGTCATACACGGAACTGAGTTCTTGGTCAGTCCAACCAACAGACTTCGCATAGTCACGGATTTGTTTCCGAACCGCATCACCCTGTGGTGTAGCCAACTCAGGAATCAGACTAACTAACTTCTCAGATTCTTGACGCAAGTGGTTTTGCAGGGAAGCTTGATGCTCGGCTTGTTGCTGTTGGGCAAGGCGTTGCTGTTCGGCTCTCACTACTGCTAACTGTTTCTCACGCTGACTCTGTTCAGCTACCGCTACGGCATAGCCAATAGGGTCTGTTTCCTTTAGAACATCTAAGTCCACACCCCGATTTTGCTGCGTAAGGAAGCTATCCAACGCTTGCAACTTCTGGGCGTATGCCTGTCGCTCTTGTTTCACATACTCTAAATGTTGACGTTCAGCTTCAATTGCCTTACGTTGTTCAGCTAGAGCCTGAGACTTTTTAGTGTAGTCCGTACCTTGTTGGTAACCTTTGATAAGTTCATCGAGTTCGACCTCAACTTCCTCACCAGCAGCCTTGACTTTATATCTTGGCTTTGGTTGTTCTTCCTCGGATTCCTCCTCAGAATA
>Ga0208783_10001617_pt1 | contig 13240 bp, 15 predicted proteins | sample DEB19_08_DNA_2_FD_184529 | JGI IMG/M metagenome (GOLD analysis project Ga0208783, IMG submission 184529) | Aqueous microbial communities from the Delaware River and Bay under freshwater to marine salinity gradient to study organic matter... | ecosystem: Environmental > Aquatic > Marine >... | reverse complement strand
CGCGCTTGCGGGCGTCCGCGGCCTGCTTCGCCTTGCGGGCCCGCTCCTGCGCCTGCTTCTCCAGCTCCTTCGCCGCCTCGAACTCTTCGACCGAGGGGCCCATGCGATTTTCGGGCAGCTCGGCGAGCTTCTGCTGAGTGTCGAGGTACTCGCGGTCGAGCTGATTGAGCTTCTCGCGGGCGGCAATGAGGTCGGTCATCACGCCGCCGGCAGCCTCGAAGTCGGCGCGCGTCATGCCGCGCTTCTCAAGCTCCTTGGCTACCTCGTCGAAGGCGACCATCTCTTGCTGGACCTTGAAGATGCCGGCCATCGCCAGCGCTTGCGCGCGCTGGGTTGCCGTGCCCATCGATTCCTCGGCGCCGTCGAGTGCGTCGGTGAGCTCGTAGATCATGATCCCGACGCCCTCGCCCGCGTCCATCAGCAGGCCGAGGCCCTCGGTGGCCGCCACCTTCGCGGTGTCGCCGAACTCCACGAGCCGCGCATTGACCGAGGCAAGCCGCACCGCCTGCTCGTCGAGCCCGGTGTTCAGCTTGGCGGCCTTCGCATACAGCATGTCGAGAGCAATCTCGGTGAACGCCCCGGCCTTCTGCTGCTCGGTGAGCTGCGACGTTGCAACGCCGAGTTTCTTGGCGAGCAGGTCATACGCCTGCTCCTGCTTGAGGATGATCCCGATGTTGTTCAGGACCTCGGGCGAACCCGTGGCGAGCGCGTCCACCAGGTTGTTGATCGCGTCCTTGGCCCCGATGCCGACGCTGAGGCCGAGCTTCGCCGCGGCCTCGGCCATCTTCCCGAACTCCGTGCCCGACTTCGTGATGCCGATCTGCATCGACTTCGATGCAGCGGTGGTGAGCGTGTGCGCGTCGACCATCCGCAGCAGGCCCGTGTGCACCTGCTCGATCGGGAAGGACAGCGCGGCGGTCGCAGCTCGGAGCTGTGCCGTTCGCTCGGTCGCGTCGGCCATCCACTGCCCGGTCGCGGCCACCGCCCCGCCGATGCCGCGGATCGCCGTGACGGCGCCGCCGGCAGCTGAGGCGATCCCCGTGGCGAAGGCCCACCGCTCCTTGCTCGCCGCCTTCGCCGCCGCGGCCGCGAGCTCGTTCGTCTCGCGCGCCATCTTGGCGACGTTGGTGCTTGCGGCGGATAGCGCCTTGTCGGCCGCCCTCACCTCGGCTTCGAGTTTCTTGATCACGCGGGCGCTCGCGTCGCCACTCTCCTTGGCACGCGCGAGCGCCATCGCGGCCTCGTTGGCCTTGTCGCGCGCTGAGGACAGGGCCTCGCTCGCCGCCTTCGTCGCGGCGGACAGCGCCTGCTGTGCCGCCTTCGCTTCCTTGCTGTTGGCTCCAAAGGTCTTGAGCGTCTCGCGGTAGGTCGCCGTGGCGCGCTCGGCCTCGCCGATCGCTGCCTTGGCGTCCTTGAGCCCGGCCACCGCCTGCCTGGCGTCGACCCGGATCTGGATCTCCTTCGTCGCTACGGCGTCAGCCACGGCCCTCGACCTCCTCGCGGATGAACGTGTCCACCACCTCGTCTATCACGCGACCGGCGAGGCCCTCAGCGCTGAGGTACGTCACCCCACGTCCGGCCTCTCGCACCGTGAAGACGTGGCGCGAGGCGGGCACGCGGACGACCACCGAGGCGAGCGAGCCGCGGCCCTTCACCTCGATGGCCAAGCCCTCGGCGAGCTCGCCTGTCGCGTACCCGCGGCCGCCCTTGCGCGGGCGCTTGGCCGACCGCGGGGACAGGCCCCGCTTCGCTGCCCCGGTCGTGGGGTCGGTGCTCTTCGTGACGGTGCCGCGTAGATAGGCGAGGAAGAGCGGGCCCACCTCGTCGACCACCGCGCGCGCGTCGAGGTCCGGCAGCAGCCTGCCGCTGGTCTGCGAGTCGACCTCGATGGTGTCGATCACGTGAGCGTCGCCTCCGTAAAGGCCATCGAGGTCGCGGCCGCCGCGTCGTCGAGCACCGCAAGGGCGTCGAGGATCACCGGGTCGGCGGTCGGCAGGCGCGCGGGTGCCATGCCCCCGGAGCGTACCACAGGCCGATAATGGGCAAGCGACGCGACGAAGGGGCTGGTGATCCAGCCGCCGGCGCAGCCTGACTCGCTGATGCGGGCGATCGGGTCGTCGTCGTCCCACAGCGGCGCGGCGTGGTAGTCGGTCACCAGATCGCCGGTCCAGCGCGAGGCGTCGAAGTGCGGCAGGGTGCAACACAGCCCCGGGCGGTACACCTGGTCGGCCCGGCGCTGACGCTCCTCGGCGGTCGCCCCGTCGAGCTCGCAGCGCCGGCAGTCGACCACCAGCTCGAGGCGGACGACCGCGCGGCCGTCCTTGCCCGTGCGCCTCACCGGCTGGGCTCGGTGCCCGGCGAGGCGGAGGGCAAACCCTCGTCTCTCCTCAGTGGGTCCGAGTAGCGGAGGATCGCCAGCGCGAGCGCCTGCAGCAGCGCGGCGCCGCCGACCTCGTCGAGCGCGTCGATCCTCGCCTCGTCGACCACGGTCCCCCGTGGCCACGGTCCGGCGTGCCAGTTCTCCACGCCGTCGAGGCCGAGCATCACCGCCCGGCGCAGGCCGCTGATCCGGTTCAGCGCGTCGACGTGTGCGGCAGCCACCACCTCGTCGAAGGGGCGGCCGAGGCGGTGCATCGTGTCCGCGCGGTCGCTGCCGAGGAGCACGCCGATCGCGTCGCGGTCCTCGCGGGCAAGGCGGCGCAGGCGGAAGAGCGTCGCACCGGCGTCGAGGTAGTCGCGCGCCGATTTGTTGATGATGACGCCGCCCTCAAGCCGAAGCGGGTACTTGGCGTCGAGGTCGAAGCGCCCCTCGCCGCTGGCATAGCGGTACCAGGGGTGGCGGTAGATCTTGGCGAGGTCGTCGCGGGTGGTGGCGGGGACCGTGGTCAGCCACTCGGAGCTCACGGCAGCTTCAAGCTCGACGAGGTCGAGGCGAAGCGCTGGGTCCGTGTGGTGGACGTAGATCCCCGGCGCGTCGATGCGATGGCGCGGTGGGGTCAGCATGCGACCTCCGGCAGCACGTCGACGACGCACAGCAGGTCGTCGAGCCGCATCACGAGCAGGTCCTCGCCGTCCACGCGGATGTCGTGGCCCGCATACTTGGGGAAGCACACATGGTCGCCGGCGGACACCTCGAAGGTGGCACTGGCGACGACCGCCCCGCGCGATGTCTTCTCGCGAGCGGCGGGTGGGATCACGAGTCCACCGGCGGTCACCTCGTCGGCTTCCACGCGGCGGACCACCACCATGTTGTTGAGCGGCCTCAGCATGCGTCACTTATGGCGCATGGCCGATGGTCACGCAAGGACGATGATCGCCTTGCTCTTCCAGAGGTCCTCGGTGGCCGCACCGGCGTTGTCGAGGTCCTCGCCCGCGCGCCACTCGACCGAGTAGCCCGCCTGCGAGCCGATGTCCTTGTCGGTCGGCGTCGCCGAAAGTTGGCACCGTGAGAAGTGCAGCGCCCACCCGTAGCCCGGGCCGCGGCTCACGGCGTAGCGCACCACCTGCCGGGTGCCGCCTTGCAGCACGCCCTCCCAGTCGTCGCCGATCCTGCCGATGCTGACCTTGATCTTCGTCATCGCGCGGGCGTCGACCGAGTATCCCGCGATCCCCTCAAGGTTGGTGGTGCAGGTGGTGACCGTCTCGATCCGCTGGCGCGGCACGCCGAAGTCGACCTCGATCGTGTTCACCGGCTTGCATACCGACGTCGTGGTGCCGTAGGTCTGTACGAACACGGTCGTACCGATCCCCTGCATCGCAGGCTGTACCGATGCGAGGGCCGACTTCGCCGCCGACCACGTGGTGCGGGTGACGTCGTCGTAGGTCTTCCAGGTGCCAGGCATCCAATCGAGCTTGATCTGCGCCGGGGCGTCGCGGTTCAAGTCCTGGATCGTGAGCGTCGGGCAGGCGCCGTAAAGCTCCCAGACCTTTTCGTTGGCTGGGGTCGCCTCGCCGAGCTCGACCTTGACGCTCGCGGTGGTGCCGCTCGCCGAGGTGCTGTCCTGCAGCTTGGCGGTGTCGAGGTAGAGGGCGATGCACGAACGGGCGATGTCGCCGTTCGCTGGGGTGAACGGCAGCGCCTGGTCGATCGTGAGGACCAGCGCGTTGATGTCGGTGATCCGCCGGACGTAGCAGATCCCGGAGTTGGCGGCGCTCGGCGAGGTCAGGTCTTGGAAGGCGACGAAGTCGCCTTCCTGGAGACCGGTGACGCTGTCGACCTCGGGGGCCGTGGCCGACCCGCCTGTGACGTTGCGGCTCGTGCTGATCCGCTGGCCGCAGACCGCGAGCTTAATCAGCTTGGCGAGGTGGGTCGCCGTCGCCGTCGCGGCCGCGGCGACGGTCTGCCCATGGCCGGTCATGTAGTGCGTGGAGCTCATCGAGCTGCCCGACTTGAGGCCGAGGAGCATCAGGCGGTCGCCGCTGGCGAAGATCCGGTCCTCGATGTTCTCGTCCGGCGCGACGGTCTGCACGAGGCCGGACACGTCGGCGCTGGTGTGGTCGACGAGGAAGGCGTCGGCGTCCCAATCGGCGGGGCCGGTGCCGGCGGTGGTCTCTTCGAAGATGGCGAGGTTCCCGGTTTTGGCGCGGATGGCGAAGGTCACGTGTCCTCCATATAGTCGACGGTGAAGAGGTGATCGCCGGTGCGGGCGCGGCCGGCTGTATCTGTGTCACTCTCGAATCCCTGGTACTCGATGCAGACGAGACCGCCGGCGGAAGGCGAGCCCACGAGGTACTCGAGCGCGCGGCGGAGGTCGAGGCCATCGCGGGCGAGGACCCGCGCGACGCTGCGATCGTCGAGGTGGCCGTACCCGGTGCGCACGCGCAGCTCGAACGTGTAGCGCTCGCCGCACCCCCACAGTGCCTTGCCGGGGTCGGACTGGAAGTTGGCGGGCGTGTCGAGCAGGCAGAACGCGCGCAGGTCGGTCGGTGCGGCGTTGTCGGCAGCGTCGCGCCACGGCGCGTCAGCGAGGTCACCGGTCGGCGTGATGCCGCGGATCGTCTCGCGGATGAGCTCGACCACCGCGGCTTGCGTCGTCGTGTTGCTCACCGCGGGAGGAACCTCCTGCGGACCTCTACGGACGATCCAGGCGAGGCGGTCGCATCCTCGCGGGAGATCTCGACAGTGCCGGGCCGGTCACGGCCACGGGACATCGCCGCGAGCATGTCCTTGTATCGGGAGTCGAAGCGGTCCGCGAGGTCCGCCCACTCATCCTGCCGGTCGGCGGCGGCGGTCGACGAGTAGCGCGCCACGCGGGCGGCCGTGCCGACGCAGACCGCCTCAACGAGCAGCGCGGGCTTGAGGTCGCCGACGTCGATCCCACGGGACAGGAGATCGGCCCGCGCGGCGAGCCACCCCGCGTGCAGGAAGCTGGAGAGTTGCGCCTGCCCGCCAACCGTCGCGGGGCCGATCTCGGGGAAGCGCTCGCGCACGTCGGCCTCGGTCGCCGGGCACAGGCTGGCCGAGCGCTCGACGAAGAGGACCTCCTCGTAGGTGAGCGAGGACCCGCCGGCGGTGTAGGTCCACGCCACGAGGTACGGGCCGCCGCCGTTGTCGAAGAGCGTCTCATCGTTGGCCGTGGCGCTCGGGAAGGTGCCCGAGATCTCCAGGCCCTTGAAGGTCGCCGAGCTCGCGTAGGAGGCGGTGACCGGCTCGGCGAGGAGGAGGACAGAGCCGGTCACCGCCTGAACGCGCACGGGCTGGGACAGCCCGGTCGTGGCATGGGTCAGAAGGTAGCGGCGGCCGGCCGTGATCCCCGTCGCCGAGGCCACTGTCAGCTTGCGCGGGTCGGCGGTCTGCGGCCCGGCGGCGGCGCTGATCGTGGTATTGACCGTGTCGATCGTCGCGGCCGTCGACGCCTGGATCACGCGGTCGCTGGCATCCCTTGAGCGGCGGAGGTCGACGATCGAGTAGGTCGCCGAGCCCACGACCACCGCGAGGCCGGTCGAGGTCCTCGGCGTGTGCCGGATCGTCTGCGCACCGCCGCCGTAGATCAGCCGGTGGATCGTGCTCACCGGGCGCCCCCTCCTTGGATGTTCCGCTCGGCGTGGCGGTAGGCTTCGAGCTCCGCCTCACGGACGAGGTGCGCGTAGCTCTTCCGGCCGCCGTCGCCGCGGCGCGTCCGCTCCTGCTCGCCGCGGACGAACCCCTCGACGAACTCGCCGACGGTGCGGCGCATGTTCGCCTCGCGGGCGATCCCCTCGCGGGTCACGCCGCGCCTTTCTTGCCGAGGAGCTCGGCGAGCTCACCGGCGATCGGCGCGTGCGCGGCCTTCTTCGCGGCCCACTTGCGGCGGGCCTCAAGCACGGGGGCGGGCAGGTCATCGTCGGGGTAGCGACCCGCCTGCCCGTCGGCCTGGTACTTGAGCCACACGTCGAAGAGCGCGGCTCCAAGATCCTTGCCGTCCTTCGTCCGCTTGCCGGCGTAGGTCGAGCGGAAGATCTCCTCCATCAGTCGGTAGCCGCGGTCTGCGGCGGTCGGCGTCAGGACGACCTTGTCACTGCCGTCGCCCCCGCGGATCACCTGCACGATCTCGGAGTTGATCGGGCCGCCCACCACGGCGCGGACGATGCCACCCTCGGGCGACATCACCCACGCACCTTTCGTGTCTCCTGCGAATCTGATCGCCATGGCGTCACTTATGGCCCATGGTGGCGGCCGCGTCTAGGCTCACTTGTCGGTCTCGAGCAGGAAGCCGTTGCTGTTCCCGTTCGCGTCGTTGGCGAGACCCGTCCCGTAGATCATGTGCGGGGCGAACCGGCGGCCGAGGCGGCCGTCAGCGCCGCCGAGGAGGTCGGCCTCGGCGAGCCGCACGAACTGCCCCTGCTCGTCGGTCGCATACACGATCTTGGCGGTCGAGCCGATGAGGCCGCTCTTCCCCTCCGCGTTGGGGGCCATGAGGTACTCGGTGCCGGCGTAGAAGCCGGTCCCCCAGTTGTTTGCATCCTTCTGCGGGACCGAGGCCGAGGCGAAGATCTGGACGCCCATGTAGCTCCCGCCGACGGTGCCGGCGGCGCCGGGGATGGCCAGCGCGGCCATCCACGGTGCCATGGCGGCGGTGATCGCCGCCGAGGTGGTGGCGAGCGACTCGACGAGCTGCTCGAACGCCTCGAGGCGCATCGCCGCCACGAGGATCTCGCCGACGGGCTTGGCGGCCTTGAAGTCGAAGAAGCCGGCGCGGAAGATCGCGGCGGTCATCGCGGTGGTGCTGAGGGTGCTGGCGAAGCTGTTCTGCAGGGTGAGGACGTCGGTGTTCACCCGCTCCATGGCGGCCGGCATCATCTCCTGGATCACGACCTCGCGGCCCTTCGCCCACATGAGCGCCTCGAGCGAGGCGGGGACCGAGGCGCGGACCACCGCGGCGGTGATCGTGGTGCCGTCGGTCGAGATCGCCGAGTCGGTCAGGGTGTCGAGCTCGGTGTTCGTGCCGGAGGTCATCGCCAGCCCGGACGAGGCGATCTTGACGAAGAGCTTCGACCGCTCGTTCATCGGAAGTAGGCACTTCTCGGCGACGAAGTCCCACAGGAACGGGTTGCGGTGCCAGCCCTCGATCACGCCATCGGGGCGCGCCGCGAGCACGTTGTCGTTGAGGGTGGTGAGGGTACTACCGGTGAGGGCGGCCATGGTGGTTCACTTTCTGCCGACGCGGTCGGCTTAGACGAGGCGGATCTTGACAGCGCCGGAGGTGTGGTACAGCTCACCGACAGCGACACCGCCGGCGGCGGCGGCGGCATCGTTGGCGTAGTCGGTGAGGGGAAGAGCGACACCGCCGGCGGTCACCGTGAAGTCACCGGCCGAGACGGTGAGGTTGCCGCTCGTGAGGGTCACGCTGCCCGTGCCCACGGTGACGTTGCCGGCGTTGATCGAGGCGCCCCCGGCGGTGACCGTGAGACCACCAGCGGTCACGGTGAGGCCGCCTGCGGTGACGGTGGCCCCGCCGGACGTGACGGTCAGCGCGCCGCTCGTGGTGAGGGTGCCGGTGATCGACGTGTTGCCGGTGACGCCGCCGGTCATGGTGACGGCGCCCGAGAAGGTATGCGATCCTTGGTGGGTCGTGTTGCTCATCCTGTGACTCCTGCGATCAGCACCTGCAGATCGGTGACGGTGACGGCGGTGGTGCCGCTGTTGTTGGTAACGAAGATCTCGATGTAGTCGCCGGGGTTGAGTTGCACGACTCCGTGCACGCCGAGCGACTCGGCGCGGCCGGCCGCGTTGGCGGTCGTCGGCATCGTCGTCGAGGCGAGCGTGGTGCCGTTGACCGCGACGCGCACCGCGATCTGGTTGTTGGCCCCGCTGGTGAGAGCCACGTCACCCTCGACCGTGAAGAACCGCGGATAGGCACCCGTGTAGGTCGCCCGGTTGCCGTTGACGGTGAAGCGCGCGTTGTAGGTGCCGGCGGTCGGCGTGCCCGCGATCTTGTAGTAGGTGCCCTGCACTGTGATCGTGGTGGCGCTCGCGTTCGAGGTCATCGAGTACGAGCACACCGGCGCCGTGTTGGTGACGCCGACCGTGCGGAACACCGAGACCTGATCGTCGCTGTAGGTCGCGCCGGTGACGTAGGTACCCGCGCCGGTGAAGCGCACGTCGGTGATCTGTAGCGTCTCGGAGTTGGCGAAGGTAGCGTCGATGTCGGCGACCGCGATGCCCGTGCAGCCGGACGGGACCGAGACCGGCATCGTCTGCAGGCGGAACCGCCGCGAGATCACGAGGGTGTCAGGCAGCGTGATCGCCGTCGAGGCCGAGCCGGACGGGACCGTCCACGGAGTCTTTTCCCAGGCGGCAGTCTCGATCGTGCCGTCCAGCGTCAGGCCCGACGAGTTGAGCCATGCGCTGTTGTCCACGATCAGGTTCCCAACGTCGCGGATGGTGCCGATCGTGTCGCAGTCGACGATATTAACCGCGAACCAGTCGAGCGCGGCATTCGCCCCGTTCAGCCCGTCGATGTCAAAGACGGTCCCGAGGCCCTCGAAGCGGAGGTGCCGCATCGGGTTTGGGCCGCCATGCGCGGCGACCACGAACGCCTGCCCTGGGTCGAGACCAGTGCTCGTCAGGATCGCCGTCTCGCTCGAAGTGCCGAGCAGCACCGTGCCCGACGAGAGGACGAGCCACGTTCCGAGGAGGTCGATGGCGGTCGTGAAGTAGTAGCAGGTGTCTGCCGCGAGGGTCCTCGCGCCGTTGACAGCGGCGGGCAGCCGGTCGAGGTTGTCGACGAAGACGATCCCGTCCACCATGCCAGACGCGCGCGCGGCGAACTCGACAGCCGCGCCGAAGATCACCTCGTCGTCGAAGTCGACGGGTGCGGCGAAGCGGTGCGAGCCGTGGTGGACGGTGTTGGCCATGGTCACATGCGGATCATGCCGGGGCGGGTGGTAGTCACGTGCACGCGCGAGGCCAGCCCCGGACCGGTCGTCGCGCCGATCTCCTTGGCGAGCAGGTCCTTCGCCTTGGCGATCGCGTCGGCCCGCTTGGCGTCGTCGTAGATGTCGGCGCCGAGCTCGGCGAGGACGCCGCGGACCTGCAGCGGGGTTGCGCCCGGGAGCTGCAGTGCCTGCCTCACCTCGGCCTCGGCGAGCGACCGGCGGGCGGCCGCAGCGGTCTGCTCAAGCTCGGCGATCCGGCCCTGCGCCGCGGCGAGCTCCTCCTTGCTCTTCTCGGCCGCGGTGCGCCACGTGGTCGCCTCGCCGCGCAGCGCGTCGATCTGGACCTTGAACGCCTCGGCGATCGTCGCGGTGCCGCCGGTCGTCATCTCGACCCGGCCGGTCTTCTCGGCCTCGTTGAACTTCGCCGCCGCTGCGGCGACCTCGGTGTTGGTGGTGTTGGTCGTCTCGCTCATGCTGTGGCGCCTCCTCGCGCCAGGCCGCCCTCGCGGCCGGTGATCTGCTCCTCGGTCTCGAAGATGACGCGAGGAGCGTTGTCAGGGCTCACCGCCTGTCTTGCGGCGAGCTCACTCGTGATCTCGGTGGTGCGGCGGATGTTCTCCTGCACCGCGGCCTCGGCCTCCTCGGGTGTGACGCCGGGGTGGTCGAGCATGTACGCTTCGACCGGGTTGGTGCCGCCGCGGGCAGCCTTGGCCTTGTAGAGCTCTTCGCGGCGCAGCGGGTCGGCGACCGCGTGCTGCTCGGCGAAGTAGACGAGCACGCGCCCGCGGGGCAGGCTGCTCGCGTAGCCCCAGACCTCGGCGGCCTCGATCAGCGTGGCGATCGCCCGGCGCTCGACGGCCGCGAGCTCCAGCGCTTGGCCGTTGCGCTCCGTGGCGATCGACGCGCCGGACAGCTCGAAGGTCTGCGCGTTGTTCAGCGGGGCGGCGAGCTCAAGCCCATAGGCGGCGAGGCACTGCGTCGTGATGTGCTCGATGTGCTCGATGAACGTGCCAGGCGGGGTGTTCAGGTCGATCACCGCCGCCTGCTCGTCCGCCCCCATCTCGAGCGCGCCTTCCGAGAAGTCGACCACCTGCTGATGAATCGGGCCGGCCGCCTTGGCGCTGTCAGCGGGGACACCGAAGAGGCGGCCCTGCGTGATGAGTTGCTTGCCGCTCTGAGCCTTGCGGCGGGCGGCGAGGTCAGCCTCGACGAAGCCGGCTTGCACCGCGGCGTCGTGCAGGATGGAGCCGAAGGCGAGATCATCGCCGGTCGGGTCGAGGGGGCGCGTGCGGACCTCGACGGCGAAGCAGCGCGGCGTCGGGATCGCGGCGGTGACGGCCGTGTCGCCGTTGGGTGCGACGAGCAGGCGGAGCATGCCGGCGCCGTCGACCACGTGGACCTCGGCACCCTCCTTGGTCTCGCGCACGACCGCGGCGGCGGCGATCACCTCGTCGCCGCGGCGCAGCACCGTGCAGGTCGACGGCGGGTACCACTGCCAGCGCACTGCGTCGCCGTCGGGCCACGGGATCATCAGGACCGGGCCACACCACCACGACAGGCGGGCGAGCGTCGGCATGATGCCAGGCATGCGCGAGCGCTCGATGAGGTCGGCGACCTCGCGGTGCTGCTCTGGTGTCGCGCCGAGGACCGAGCGGATCGGCTGCGAGCGGTAGGCGGTCACCACCTTGCCGATGACGGCGAGCGCGAGGTTCACCGCGTTGGTGGCGTAGCGGGCGGCGAGTGCTTGCGTCGCGGGCTGCTGATAGAGCTCGGACTGCCGGCGCACCACCGCGTCGCGGATCTTCCCCTTGGCGATCTGCTCGCGCTCGGCGAGCACCTTGCGGGCGCGGGCCGTCGCCTCGAGAATCTCCAGGCTGTAGCCCTGGGGGGTGGTGACCCGGTAGCCCTGGGAAGTGGCGACCAACACGACGACGCGAAGAGGTCACATGGTCCCGCAGGCGTCAAGTGCAGCCGCGGCGTGCACTTTTCAGCGCCGGAGCGAAGGGCCATCGGGCGCGCCGAAGAGGCGCCAAACGGCGTAGCGGACCCCGTCAAGCGCGTTGCTGAGGCGGTCACTCGCCGCGTTGGCGACCTTGATCGGCTCGTTGAACCCGGGCCGCGGCTGCTGCTTGTCCAGCGCTTCGAGCAGCCGGGGGCACTGCGGCGAGACATAGAAGCGCTTCTCGTACATGAGGCGCTGCAGCAGCTCGTGCGAGTCACCGCGGCTCGGCGAGGATGGCACGTGCCGCTGCGCCTGAATCTGGCCAAGGGTCGGTGCGCCGCTGGCGAGGCGGGTCGCCGCTGGCCGGCAGTCGAAGCCGGCGCGGGCGAGCTCGACGGCCGACTCGTTGCCCGCCGCCGGCGTCGCGCTGTGGCGGAGGTCCTTCTCTCGGTGGCAGTGCTGTGGGTCCGCGTAGACGAGCGTGCCGGCGAAACGCCCGCCAGCCGCGATCGCGGCGTAGTCGGCGAACGCGGCGATCGACTCGACCGAGGCCCGGCCGACCTCGCCGACCACCGCGACACCCCAGGCGGCGGGGTCGTGCAGCGTCGCGGCCGTCGCCCACACCTTGAGCGCCATCAGAGACACCGGGCGCCGGTTGACGTCGAGGCCGCAGATCCACCGGAGGTTGCTCGCCCGCATCCCGCGGACGAACCAGCCGGCGTCGCCGGACCAGTGGACGAAGCGGGCCGCCGCGCGCTCGGTGACGTCTACCATCGGCTCGCCGTCGACGGTGGTACAGCGGTCGATCGAGCTGTCCTCGCGGGGCGGAAGGATGAAACCGTCGCCCCAGTGCCGCCAGAATCGGCCGCCGTCGGCGACCACCCACCGGCCGTAGATCTGCCGGGATACCGCCGCCTCGCCGGCGGTCGATCGCAGCACCGCCTCGTCGCGCGCGATGCGGGTGGGGTCGAGCCACGGGTTATCCCAGCGGGTCAGCGAGAAGTGCACAACCTCGGGGCGCCTGCCCTCCTCCTCGGCGGCGGCGTGCTCGCGTTCAGCGGCGGCGATCGTGTCCTCGAGGAAGTGCGGCGGGTCGGGGGTGGTCGAGGCGAGCAGCGACCCGGCGGCCGAGCTCACGCGTGCCTGCGCCTCGACGTAGTGCTCAAGGTGCTTGATCGCCGTCGCCTCTTCGAGCAACGCGTCTTGCAGCGACTCGCCGCGGATCTGCTCGGCACCGCGGCGGCTGAGCGGGCGGAGGTCGATGATCGTGCCGTCGAGTAGCACCGTGCGCAGGTCGTGGGCCTTCTCGCTGTCGGGCCATCTCACCGCGAGCGCCGGGGCGCCGGCATCGTCGAGCGGCAACACCGGCGGCTCACCCTCGCGGCCGAGGAGCAGCTTGCCGAGCGAGATCCAGCATGTGCGCACCGAAGGGCCGAGGATCCAGAACAAGCGCCCTCGCCCGCCGCGTAGAAGCAGGCGGCGCGCGAGCCACCACGCCGCCACGTGCGACTTGCCCGCCCGGCTGCCGCCGCTCACGAAGATCAGCGGCGAGTCCGCGAGGAGCACGTCGAGCTGCTCCCGGCTGACGCGGATCGGCAGGTCGATGACGCGGGCGCTGGCGGCGAGACGGTCGAAAGCGTCGAGGTCGCTGGCCTCCGAGCGCAGCACGCGATCGCCGGTGTCGGCGTCGATCAGCAGTGCGATGTCCGGGATCGTCTCGGCGATCTCGGCGGTGCGGCTTCCGCAGCAGGGGCAGGTGCCGGGCGACTCGCGGCGCGCGTGGACGTGGATGGTGGTGCGGACAAGGACGAGCCCGGTCGACTCGACGCGGCGGCGGGCTTCGTCGACAACCCGCTGCGCGGCGTAGGTCTCACGAGCGGGCACGGGGCGGCCTCGGCCGACACACCTCGCCGCGCTCGATGACAGGCTCGCCGCACACGA
>Ga0208783_10001613_pt1 | contig 13255 bp, 9 predicted proteins | sample DEB19_08_DNA_2_FD_184529 | JGI IMG/M metagenome (GOLD analysis project Ga0208783, IMG submission 184529) | Aqueous microbial communities from the Delaware River and Bay under freshwater to marine salinity gradient to study organic matter... | ecosystem: Environmental > Aquatic > Marine > Coastal... | reverse complement strand
GGTGCAGTCGACCGCAGCGTGGCCGCCGATCAGCGGGAAGCGCGTGCGCGAGTGCTCGGCGATCGCCTGCAGCGGACGCCAGGTGTCCTCGTTGTGGCAGGCCTGGCAGATGCTACCGAGCTGGCCGCGGTGGACATCCTCATGGCACCCGCGGCAGCCCTTGTCTGCGAACAGCTTCACGGGACCGCGGTCGTTGTGGCAACGCAGGCACTGCGCGCTGTTGTGCGCGCCGACCAGCTTGACGCCCGTTTCCTTCTCATGGTCGTACTGGAAGTCGGGCTTGATCTTCGACCACGACCCGCCTTCATGGCACAGCGCGCAATCGGCGGGAAAGGTGTCGTGCGGGACGACGGGGCCGAGGTCGGCGCGCCAGCCCGTGCGCGGCGCGATGTTCGCGCACGCGATCACGCTGACTGCGGCGAGCGCGGTCAGGATCGCCTTGTGGAGTCGTCGCATCGATGGATGCATCGATGGATTTTTGGATGGATGCATGGGTGAATGCATGGTCGCTGGCTCCTAGAAACGATACTGGACCGAGAGGCCGACGGCGATTCCGTCGACGCCGTCGCCGAAGAGATAGGACGCGTCGATGTCGAAGTACCAGGGGCCCTTGCTCCAGGTGATGTCGCCGCGGATCGCGTTGTTGAGATAGCCCGACTCGCCGACATCGACATCGGTGGTGTACATGAAGCCGTCGTAGCCGAGCAGCAGGTTGAAGTCCCCGAACTGCGTCTGGTTCTGCAGGCGAAGGCCGAGGCCCTCGGTGTAGGCGGCGTCCTCGTAGTAGACGGTGATGAACGAGAGGCTCGGGCGCTCGGTGGGCATCGTCCAATCGAGGCTGACCTCGCCGCCGTAGCCCTCGCGCGACTGGTCCTGCCACCAGTTGCCGCGCAGCGAAAGGCGCCAATCCTTGTCGAGCTTGGTCCACCAGGTGCCGGTGAAGCGGTCGACCTGGCCGTCGGTCACGAGCCACGGAGGCACGAACACGGACTGGTCGTTGTTGAGCTCGGGCCATGCGTAGTGCGAGTACGACAGGATGCCGCCCGTGGTTGGGGTGAAGCGGAAGCTCGCCTGCAGCACGGCCTGCGTGATCTCGGCGGTCGAGGTCTCGAGCGTGTCGTTGTTGTCGTAGAGGTCGACCATCGCCATGCCGAACAGGCGGACATCGTCGGAGGGGTTCGCCAGGATGCGGCCGATCACGAGCGAGCGGTCGGTCTCGCCGTCGTCGAAGGTCTGCTGGTAGCCGATGGTGGCCTGGAAGAGTCGCGGCGCGCTCTCGTCCTGGTAGTCGGCGAAGACATGGAAGCCGAAGTCATCCTGGCCGGACGGCAGCTCCTCGGTGTCGGTCGGGTAGTAGCCGGTGCCAGCGCCCATGCTGATGCCGTTCTGGAGCCGCACCGCGCCTTCGGCGCCGTCGAAGACGCCGAGCTCAGGCAGCCACACCGAGATGAAGCGGCCGACCTCGCCGCGGAACGGGGCCTCGCGGTCGAGTCCCCACGCGTAGCTCAGGCGCATCAGGTTCGCGTCGAAGCCCTCGTTGTCGGAGTTCACGCCAGGCTGGCTGCGGTACTCGCTCTCGCCTTGGAAGAGCAGGCGGCCGCCGTCGCCGAGCGGGTTGCGGACATCGAGCCACAGGCCCGAGCGCGCATAGGTGTAGGTGTTCCCGTTCTCGATGTCATCGGTGATGCGGATGGTCGAGTAGCTGCGGCCCTTGACGGTCATCGGACGGTCGGACGGGCGGGTGCCGAAGGCGGGCGCGAGCAGCGGGGCGTTCGGGTCCTTGGTGAACTCGCTCTGCCAAGGCGGATGCTCGGGAGGCTTCTGCGCGGGCGGAGTCTGGTCGGCGGGGTTCTCCGTCGGTTTTTGCTCGGGCTTCGCAGGCTCCTCCTGCTTGACCTCGACATCGGCGCGGTCGCCCGAGGCGGGAAGGACCGAGCCGATCGGCAGGTCGACGCGCGCGTTGCCCGCGGTGATGTCGACGATCGGCGCCTCGACGAGATCGCCGTTGCGCAGCTTGAAGATCACGCGCGAGCCCACGAACGCGCCGTTGTCGCGCCCGATGTTGATGAAGGCGCTGTTGCCTGCGACGCTGATCACCCGGCCCTCGACGGTGCCGTCCGCGAGCGTGACGCGCACGATGAAGAGCAGCGCCGAGCAGAGGGTCAGGATCTGGGTCGGAAGACGGTTCACAGGTCTCCTCCTCTCCAGCGGAGCACGGACTCCCCGAAGGGGACGCGTGCGTCTGGAAGTTCGTTCTGTTCGGTGCGCGGCCGCTCGCGCAGGATGCGCGGGTCGTGGCAATCGGCGCACTTCGTCCCGAGCGGCTTGTAGCGGACGACCGCACGGCCGCCGACATCGACAGGCTTGTGGCACGCCGCGCACTCGAGCTTCGCGTGGTCGGCGTCGAGTGGGAAGCGCGAGTCCTTCTGGTGGTCGAAGGTCACGGTCTTGAAGGTCTCGTTGGTGCGGTGGCAGCGCGCGCAGTCGGTGGGTGCAGTCGGCGCGGGGGCAAACTGACCGAGGTGCACATCGTCGTGGCAGGCGATGCACTCCTTGGGTGCGGGCTTGAACGGAACCGCCTTGAGGGGAACGGCCTTGAGGGCGCCCGCCGTGCGCGCGCGCGGCTTCTCGCGGCGGTGGCAGTCGTTGCACGAGGCCGTCGCGTGCTTGCCTGTGAGGGTCTCGTTCGTCCACAGCGCGTGGTCGGCGGCCGACCAAGTGATCTCCGAGAAGCGCTCGGTGGTGTGGCAGCGGGCGCAACCAGCCTTGCCGTTCACCGTGGCGGGGCGGCCGGCAGTGTCGAACGAGCCGTTGTGGACATCCTTGTGGCAGCTCGCGCAGTCGGACTTGGTGCCCACGAACTGACGCACGCCCTCGACCATCGTGTGGCACGACGCGCAGGCGACCGCGCGGTGGCTGCCGTCGATCGGGAACGCGCAGGTCGCGTGCATCGTGAGGTCGAACTTGGTGGGCGCGAACCTGGTCGGCAGATGGCAGCGCAGGCACGCGCCTTCCGCGGCGCCCTTCCTCTTGAACTGCCCGCCGTGGGGATCCTTGTGGCACGCCTCGCAGTCGTCTGCGGCGCGGCCGGGGAACATCGACTTCCATTCTGCGGCGGGGCGGCGGTCGGTCACGAGCACGGTCGACTTCACGAGCCCCGAATGGCACTGCGCGCAGGTCTGGGCGTCGTGCGGCGCCTTGAGCTCGAAGCCGGTCAGCGCGTGCATCTCGACGGTCATCCTGGCGTCGGCCTCGCGCCACGAGCGCGCGTCGGGCGCGTGGCAGACCACACAGGCGTCGACCTTCGCGCCGCGCGTGCGGGCGACCGCAGCGACCAGCTTCCCGTCGTGCGGCGAGGCGTGGCAGGCCACGCAGCTGCGGCTCGCGTCGAACGCGAGCACCTTCTGCTGCGCCTCGCCCGCGCTGTGGCAGGTCGCGCAGGCGACCGTCGCATGCGGGCCGACCAGCGGGAAGCGCGCGTCGTGCGTGTAGGTCGCGGGCGTCCAGCGCTCGACGCCGTGGCAGTTGACGCAGTCGGTGCCGAGGCCGGCGACCTTGTGCGCGGGCTTCGAGGTGCGGTCGAAGTCGTCCTGATGGCAGGCGACGCAGCCGCTGCCCTTGCGCGCGGCCTCGGCGCGGGTGAAAGCCACGACCTCGGCCTGGCGCGCGCCCGCCGCATGGCAGTCGTTGCAGGAACGCTTCGCATGCGCGCCCGTGAGCGCGAACTTCGCAGGGTGCTCGAAGCGCGCGGGCGTCCACTTCACGGTGCCGTGGCAGGTCGCGCAATCGGTTCCGAGGCGCGCGACCTTGTGCGCGGGCCGCGAGGTGCGCTCGTAGTCGTCGGTGTGGCACATCGCGCACGAACCCTCGAGGCCCTTGAAGTTCGCCACCTTGTACTGGCCGGGCGTCTCGTGGCACTCGCTGCAGCGGCGGCGCGCGTGGCCGTCGACCAGCGGAAAGCTCTTCGGGTGCTGGAATGCCGGCACTTCCTTGAACGGGCGCTCCTGGCCGTGGCACTTGGCGCAGTCGTTGCCGAGCTCGCCCTTGTGGATGTCGTTGTGGCAACCCGTGCACTGCTGGGTGAGCCCGAGGAAGCGGCGCTGCCCCTCCATGAGCAGCAGGTTCTGCGCGTTCGGGTGGCAGTCGGAGCAGTCGAGCTCGGCGTGCCTGCCCGTGAGCGTGAGGCCGCCGACATGCGCGTGCTCGTACAGCTCGGGCGGGCCCACGCCCGCGCGCTCGAAGGCGATCACGGGCACCAGCGGAAGCGTGTCGCCGATGTGCTCCTTGTGGCATTCGGCGCAGGTGTTCGCCAGCGCGGGGTCGAGCGATCCGTGGATGCCCTTCTTCGCATCGAGCTGATCCTTGATGAGCGTGTGGCAGGCGTTGCAGCCCTCGGCCATGCGCGCCTGCGAGGCGAAGTCGTCGTCGATGTGGCACGCAGCGCAGCCAGCGCCGCCCTGAAGCGCCGCGACATCGGCGTGCGACGGGTGGAGCGGCCCCGGGCTGGCGCGCTCCTTGAGCGCCCACCACGCGACCGCGGCGATGACCGCGAGCAGGATCCAGGCGACGGGGCGGAAGCTCGGGCGATCGCTCATCGCGGATCCTCCGGGGCGGTCGCATCCGTCGCGGAAGCCACCGCTGCGCCCTCGCGCGGCCCGATGAACGGCCAGTCGAGGCGGGCATAGCGCACGGCCACATAGATGTGACCGATCGCGAACAGGATCATCAGCAGCGCCACCCAGCGGTGGAAGAAGCGCCACGAGCCGACGACCGCGCGGATCTCCTCGAAGTGCGCGATCTGCAGCGTGAGCCGCATCGAGCGGCGCGCGAGCTCCATGATCTCGTCGCGCTCGGACTCGGGGATGTCGGCGAAGCGCGGATCCATGCGCAGCTCATGCAGCGCGCGGCGGATGCGCAGGTGCGCGGTCACCATGCCCCAGATGCGCGACGCGAGCGACGGACGCCAGCGGTCCTGCGCGATGAGCGCCTCGACGCGGTCGCGCACGGTGGCGCCCAGGCCGCGGCTCTTCTTGTCCCATTCCGCTGCGAGTCCGCCCAGGCGCGCGCGCGCCGCGTCGAGCTCCATCTCGCGGCCGTTCGCCTCGCGCGGGACGATCGCGTAGAAGTAGCGGCCGATGAAGCCTGCGAGCAGCACGATGCCCAGCGTGAGGTAGGCGAAGCCGCCCAGCGTCATGCGGTAGGTGAAGCCCGCGTGCACGAGCACGCACAGGAAGCTGGCGATGCCCGTGAACACATGCGAGCCCATCCATGAGCGCAGCGAGCCCGGCAGGAAGCGCCCGATCGACTGCTTGCGGCGGCCCAGGTAGAGCAGGTTCCACACGAACAGCGCGACCGCGAGAAGCCCCATCGAGAGCCCGAGCACGCCGCCCGGCCGCAGCCAGCGGTGGTCGTCGACCAGCGTGCGCGTGGCGGCGGTGGCGCCGTAGTAGCCGTACTGAAAGCCCGCCCAGCCGAGGATGGCGACGCCCACCATGAGCAGGAGGGTGGTCGCGACGAGCAGCGGCGTGGTGTTGTCGGGCTGCGCGGCGGGCTTGGGGCGGAGCGACGGATCGAACGACACGCCCGAGCGCTTCAGGAGCTCGAACGGCGGATCGCCGCCGATGCAGACGAAGACATCGTCGTTCGGGAGCTCGACGGTGCGCTCTGCGCCGTCGACCGTCTGGGCGAGCACGACCGACTTCTCGTCGATGCGCCGCGGCGACGCATCGATCAGGAGCTGCACGCGCTTCTCCGCGGCGGCGTGGTTCAGGCGCGCCTGGTTCTTCGACTTGATGCGCGGCAGGTCCTTCGAGCGCGCGGCGAGCGTGACCGTGTTGCCGTCCTGCTCGCCGAGCGCGATCGCCGCCTCGACGGCGCTGTCGCCGCTGCCGATCACGAGCACATGGCGCCCGTTGTAGCTCTCTGCGTCGATCAGGCTGTAGAGCACCTTCGGCAGGTCCTCGCCGGGAACGCCGAGCTTGCGAGGCGTGCCTCGGCGGCCGAGGCACAGGCACACATTGCGCGCGCGCACGGGGCCCTTGCTCGTCTCTGCGGTGTAGATGCCCGCGTCGTCGCGGACCACGCCCGTCAGGCGCACGCCCGTGCGGACAGGCAGCCGATGCTTCTCGATGAGGCCCTTCCAGAGCTCGACGAGCTCTTCCTTCATGTACTCGAGCTGCGGAAGCGAACCGTGCAGCGGCAGCACCATCGGCTGCGTCATGACCAGCTTCTTGCGCGGGTACGCGGCGACCGTGCCGCCGACCTCGTCGGCCTGCTCGATCATGTCGAACGCGATGCCGAGCTCCTTCGCGCGCAGCGCGCAGGCCACGCCTGCTGGACCGCAGCCGACGATGAGGAGGTCGACGATGCGGTCCGAGGCAGCGCTGGGCGTCGACTTCAGCCGATGCTTCACCGCATCGGCCACGGCGGTGCCGTGGGTGACGGCGGTGCGCACCAGCGAGAAGCCCGTGAGCTCGCCCGCGAGATAGAGCCCGGGCGAATCGACCGCCTCGAACTCCGAGCTGATCGCGGGCAGGTCGGTGCGGGTGTTCAGGTCGGCGAAGGTGAGCGCGATGGCGGCGGTGGGGCAGGCCTCGGCGCAGCGCCCGTGTCCGACACAGCGCGCGCCGTGCACGACGACCGCCTGGCCGTGCAGGAGGTCGAGCACGCCGTCCTCTGGGCACGCGCGCACGCACGAGCCGCAGCCGATGCACTTCGAGAGGTCGATGTCGGGGTAGATCAGGCGCGCCTTGTGGCTGCCCTTCGCGATGGCCTCGTTGCGCTCGCGGGTGATGCGCTCGTACGACTTGATCTCCTCGCGCCGGCGCCAGAGCACGAGCACGACGATGCCGAGACCGAGCGTGAGCAGGCCCGCCACGACGAGGCTGAGGATGGCGGGTGAACTTGACAGGAGCATCTCGAGGCAGGCTGGGACGCCTCTCAGGATCGGCGCGTGGCGGTGTTCGCGTGATCCGTGCGGGCTGTTCCACCGCGGGCGTGAGATGGCCGCGCCATCTATTCCGCCCGTTCAGGAGCGGTTACAGGTCTACGGTGCAGCGCTGCAACAATCCCGATTGGGCTGTGATTGCCATGATCGCCGAGGCTACCGCGCGGGCGGCACGGGATCGTTCCCGCTTCCTCCCCACGGGTGGCAGCGGCACAGGCGCACGACGGTGAGCTTGGTGCCGCGCACCGCGCCGTGCGTGCGGTAGGCCTCGATGGAGTAGTGCGAGCAGGTGGGCGTGAAGCGGCAGGACCCGCCGAGCACGGGCCCGAGCACGATCTGGTAGGCGCGCACGCACCCGATCAGGAATCGTGCTGCGAGTCCTGGGCGGGCGGTTCGCTGCGGCGTGTGGTGCGCTTCAGCCATGTGGCGTGCAGGTGCCGCACCGACGCAACGAGCGCCGCGCGGTACTCCTCGAGGGAAAGTGGCTCGTGGGGCCGCACGACCACGACCAGGTCGTACGGCGCGGGTGACTCGCGCGGCAGCTCGTGCTGCGACAGGCGATAGGCCTCGCGGATGAGGCGCTTGATCCGGTTGCGGGCGGCGGCGGGGCCCACGCGGCGGCCGATCGAGATCCCAAGTCGCGTCGCGGCGAGCGCGTTCGGGACCGCGTGCACGGCGATCGCCTGGCCCTCCGCGCGGGCGCGAGCCTCGAGCACGGTCTTGAACGAATTGCGGCCGCGCAGTCGCTGGTTCCGCCCGAAGGTGAGGCGGGGCGTCGTCATCCCTCGCGCTCCAGCCTGCGGCGCCATGCGCGCATGAGCCGCGAGCGGGTCAGGACGCCCGAGATATCGCCGGTCTCACCCTTCACTGGCAGCGGCCCGCGCTCGAGGAGGTCGAGCGCCTGGTCGAGCGGCATGTCGGGGTCGATCGCGCGGATGTTGGTGCGCGCGATGTCGCGCACCTGAAGGAGCGGCAGCGCCTCGCGGTGGATGAGCGCGATGCGAAGGTCGCGCGAGCCGACCATGCCTTCGAGCTTGCCGGCATCGTCGAGCACGACGAATTCCTCGCTGCCGTCGGCGAGGGCGACCAGGCTCGACGCCGTCGCCGAGCCGCGCACGACGACCGGCTGCTTGAGCTGGACATCGCGCACGCGCAGCCTCCGCAGCGCCGACATGTCGGTGCTCGAGCCGAGCCGCACGCCGAGCGCGGCGAGCTCCGCGGTGTAGACGCTGTGGCGCTCGAGCAGGCGCGCGACGATGGTGCCGAGCGCCGCGACGAGGATCACGGGAAGCAGGATCGTCGGCTCGCGCGAGAGCTCATAGACCAGCATCGCGCCCGCCAGCGGAGCGTGCGTGCTGCCCGCGACCACGCCCGCCATGCCCGCGAGGGCGAGTCGCGTGGGACCAACTTCGGCGACGAACGGCACGAGCTCGCCCATGCTGCCGAACGCGCCGCCGACGAGACACCCGACGACAAGCGACGGCGCGAACAGGCCGCCGATGCCGCCCGAGCCAAGTGTGAGCCCGGTGGCGACGCACTTCACCACCGCGAGTCCGATGAGGAGCGCGCCCACGACGAGTGCGGTCTCCTTGTGATAGAAGTTTGGGTCGAGCACCTGGTGCGCAAGGGGGTAGCCGTTTCCGTAGAACGGCGGCAGCGGACCTTGGCCGAAATCAAGCAGGTTCGCCGCGAAGGTGATGTGCAGCACGCCGAGCGCGGCCAGGATCGCGGCGCCCGTCGCGGGCGACATCCAGCGCGGGATCGGCATCCGGGAGAACGCCGTCTCGCATGCCTGCACGGTGCGCACGAAGAACACGCTCGCCACGCCGCACACGATGCCGAGCATGGCGAACGCGGGCGCGGTCGAGATGTTCAGCGTCGAGGTGCCCTCGAACACGAGGTTCTGCGCGCTCACGCCGAACAGCGGCTCCTGCGACCCGATCAGCGTCTGCACGGTCGCCGCCGCGAACACCGCCGCGATCACGATGGGCGTGAAGGTGCGCAGCGAGAAGTCGCGCAGCAGGGCCTCGAGCACGAAGAAGATGCCGGTGATCGGCGCGTTGAACACCGCGGCAATGCCTGCTGCGGCGCCGCAGCCGACGAGCGTGGTCGCCGTGCGCGGATCGACATGCAGGAACCGCGCAATCATCGAGCCCAGCGTCGCGCCGATGGTGACGATTGGTCCCTCGGGTCCCGCCGAGCCGCCGCTCGCGATGATCGCGGTCGAGCCGAGCCAGGTCCGCACGGCCAGCGTGCCGGGCAGCTGCGAGCGGCGCCGATGGATCGCGTAGATCACGCTCGATACGCCGTGCGCCCGGATCTTCACCGGGAAGAGCGCCTGCACCGCACCGCAGACGAGGGCGCCGAGCACGGGCACCACGGCGATCGCGAGCGCCGCTCGGGTGGGGTGCTGCTTCAGCCACTCGATCGACGAGTGCTCGACCCACTGGATGGGTCGGATAAATGCGAGCGCGATGACCGCGAGGGCCATGCCGGTGAGGGCGGCCCAGACCAAGAGCCGCCGCTCCCGAGTGATTCCCCAGCGGTTGAGCCGCCGCGTCGCCGCCCGCATCCAGCCCCGCGAGGGGTCCACACGAGCGGCGTCCGCCATGGCGCTTGCGGAAGGCGGAGGGGTGGCTGGTCCGGGGTCGGCGGTCATGCGAATCAAGGGGGCGGCGCCCCTCGGGAGTGACGCTATACTAACCCTCTTCCCCAGCGCGGCCGAACCGCGCCGCGGGGCCCGTCCAGACCGCAGAGTGACCCCATGATCGAAGCACTGAAGAGCGATGCAATCGTCGAGAAACTGGGTGGCCGCTTCAAGCTGACCGCCCTCATCCAGCGCCGCCTGGGCGAGATCATCGACGGCGCGCGACCCCTCGTCGACCGCAATGGTCGTTCCGACCTCGAGGTCGTGATCGACGAGATCATGCAGGAGAAGATCACGCTCGAGATGGATCCGGAGCACATCGAGAAGATGCGCGGTCCGGGCAGCAAGAAGCGCTGACGCCCGCCAGAGGTCCGTCCGCGGGTCTCGATACGGTTTCACACATGTACCACGGTGACCCCGCCAACCTTGCAACCTTGAAGGGTCGCAGGATCGCTGTCGGCGTGTGCGCAGGGATCGCGTCGTACAAGGTATGCGGCGTCGTCAGCACGCTGGCGCAGGCGGGGGCCGAGGTCACCGTCGCGATGACCTCCGATGCGCAGCGCTTCGTCACGCCGCTTGTGTTCCAGTCGCTTGCGGGGCGCCCCGTGCTGACCTCGCCGTGGGAGTCCGCACAGCCTGCCGATCCGCAGCACATCCGCGCGGCTGCCGCGCTCGACGCGTTCCTGATCGCGCCCTGCACGATGGACATGCTTGCCAGGCTCGCGACTGGCCGCTGCGACGACATGGTGTCGTTGCTCGCAGCGTCGGTTGACAGAACCCAGACGCGCGTCCTCGTTGCGCCGAGCATGAACGAGACCATGTGGCATCAGCCCGCGACGCAGCGAAACCTCGCCACGCTGCGCGACGACGGCTTCATCGTGCTTGAACCTGCGACCGGCTGGCAGGCTTGTCGCGCCGTCGGGCCCGGTCGGCTGCCCGAGGCGGACGACCTCGTCGATGCGCTCGCCGAGAGCCTGCGTACGGCGGCGGTCCGCTGATCGCGGCGCCCGTTTCTCGCGGACCTCCGCCGACCGCAACGAGTCCAAATACCGAGTTTCGCCGCGCGAGCGGAGCCGTCGCCCTTGGGCGTGCGGAAACTGGTGGTACGCTCGACTCGGGCGGCACTCCGACTTCCGCCGCGCCCACATCACGGAGCCCCTATGCGCTACCTGCGTCGCAATCAGGTCCGGCACGCCGTCCTCATCGCCTTGTCCTGCGGGAGCATCGCATTCGGCGACTCCCGCATCATCGAGGATCCGATCGCCGCAAAGGACACGCCGCCGCTGCTCGCGCGGCCGGACTTCAAGCCCGCCGATGGTGGCGGCGACGGCGGGACCGCGGGCAACTGCCCGCAGGTGGTCTCGACCTACACCAACGCCTCGTTCGAGGGCGGGCAGTACATCGTGCAGGCGGGGTTCGCACAGGGCGAGATCGCAGCGTGCTCGTACACGCTGAGCCCAGCGGACTTCCCGCTGAAGATCGACCTGATCGAGATGATCTTCGCGACCAGCGGCGCGACCGTGTCCACGACCACCAAGTGGTCGGTGATCGTGTGGGAGGGCACGCCGGTCAGCAGCATCCCCGCCTATGTCTATTCATCGAACGGCGTCGACCTGCCGCACCTCGTGATGTCGCCGGGCACGAACGGCACGAACATCCAGTTCGGCATCGACCCGACCGATCCCGAGCAGATGATCGTGCAGGACAACGGCACGCACACCTTCACGATCGGCTACCGCATCGACCAGCACAACAACCAGACGCAGAACCCGTGCGTTACCGCGCCGCCGAGCGCATCGAACGCGTTCCCGACGACGGATGTGGGCGGTCTCGCGTCGCCAAGCCAGAACTGGATCTACGCGGTCGACTGCGGACCGCTCGGTTGTCCAGCCGGGTGGCACACCTTTGGCCAACTGCCGTCGCTCTGCCGCCCCTCGGGCGACTGGGTGATGCGCGTGACCTGGACGCCGCAGCAGTGCGAGATTCCCGGCGCGTGCTGCCTGCCGAACGGCACCTGCCAGGTGCTGGCGAACAGTTCGTGCGCCGCGCAGGGGGGCGCCTTCCAGGGCGACGGCGTCCAGTGCACCTCGAGCACCTGCACGCAGAACATCTGCCCGTGCTGCTTCGCCGCGACCGGCGGCTGCGTGACGCTCACGCCCGCGTCGTGCCAGGCCGCGGGCGGGATCGCGGGCCCAACGGGCCAGACCTGCACGGGATACATCTGCTTCCCGACGGGCGCGTGCTGCTTGCCGAACGGCACCTGCATCGGGCCCGTGAGCCCGTCACAGTGCGCCGCGCAGGGCGGCGTGTTCCAAGGCAACGCAACGACCTGCACGCCTGGGCTCTGTCCCGAGCCGATGGGCGCGTCATGCTTCCCGAACGGATTCTGCCTGATGCTCACGCAGGCGCAGGCCGCCGCCGCGGGCACTGTGTGGAAGGGACCTGGGACGACCTGCGCCGATGCGAATGGCAACGGCATCGCGGATGCATGTGAGGCGCGTCCGGCCGACCTGAACGGCGATGGCGTGGTCGGCCCGCAGGATGTCGCGATCCTGCTGAATGCGTGGGGCACTGCCAACGCCGCCGCGGACCTCAACCACGATGGCTCCGTCAACTCGCCCGACATCTCGGTGATGCTGTCCGACTGGGGCTGATGTGCCGCGATAACCGCCCGTTGCAGCGGAAACGGGGCGAAAACAAGCAGGCAAACAAGTGGACAAGCGCCTCGATTTGGACGATACTTCCGACCCCGCTCAGCCCGCGCAAGTCGGGCTCAGTACCTGGAGAGGTGTCCGAGCGGTTGAAGGAGCTAGTCTCGAAAACTAGTAGTGGGTTCATCCTACTCGTGGGTTCGAATCCCACCCTCTCCGCTTCAACGAACAGGGCCTCGCGCAAGTGCGCGAGGCCCTGTTCGTTGAAGCGGAGAAGAGCGGGGAGAATCGAAGTAGGAAAATCGCCCCAGCACCCAACGCGTCGATCGACGCGCTGACACTGCTCGCGCGCTTGCCTCTCCCCGCGGTCCATTGCTCGCCACTCCAACTTCCCCTGCGACAGGAGCGGAGCGGTCCGCGCGGCCTTCATCCCGCACCCTCGCCTCTACCACACCTTCCTACTCCACCCGCGCCACGCTCGCCTCCCGCACCCATCCTGTCGTGCCGCCGCTCAGCTCGACCTCGATCCAGCCTGGTCGGGACTCGCGCACGCGGCACTCGGTGCCCTCGGGCAGCGCCTCGGCGACGACCTGCTCGAAGCCATCGCCGTTTCCCTTTCGGAGCGCCGTCGATTCCGTCACCACAGCGAGGTCCGCGCTTGCCCGGCGCGCGATGTCGGCCGCGACCGTCGCGGCGAACACCGCGCCGACCAGCATGCATGCGACTGCAGCCGCGCGCGCGCGCAGCTCGAGCGCCGCGATCGCTGCGAATCCAAGCGCAACGGCGATGAAGAAGCGAGTTCGCTCGCCGAGCACGGCCCACAGTCCGCAGGCCTGCTCAAGCGCCGTCGGCTCGGGAGCGCCAATCGGGCGCATGATGCGCGCGCGCGCCTCTGCGAGGTTCGCCGCGATCCGCTCATCGGCGGGCGCACGGAGCTCCGCGGCGCGGTACGCCGCGATCGCCTCGCCAAGCACGCCCGCCTGGAGAAGCGCGTTCGCCCGGTTGAAGTGA
>Ga0208783_10001609_pt1 | contig 13270 bp, 9 predicted proteins | sample DEB19_08_DNA_2_FD_184529 | JGI IMG/M metagenome (GOLD analysis project Ga0208783, IMG submission 184529) | Aqueous microbial communities from the Delaware River and Bay under freshwater to marine salinity gradient to study organic matter... | ecosystem: Environmental > Aquatic > Marine > Coastal... | reverse complement strand
GCAGCAGTGCCTGGAAGGCGCGGGCGGTGTAGGTGCTGCCACGGTCGGAATGGTGGACGAGTTCCTGGCCCCTGGCCGGTCGCCGGCGGTGCAGGGCCATGCGCACCGCGTTCCCGGTCAGTGTGGCGTCCAGCGCCGCAGACGCGCCCCATCCGACGACCCGTCGTGACCGGAGGTCGATGACGACGGCGAGGTGCAGCCAGCCCTCGCCGGTGCGGATGGCGGTGGTGTCGGCCACCCAGATGTGGTTGGTGCGGGAGATCCCGCTGACGGCGAAGGCACGACGGACCAGGTCGGGCGCCGGCAGGGCACGGGCCGGAGCGCCCACGCCCAGGGCACCCGGGCGGGCACGACGGCCGTTGCGCCGGCAGCCGCGCAGGCGGAGGCCGGCCATCAGCCCGGCGATGCGACGCCGGCTGCAGCGGATGCCGTGCGCGACGAGGTCGGCATGGATGCGGGGACTGCCGTAGGTGCCCCGGCTGCGGGCATGGCAGTCCTGGATGGCCACGCACAACGCATCCGAGGCCACCCGGCGCGGGTTGGTGGCTGCGAGGCGCCGGAGGCGGTCCTTCCATGCGTAGTACCCCGAGCGCGAGACCCCCATGGCCTGGCAGAGGGTGGCGACTGGCCAGCGTGACGCCAACCGGGCGACGGACGCGAACCGGAGTGGCGTGGGGAGATCCGCCTGGTCGCCCTGGTCGCCCTGGTCGCCAGTGCCGGGCGGGACGGTCACCGCCTGCCCCGTTCGGCGGAGATGCCTTCGCTGGCGACGATGCGGAGGGCGTCGCGCAGGATCGCGATCTCGCGCAGGAGGAGGCGGTTGTCCGCCCGCAGGCGGACCAGTTCGGCCTGCCCGGTCTCGGAGGTTCCCTCGTGCAGCTGGTGCAGCTGGCGCGGGTCGTGGCGGGCCCGGGCGATCCAGTCGCGCAAGCTATCAATGCTGACGCCCAGTTCCCGGGCAACATGGCTCACGGGAACGTTGCGGGACCGGGTCAGCAGGACCGCCTGATGGCGGAACTCCGCGGAATACGGGGCAACGTACGGCCGGTTGATCGGCATGGGCAGATCAGCGAAGGTGGCGGTGACAGGTCCCGGCTGGTCGGTGGCGGACGTTCCCGGTCCCTGTGCGGGTACCGGCACGGGGACAATGCGTCGACGGGCCATGAGGTCTCCTTGCCCGGCCAGTGTGGCCGGTGCGCTGGCGACTGTCCAGTATTTGGGTGCAAGTCCGCGGTCACGGCGACCTGCCGGATGCACGGACTGGACCTGTTCGAATCCCTGGGGGGGTCTTCACCGCGAGCATGGCCGGCCTTGCCGCCCCCCAGCGCCTCCCCGCCCCCGCCTGATCCCAGGCTGCCTTCAGGCTGCCTTCAGGCTGCATCGGACGTGGCAGGACCAGTCATCAGGTGCGGGTTCCAAACTCACCTCCGTGAACCATTGCGTCCGTCGCGGGCGCCGGGGTTGGGTAAGGAACCCTGGGGGAACCAATCCCTCCGGTTCCTTCACTCGCACCTTAACCCGGTCGTGGTTGCCATCTGGCGCGCGAACCCGCCCAGCATCCCAAGCGTGGACGGCTTTGCGCATCCCGGGCGGAAGGACCCTGGCACGTGACCTGAGTACATAGCGCGAATGGCTTGACATGGTAGGGTGCCTGGAATACGCTGCCACTCCAGGCAATGAAACAATTCCGGTACCGGCAAGTGGGGATTCCTATAAAGAAATTGCTACTTCGAGTGGTAGATCCGTCTCCAGCAGGTGGGTTTGGGAACGTGCACCAAGGTCGGCGATCATTGGCTGCGAGACGCGGGTCAGCCCGGTCTGAGTGCATCCCGGTTGGCTACCGGTCGTGCATCCCGGGAGCCAGCGTGTCCATCCCACAGGCTGGTGGGGCCACCCCGCTGGCCTTGGCCTTGCCTGCCCTTTCACGGAGCGTCAAGGGGCGTCAGTTTGCTAGGCGTGACTTGCGGCCCGGCATCGTTCCCAAGGTGGTCCCATGGCACACGGGATGGAGCGTGATGACATCCAGTGCCGGGAAAGGACGCGTACCTGGGTTGCCGGAACCTCCATCCGGACGTGTCTTCACGCCGTACGACGGATGCATCCACCAAAGCGCCGGGGTTCCAGCGGGCGGTTCGCTGCCTGGGACTTTCCAGAGGAAGGGGTCGGACTGGTCATGAAAATCACAAAGGTCACGGTAGCGTTTTCCGTTGCTCCACCGCGTGAGCGGGAGATCAGGGATGCCCTCCAGCTGCTCGACGGCGGTGGCTTGGTTGAAGTCCGCATCGAAGGGTCGGACGGTCTCTCCGACGTGGTTACCGGGACGTCATCCACCGGCTTCGGGCGTCTGCGATCCGCACCGGGCATCCTTGCCAAGATCATCGAGGATGAACTCGCCCCGGCGATCATCGGTCAGGATCCATTCCTGATCCGGGGGATCCGTGACCAACTCTCGTCCCTGACCGAGTATCACGGCACCGCAGGGATTGCGCTCATGGGCATCGCAGCCATCGATATCGCGCTCTGGGACCTCGTTGGTCATGCGCTCAACTCGCCGGTTTGGCGTCTCCTGGGTCCAGTCCGCAACCGGATCCCGGCATACGCGATGGTTGGCTGGCTCAACTTCTCGGTCGAGGAACTCAAGCCGATTGCCGAGAAGGCGGTCGCCCAGGGCTTCCGGGGAGTGAAGATGAAAGTCGGAGCCCCGACGCTCGAGGAGGACATCGAGCGGATCGAGGCAGTCCGGTCGATCACCGGGCGGGACCTGCGCCTGATGGTCGATGCAAACCAGACCTTCGCCTTGCCGGAGGCGATCAGGCGAGGACGGGTCTACCAGGAACTCGGGTGCTACTGGTTCGAGGAACCGCTCCGGGCGGACAACCATGCCCATCTTGCCGAACTCGCCAGCGTCCTGGATATCAGGATTGCGAGCGGCGAGAACGACTTTGGCAAGCGGCAATTCAGGGACCTCTTCGAGCGGCGGGCGGTCGACGTCGTGCAACCGGATCTCCGCCGTGCCGGGGGAGCGACCGAATGCCTCGAGATTGCCGCCATGGCTGATGCATTCGACGTGGAATACGCCTCGCACGGTGGCGGGCCGCATCTGCATCTGCTCGCTGCGATGCCAAACGCGCTCTACATGGAGAGTGGCTACCTGCCAGACGGAGCGACACTCGACAACGGTTGCATCGCGCTTCCTGAAGGGCCTGGGTTCAGCAGGCCGGTTTGGCAGCACTGAGCGTTCCCTGGTCGGCAGCGATCCGGAACTACCAACGGTACCGCGCAGTCACCGCCCAGGTTGGTTGAACACCTGATCAGCACCGCACGCCCAGTCAGGAGAAGGAGACCGAAATGAAAATCACCCAAGTCGAGTCGATCGTCTTGCTCGATAAATATCACTTTGTGCGAGTACATACCGACGAGGGCCTGGTGGGAATCGGCGAGGTAAGCCCGATGAACGCCTTGGTCACCCATGTGATGGTGGAGAAGGCGCTCGCCCCGCTGATCATCGGCGCAAGCCCGTTTGATATCGAACTGCTTTGGCACCAGATGTTCCATCGTCCCTACAAGCTTGGACCGACTGGTGCCCAGCTCGAGGCGATGGCGGGCATAGACACGGCACTCTGGGACATCGTTGGCAAGGCATGCGGGCAACCGCTCTACAAGCTGCTCGGGGGAGCGGTACGGCCCGACGCAGAAGTCTATGCCTCATCGATGCGCCGGGACATGAGCCCTGACGAGGAAGCGGAACGGGCACTCGGGTTCAAGGAACTCGGCTATTCGGGATACAAGATCCATTCGGCCACCCCGTGGATGTTTGATCGTGGCTTCGACCAGACAATCGCAACGGTTTCCGCCATGCGAAAGCTGGTTGGTGATGACTTCCACATCCTTGTGGACGTCAACAATGCATACCTGCCTCACACGGCGATCAAGATTGCCCGGAGGCTTGAGGAACTGGGAGTCTGGCACTTCGAGGAGCCCGTCGCGGCGTACGACTACGCCGGGATGGCGCAGGTTGCTGACGCGGTTGACATTCCCATTGCCGCGGGCGAACAGGAGTACCAGCGGTGGCAGTTCCGTGACCTGATCCTGCAAGGGCATGCGGACATCATCCAAGCGGACGTCATCAAGTGCGGTGGCATCACCGAATTCAAGAAGATCGCCGCACTGTGCTCCACCTTCAACAAGCCCATCACCGTCCACAATACGCAGCCGACGATAGGAACGATCGCCCACCTCCATCTTTGGGTCAGTACTCCCGGATGCATGTATGCACAGGAATACAACATCGAGCCGCATCCGCTTCGCGACGACACCCCGATCTGGAAGGAGCCAATCCTCGTCGAACACGGCAGGATGAAGGCTCCCGAACGACCTGGTCTCGGGGTCGAGCTCGATGATGCGGTCGTGGCGCGCCTGCGGAGTTGACCACGGAGGCTCTTCGAGTGAAACACCAAGTGAAGGATATGACTATGATACTCAGGCAAATCCCCCGGGCGAACCCGATCTCCAGGCGTGCAATGATGCTTGGCGTTGCCAAGGCGGGCACGGTTGCAAGCACGGGGATGCTCATCGCGTGCGGGACCGAACCGGTAGCGAGTCCCGCTCCTGCCAGCACCAAGGCGCCGGTGACGATCCGGTTCGCCGCCGCCGGAATCGGGTCCGAATTGGCAATCTGGACCGAGGTTGTCGCCTCGTTCAACACCCTCGGAACCGGGATCACCGTGAGTTATGAACCGTGCACCGCCGGCACGGCAAGCGCCCAGGACTGCCTGCCGGTCTACTTCACCCAGTTTGTCGGCGGTTCCGCACCCGATGCGTGGCGCGTTGACGACGAGCCATTGCCGTTCTACGCGGACAAGGCAATGTACCGGGAGCTGGACACGCTGTTTGCCCGCGACAGCAAGGAACTCAAGCCCGAGGACTTCTTTCCCCGCGCCATCGCGGCCATGCGGTACGACCGGACATCAGGGATGTTTGGTCAGGGCAAGCTCTATGGGCTTCCGTTCAATACGGGCGGAGACGTCCTCTACGTGAACAAGCGGCTTTTCAAGGAAGCAGGCATCAACCCTCCACCGCTTGACGGAAACTGGACCATCGACGATTGGCTGGAGATGAGCCGCAAGGTCACGACCATTGAGGCTGGGGGGCCGCTGCTCCGCACCTCGGCCCTGACTGCGCGTCCGTCATTCCGCGGGAATGTCTCGTTTCTCTGGGCCCGGGGTGCGGATTTCCTCGATGCCAAGGGAAAGTGGATTTTCAATAGTGTCAACAATATCAAAGCGTACGAATGGTTTGTTGATCTCCAGCGAAAACACCGGCTGTTCCCAACTACAGATGATCTTGCAGGCGCATTCAAGGGAAATGGGTTCTTGAATGAGCGCTCGGCGATGTGGCTGAGTTACCCGAATAATCTGCGGGAACTCTACACCCGACCTCAGATGGAGACGGAAATCGTTCCGTTCCCGAAGGCCATCGACGGGAAGCGATACACCCGTGAGACGGCGGACGGGGTTGGATTGCCCGAGGGTGGCAAGCAACCCGAACCGGCCTGGACATTCACGAAGTGGCTTGCATCCGGGGACGGGGCGAAGATCTTCAACAAGGCCGGACGCGCCGTACCCGCCCGGCGCTCGGCTGCAGCCGCTCCGGATTTCATCCGTTCCGATACGCCGCAGCGCGAAGAGAATGTGACCGGGGCTCTTGATTATTCCCGGCTCCAACCAGTTACATTAATGTTCAATGATGCTGAACAGATCATCAAGGCTTATGAGAATGCAATGTTTGATGATAAGAGTCCGATGCCGGTGAGCACGGCAATGCAACAACTGCAGGACATCCTTGAAAAACTTGAACGAGACAAGGCGAAGCCTGTTGGGTGGGAACCGAAGCGGTAGGCACATGGGTCCGGATTGCACCGCCCTTGACATAGGTTGGATGTCTCTCTGGGAGTGTGGTGAGGGAGTCGCCCGGTACGGTTTTGGTTCTTGCCATCACCGGTACCGGGGCAACCGTTCGAGGTGAGTAGTTGGGGACGCGCAACGGGTGGCTCGTCCTGCCATTTCCGGCGCAGCCTGAAGGCAGCCTGGGATCGGACGAGGGCGGGGAGGATCCGGGGGGACGGCAATCCTCTCCGCCTTGAACTCCCCGAGCGCCCACAAGATCGCCGCTTAGGCCACCGTGAACCATGTGGCCCGCGGGTCGCCCATGTCCGTCAGGCCCGCGCCGGCAACGACCAAAGGCTCATCCGCTTCGCTAGTTGCGATGCCCAGGCGCGTCCGCCGACCGGAGCACGCTTACAGTCGCCCCGGCAAGCCTTGGAGCCGCTGGCTGCACCGCCGACCAGTCGGCATCAGCCTCGCGACGAACAGGCTCCATGCGGCTGCCGTCAGTTTGCCAATTGCCCCGGGCCTTGGTGAAATCCTCGACGATGGCGGTCAGGTGCGGGGCGGTCAGTTGGATACCCTCTTCGACCTGCTCGGAAGGGTCACGCGGCACTCGGCTGAATTGTCGTGACCGGCCTTACGTATCGGTGGCTTGCATCCCGACTACAGTCCGCGCCAAAGCCCCGACGACGGTGTTTGTTGAAGGAACGGGCCCCTTGCGTTTTCGTGACGTGACTGACATGTGGAGCTTCTCGAACTGACCCGTGCACAAGCTCGAACCTTCCGGATACGCGTTGGATGATATCCAGTAGATGACTATATGACGATGTATCCAGGCCATGGGTGATCAATAATAAGACCGGCGGCACCGTTTAATCTGTTGGTTCTGGGTTCGAGCCCCAGCCGACGAGCGTCTTCCCGTATGACTGGTTGTCAACCGCCCAGTGCTTCCATTAGTTGTCGATTTCGGCTGACAGGATCAAACATGCTCGTGGTCGGATCGCTATGTCATGCGGAAAGTATTGCGTACGGACCAGAATACCATAATTCATTAAATATTTTATAATTAGCAACACTTCAATGTGACAATAGCCATTCAGGAACGCAGAGATCACGCAGTAAAGAAAGGTGCTGAAACGCTTCCAGAGGTCCCCAGCTAGTCTGTGCCGAGGACATCTTGGAAGGGCCAGCACCCTGTGCGCCTGTGGCTTTAATAGAGAAACCCAGGAAGAGGGAGTGAAACGGTACTCCCATTCCGCATCGCGATCGTTGCCGCTTCCAACACCTCCTGCGTGTCACGGCCGAGAGAGGCGCTCACCAGTCCAACAAAGTCGTCACCGGACATAATACAGTGTACAAAATGCGCAACACTCGATTGGAGATGTGGTGGGAGGTCAGGCGCCAAGATTGTTTTTGCATCAGCCTGTTGGCCCGCGGCAGGACGTACAGCCAGCTGGAGTTCGTTGCCCCGGGTCACGGCGATGGAACCTTCGGTCCCGTAAATCATGAGGGGGATGCGGTGGGCCGCCGCAGGCTGAGTCCATGTGCCTTCCGCCACCGAATGTCCATGTGGATATCCGAGCAGGACGGTAGCGTTGTCATCAACCGTGAAATGCTCCTGTGAGTATTTTCCGCCGAATGCCGTGACCTTGCTCGGCCGTCCCATTAGCCAGAGGCTCGCAACCACGCCGTACGAACAGAAATCGACTGATGCACCTCCGCCGTTCAACTCGCGGTCCATGAGCCATCCCCATCCAACCCTGGCAACGGGGTCCCTCCTCATGAAGTCGTGCGGTGGACCTCCATGACCCGACCGGTTGTAAACCTGCCAGACCTGCCCGATGGTTCCCGCGTCCACCAGTTCTTTGGCATGGTGCAGGGCGGGTGACCAGTTGGTGGGCCAATTGATCATTAAGCGCACGCCATTGCGCCTGCACGCGGCGATCATCTTGTCCGCCCCCGCGAGGGTGGAGGACATCGGCTTTTCTTTCATCACGTGCATGCCACGCCGAGCCGCTTCGCAAACGACCTCCACGGCGTCCCGGTTGTTGTGAGTGGTCACGATAGCCTCAGGTTGCGCTCGATCAAACAATTCGAGATCTGAACTGAATACCGGTACTGTAGGGAACCGCTCAGAGAGGAACGCGCGGTGTTCTGCGTCCTCGACAGACATCCCGACAACGTCCGCAGCGTTGCACTCAAGAGCTGCACGCATCAGAGTAGAAAAATGCAAGTGCTCGGCGGACGCAAAACCAATGCGCACCTTCCTTGGGATACCCTTACCAGTCATTTTTGATCCTTCCCTTTCCGTTTTGCCAATCAGGGGCAAAGACATGACACACAATGAAATGATTTGTCACAAGTCACGACCGGCGACACCGGGATTTCAAATCGGCGCACCACACAGATCAAAAGCATCCACAGGACCAGGTTTGCCCTGTCACGAGTTTGCCAGTACGGCGGCTTCCGATTGAAGAGCCAAAGGACATGCCAGGCGACGGTCCATCAGCGATGATCAAGGCAGTCACACGAGAGAATTGCGCCTGGATCAGCTCGAGGCTGGGCAGTCGCTTGGGCCACCACCGCCTGATCGACCGTTGGCAACGGATCCGCCACATCCGCAGACTGCCGATCCATCGAGTGGCCAACCCGTATGGCACATCCGGACGCCAACACCAATTGGATCGCGATTGCCAAGGTCGTCAGACGGATCCTCATGTTTTGCCAGAAAGTGAATCAGGTGGAGGCGAGGTCCGCTTGGCGGGGTCATAAAGGAAACACGCGACTGAATGACTTTGCTCATCCGCAGTCACATCCGCACCCGGACCCAGGTGAACGGCACCGGTCTCTACACCGGTGCCCGCTGACGGTTCTCCTTGAACTGCGTACGTCGGAGGTACGTCATGCCAACAGCGGTCCATCACATGGGGGCACCGTTCCGCAAACAGGCATCGCGAGCGCCCAGGTGAGGGCTTCGCGGTGGTCTGTTCGGTGGCCGTCATCCTGTCAGTCCAGCGGACGTCGGGATCCGACGACGGGAGCGATGCAAGGAGCAATTGCGTGTAGGGATGTGCCGGGCGCATCAACACATCATCGGTGCTACCTCGTTCCACGATCCGTCCGCGGGACATCACGAGTAAATGTCCACCCACGTAGAACGCGTTTGACAGGTCGTGCGTGATAAATAGTGTGCTCATTCCGTATTGCGTGCGAAAGTCGAGAAGGATGTTCAGGAAATGGACCCGAACGGCAGCATCCAGCATTGAAACCGGTTCGTCTGCAACGATGAAAGCTGGCTGGAGAAGGTGGGCACGGGCGAGCATGATCCGTTGGCGCTGACCACCACTAAGCTGGTGAGGGTAGCGGCCGAGCACGTCGGTGGGCCGGAGTTGGACCGCCCCCAGCGATTTCTCGATCTTCGCCAGGGCATCGGCCCGGTTGCGCGCCATGCCGAACCGATCAACCGCTTTCCAGAGCACCCGTTCGGCGCGAAAGAACGGATTGAAGATCCCGTACGGGTCTTGGAAGACAGCTTGCACGGCGCGCCGGAATGCGGAGCGTCCCTGCGGTGAGAGTTGGTAGATGTCGTCGCCGTCAAAGGTAACCCGCCCCGCTGAGGGCTTGAGCAACCCGAGGAGCATTCTCGCGACCGTGCTCTTCCCGCTACCGCTTTCTCCAACCAGAGTAACAATCTGGGGAGGATTTGAAGCGAGGGACATTGATACGTCGTCGACCGCCACTAGTTCGCCGCCAAGATGGCGATACGCCGCACCCCGGAAGGAATGTGTTACGGCCTCCATCCGGAGATGCCGTGCGGACGCCGCCTCACGGGTCCCTGCGTCCGCCGAGGATGTGGTGGATGCAGGCGTCGGTATCGAAGTCACCGGTCCTCCTTCTGCGACGGTGCCGCAACCTCGAGCACTGACACATCGGTAGGGATTGCGTCTGCCGGATGGAGGTGGCAAGCAACCATTGACCTCGTCAAATGCTGACCATTTGGTGCTCCTGTCACGGCCATTAGAGGCATGACGGTGGAGCACTCGGGCAGTGCGTCGGCGCAGCGTGGGTGGAACCGGCAGCCGGCTGGCCACGCGAGCGGACTGGGCGCAGCCCCGTCAATTCCGTCTAGGCGCGACCGACTGCCCCCGACGCGCGGAATTGCGCCTATCAATCGCCGGACATACGGATGCCTTGGATGGTGAAAGATCGCACGCACCCCGGCGTCTTCGACAATCTTTCCGGCATACATGACCGCCACGCGGTCAGCGAGCTGAGCATGCACGGCCATGTCGTGCGTGACAACGACCAGTGACATCCCTAGGCGATCTCTCAAGTCACGAAGTGTCTGGATAATGACCCGCTGCACGTTGACGTCAAGGGCCGTTGTTGGCTCATCGGCAATGACCAGGTCGGGCTCAAGGGCGATAGCCATTGCGATGATCGCACGTTGGCGCATGCCTCCCGACAGTTCATGCGGGTACATCCTGGCTACATGCCCCCCAAGCCCAACCAAATCCAGAAGATAGGATATTCTCTCATCAAGATTCGCGGCCCTTTCGCCGTCGTGGTGCGTGATGGCGTCCTTGAACTGCTCGCCCACACGCATGACAGGGTTGAGGGAATTCATTGAACCTTGAGGGACGTAAGACACATTGCGCCACCTGACTGAACGAAGCTCCTCACCGGTTGCACCGATGAGTTCCACGGGAGCGCCACCTCTGGGGAACAGACTGATTGATCCGGCCGTCACTCGGCCCGGTGGCCGGGTAAGGCGGAGAATCGCACTGGTCAGTGTCGTCTTTCCGCACCCGGACTCGCCGGCAATCCCGACAATTTCCGCGCGGTTGACGTCAAGTGAAACGTCGTCAACCGCGCGGGCACTTCCTCGTACCGTGGCATATTCGACGGTCAGGTGACGCACGCTCAGCAGGGTTGCTCCGGCAGTGCCTGAGAACGTCATGCTCCGGCCACCGACCGCAACCGGGGGTTGTAGACCTCTTCCAGTCCGATGTTCACGAGCTGCTGAGCCATGAAAAGCAGTGAAAGAAGCGTTATCGGCGCCATGAACAATGGCCAGGCTCCCAAACTCATCGCACCCCAATTGATGCTGAAATTGATCATCATTCCGAGGTCGATGACGCCTGCAGGACCAAGGCCGATCACCTCGAGCGCCACGAGGCCGAAAATGCTGTTGATCGCAGCATTGGCGAAACCTACACCAATGTAGGGAAGGAGGTTCGGAAGAAGCTCCTGGAAAATGATCTCCATGTCACTCGCGTCATTGATCCGTGCGAGATCGACATACGGCCGACTACGGATACTCAGCACATGCGCACGCATGGTCCGAGCCGCAAATGCCCACGAGAAAATTGCCAGCATGACGCCCACCTGGGCAAGGGAGACCCGACGCACGTAGGCAGAGAGGACCAGGAGCAGGGGTAGGCTCGGGATGACGAGAAACATGTCGGTCACGGTCCGGAGCGTGCTGTCCCACGCCCCACCCTTGTAACCTCCAACGAACGCTACGATCACGCCGATTGCTGTTGAAATCAGGCCAGCGATAAGCCCGACCTGCAGTGACGCAGAGAGGCCAGTGAGCGACATCACGAGGATGTCCCGCCCGTACCGGTCGGTCCCGAGCCAATGGGACCCTGTTGGCATCAGCCACGGACGGTACGCCGCTATGGCTAGTGGATCTCCACCTGCGTCCTGGCTGCCAACCACTCCGGACGCCAGCGGATGGACAATGGCGAGTACCACCAAAAGGCCTAACAAGCCCAATCCAAACTGCAGTCTCGCGCTGGTACGGAGTTGCCCAATAATTGTATGCCACATGCACAATATCTCCCGGTTACCAATTCTTGACCCGCGCATCGAGAACAGGGAGCAGCAAGTCAATCACGAGGTTTGCGGTCAGCACCGCAAAAATGAGTAGTGCGATGATTCCCTGGATGGTATTGAAATCAAGGATCGCGATTGCCTGCACGAGCAGATTCCCGATTCCCGGGTAATTGAAAATGCGTTCGACAAGAACGTTTCCACTGATAATCCGTCCGAGATTGATGCCAAACGCTGTCACCAGTGGGAGGTAGCAGTTGCGCAGGGCGTAGTGCGTGAGGATGTGGCGTGGCCTCAGCCCCTTAGCGTCGGCCAGCGTCAGATAGTCCTCCCCAAGCGTGCTGACGATGAGCATCCGTGTCACGATAAGTTCATTGCATGCCTGAACGATCACGATGGAGAGCGCGGGGAGCGTCCCGTGGCGCAGCAAGCTCAGGATGAACTCGAGCGATGGCTCGGGAGTGATCGATGCCTTGTATGCAGCGGACGACGGAAGAATGGCCAAGCGGTAGGCAAAGACAAAAAGGAGAATGAGTGCCACGAAGTAGGCGGGAATGTGGGAGAAGACAATAGCGACATTAGTGAGGACCTGGGCTGACGTCCCGTCACGAAGATGACCGGCAAGCGTGCCCAATGCAACGCCAATCGCCCACGCCATGACCGTTGCGATCCCCAGGAGGCCAATCGTCCACGGGAGTGCCCGGGAAACGATCAGTGTTACATCGGTCGGGAAGTTGATCAGTGCGGGACCAAGGTCATGTGCCACGAAGACGCGGTACAGGTAAGCCACATACTGATCAAATAGGTTCCCCTCAAGGCCGAAGAGTTTCTTGTAATGGTCGACCACTTCCTGACCCGCGCTGACCCCATATACCTCCTGTTGCTGGAGGCTTTCCAGGAACGACTGGATGGGATTGCCGGGGATCATGTGAAAGAACAGGAAGGTCACCGTGAAGGCGCCCCAGAGTGAAACGACGTAGAGACCGAGGCGACGCACCAGATAGGTGAGGTACGTATTGCGCCTCCACCATTGTGACCATGCTTCAAGCGTGTGCCGTGCGGTGGTCGAACCCAGTCCTGATGCGGCGCGAACGGTCACAAGTTGCATCCCTTTCGAGGCGGTGGTGTCGACCGCGAACCGGCAGAGGGGTGGGCGCCCCTACCCCTCCGGCACGGTCTGCTGCATGCCCGTGTGAACTTGTCAGGCAGCGCCAGTCGGCTTGAGCCCCAGCAAGACCCAACGGAACTGCCCCCACCAGTTCAGTGGCACCGAATACAGATCACCATCGGTCGGCCAACCTGTCCAATAGGTGAGGTTCGTGCACACCGGGTAGGTCGTCTGAATGATCGGGGTCGACGGGATGGCCTTGTAGTATTCCTCCAGGGCCGTGTCGAAGAGTGGCTTGTTCTTGGGATCGGTGGGGTCACTCGTGTCGAGCTTCTTCGATGCACCGTCGAAGGACGGGGACTTGAGGCGTGCCTCATTCGCGCTTGGCGCCGATGTGCCGACCGGAACAGCGCGATCAGACTGGTAATTGGTGAACAAT
>Ga0208783_10001608_pt1 | contig 13280 bp, 8 predicted proteins | sample DEB19_08_DNA_2_FD_184529 | JGI IMG/M metagenome (GOLD analysis project Ga0208783, IMG submission 184529) | Aqueous microbial communities from the Delaware River and Bay under freshwater to marine salinity gradient to study organic matter... | ecosystem: Environmental > Aquatic > Marine > Coastal... | reverse complement strand
TCGCATGCCTGGTCTGGGGCGACGACGCAGAGCGGCGGTTCGGAAGGAAGGATCCAGGGTCCGTGGTGGCCGACGAGATCGCGGGGCAGTCGCTTGCGCTCATGTGGCTGCCCTGGGCGCTCGGGAACAATGCGCTCATCATCGCGACCTGCGCGATCGCGTTCTTTGCCTTCCGCGTGTTCGACATCCTCAAGCCACCGCCGGCACGCGGATGGCAGCGCCTCCCCGGCGGGCTTGGAATCCTCATCGATGATCTCGTGGCGGGCTTCTACGCGCTCCTCGCGACCCAGATCCTCGTGCGCGTGCTGTGGGGCTGACATGCGCGAGTTCAGCGTGCTGGAGCGCATCTTCAAGGAAAACGCAGCGCTTCCCGCCAGCGTGCTGCTGCCGCCGGGGGATGACATGGCGGTGCTCGCGCTCGGTGGAGCCACGCGGCTGCTCGTTGCGTCCGACAGCGTGATCGAAGGCCGTCATGTGCCGATGGGGATCGACCCCTTCGTGATCGGGCGCAAGGTCGTGCTGCGGAATGTGAGCGATGTCGCGGCGATGGCGAACGCGCGTCCGATCGCGAGCGTGGTCGCAGCGGTGCTTCCTGCGGGTACGAGCGACGAACGGGCGTGGCGCCTGCACGAGGGCCTTCGCGACGCGTCGCGCGAGTGGGGCGCTCCCGTCGTCGGAGGAGACATCTCGACCAGCGACGATGCGCGCGTCATCTCGGTGAGCCTCACGATCCTTGCCGTACCGATCGACGAGCAGCGCGGCGTCGCGACTCGCTCCAATGCGAAGGTCGGCGACGCGGTGTTCGTCACTGGCACAATCGGTGGCGCATGGGATGCATCGACGGGACTCGGGAAACACCTTGACTTCACGCCTCGGATCGCGGTGGCGAACGAACTCTTCCGATCGCTCGGCGAGCGGCTGGGCGCGATGATCGATCTGAGCGACGGACTCGGCAGGGACCTTGGTCACATCGCCGCGATGTCCGGGGTCGCGATCGAGCTCGACCTCGCGCGCATTCCTACGCCGAATGGGCTCGATCCAGCCGTCGCGATCGGACACGGCGAGGACTACGAACTCGCGTTCACGGCGCGTGGTGAGGTTCCCCCGATGGTGGCGGGCGTGCAGGTCGTGCGCATCGGCACCGTTGTCCCGGGGCAACCCGCGGTACGGGTGAAGTGCGACGGCACCTGGTTCGAGGCGAGCGGACTTGGATTCGAGCATGATGGCGGGGGAGTTCGATGACTGCGTTGAACCTGCCGCTCCAGTTCCCCCTCGCCTTCCATCTCCGGGTTCGAGAGGACACCGAGCAGTTTGGTGCAGTCCTCGGCGAACTGCTGCGATCGAAGTCAGCGCATCCCGCGCCCGCATGCATCCTGCTCTCGGGCGATCTCGGGGCCGGAAAAACGACCTTCGTGCGCGGGCTCGCGCATGGCCTCGGAGCCGACGACGGCGCAGTCGCGAGCCCGACCTTCACGATCCGCATGGATCACCGAGGTCCCGACCGCGATCTGGCGCACATCGACGCGTGGCGCATCGGTCCCGCGGACCTCGAGTCGATTGGCTTCGACGAACTCTTGGCTGGCGACGCCGTTGTCGCGATCGAGTGGCCCGAACAGCTCGCGGGGCACCTCCCTGCGCGCCACCTCCGGGTACGGCTCGAGCACGCCGACCCGGTCGAGGAGGACGCGGAGCCCGGTCGTACGGTTACGATCGATGGCTGCTGCTTCTCCGACGCAGAGCAGCGGCGCATCGCAGAGGCCCTCTGCCTGCTCTCTCGCGCACCCAGGATCTCGCTCCCCTGTTGTCCCGTGTGTGGCCGGCGCCCGGCGGGGGAGTCCGCGGTGCACGCGCCCTTCTGCTCTCCGCGCTGCAAGCTCGCCGATCTCGGCGATTGGCTGCTGATGCGTCATCGCATCGCCGGCACCGACACGCCTGAGTTCGATGAATGAGGGCGTCGAGTGCGGGCCGCTGAGCGACGGCTCCATGCCGACGGGAGCGGACGGGATCAGGGATCGAAGGACGCGCCTCGCGGGCGGCACCGGCAAGGAACAACGGAACCCGCCGTGGAATCGAAAGTCCGAGAATAAATATTATGTTAAGTGGGGCATGGTCACCCACGCTCACCCTCAAGGAATCGACGAGCGCCCGGGGTTCCCTGCAAGAATCTGTTCGAGACGCACCGAAAGCGCACCGTCTCCGCTGCCGCGCGCCGCCTCGAGGGCGATCTCGACGGCCCGGCGTTCGATCCGCGTGAGTTGCTGTCCAGGCCGGACCAGCGACTCGGCATCGGAAAGCTCGGCAAGCGCCCGTGCCGGCTGCGACATGCCGATGCGCGCCCGAGCAAGCGTCGTGCGCGCCGCCAGGCACTGCGGGTGCGATTTGCCGAGTTCGCGCTCGATCAGCGGAGCGGCGCGCTCGAGCACCACCACGGCCTCTGCGAAGCGACCGTGCTCGGTGAGGAACGCCGCATAGTTGGCATCGGTCGCCAGCGTGATGCGGCTCGATGGCCCCAGGACCCGAATCGCAGCGTCGGTGGTCGCCTTGAACTCCGACTCGGCCCGGGCGTCGTTTTCGAGCAGCGCGAGGCACTGCGCGAGATTGGCGCTGGCGAGGATGGAGCGCACATCGTTCGCGCCGAGCTTGGAGACGAACGCCCGTCTGTTCTCCTCATAGAGCCGCGATGCGCCTGCGGCATCGCCGAGCTCGAGCATCGCGGCGGCAAGGTTGTTGCGCGCCGACAGCGTGTCCTCGTGATCGCTTCCCAGGACATCCGAAAGCGGAGAGATCGCATCGGCCAGCAGCGCCTTGGCCTCATCGGCCTGGCCAAGCGCGAGCAGCGCCTCGGCGAGGTTGTTCGCGGAGCGAAGGGTGCTCGGATGCCTGGGACCGAGCAACGAGAGCTTCGTCCGGTACAGGGGGCGAGCGATCTGCTCTGCATCCGCGTAGCGCCCGCGCTCGGCGAGCACCAGCGCCAGTTCCTGTTCGGTATCGAGGCGGCTCACGACCGGCGCCTCTGAAAGCGCATGCTTGCGTGCAATCGCGTCGCGCAGCAGTTCCTCGGCGCGAACGAGGTCGCCTCGCTTCCGGGCCAGCGAGGCGAGGTTGTGTCGCGCGTTTGCGGCGATGAGGTCCTCGCCGCGTGCAGCCGATTCAAGGGGCGCCTTGGCGTCGTCGAGCGTGTTCGACTCGACGAGCGCGTGCCCGATCGCGTTGTCGATCGCGCGGATCGTGGGCGTTCCATCCTGCGCCCCTGCATTGATGCGGAGCTCGCGCTCTTGGCGGAACTGCTTGAGGGCTTCGGCGAAGTTGCCCGTGGCAGCGTGCGCGAGCCCAAGCGCAGACCTGACCTCGGCCTCGACGACCGGATCGCGGTCTTCTCGTCCGAGCTCGAGCTCTGCCTCGGCAAGCACGAGCTTCAGGAGCTTCGGATCGAGCCCCTGCGCGACGGCTGGATCGAGTGCGGTCAGCATCGACCGGTTGAGGCGCGCAATCTCGCGCCAGCGCGCAGCCTGCTCGCTGCTCCGGACGAAGCCATAGGTCAGCCCGCCGACCGCGATCGTCAGTGCGCCCACGATCGTGCCTCCGACGATCAGGGCCGCGCGATGCCTGCTTGCGAGCTTCCTCAGTCGGTACATCGCCGTCGATGGCCGAGCCCGGACATTCCCGCCCGCGAGGAAGCGCTCGATCTCATCGGCGAGCTCCTCAGGGGTCGTGTAGCGCCGCGCGGGCACGCGCTCGAGCGCGCGCAGCACGATCCAGTCAAGTTCGTCCTCGAGCGCGGAGCGGAGCTTTCGCGGAGCGTTCGGTGGAAGTGCCTGGCTCGGTCGCGGGATTCGCGCCTCCGTGATCTGCTTCTGCAGGTCGATCGCACCGGCCATGCCTTCGAGCTCGGTGCGGAATGGCCTCGAGCCGACCAGCGCTTCATAGAGCATGACGCCGAGGGACCACACATCGACCCGACCGTCGATGTCGGTCACGCCCGTCGCAATCTCGGGCGACATGTACGCGGGAGTTGCGGCGGCGGGGCCCTGCCGTGTCTCGGTGCGCAGGGCGTCGTATCCGACAAGCTTGGCGACGCCGAAATCGATGAGCTTTGGCTCCTCGGCAACCGAAGTGCCGTTCGCCAAGCTGCTCGCACGAACCAGCACATTGCCGGGCTTCAAGTCGCGATGGAGGATGCCCTGGCGGTGCGCGTAGCCGATCGCACGGCAGACCAGGACGAACATCTGCAGACGCGCCTCGAGCTGCTCGCGGTTCCGGTGGCACCACGCATCGAACGGAGCTCCGTCGACGAACTCCATGACGAGGTAGGGGGCGCCGTCGGCGGTGCTGCCGGCATCGAGGATGCGGGCGATGTGCGGGTGCTCGAGCCGCGCAAGCGCAAGCTTTTCCGCCTCGAAGCGCTTCACCGAGCTTGGGGTGAGCGCGCCCATCCGGAGGATCTTGACGGCGACGGGGCGTACGACGGGCTCGAACTGCTCGCCCTGCCAGACCACGCCGAAGGCGCCCTCGCCGATCTGCTTGTCCAAGCGGACACCGCGGACGCGCGGAGGCGGGGCCTGAGGCCCCTTGTCCACGCTTCCAAAGAGGAAATCCGTCGCCAGGTGCTGCTCGCCCGGATCCATAAGACAGGCAGACTGTACCCGCAGCCCCCCCGCTTCCAAGCGACCAACTTGTCGGCTCGGGAAAAACACTCGGACCTGCCGCTACAGACGGCTATGGGCGGGACCTCAGGCGCTGTGCGCGGGCGCTGTGACAGCCCCTTGCCTTCCGCCGAGCTTGTCAAGGCCGAAGGTCTCGTGCGTGATCTCGAGGGCGCGCTTGGCGTGCTCCTTGCCAAGGATGCACGAGATCTTGATCTCGCTCGTGGTGATGTTGTGGATCGGGATCCCGGCGTCGCCGAGGGCCTTGAACATTCGGCTCGCGACGCCCACATGGGTCTTCATGCCGGTTCCGACGATCGAGATCTTCGCAAGGCCGATCTCGATCGCGAGCTCACCCGTGCCCACGCGGTCGAGCACCTGCGATGCGGCGATCTTCACGTCGGCGAGTTCGCCGTGGTCGACGGTGAACGAGATCGAGGCGATCTCACCGAACTCCGTCTGGACGATGTCGTCGACGAGGATGTTCGCCTTGGCGACCGCGTCGAAGAGCATGCCCTGCACGCCCGGGTTGTTCGGGATGCGGCGGAGGCTGACACGACCGAGGTCCTGCTTGAGCGCGGCACCGACGACCATCACATCTTCCATCTCTGGGTTCTCCCTGCAGATCATCGTCCCTTCATCGGGACGCTGGCTGTGTCGAACATGGATCGGGACGCCGTAGCGCTCGCCGAACAGGACCGCACGCGGATGCATCACCTGCGCGCCCAGCAGGGCGAGCTCGAGCATCTCCTCATAGCTGATGCGCGCGAGCTTCGAGGCCGATGGAACCAGGCGCGGGTCGGCGGTGTAGACGCCGTCGACATCGGTGAAGATCTCGCAGCACCCGCCGTGCTCGGCGACCTGGAGCGCGGCGGCAAGCGCAACAGCCGTGGTATCCGACCCGCCGCGGCCAAGCGTCGTGACCTCACCGTCCGGCGAGACCCCCTGAAACCCGCAGACGACCGGCACGCGCCCCAGCGTGAGCTCGCGGTCGAGCCGCTCGCGGACCACGCGCATCACGCGCGCCCTGCCGAACGCTCCGTCGGTATGGACGCCTGCCTGGCCTCCGGTGAGGCTGGTTGCGGGAACTCCGAGCTTTTCGAGCGCCATCGCGACGAGCGCGACAGAAACCTGCTCGCCCGTCGCCATCAACATGTCCATCTCACGGCGCGAGGGTCGGCTGGTCACGCGGCCTGCAAGTTCGATGAGCTCATCGGTTGCGTGGCCCATCGCGCTGACCACGACGACGACCTTGTGGCCCTCGTCGACGCGCTGCTTCACACGCGCGGCGCAGCGCGAGATGCGCTGTGGGTCGCCAACCGATGTGCCTCCGAACTTCTGAACGAATACGGCCATGAGTGCATCCTTGCACGCTCGAATGTACACGCTTTCCCGCGCTGCGTGGGTGCTCGGAAACACGGGCAGGCGTCACGGGTCGACACGGAATGTCGGGATCGATCGTCACGACACAGAGGCCGCACGGTCGCGTTCGGCGCGCTCGGCCCGCTTCCGGGCGCTCTCGTCAAGGATGCGCTTGCGCATTCGGATCTGCGAGGGAGTGATCTCGACGAGCTCGTCGCCCTCGATGTACTCGAGCGCCGCCTCCAGCGAGTAGTCGCGCGCGCCGCGCAGCACGACCGTCTGGTCCTTGCTGGTCTCGCGGAAGTTCGTCAGCGGCTTCATGCGGGTGATGTTGATCACGAGGTCGTTGTCGCGATTGTGCTCGCCGACGATCTGGCCGGTGTAGACCTGGTCGCCGGGGCGCACGCACATCACGCCGCGGTCGGCGAGGCCTTCGATGGCGTACGCGGTCACGCGTCCGCCTTCGAGGGCGATCATCACGCCGTTCTTCCGCTTCTGAGTCTCGCCGCGAACGGGCTTGTAGGCCGAGAAGGTGTGGTGCATGACCGCCTCGCCACCCGAGGCGTTGAGGATGCGGGTGCGTAGACCGATGAGTCCGCGGGCAGGAATCTCCGCCTCGACATGCATCCGGCCCGCACGCTCCTCCATCTTCAGGATCTCGGCACCGCGGGAACCGAGCAGTTCGAGCGATCCGCCGAGGCCAGTGCTGCCCACATCGAGCGAAAGCCGCTCAAACGGCTCGCAGCGCACGCCGTCGATCTCGCGCTCGATGACCTCGGGCTTGCCGACCGTGAGCTCAAAGCCCTCTCGACGCATGTTCTCGAGGAGAACGCCGAGATGGAGAAGTCCGCGACCCGAGACATGGAACTCGTCCGCCGAGTCGCCTGATGCGACACGGAGCGCGACATTGGTCTCGAGCTCGCGATCGAGGCGCTCCGAGATCTGCCGGCTGGTGACGAACTTGCCTTCCTTGCCGCCGAAGGGTCCGTCGTTGATGCGGAACACCGTGTGCAGCGTCGGCTCATCGACCTTGACGCGCGCCATCGGCAGCGGATTGTCGGGATCGCAGATGGTGTCGCCTATGTCGATCTTGCCGAGCCCCTCGACGGCACACAGGTCACCTGCCAGAATCTCGCTCACCTCTCTGCGGGCAAGTCCCTCGAAGCGATTGACCTTGAGGACACGCGCCTTGCGTACCGAGCCGTCGGAGCAGCACACCGAGACCTGCATGCCGCCCCTGATGACCCCGCCGTACACGCGACCGATGCCGATGCGCCCGACATAGTCGCTCCAGGCGAGATTGGTCACCAGCATCTGCAGCGGCGCGGTCTCGTCTGCGTTCGGTGCGGGTACCCGCTCCACGATGTCCTGGAAGAGCTCGTCGACGCCCTTGTCTCGGGTATCGATGTGGCGCGCAGCCCATCCATCGCGGCCGGACGCGTAGATGATCGGAAAGTCGAGGGCGTGGTCGTCGGCGCCGAGGTCGACGAGCAAGTCGAAGACCTCGTTCACGACGCCCTGCACGCGCGCCTCGGGACGGTCGCACTTGTTGATCACGACGATCGGCTTGAGGCCGAGCTCGAGCGCCTTTGAGAGCACGAAGCGCGTCTGCGGCATCGGGCCCTCGAGCGCGTCGACCAGCAGCAGGCAGCCGTCGGCCATGCGGAGCACGCGCTCGACCTCGCCGCCGAAGTCGGCGTGCCCGGGTGTGTCGAGGATGTTGACCCGGTAGACCTCGCCGCGGTGCTTGCCGCCGCGGATGGTGTAGGTCACTGCGCAGTTCTTGGCGAGGATGGTGATCCCGCGCTCGCGCTCGAGCGGGTTCGAGTCCATCACGCACTCGCCGCCCTGGTCGAGCTTGACGGCGCCCGATTGCGAGAGCATGGCGTCGACGAGCGTGGTCTTGCCGTGGTCGACGTGGGCGATGATGGCGATGTTGCGGAGATATGGATCGGCCATGGCGTGCAAAAACTCGAAAGACGCACAGTGTAGCACGCCATGCGGTTCGATTCCAAGCCCGTGCCGATCGCCCGTGAAGGCCTAAATGCCGTACAGCGGGCGCAGCTTGCCCTCGAGGTGCCGCATGAGTGGCTCCGCAGAAAGCGGCTTGCCCGTCACGCGCTGCACGAGTTCGGAGGGCGAGTAGCGCTTGCCGTGCAGGTGGATGTTCTGGTTCAGCCACTTGCGGAGCGGCGCGAACTCGCCGCGCGCGAACCCGTCGACAAGCCCGGGAATCTGCGCGCACGCCGACTCGAAGAACTGCGATGCATAGAGATTCCCGAGCGTATAGGTCGGGAAGTAGCCCATCGCGCCCATCGACCAATGGATGTCCTGCAGACAGCCGCGGCGGTCGTCGGGGACTTCCAGCCCGAGGAGCTCCTTGTACAGGCGGTTCCAGACCGAGGGAATGCCTGCGACTTCCAGCGAGCCGCCGATCACCGCGCGCTCGATCTCGAATCGCACCATCACATGGAGGTTGTAGGTCGCCTCGTCGGCCTCGACGCGGATGAAGCCCGGCTCGACGACGTTCGCGGCGCCGTAGAGATCGTCGAGCGAGAACCTGCGCGATTCAGCGCCGATGATCTCGCCCATGCGCGGGGCGAGCCACGACCAGAACGCGCGGCTGCGACCCACCTGGTTCTCCCACATGCGGCTCTGGCTCTCGTGGATGCCGAGCGAGACGCTCTCGCCCAACGGCGTGCCGATGCGCGAATAGTCGAGCCCCTGCTCGTAGATCGCGTGCCCCGACTCGTGCATGGTCGAGCCGAGCGCGTCGTTCACACAGCGCTCGTTGTAGCGAGTGGTCATGCGGACATCGTTGCAATGCGTGCCACCGCAGAAGGGATGCGTCGAGCGGTCGAGCCGTCCGCGGTGAAAGTCGAAGCCGATCGACTCCGCCACGAACCGAGAGAGGGTCTCCTGGCGCTCGATCGACACCGGGAAGTCGTTGAATCCATCGGAAGGCTTGCGGGGCGCCGCCTTGAGCTCGCTGATCAGCTTCTGCAGCCGAGGACGCAGCGGGTCGAACACGCCCGCGACATACTTCGCCGTGCAGCCGGGCTCGTACAGGTCGGCCAGCGCGTCCCAGCGCTCGCCGTCCTTCGCGAAGCCGTAGCAGTCGGCCTGCGCGCGAAGCAGGCTCACGAGCTTCTCGAGCCACGGCGCAAAGCGATTGAAATCGCTTGCCGCACGCGCCTCGGCCCACTCATGCTTCGCCACGCTCGAGGTCTTCGCCATCTCCTCGACGAGACTCGCGGGCAGCTTCGTTGCCTTCGTGTAGTCCCGCCTCGCCTCGCGAACCAGTGCAGCCGTCGACGCGTCCGACATGGCGCCCCTGTCTGCCTCGACGGAAGCGATCAGGTCGCCGCGCTCACGGCTCGAGGAACGCTCATGCACCATGCGGGCGATCAGGGCTTGCTGCCGTGCGCGCCACTCGAGCCCACCCGCGGGCATCTGCGTCTCCTGGTCCCAGTCGAGCAAGTTGTTCGAGGTAGACAGCAGCGCGGTCTCCTGCAGGTGGGTGACAAGCGCGTCGACGGGATGGGTGGCAGCAGTAGTCATGGAAGAATCCAGTGTAAAAGAAACGCCGCGCTTCCAATGGAAGCGCGGCGGCATTCAGGGGGTTCAGTTGGCGTCACTTGTTGGTCGTGGCCGTCGCCTTCGGCGCCGGGCTCACGGGCTTCAGGACTTCGATGAGCTTGGCCTTGTCGCCGGTCGTGCGGTTCATCGCATGGTCCAGCGCTGTCCAACCCTTCTCATCGGTCGCGGCGGGATCGGCCTTTGCGGCGAGCAGCTGCTGGACCTTCTCCGCCGATCCGCTGGCTGCGGCGAGGTGAAGCGCCGCCTGGCCCGCCTTGTTCTTGGCGGTGACATCTGCGCCAGCCGCGAGCAGGATCTTGAGGCTCTCTGCCTTTCCGGTGCGCGCGCCGCGGAGGAGCGGGGTATCCCCCGTCTGCTTGTCGGCAGCCTTGAGATCGGCGCCCGCCTTGACGAGGACCTCGACCGTCTGCGGCTGACCGAGTCCGGCGGCCCAGATCAGCGGGGTCCAACCGTTGTCATCGGATGCCTTCACATCGGCGCCCTTCGAGAGCAGGAACGCCACGGTCTCGGGCTTGCCGAATCCAGCGGCCCAGAGGAGCGGCGTCGAATTGATTTGGTCGCGGGCATTCACATTCGCGCCCTTCTCGACCAGGAACTGCACCGAGGCAAGGTCATTCTCGACCGCGCCCCAAAGCGGGGTGCGGCCCTGACGGTCCTTCACATTCGGGTCGGCCTTGGCGGCGACGAGCGCCTCCATCGCGGCGCGGTTGCCACCCTTTGCAGCCCAGTAGAGGGCGGTGCGCTGACCCGCGCGGTCGCGCTCGTTCACATCGGCACCGGAGGCGATCAGCGCACTGATCTTCGCCAGATCGCTTGCACGGACGGCATTGATGAGGTCCGTGGTCCCAGGCCCAGGTGGGGTCACAGGGGCGGATGGAGGGATCTGGCCCGAGTTGAGCGCGCGGCGGATGAGCAGCGTCATGCTCGGCGCCTTCTCGTTGTCGGTTCGGACGAGCACCTTGGGCTGGCGGCCCGCGGCGTCCCACATCGACCAGTCGATCTGGAGGACATGCTTGGTCGCCGCATCCATCGGCGGATTCTTGACGACGGGTGGCTCGATCGCGGTGACCTTGAAGGCCTTTCCTTCGGTCGACTCGAGCACGACCTCACCAGGAGCAACGCCGGCCGCTGCTGGATCGGCAGGTCCGTCGATCATGTCGGGGGTCATGGTGACGAACGCGACGACATCACCTTCGACGGTGAGGACGACAGGCGCGTGATTCTCGATCTGGAAAGTCACGCGCTTCGAGAGCTTGATGCCCTGCTTCGCCCCGGGGTTCAGCGTGATCTCGCAGTCGCCCGTGGCTCCCGGCGCGATCGGCTCCTTCGGCCAATTCGGCGTCGTGCAGCCGCACCCGGGAATTGCCTTCGAGATTCGAATCGGCTTGTCGGTGACGTTCTTCACCTTGATGGTGATCGTCTTCGCGACATTCGCCATCATCTCGCCCATGTTTGCGATCGGTGGCTCGAACTGGATCGCGGGAGGCTCGTTCGGGTCGTAGGTCTCCTGCGGCGCATTCGTGTCGAGCACCTTCGGACCCTGGTCCGTCGTCTGCTGCGAGTTGAGCAGTTCCTTGATGTCCTTCGCCTTCCTCACGGCATCGACACTGCCCGCACCTGGACCAAGGGTCGGCGCCGACGGAGTCACGGGATTCGGCTTCGGGGGATTCTGGGCCGCGGCGTGGCTCGCCGTCGCGATGACCACTGCGAGTGAGGCGAACCATCCAATCGTGTTCCAGCTGTCGCGTCGCATGTCGGTTCCTTTGTGTCTTGCTATCCATCGCTCGGCGGCGGGGCCGAGGATCGGAATCTATCGGGCGGCGTACCGCCATGGTGTGAATGGAGTTGAGGCAAAATCGATTCTACCGAGGATCTTCACCCAAACGAACCGCCTCTGGAAGATACGGGGTTACACTGTCCCTCCCCGCAAGCCACGAGCCAAAAATTCCGAGCCAAAAATTCTCGAGCCAAAATCCACGAGCCAAAATCCACCAGCCAGAATCCACGAGCATCCATGAGCACAGCCGAACTTGCCGAGCACCTGCAGCGTCCCGCACTCCGAAGAGTCCATCCTGTGCCCTTGCAGAAGGATAACCAGGTGTTTCTCGGACTTCAGGACCCCTGCATGCTCTCGCAGCAGATGATGGTGGTCCCTCCGCAGGCGTTCCAAGTGATGCAGTTCTTCAATGGCGAGCGCTCGGTGGACGAGATCGCAGCGACCTTGAAGCTCGACGACCCCTCGCGGCTGATCGAACTCGTGCAGAAGCTCGACGAGTTCGGTCTTCTCTGGGGACCCACCTGCGACGCGCTTGAGGACAAGAAGAAGGGGGAGCTCGCAAAGTTTGGTGCGTTCCCCGCCGGCGCGAGCAAGAGCCTCGGTGAAGATCCAGCCGCGATTCGCGCCCAGATCGAGAAGTGGCTCGACGAGGCAGAGGACGCCGAACTCGAGGCGCCGATCAGCGGCCTGGTCGCATGCCATCTTGACTACCCGCGCGGCCACCCCGTGTATGCGGCGAGCTATCGAACGATTGCGAAGGGTCCGAAGCCCGACCGCATCGTGCTCCTCGGTACCAACCACTTTGGGCTCGGCGACGGCGTCGTCGTGTCCGACCTTGGCTTCGATTCTCCGCTCGGCCGCATGGCTGTCGATGCAAAGGTCATCGCGCGGCTGCGCGCCAGCAGCGGCGAGAAGCTGTTCAAGGACATCCTCGACCACCTCCCCGAGCACTCAATCCAGTTCCATGTGCCGTGGATCCAGCACCTCTTCGGAAATGTGCCGATCGTGGCGGCGCTTGTGCCCGACCCCGTCGCCGGTCTGTTGGCAGACGATGGCGCGCGGATGGGGGTGGACGAATTCGTCGAGGTGCTTGGCGCCGCGCTGGCCGCCGAGGGCGGACGCACCCTGTTCATCGCAAGCGCTGACATGTCGCATGTCGGTCCTGCCTTCGGCGAGCCGGCGGCAGTGGATGATGCGCGTCGTCGTGCGGTTGAAGACACCGATCGCGCGATGATGAAGGAGTTCATCGCAGGGCCAGAGCGGCTCGTCTCGCGCATGCGCGAGAGCAAGAACGCGACGCGCTGGTGTTCAGTCGGCTGCATGACGGCGGCCGCGCGTCTCGCCAAGCCCTCCGCCATCGAGCTGATCGACTATCGGCAGGCGGTCGACGACAAGGGCTCTGCGCTCGTATCGAGCGCATCGATGGTCTTCCTGGCCTAAGCGATGATTGCGGTCGTGCAGCGCTGCTCCCGTGGCGAGGTCCGGGTCTCGGGCGACCGAGTCGGAGCACTTCAGGAACGCGGGGGTCTCGTGGTGTTGTTGGGCGTCGAGGTTGGCGATGAGCCGATCCATGCGCAGAAGATGGCCGACAAACTCGCAAAGCTCCGCATCTTCGAGGACGCCGCGGGCAAGATGAACCTCGCTGTGTCCGATGTCGGCGGAAGCGTGCTGGTGATCAGCCAGTTCACGCTCGCAGGCGATTGCTCGGGGGGCAACCGTCCAAGCTTCATCACCGCCGCGCGCCCCGAGGCCGCGGAACCCCTTGTTGTCGAAGTGGTGGATCGCGTCCGCGCGGCCGGACTTCATGTCGAGACCGGGCGTTTCCGCACCGAGATGAAGGTCGACATCCTGAACGACGGTCCCGTCACGATCATCGTGCGCGTGCCGAACGACCGCGG
>Ga0208783_10001606_pt1 | contig 13301 bp, 11 predicted proteins | sample DEB19_08_DNA_2_FD_184529 | JGI IMG/M metagenome (GOLD analysis project Ga0208783, IMG submission 184529) | Aqueous microbial communities from the Delaware River and Bay under freshwater to marine salinity gradient to study organic matter... | ecosystem: Environmental > Aquatic > Marine >... | reverse complement strand
ATCGACCAGGGCGCGAAGGACCTCACCGTCATCAGCAACAACACGGGCACCGGACTCGTCGGCCTCGCCGCGCTCCTGCGCGCGGGGCGGGTGCGGAAGGTGATCTGCTCGTTCCCGAAGACGGCGGGCTCGACCGTGTTCCCCGATCTCTACCGCGCGGGAAAGGTCGAGCTCGAGCTCGTTCCGCAGGGCACGCTCGCCGAGCGGATCCGCGCGGGCGGCGCGGGCGTCGCGGCGTTCTACACGCCGACCGCCGCGGGCACGCCGCTCGCGGACGGCAAGGAGCTGCGCGTCTTCAACGGCCGCGAGCATGTGCTCGAGCACGGCTTGCGCGCCGACTTCACGCTCATCAAGGGCCGTGCCGCCGACACGCACGGCAACGTGCTCTACCACCGCACCGCGCGCAACTTCGCGCCGATGATGGCGACCGCGGGGCATGTGTCGATCGTGCAGGCCGCGGAGGTCGTCGACGCGGGCACGCTTGATCCCGAGGCCATCGTGACCCCTGGCATCTTCATCGATCGCGTCGTGCACGTGCCTTCGCCTGCGCTCGAGTCGGAGCTGAACGAGGCGGGAGCGAGCTACCCGTGAGTCAATCGTCACGAACGTCATCCGACAAGCCCGCGAATCCGGCGCCCATGGGCTGGTCCCGCGAGGGCATCGCCGAGCGCGTCGCGCAGGACATTCCGAATGGCGCATATGTCAATCTCGGAATAGGCATTCCCGAGCTCGTCGCGCGCTACGTGCCCGCGGGCCGAACGCTCGTCTACCACACCGAGAACGGCCTCCTCGGCATGGGTCCATCCCCTGCCGCCGGCCAAGGCGATCCCGAGCTCATCAACGCCGGCAAGCGCCGCGTGACCATGATGCCGGGCGCTGCGCTCTTCGACCAGGCGACGAGCTTCGCCATGATCCGCGGCGGGCACCTCGATCTTTCGGTGCTGGGCGCGCTGCAGGTCGCTGCGAACGGGGACCTCGCCAACTGGTCGACCGGCGCCGATGATGCGATTCCCGCGGTGGGCGGCGCGATGGACCTCGTCGCGGGCGTGAAGCGCGTGTTCGTGATGACCACGCATGTCACCAAGGAAGGCGAGAAGAAGCTCGTCGAGCGCTGCACCTATCCCCTCACGGGGCGCGGCGTGGTGACGCGCGTCTACTCGGATCTCGCCGTGATCGATGTCACGCCGCGCGGCTTCGAGCTCGTCGAGCTCGCCCCGGGAGTATCCTTCGACTTCGTGCAGGAGCGGACGGGCGCGCCGATCCTGCGGAATCCATCGCGCTAAGCAGGACACCCACATGGCACCGAACGCAGCCACAGCGACCACCAGCCGCAGCGCAGAGCTCTTCGAGCGCGCCAAGAAGGTGATGCCGGGCGGCGTGAGCCGCAACACCGTCCTCTGGTCGTCGGTGCCGCCGTATGTCGCGTACGGCAAGGGCTGCCGCGTGACCGACATCGACGGCGTCACCCGCGTCGACTTCGCGAACAATGTCGCCTCGCTCATCCACGGGCACGCGTACGGTCCCGTGGTCGAGGCGGTCGCCGCGCAGCTCGCGCACGGCACAGCGTTCATGATGGCGACCGAGCAGGAGGTCCTGCACGCCGAGCACATCTGCTCGCGCAGCCCGGGATTCCACAAGATCCGCTTCGTGAACTCGGGCACCGAGGCCGTGATGGCCGCGCTCAAGGCGGCGCGCGCGTTCACGGGCCGCCCCAAGATCGCGAAGGTCGAGGGCGCGTACCACGGCGGCTACGACTATGTCGAGACGAGCCAAGGCTCGTCGCCCGCGAACTGGGGCAGCATCGACCATCCGAACCGCGTGCCGCTCGTGCACGGATCGCCGCAGTCGGCGATGGAGGATGTCGTGATCATCCCGTTCGACGACATCGAGCGCTCGCTCGCGATCCTGGATGAGCACCGCGGCGACCTCGCCTGCGTGCTGCTCGACCTGATGCCGCACCGCGTCGGACTGAAGCCCGCGTCGAAGGCGTTCGTGACCGCGATGCGCGAGTGGACGGCGAAGAACGGCGCGCTGCTCGTGCTCGACGAGGTCATCACCTTCCGTACCGAGTACGGCGGCGCGCAGCAGGGCTACGGGATCGAGGGCGACCTCACCGCGCTTGGCAAGATGATCGGCGGCGGCTTCCCCGTCGGCGCGCTCGCTGGTCGGCACGATGTGATGGCGGTGCTCGATCCGGGCGCGCCGAAGCTCCTCTTCCCGCTGTCAGGCACCTTCTCTGCGAATCCGGTCACGATGACCGCAGGCCGCGTGGCGATGGAGCACTTCGACCCGAAGGCGGTCGCGCGCCTGAACGCGCTTGGCGACCGCGTGCGCCACGGCATCGCCGAGGCGATCCAGCGCACGAAGGCGCCCGCCAGCGTGACGGGCGGCGGCTCGATGTTCCGCGTGCACATGAAGGCCTCGGTGCCCGCGAACTACCGCGAGGCGTACACGACCCCCGAGGAGAACAAGCGGCTGAAGATGATGCTCGAGCATCTCTTCGCCGAGGGTTTCCTCATGGTCGGGACCTGCACGGGCATGCTGTCGACGCCGATGACCGAGTCGGAGATCGACGCGCTCGTCGCGGCGTTCGAAAGCGGCTTCAAGAAGATGACGGCGTGAGATTCGCGCGGTCGCGGCTGCGGCGGCTCCCTTTGGTGCTCACAAGTCATGAGTGCCCGCAGACGAAGTCTGCGGAACCGATAGCGTGGGAGTCCACCTCGCCGAACGGTCATGGGATAACCGATTCACGGCACTGCGCAAGTCACGGAGTCCCCGGCCCTCGCCCTGGCTCACGCGCCTTCGAACATCGTCGCGAGCCCCTGCCCGACGCCGACGCACAGTGACGCAAGTCCACGCTTCGCGCCGCGGCGGTTCATCTCGTGAACGAGCGTGACCACGATGCGCGCGCCGCTCGCGCCAAGCGGGTGCCCGAGCGCGATCGCGCCGCCGTTCACATTCACCCGCGTCGGGTCGAGCGCGAGCCCGCGCACGCACGCGACCGCCTGCGCCGCGAACGCCTCGTTGAGCTCGACGAGGTCGATGGACTCCGCGGCGACGCCCGTGCGCGCGAGCAGCTTCTGCACAGCGGGAACCGGTCCGATTCCCATGTGGGCGGGATCGACGCCCGCCGACGCGCTGGCGCCGACATAGGCGAGCGGCTTGAGCCCGAGCGCCTTCGCCCGCGATTCCTCGACAAGAACAAGCGCCGCGGCGCCATCGTTGATGCCCGAGGAATTGCCCGCGGTCACCGTCGCGTCGGCCGCCTTCGAGAAGGCGGGCTTGAGCGCCGCGAGCTTGTCGAGCGTGGTGTCGGGACGCGGATGCTCGTCGGTGTCGAAGACGATCGGCGGCTTCTTTCCCTGCGGGATCTCGACCGGCGCGATCTCATCGCGGAAGCGCCCCGCTGCGTGCGCGGCGGCCCACTTCTGCTGACTCGCGAGCGCAAACGCGTCCTGGTCGGCGCGCGACACGCCGTGCGCGCGCGCGACATTTTCAGCGGTCTCGCCCAGCGAGATCGGCGGATACATCGCGGCGAGGCGCGGATTGACGAAGCGCCAGCCGATCGTGGTGTCGAAGATCTGCTGCTCGCGGCCGAAGGCTTGGTCGGCCTTGCTCAGGACATACGGCGCGCGGCTCATCGACTCGACGCCGCCCGCGACCATGATGTCGCCCGCGCCCGACTCGATCATGCGTGCGGCGCAGTTGATCGCCTCGAGGCCCGATGCGCACAGGCGGTTGACCGTCGCGCCAGGCACCGTGGGCGGCAGGCCAGCGAGCAGCGCGGCCATGCGCGCGACATTGCGGTTGTCCTCGCCGGCCTGGTTGGTGTCGCCAAAGTAGACATCGTCGACGAGCGCTGGATCGACGCCCGCGCGCGCGACGACGGCGCGGATCGCGTGCGCGGCGAGGTCGTCGGGGCGGATCGACGCGAGTGAGCCGCCGTGGCGGCCGATGGGCGTGCGGATGGCTGCGACGATGGCGACTCTGCGGGTCATCGTCCGCATCCTACTACGCGTGCATCGCCGTGGCCTGTGCATCCGAGCGGGTACGATCGCGCGCAGTAGGGAGCCCTCACATGCACCGTTCGATGCTGCTCGCACTCATCACCCTCGGCCTCTCCGCCGCCGCCATGCTCGGTTCCAGCCCCGCGCAGACTCCGCCTCCGGCCCAAGCCGCCGAAGCGACCGCGCCCCACACGCCCAAGAAGGTGAAGGTCTTCATCCTCATGGGACAGTCGAACATGGTGGGCATGGGCGACATCGGCCCCGCAGAGAAGCCGGGCACGCTGCTGCACCTTACGAAGACCGACGGCAAGTACGCGGAGCTCGTCGACGGACACGGCGATTGGACCGCGCGCGCCGATGTCTTCTACTACGACGCGCGCACGAAGAAGGGTGCGCCCTTGGGCGCGCTCGCGAACAACGGCAAGTCCATCGGGCCCGAACTCGGGTTCGGATTCGCGGTGGGCGACGCGATCGACGCGCCCGTGCTGGTGCTGAAGTCGTGCATCGGCAACCGCAGCCTCGGCTGGGATCTGCTGCCGCCCGGAAGCGAGCGCTTCGAGTTCGAGGGCAAGACCTACGCCGGCTACAAGGACACGCCCGACTGGTGGATCGAGGGCCAGCCGAAGAAGCAGGTCGACTGGTACGCGGGCAAGCAATACGACACCGATCTGGCCAACGCGATGGCTGCGCTCGAGCATCTCGACGCGATCATGCCCGGCTACAAGAGTCAGGGCTACGAGATCGCGGGGTTCGTGTGGTGGCAGGGCCACAAGGACCAGAACGCAGCGCACGCGGGGCGCTACGAACGCAATCTCGTGAACCTCATCGCCAGCCTGCGGAAGGACTACCAGGCGCCCGACGCGAAGTTCGTGCTGGCCACCATCGGGTTCAACGGATGGAAGCTCGATGGCGCGGGCAAGACCGTGGCCGAGGCGCAGCTGGCCGTCGCCGATGCAACGAAACACCCCGAGCTCGCGGGTAGCGTGCGCTGCGTCGAGTCGCGCGGCTTCTGGCGCGACGCGGCGGTTTCGCCGAAGGACCAGGGCTACCACTACAACCGCAACGCCGAGACCTACATGGAGGTCGGGCTTGCGCTCGGGCGAGCCATGAACGAGCTGCTCGCCGCGAAGCCGTGACGGTCAGCGCCGTCCGCCGCCGCGGAAGCCGCCCGACCGACCGAAGAGCCCGATGCCGCCGCCGTCGCCAGGGTCGCGAACGCGACATTCGAGGCGATGACGGCGCAACGCGAGGCATGGATGCCGAGTGACTGCATGGTGATGCTCCCGGCGGCGCGAGACGACGACCACGGCGACGCGTGTCGTACGCACTCGGCCTTGAAGTGCACGGACCTTCTCCCGAATCCCGCGCAGATCTGTGCCGTGGAGGCGTCGGCGCTACCGCGCGGGAATCGTGAGCGTGGGCGGGGCCGTCGGCGGCCCCGCCTGGATGCGGCTCAACTGCATGAAGAGCGCGAGCGTGTCCTTCGAGCGGATGTCGTCGGCGGCGATGCTGTAGTGCCAGCCGCGGTACTCGACCGAGACCAGCGCGCCGACGGTCGGCTTCTGGCTCGCTCGGATGCGCATCTCGCCGATAGCCGCGCTCGGCTTCGTCTCGCCCTTCAGCGTTTCGGGCGTCTCGACATCCCTCGACGCCATGAACATGGCCGAGTACAGCGAGCGCAACTGGAACCTCTCGACGCCGACCGTCTTGCCGTCGAACTCGAGGTCGTAGCCACCGTCCTTGCGGGAGACGACCTTCAGTCGATCGGCTTCCTCGGCTTCCTCGATCGACTCCATGAACTCACGGAACTTCGCGAAGGACGGCGAGTTCGGCCGGCCGATGAGCTCCGCTCCGCCGTCGAGCATCACACGCTCGACGACCAGATCGCCAAGCAGCCGCGCCGACCAACCCGCGCGCAGCAGCATCGCGAAGGTCTCCGGGGAGATCTCCTCCATGAGCTGCTGCACGAACTCCTTGCCTTCGACGGGCGTGTACGACACCGTCGGCTTCGACGAGAGGGTGTAGTTGCCGCTCACACCGACGAGCGACTGGTCGCCCTGCTGCAGCGTCGCGTCGGCGCCACCAGACACGGTGGTCTCGTACGACGCCGTCAGCGATCCTGCCTTCATGAAGTACGGCACCTCGCGGTAGTGCATGCGGACGAGGTTGAGCAGCATCTGCTCGGACTGGTTCTGCTGCAGGATCGCGTTGTAGTCGGCGAAGTCGGCGCGCAGCGCCTGCTTGCCGGCCTGGCACGCCGCAAGTGCGGCCGCCCCGAGCGCCAGCGCTCCCGCCGCGCCGCCGCGCAGGACGGACTGGATGCTTCGGGACACTCGGGGGATGTGGCGCATCGCGTGCGACATGTGGGTGCGGCTCCTCGTGGCGGGGTCAAACTGCGGGCCTGCTCGCGGACCCCGAAGTCCCTTGATCGATCTGGGGGCCCAGTCCAAGTCCTTCCTCCTGCGCGATGGACAAGACATCGACCAGGAATTGATGCCGCGCCGCGGCCTCCTCCTGGTCGCTCTTCACGCTGAGCGAGGTCGAGCACTGCACCTGGATGCCGTCCTTGGCGATGCCTGCGACGCCAATCGCCGTCCGATCGGCGATGAACGAAGGGTTCGTCATCATGCGCGCGCGCACCTTGACTATGAACGACTCGACCCCCTCGAGCGTGGCGCCTTGCGTGACCGTCAACTGCAGACTCGCGGGCCGCGGACGCAGCCTTCCCAGGTTGACGATGGTCACCGCCGCAAGCGCGCTGTTGGGGACGGAAAGCAACGAGCCGTCGGCGCTGCGTACGCGCGTCGATCGGAATCCGACTCCCTCGACCACGCCGGACAGCGTGCCCACGGCCCCGCCGCTGCACTGGATCCAGTCGCCGACCCCGAACGGTCGGTCGCCCACCAGTACACCCGCTCCGAAGAACTGCGCGATGGTCTGCTGCGAGGCGAATGCCACGCTGATGCCGCCGATGCCGAGTCCCGCCAGCACATGGGTTGCGGGCAGCGACCAGTAGTAGGCGGCGCCTACGAATGCCCCGACGACGACGGCAATGCGAAGGCAGCCGAGGAGAAGATTCACGGCGAGATCGTCGCCCCGCATCGTCGTGCGCTGCGCAAGGCGCATGAGCAGCGCGCACAGCATGGTCGCTGCATGCCACGCGATCACTGCCAGCGCGGCGCAGGCGAGCGTGCCGAGGACCGGCACGATCGAACTCAGGTACCGATGTGGGATGCCGACGCGCTCCGAGACCGGCACGACCACCGCAAAGAACCCCAACATCCAGAGTGCATGCAGCATGATCGGCGGCGGCGGCGTGATCGCCCTGCTGCTCAACGCGGTAAGACGGAATGCGCCGACCGCGACAAGCCGAGTCAACGGCAGGGCGATCGCGACCAGCAGCAAGCTCCCGAGTGCCTGCCACGCCTCGAGGCCGAACAAGCGCCGGTGCAGCCAGGAGGCGCGCTCCGTAACGAGGTCGCGGATCTGGAAGTAGGCCGTTGTGGGGATAGTGCCCGGCGGAACTGTCGTCCCCTCCGGCAGGCCGACGGTCGCGAGGTAGAGCTCCTCAGCCGACTGCACCGTATCGCGCGTGAACTTCCACGGAGCCGATGGCTCCGGTCCCGTGGGCGCGATCACGATCGAGCCGAACGGGTGATCAAAGAGCACCACCGGATCGCGGTTGCTGGCGTCGTTTGAGATCGACTGAAGCCCGGCAAAGCCCACGCGGTGCAGGATCCTGCAGAGATACCCGGCGGCGAGCTCTCCATCCGACTCACGGAGTTCGTCAGGCAGGTTCGTCAGGTCCAGCGTGGACAGCGCGAGCGAGCGCCCTCGGCCGCGCCACCTGGTCATGCCCTCCGCGAACGCGCGCATCGTGTCGCGCGGGTTGCCCAGCCGCCGGTATGACTGCGCCGTCGGCGGATCGCTCCCATACACGGCCCGCAGCGACCGGGATAAGGCGAGCTGCTCCTGCTGGTTCGGGATCACCACATGCCATGCGCCCTTGCTGCTCTTCCGCAGCGTGAGCGGAAGCTCCACACCGGTCCGAAGTTGCCGCAGCGGCACCACGACCTCGTCTGCGCTCGGCTGCTTGGTGATCTCCAACACACGGAAGGTGGTGAGATCGATCAGGTCGAAGTACGCGAACACCTGACGCAACTGCTCGGCTCGGCCAAGTGCGGTCAACTCCGGTGAGAGTTCCGCCGCTTCCATGGCACGGGCCCACCAGGCGTTCAGCCCGCAGCGCGCCTGGCTCGCCGAGAACACAAACGCGACCGCGGCATCTCGGGGTGTTTCAAGCCCGACCGGGGGCGCTGTGTCGCTCGGGTCGACCTTCGACCCCGAGCACCAGCCGAGATCGTCGTCGCGGCCGATGAACGATCGTCCATCGGCGTCCAGCATCAGGATGAGGGTGGCCGAACGGCCTCCGAGGCTCCGAGCGCATGTCAGGATCGAACCATCGGCCTTGCCCTCAAGACGCGCCCCGAAGAGCTCGACTTCGCCCTTGACCGCGTCGCCCTGTTGTTCAAGCCGCAGAATCGCTCCGCCGTCCGACCAAGTCGTATCCCAGTCGCCGCTCCATGGCCCGTCGTCCGCGCGCGCGGACGAGACCGAAAGGAACACAAGCACCGCGAGGATGATCGAGGTCAGGCTGCGCATGGCGATCTCCCGCGCTGCCTGCAATGGACGGGGCAGCGCGCGAGCGCGCACTGTAGCGCGGACTGGTTGCCCTCAGCGGCGGCGGCGGCGGACGATCGGCGCCAGCGCGAACGCAAGGAGGCTCGCAGGCGCGGGAATCGCAGTGACGCCCAGCCCGCTCGTCGAACCGAGGTAGGTGTAGACCGAGCCAACCGGATTGAAGAGGAACAGGTTGAACGCCGTCGATCCGTAGGCGACGGCCGTGCCGTCCGGCGCGACTCCGTTCGAGATGAAGTAGTACGGGGCTGTTCCGCCGCCGGGGTTGCGGGCCTGCAGGTCCAGCGCCGACAGCGAGAGCGTCGACGAGTTGAACGCCGTGTACAGGTACGACTCGTAGGAGATGCCGCCGAAGACAGGCGTCCCGGATGCGATCGCGCTTCCCGACAGATACACCGACATGCTCGCCGACTCGAGGAACTGCGTCGCGAACGGCGCGTTGGGGAATGCGGGGTTGCTCTCGATGAACGAGGCAGGCGCGCTCGCCTTGGTCTGCAGCACGCCCTGCACGGCGTAGCCGTTCGTGAGCGTGCCGTTGAACTGGAAGAAGTCCGCACGCGCCGAGGAGGCGGCGAGGGATGCGGCGAGGGATGCGGCGAGGAACGCAAAGGCGATAGTCGTTCTGTACATGGCGACTCTTTCGGCTGTGAAAGGACTGGCCCGGACCGCACGCTGGAGCGACGAGCAGGCGCGCGACGCGCGCGCGAGTTGGAACTCCGAGAAGCGATGGGTGCCGCGGCCTCAAGGACGGCGCGCACCCGATGATCAGCGTGAGCCCGATTTGATCCCCCGCAACCGAAATCACCTGAAAAAAGAGACACTCGACGCGCCCACCGACCCGCGCACCATTCCGCCGCGCAGACTCGCTGGGAATGGTCGCGGGGCCGCGACGCCGAAGAGGTCCGATACAACGGCTCGGCGAGAGATCGATGCCAACACGCGCGGACGCAGCGCGCAGGCGCGACTTCGGCCCGACCTCAGGACGCGCTCAGCACGGGCCCCACGCGGCGAGCAGCGCCGCGATGTCGAAGGCATCGGTAACGCCATCGCCTGTGACATCGCCACCCGCGCCGCCCCAGGCGCCGAGCAGCAACGCGATGTCGGCGCTCGAGACCACGCCGTCGCGGTTGAGGTCCGCGGGACATGGCGGCACCGCGATGAAGTCGTAGATGACGCGGTACTGCACAAGTCCTCCGGCGGACCACTCGATCACGCCGGGCGGATCGGCGGCCACCGTCATCAGCCCGACCGCAGCGAGGGTGATTCCACCGCTTCCGATCCAGGGCGCAAGCTGGGCGGGCTGCGTGTACTCGACCGTCGGTTCGTCGGTGTCGAGGTAGAGCGTGGCGACGGGCTTGCCCGTGTTGTCGACCATCACATCGATGTTCGCAAAGGTGTCGGCGATGGGCTCGCCGCTCAGGAACGAGTAGTCGATCGACAGCGAAGCCGTCGCGTGCACCGTGCCCCCCGCGCCGTTGGTCACGGACTCGGCGAAGAGCCAGGTCGAGAACTCGAGTCGGACGAAGCGCAACTGGCGCGTGCCGCCGAGAGTGTCGAACTGGACGAGATCGATGAGGTGGTGGTTCTTCTGCCCCGCCGGGCCCTCGAGCGAGCCTTCCTGGACGATCGTGTCGGCGGCGGCGGGAACGACGGCCGCGCTCAGGATTGAAACGACGGCGATGAGCGTTGAGCTGCGGGTCATTGGCGGCCCTCCGGGCGTGCTGGGGTCGTCGCGACCGCCGCGAGACCCACTCGAAGGCGAGTCTAACCCCCGCGACGCGCGGGGCAAGCAATCGTGTGAATCGTTGGCTGCGCGAACCCCGCAGCAGTTGGCGGGCGCCGCGGCGTGGCGTCCGCGCGCAGGTACACTGCGAACGCACCATGCGTCCGCGCAAGCGGCGGCCTCCCATGAGCGAACCCACGGACAATCCCGTGATCGAACTTCCGCCGGCATCCCCCTGGGACGGCCTGGCGCACTTCCGCTCGGTTCGTCGGGACATCCTCGACTACAGCCTGTTTGCCGCGCTGATCGGCCTGCTCCCGCTGCCAGGCCCGCGCTGGCCGCAACTGATCGTCGGGCTCCTGTTCGTCGGTTGGGTGCTCCTCGATCTGCGACGGACCTGGGGACGGCCGAAGGGACTCGAAGCGCGTGCGGTGCTCGGGCTGGCGATTTCCGTCCTCAGCGGCATCGGCGTGACAGCCGTCGTGGCGCTCGCGCTGCTCGCGGCGAGCACGGCGTGGCCGATCCTCAAGGGCTTCGAGGTCTCTGCCGTGCTGGCGGCGCTGTGCCTGAGCCTGGGAACGGCGCTGAACCATTACTACCTCACGAAGCAGTCCCTCGACCTCGAGGCGATCGAGCATGCGACGCGCGCACGCGATGAGCGCTGGGGGTCCTGGGCGCGAAGGTCCCGGCTGCGGGGAACGCCATGAGTGGCGGCCGCGCGCGCCTGCAATCGCTGCTGCTTGTGGCGCTGTGCGCGTGCGCGGCATGGACGGTGGCGCGGAATGCGATGCGCATGCGCGACGCCGACGCGCGCGCGGGCGGCGCCGACGCGCGGGCCGAGCGCGAGGGCGCGCTCGCCACGGTCTTCAAGGAACGCGTGGCGCACCTCGCGGAGAACGAGCGCATCCTGGCGGGCGTGCACATCGATCCGCCGCCGGTTCAATATGACCACGAGATGTCGCGCCTTCTCGTTCGGTGCGTCGAGCTGACGGGCCAGCAGTTCATCCGGAGTTCGATGATCGCCGACTACGACGGACGCCTCGAGCAGCTGCCTGCCTACGACGCGACGCTCGGCGACTACAGGCTGAAGGCGCTCTTCACCAGTTCGGACAACAGCGTGGCCGAACTGATGCCCATGACCTCGGCGATGGCCGGCGGCCCGCTGGTTGATCCGGTCGATCTCCTGCGACAGCTGGTGGGCGCCCGGCTCGATCAGGCGCTCGGGCCGCAGCGCGGCGCCCCGGTCTTCCATGGATTCGTGCTCGAGTCGCCGCGCGACACCATCATCGCCTTCCGCGGCACCAAGAGCGCGATCGAGTGGATCGAGGACGCGGCCATCTTCCAGGTGCCGTATGTCGCGCCGAATGGCGAGACCATCGGCTGGGTGCATGGCGGGTTCCTCTCGGCGTATCGCGCGCTGCAGGGCCCGACGCCGCTCGAGATCGCGCGTGGACTTGATCCCTCGAAGCCGATCTACATCACGGGCCACAGCCTCGGTGCCGCGGTCGGGTCGATCGCCGCGATGGACATCGCGCTCGCCTACCCGGCGCTGGCGCCGCAGATCAGGCTCTACACCTACGCCAGCCCCAAGGTCGGCGATCCTGAATTCGTGCGGCGCCACAGCGCGCTCGTTCCGAACAGCTACCGCGTGGTCAACCTCGCCGATCTCGTGCCGGCCACGCCCCCGACGCGCATGCAGAGCAGCTTCGTGCATCTCGGCGAGAAGTGGTCGTTCCTCGCCCAACTCGGAGATGTGATCCCGAACCATCTGTCGACGACCTATCTCAACGCGGTCGAACGCGGGCGCGAGCAACGCGGCGACGATGGCCTGAGCAACTTCCGACCTGCGTTCGAACCGTGAGCGGTGCCCGTCGGCAGCGCCTGCCGGCGCGGCTTCGGGTATCTTCGGTGGCGAGGCGCAGATCCGATGAACCACGCACGCAGGAACAACACACAGGGGACGAGCGCCTGGTCCGCACCCCGTTGGAACGGCGTGGTGCGGCCGTACTCGCAGTCGGATGTCGACATGCTCCGCGGCTCGCTGCTCATCGAGCACACGCTGGCGCGACTCGGCGCCGAGCGGCTGTGGGAGCTGCTGGGCGACGAGCCTTTCATCCGGGCGCTGGGCGCGATGTCGGGCGGACAGGCCGTGCAGATGGTCCGGGCCGGCCTCAAGGCGATCTACCTCTCGGGCTGGCAGGTCGCGGCCGACGCCAATCAATCGGGCCAGACCTATCCCGACCAGAGCCTCTATCCCGCCAACAGCGCGCCGCTTCTCGTGCGCCGCATCAACAACGCGCTCGCGCGCGCGGATCAGGTCTCGCGCCAGCACGGCGAGCATGGCACCCATTGGTTCGCACCGATCGTGGCCGACGCAGAGTCGGGGTTCGGCGGCCCGCTGCACGCGTTCGAGCTCATGAAGGCCTTGATCGAGGCGGGAGCGGCGGGCGTCCACTTCGAGGACCAGCTCTCCTCCGAGAAGAAGTGCGGGCATCTCGGCGGCAAGGTGCTCGTTCCCACCAGCCAGTTCATCCGCACGCTCGTCGCCGCTCGGCTCGCCTCGGATGTGCTCGGGGTCCCGACGGTGCTCTTCGCGCGCACCGACTCGCACGCCGCCACCTTGCTCACGAGCGACATCGACGAATGCGACGCCGCCTTCTGCACCGGCGAGCGCACCTCGGAGGGATTCTTCCGCGTGAGGAGCGGCATCGAGGCGGCCATCGCCCGCGGACTCGCCTACGCGCCGTACGCCGACCTCGTGTGGTGCGAGACCTCGACGCCCGACATCGGCGAGGCGCGTGCCTTCGCACAGGCGATCCACGAGCGATACCCCGGCAAGTTGCTCGCCTACAACTGCTCGCCGTCGTTCAAAT
>Ga0208783_10001605_pt1 | contig 13306 bp, 12 predicted proteins | sample DEB19_08_DNA_2_FD_184529 | JGI IMG/M metagenome (GOLD analysis project Ga0208783, IMG submission 184529) | Aqueous microbial communities from the Delaware River and Bay under freshwater to marine salinity gradient to study organic matter... | ecosystem: Environmental > Aquatic > Marine >... | reverse complement strand
CGATCAACCCCACCGCCGTCGCCGCGTCGAAGGTGATCGTCGAGCCGGTGCACGGCGGCCCCAACCAGTAGGCTTCGCATGAGTCCCACGCATCCCGCCCTGATCGCCGGCTACGTCGCCCTGTTCGTCGCGATCGGCGGCGCGTTTCTGTGCGTGAATCTGCTCGTGGGCTGGCTCGTGCGGCCGCGGCTGCCGAACACGGAAAAACTCGAGGTCTACGAGTGCGGTGAGCCGGCCATCGGCTCGAGTTTTGTGCAGTTCGATCTGCGGTTCTACGTGGTCGCGCTCCTGTTCATCATTTTCGACGTGGAAGTGGCCCTGTTCTTCCCCTGGGCCACCGTGTTCGGCAAGGCCACGCAGTTGACCGATCCGGCGCTCGTCACGGTGCAGGCCGACGGTTCCGAGTTGGCGCCCGGCGCCGCCGGATTGCTCCGGGAACTGGGCATGGCCGCACCGTCGATCCCCGCGCTCGTCCCTGACGATGCCGTGAAGAGTCGGCTCGAGGCGACGAGGGGCGACAAGAGCCAGCGACAGGCGGAGGCCGAGTGGGCCGTGGCCCGCGCCGGATCCCTGCTCGCCCGGACCGCCGTGGTCGACATGGCCGCCTTTTTCGCCGTCCTGCTCGTCGGCTTCGCCTATGTGTGGCGCCGAGGCGACCTCGACTGGGTGCGGGCGGTGTCGGCCGACCGCGCCGCCGCGGGGTGAGGCGGCGGGCAGTCCTACGGAACAACGAGCATCGCGAGACGGCGAGGGCGACACCATGCGTGGTCCGGCATTTTTGGAAAAACTCGAAGCGGCCCTGCCCGGTGCGGTGACGGGCCGCAATCTCGAGGCCCTCGATCCCTGGATCGAGGTGGCGCCCGAACGGATCGCGGACGTGTCTCGCTGGCTCAAGGAGTCGTCGGAGCCACGGTTCGACGCGCTCGAGTGCGTGACGGCCGTCGACTGGTGCGAGCCCGACCCGAAGAAGGCCGCGAAGGTCGCGTGGCAGCCGCGCATCGAGATGGTCTACCACCTGTGGAGCACCGCCGCCCGCGTGAGCCTCGTACTCAAGGCCACGCTGCCGCGCTGGAAGAACGACACCCCGGGCGAACTGCCCGAGATTCCGAGCGTGGCCGGCGTGTGGCGCACGGCCGATTGGCACGAACGCGAGGTGTTCGACATGTCGGGGGTGAACTTCATCGGGCACCCCGATCAGCGGCGGATTCTCTGCCCTGAAGACTGGGAAGGCTATCCGCTCCGCAAGGACTACGAGATGCCGCTCGAGTACCACGGCATCAGAGGACGGTAGCCCGCCCCGGCACAAAAGGACACCCTCAATGGCTCAACTCATCGACGACGATCCGCGGATCATCGAATTCGACGTCCGCACCGACGAGATGCTCGTCAACATGGGGCCGCAGCATCCGAGCACGCACGGCGTGCTCCGCCTCGTGTTGCGAACCGACGGCGAGATCGTCTCGCAGGTGGAGCCCCACATCGGCTACCTGCACCGCTGCGCGGAAAAAATCGGCGAGAACCTCTCGGCTCGCCAATGGATTCCGTACACCGACCGGATGGACTACCTCGCCGCGATGAACATGAATCTCGGCTGGGCGCTCGCGGTCGAGAAACTGATGAAGCACGAGGTCAGCGAGAAGGCCCGGCACCTGCGCGTGCTGATCGCGGAACTGGGGCGCGTCGCCAGCCACCTCGTCGGCATGGGGGCCTATGGCCTCGATCTTGGCACCTTCAGCCCGTTCCTCTACGCCTTCCGCGAGCGGGAAAAGATCCTCGACCTGTTCGAGGAAGCCTGCGGCGCCCGCCTCACGTACAGCTACATCACCGTCGGCGGCCTCACGGCCGACCTGCCGCCCGGCTGGCTCGACAAGTGCGAGGCCTTCCTCGAGCAGTTCGAGCCGGTGATCCAGGAATACCACGCCCTGCTGACGACCAACGCGATCTTCGTGAAGCGTACGGCCGGCATCGGCGTGCTCTCGCGGGAGATGGCGATCGACTACGGCTGCTCGGGCCCCGTGCTCCGGGGCAGCGGCGTCGACCAGGACATGCGGCGCGACGGCGAGAGCATCTACACGGCGATGTACGACGGCTACGCCTTCGAGGTGGCCGTGTGGAAAGACGGCCACTATCCCCGCGATCACACCTACCCCGCCGTGCCGGCTGATGCCGTGCTCGGCGACTGCTGGCACCGGTTCTTCGTGCGCATGCTCGAGGTGGTGCAGTCGATCGATCTCATCCGCCAGGCGATCGACCGCTACTCCGCCTGCAAGGGTCCGCTCGGTGAACCGCTCAAACTCACGGAAAAGATCCCGGCCGGCGACGCGTATCTCGAAACCGAGTGCCCCAAGGGGCAAATGGGCTTCTACGTGGTCGGCGACGGCACGCCCATCCCGTGGAGGGTCCGGGCCCGCTCGAGTTCATTCTCGAATCTCTCGGTCGTGCACGAACTCTGCCGTGGCTGCCTCATCGCCGACGTGCCGGCGATCGTGGGCAGCCTCGACATCGTGATGGGCGAGATCGACCGCTAGCTGAACGTAGGACAGGCTTCAGCCTGTCATGCCGCAACGCGCCCAATCCGGCTTCGGGCTCCCCATATCCCGTCGCCGGACGTTCGCCTCCGCCCTCCAGGCTCCGGCTCACTCGGATTTGCCTGCGCTGCGCCATCCATGGCTGCGCTGGTCAAATACGCCGGCTCCCGGGACACGGGGAGCCCGAAGCCTCCTCTTCTCGTAGGCGCCCAGAACTTTCGGCGGAGCCGGTCGGTGGGCACGCGCAGAAGAAGGGAGTCCTTGAGGACCATCGGCGTCTGATCAAAACCCACGAGTTATGGACTCTCAAGACGACCGGATTCGAGCATGCCTACCGCCAGCTCCGAATGTGGGTCGTTATTGCCTCCCTCAAGTCCGGCGAGACGGTACGGGGTAACCCCGAAGCCGGCTTGGGCGAGTTGACTCCGCGGGCCTGTTTTCAGGCCGGGACTTGTGATTTGGCCCGGGGTAGGGCACACTTCGTGCGAAATTTCACGAAGTCCCGTTTCGTGCGGAAATAGCGTCTTGCATGGCTGATTTCCTGATCAATTCGGTCGGTTTGCCGCCTTGGCTGGCGTGGACGGCCGTGGCCGGGGTGGCGGCGTTTTTGATCCTCAACGTGATCGCCGGCGGGGCGCTCGTGTTCATCTGGGCGGAGCGGAAGATTGCCGCCCGGATTCAGGATCGTCTGGGGCCCACGCGGACCGGCGGCCGGTTCGGCTGGCTGCAGTCGCTGGCCGACGGCATCAAACTGCTCGCCAAGGAAGACCTCATGCCCGAGGGGGCCGACGGGCTCCTGTTTCGGATCGCGCCGTATGTCAGTTTCTGCGCGTCGTTCTGCGCATTCATCGCCCTGCCGTTCGCGTTTGACTTCGTGGGCCAGCGGCTGAATGTGGGCGTGTTTTTCGTGGTCGCCGTCCTCGGGCTCGAGGTGTTCGGCGTCATCCTGGCGGGCTATGCGTCCGCGTCAAAGTGGTCGCTGTTCGGGGCGATGCGCGAGGCGGCGCAGGTGGTGAGCTACGAGGTGCCGCTGGGGATGTGCGTCGTCGTGCCCGTGATGCTCGCCGGCACCATGGATCTCGTCACGATCGCCGAAAAACAGGCCGGCTGGTTCACGAATTGGTACCTGTTTCACGACCCGTTCACGTTCGTGGTCTTCTGGGTGTATGTCACCTGCGCCGTGGCGAGCGTCAATCGCGCCCCTTTCGATCTGGCAGAGGCCGAGAGCGAGCTCGTGGCCGGATTTCACACCGAGTATTCCGGGCTGCGGTGGAGTTTCTTCTTCATGGCCGAATACGGCTCGATGTTCCTGGTGAGCGCGCTGGCCGCCGTGCTGTTTTTGGGAGGCTGGAACGGGCCGGTGCCCGTGGCGACGCTGCTGGGGCTGAGCGAAGGCACCAGCGACACGGCCCACTACTTCGTGCGGCTGATCGGCTGCGGCAATCTGCTGCTCAAGGCCACGCTCGGCGTGCTCGTGATGATGTGGATTCGGTGGACGCTGCCGCGGCTGCGGATCGACCAGGTGATGACGACGTGCCTGAAATACTGCACACCGATCGCCGCCGTGATGTTTGCAGGCGCGATGCTCTGGCAGCTCTTCCTGCCGGGCGGCCTGCTGCCCGGGCTCTCGCGGCCGGCGGGCGAGGTGCGCGAAGGCTGGCTGCCCGGGCCCGGCGGGGCGGCGGTTCGCCCGACGCAACGCACTGACGAGGCGTCCGTCGCGGAGGTGCGTCCATGACGGGGTGCCTCGTGCTCGCGGCGATCAATTTTCACGCGATCCTGTTCTACGTGTTCGCGATCCTCGCCTGCGGCTTCGCAATCGGCGTGGTGGTGGCCGACAACGTGGTGCGGATGGCGCTCTATCTCGTGCTCTCCCTCGGGGCGACGGCCGGGCTGTTCTTTCTCGCCGGTGCCGAGTTCATCGGGGCGATGCAACTCATGATCTATGTCGGCGGCACGCTCGTGCTCCTCGTGTTTGGCGTGATGCTGACGGCCCAGGCGCCGTTCGTGTCGATCAAGACCTCTGCGGGCGATCGTGTGCTCGCGGGCGTCGTGGCCGCGTCGCTCTTGGCGCTGTTGTTGCAGGCGGCGTTTTCCGTGGAGGCATGGCGTCGGCCCGGCCTCGGCGAGGTCGGCCAGCCGGCGTCGACACCGATCGGCACGGCGCTCGTGGGGGTGCGCGTCGACGAGCCGCCCGCCGGGGCGCCCCAGGGCGTGCGCAGCGGCTACCTGCTGCCGTTTGAAATCGTGTCGGTTCATCTGCTCGTCGTGTTGGTGGGCGCCGCCTACCTGGCTCGGGCGAAGCGGCGGCGCACGCCGCGGGCGATCGAGGTGGCGGCGTCGGTGAATCCGACGGCCGAGATGCGGCGGCAGGCGCGTGGTTCGGCGTCGGCCCTGGCGGCGGGAGGATCACGATGACCGCCGTGCTTGCCAGTGGCGTTGCCCTGATCGACCCGTTGGTTGCCGCCGCGGTGGGCGACGTGAGCGTGACCCACTATCTCGTGGTGGGGGCGATCCTGTTTACCGCGGGCATCGTGTGCATGGCCGTGAAACGCAACGCGCTCGGCGTGCTGATGGGCATCGAACTCGTGCTCAACGGGGCGAACGTGAACTTCGTGGCCTTCGCGTCTCCCTACCTGCGCGGGCAGGGGGCTGTGTCGCTGGGCATCGACGGGCAGGTGATCGCGCTGTTTGTCATCCTGCTCGCCGCCGCCGAGGCGGCTGTGGCGCTCGCAATCACGCTCAATTTCTACAACAACCACTCCACCGTCGACGTCGATCGGGCCGACGACCTCAAGGGTTGAGCCGGCACGGCCTCACGCACCATCCATGGACATCGCCGCCCAACTCCCGCTGCTGCTCGGCCTGGCGTGGCTCGCCCCGCTGGCATCGTTCGTCGCGATCCTGTTCTTCGGGCCGCGGATGGGGCCGCACGGCCGCAACGCGGCGTGGGTGGCGACCGCCGCGATCGTGACGTCGCTCGTGCTTTCACTGTTCGCGGCGGGCACGTGGCTCGGGGCGCATCCGGTGCGGGCGGTCCATCACGGCGACGGCCATCACGGTGAGTCGCACGCGGCAGGCGATGCGGCGGCCCACGCGGCCGATGCGGGCGGCCACGGCGAATCGCACGGTCCCGTGGCCTACGCGGGCGACTGCTACACGCTCTACGAAGGCGGCGCGCTCCGGCTTTCGATCGGTTGGTATATCGACGCGCTCACGGTGCTGATGTTCGTAGTGGTGACGTTCATCGCGACCTGCATTCACGTCTATGCGTCGGGCTACATGCACGACGAACTGCACGACGTCACCGATCACGAGGTGCATCTGTCGGGCGGCGGCCATCTCCATCGGCCCGGGCGATTCCCGCGGTTTTTCCAGGCGCTGTCGCTGTTCTGCTTCTCGATGCTCGGCATCGTGATCGCCGGCAATCTGGCGATGGTGTTCATCTTCTGGGAGCTCGTCGGCATCTGTTCATGGTTCCTGATCGGCTTCTACTACGAGCGCAAGAGCGCCTCGACTGCGGCCAACAAGGCGTTCATCGTCAATCGCGTCGGCGACTTCGGGATGCTGATCGGCCTGATGGCCCTCTGGGGGGCGCTCGGCACGCTTCACTTCGCCGACTCGCCCGCAGATGGCGCCGAGCCCGCGCGACCCGGTCTGTTCAGCCTGGTGCGGCCCGCCGCCGGCGGCCACGCGATCCGGGTGCCGGACGGGATGGTGAAGTTCGCGGCTGCCGCCGAGGTGGCGAAGACGCCCGCAGCCGACGTGGCCGGCAAGATCGACGGCTGGCGAAGCATGGGGCTGGGCCGCTGGCTGCTGTTCGTCGCCGGCGTCGGCATCTTCTGCGGGTGCGTCGGCAAGAGCGCGCAATTTCCGCTGTTCGTCTGGCTCCCCGATGCGATGGAGGGGCCGACTCCGGTGTCGGCGCTCGTGCACTCGGCGACGATGGTGGCGGCCGGCGTGTACCTCGTGGGCCGGTTCTATCCCGTGCTCACGCCCGACGTGCTGGTCGTGATCGCGTATGTCGGAGCGATCACGCTGTTCATCGCCGCCACGATTGCCCTGGTCGCCAACGACATCAAGCGGGTGCTCGCCTATTCGACCGTCAGCCAACTCGGCTACATGATGCTCGCGCTTGGCGTGGGCGGCTGGTCGGCCGGTCTCTTTCATCTCGTCACGCACGCATTTTTCAAGAGCCTGCTCTTCCTCTGCTCGGGCTCCGTGATCCACGCCTGCCACACCAACGACATGCGGAAGATGGGCGGCCTCGCCCGCGTCATGCCGTGGACGGCCGGCACGATGCTCGTGGGCTGCCTGGCGATCATCGGAGCCGGCATCCCGTTCGTGATCGGCCTCTCCGGCTACTACTCGAAAGATGCGATCCTGGCGCAGGCGCTCTCGTTCGCGCAGGCGAACCCCGCCCATTCGATCCTCTATCTGGCGGTGGCCGGCGGCGCGTTCCTGACCGCCTTCTACATGTTTCGCCTGTGGTTCATGACGTTTGCCGGCGAGCCGCGCGACCACCATGTCGCCGACCACGCCCACGAGTCGCCGGCAGTGATGGTGGCGCCGCTCGTGGTCCTCTCCGTGCTCGCCGTGGCCGCGGGTTGGACGCTGCCGGGCGGCTTCGGGCTCGCAAACCTGCTCGAGCAGGCCCGCCCCGCCGGAACGGCCGAGGGCATGACGGGCGGGTTCGCCTTCGGCACCCTCGTGTTCCCGGCCGAGCACCTCAGCCACGAGGGCGCAATCCACGTGACCGCGACGCTGACGGCGTTCACCACCGCCCTCGCGGGAGTCGTGCTCGCAACGCTCATGTACCTCGTGCGGATCATCTCCCCAGCCGTTGTCGCGACCATCTTCAAGCCCGCCTACACATTCCTGGCGGGCCGCTGGTACTTCGACGAGCTGTATCACGCCCTGTTCGTCGTACCCGTGCTCGGGATCGCAAAGCTCGCCAGCGGCACCGATCGCGGCGTGATCGACAGGATCATCGACGGCCTCGCCTGGACGGCCCGGCAACTCGCCGGCATCGACGCCTGGATCGACCGCACGCTCGTCGACGGGCTCGTGAACGCGACGGCCACCGCCACGTGGAATGCCGGGCTCGAACTCAAGAAGCTCCAGACCGGACACCTGCGGCAGTATGTGATGTTCATCGTGGTGGGCACCGTGGCCCTGTTCGTGCTGGCGAGCCTGCTCTTCCGGACATCGATCGCCGGCTGACCCTTTTTTCTTCCCGCATTTCCGAGAACCTTTCGTACGGACTTTTCCATGGATCCAGCAGCCTCCCTCACGCAGCCCGCCCTCTGGCCCCTGACGGCGATCGTCTTCCTGCCGGCCCTCGTGGCGGCGTTTCTCTCGCTGCCGATCGTGCCGAAGGCCCGGGAGGAGTTCATTCGCTGGACAACGCTGCTCACCACCGCCGTGGTATTCGTGCTCTCGCTGTGGATGGCCTGGCCGCAACTGTTCGGCGCCGCGGGGCCCGCGCAGTTCAAGCTCGGCGAGCCCGGCATGCAGGCCGTCGTGAAGCTGCCGTGGATCAAGGCCTTCGGCATCGAGTATCTGCTCGGCGTCGACGGCATCAGCCTGCCGCTCGTCGTGCTCACCACGTTTCTCTCGATGCTCGCCGCGGCCGCGAGTTGGCCGATCACCAAGCACGTGAAGGCCTATCACGTGCTGTTTCTGCTGCTCGTGACGGGCATGCTCGGGGTGTTCGTGTCGCTCGACTTCTTCCTGTTCTACGTGTTCTGGGAGGTGATGCTCCTGCCGATGTACTTCCTGATCGGCATCTGGGGCGGGCCGCGGCGCGAATATGCCGCGATCAAGTTTTTCCTCTACACGCTCCTCGGCAGCGTGCTGATGCTGCTCGCGATCCTGATGCTCTACTTCACGAGCGATCTGCGGCAGCTCTCGCCCGAGCAGCTCCTCGCCAGCCACGCCGTGAGCCCGGCGCTCGACGCGGGGGCTCAGGCCGACGCGGTGAAGGCGATCAAGGACGCGGCGGCGCCGGTGCACACCTTCAACATCCTGGCCCTCGCCCAGATCGGGCAGCTGCCGAACTCGCCGTTCGCGGCCGTGCAGCTCTGGGGCATGACCCTGGAGAAGTGGGCGTTTCTCCTGCTCTTGATCGGGTTCGTGATCAAGGTGCCGGTGGTCCCCGTGCACACCTGGCTGCCCGACGCACACGTGGAGGCGCCGACGCCGATCTCGATGATCCTGGCCGGTGTGCTCCTCAAGCTCGGGGGCTACGGCATCCTCCGCATCTGCTATCCGATCTGCCCGGGTGCAGGGCTCGATTTGGCCTGGCTCGTGTGCGGGCTCGGCGTGGTGTCGATGGTGTACGGCGCCTTCGCCGCGCTCGCCCAGACAGACTTCAAGCGCATGGTGGCCTACAGCTCGGTGAGCCACATGGGCTACGTGATGCTGGGCCTCGGCGTGTGGAGCGCGGTGGCCGGCCATGAATACCGCTGGGATGCCTGGGCCCAGGGCGTCAACGGCGCGATGTTTCAGATGCTCGCCCACGGCATCAGTTCGGCCGGCATGTTCTTCATGGTGGGCGTGCTCTACGACCGCGTGCATCACCGCAACCTCGAGGAGTTCGGCGGCATCTTCAACCGGATGCCGGTCTACAGCGGCCTGGCAGTCGCCGTATTTTTCGCGGGGCTCGGCCTGCCCGGCCTGTGCGGCTTCATCGGCGAGGTGCTCGTGACGCTCTCGAGCTGGAACTACAGCCGCGTGCTCGCCGTCGTGTCGGCGTTCACGGTGATCCTCACCGCGGCCTATATCCTGTGGGCGATCCAGCGGGTGTATCTCGGTGCCGAATACAAGGGGCCGCACGGCGACCACCTGACGCCGATCACGCCGCGGGAGCTGGCCATCGCGACGCCGCTCGTGTTCTTCGCGATCCTGTTCGGTGTGGCGCCGCAGATTCTCTTCAACTACGTGACGCCGTCGGTCAATCGGCAGGTGGAAACGCTCGCCGACTGGACCCGGCGCGTCCACGACGCCGCCCCGGCGAAGCCGGCCGTGGCGACCGTGCCTGCCGGCGGCACGGGCCACGTCCTGACCGAGGCCCAGGGAGTCGCGGCCCGCTAGCGCGGCCGCCGCAACGAGGAACGCCCCGTGAACGCCCAGTCGAATCTTGGCACGCTGCTCACCGACTCGCTCGCGAACACGCTCGACGTGTCGCTGCCGCTCTTTCGGCCCGAGCTCTGCCTGGCGGCGACGATCGTGCTCCTGCTCGTGTGTCGGATCCTTCCGGTGCTCAAGCATGCGGATTCGGCCCTTGTCGCCCTCGGCGGCGTCGCATTCGGGCTCTGGTATGCGTGGAGCGACCTCAAGGCCCTTCCCGCGGGCGGCGACCTGCTCGCCGGCCGCCAGGAGTTGTTCACCGGGTTGCTCGTGTACGACTCGCTCACGGCCTACGTGCGCCTGCTCTTGATGGGCTTTCTCGTGCTCTACATCGTGTTCACGACGGTGTCGGGCATCCCGGATCGCGAGGATGGCGCCGACTTCTACACCCTCGTGCTCGGCAGCACGCTGGGGATGTGCCTGATGGCCTCGGCGAACCATCTCCTGATGCTCTTCATGGCGGTGGAGATGGCGAGCGTGCCGTCATACGCCCTCGCGGGGCTGCTCAAGGGCCGCAAGGCGAGTTCCGAGGCCGCGCTCAAATACGCGGTGTACGGCGCCGGTGCCGCCGGGATCATGCTCTACGGCCTGAGCCTGTTGGCGGGCGTGCTCGGCACCTGCCATCTGCCGAGCATGGCGGGCGAACTCGCCAAGGTGGCCCATGTCGGTTCCGACGGGGGGAGCGTGATGGTGCTGTCGCTCGGCGGCTTGATGCTGGCCGTGGGGCTGGCGTTCAAGCTGTCGGCGGTGCCGTTTCACTTCTGGTGCCCCGACGTATTCGAGGGTGCGGCGGCCGAGGTTGGGGCGTTTCTGTCGGTGGCCAGCAAGGCCGCGGCGGTGGCCCTGCTGCTGCGCGTGGCCTTCTCGCTGGGCGTCCCGGCAACCGGCCTCGGCGTCCCGGCAGGAGGCGACGCGGCGGCGCAGACGCTCGCCGCGCTTGGCGAGACGCGGCACTTTATCGTGTATGTGGTGGCCCTGATGGCGGCGGTGACCTGCACGCTCGGCAATCTGGCCGCCTACGGGCAGACGAACATGAAGCGGCTGCTCGCCTACTCGACCGTCGCGCATGCGGGTTATCTGATGATGGGCGTGGCGGCTGCGATCGCGATGGCGGGCGTCACGGCCTCCGGCTCGCGCGACGCGGTGTCGGCCGTGGCGTTCTATCTCGGCACCTACGTGTTCATGAATCTCGGCGCCTTCGCGATCGTGGCGCTCCTGCGGAACACGCTCCGGAGCGAGGAGATCGCCTCGTATGCGGGGCTCGTGCGCACGAGCCCCGGGATCGTGGTGGCGATGGCCGTCGTGCTCGTGAGCCTGATCGGCCTGCCCCCGCTCGCCGGCTTCGTGTCGAAGTTTCTCGTGTTCTCGTCGCTCGTGGAGGCGATCACGGCGGGTGCCGAACGGCCGCTGATGCTCGTGCTCCTCGTGATCGGTGGCCTCAACACGGTGATCAGTCTCTTCTACTATCTGCGAGTCTTGAAGGTGATGACGTTCGATCCTCCGCCGGCCGACCGGGCCGCGGAGCCGTTTTCGCTCGTCTCCCTGCCGGGGGCCGTGGTCACGGCGCTCGTGCTGCCTGTCGTCGGCTTCGGCCTGTTCTGGTCTGGCCTGTATGCCGCCGCCCAACTGGCCGGGGCCTTCGCCTCCTGATCCGAACCATGAACACCCACGTCGATCCACTCGCCCGCCTGGTGTCGCTGCTCGGTTCGTCGCTGGCGATGTACGTCGCCGATGCCGGCATCTGGACCTACCCCGGTGCCGAGGAGATCAAGCTCGCGCTCGCCGATCTTGCGGACGATCACCGGAGCCTGATCGAGCGGGCGGGGGCGCTGCTCGAGGACCGTGGAGCCGACGTGCCGCACCATCCCTATCCCATCCAGTTCACCGCGACCCACGACCTTGATCTGCGGGCCCTCCTGCCCCGGATCGTGAGCGGGCTCGAGGCGGACGCGGCGGCCCTCGAGACCGCTGCCGCGACGAGCGGCGACGCCGAGGGCCTCGATCTCGTGCGCGAGGCCGTCACCTCCACCCGGTCGCACCTCAACGACCTTCGGCAACTGCTCGCCCGGCCGCGTGTCGCCGCCGGCTGAGTCATGGAGTTTTTCGACAGCCACTGCCATCTCGATCCGATGCGCTATGGCGGAGAGCTTCCCGACGTGCTCGCCCGGGCGCGGGCCGCCGGCGTCACGGGCCTGACGGTGATCGGCACGCGGGCGATCGACAGCGAGGCGGCGGCCGATCTGGCGGCCCGCGAGCCGGGCGTCGCCTGTGCGGCAGGCATCCACCCGAACGACGTCCACGAGATCGAGCCCGACGAGTGGGACCGGGTCACGCGGCTCGTCGCGTCGGGCCGGGCTCACGCCTTGGGGGAGACAGGCCTCGACTGGTATCGCGATGTCGCCCCGCGCGACCTGCAGCGAGACTACTTCGATCGCCACATCCGTCTCGCCCAGAAGCTCGGCCTGCCGCTCGTCGTGCACACCCGGGAGAGCATTCGCGACACCCTCGACATGCTCCGCGACGCGATCGCGCGAGGTCCGCTCGCTCCGGTGCTTCACTCATTCACCGGCACGGCGGCCGAGGCTGCTGAAGCGGTCGATCTCGGCTGCCACCTCGGCTTCGCGGGCATGGTCACGTTTCGCTCCGCCGCCGACCTGCGTTCAGTCGCAGCCACCGTGCCACTCGAGCGACTCCTGATCGAGACCGACAGCCCCTTCCTGTCGCCGGAGCCCTTCCGCGGCCGGCGTAACGAGCCCAGCCACGTGGTGCACACGGCCCGCTGCCTGGCGATCGCCCGCGGCGAATTGCTCGAAACGTTCGCGGCCGCGACCACCGCCAATGCCCGCCGCCTGTTTCTAAAACTTTGATCCCGTAGCCATTCCCCAACGCCCCCACACAGGACACCCCATCCATGGTTCGCACGCCCAGCACGATGCTGCCGCTCGGCACTCCAGCCCCCGACTTCGCCCTCCCCAATGTCGACGGCCGCACCGTCACGCTCGCCGACGCCGTGGGCCCCAAGGGCACGCTCGTGATGTTCATCTGCAACCACTGCCCGTTCGTGAAGCACGTGGCTGACCAGCTCGCCGCCCTCGGCCGCGACTGCCTGCCGCGGGGCATCGGCGTGGTGGCGATCAGTTCCAACGACGTCTCGTCGCATCCGGCCGATTCGCCGGAGCAGATGGTGCACGAGGCGGAGGAGCGCGGCTACGTGTTTCCCTACCTCTACGACGAAACGCAGGAGGTGGCCCACGCCTACCACGCCGCCTGCACCCCCGACTTCTTCCTCTTCGATGGCGATCGCAAGCTCGTCTACCGCGGCCAGCTCGACGCGAGCCGCCCGGGCAACGACATCCCCGTGACCGGCGCCGACCTGCGGGCTGCCATCGACGCCCTCGTGGCCGGCCGGCCGGTCGCCACCGAGCAGCGGCCGAGCCTCGGCTGCAACATCAAGTGGAAGCCCGGCAACGAGCCGCCTTATTTCTCGACGTGACGAACGCCGGCTTGCCGCGTCAGTAATCCTTCCTTCGCATACTCAACGCGCCCAAGCCGGCTCGGGGTTACCCCGTACCGTCTCGCCGGACGTTCGCCTCCGCCCTCCTGGGCTCCGGCTCACTCGGATGTGCCTGCGCTCCGGCATCCATGCC
>Ga0208783_10001604_pt1 | contig 13306 bp, 10 predicted proteins | sample DEB19_08_DNA_2_FD_184529 | JGI IMG/M metagenome (GOLD analysis project Ga0208783, IMG submission 184529) | Aqueous microbial communities from the Delaware River and Bay under freshwater to marine salinity gradient to study organic matter... | ecosystem: Environmental > Aquatic > Marine >... | reverse complement strand
CGTCGGTGCGACGGTTCGAACGAACGGGTGAACGTCCAATGAGTCTGCGTGTCATTGAAGGCGGTGTTACCGCTCCGTCCGGCTTTCGCGCTGCCGGCCTGCACTGCGGCATCAAGGCCAGCGGCAAACCCGATCTCTCGCTGATCGTCAGCGACACGCCGGCGACCGCCGCCGGCCTGTTCACGCTGAACCTGGCCAAGGCGGCTCCGGTGTACCTCAGCCAGGATCACCTCGCGTCAAGCGGCGGCCGCGCGACCGCGATCATCACCAATAGCGGGTGCGCCAATGCGTGCACCGGTCCGCAGGGTGTTGCGGATGCCAGCGAAATGGCGCGGCTGACGGCATCGGCCCTCGGCTGCCGGGAAGATCTGGTGCTGGTGGCGTCAACCGGCGTCATCGGCGTCAACCTCAAGATGGACAAGATCCGGGCCGGCGTTCCGCAGGCCGTGTCGGCCCTCGCGGCCGACGGCGGCGCAGCCGCCGCGCGCGCCATCATGACGACCGACCCGTTTCCAAAGGAATACGCCGTCGAAGTCACGACCGAGTTCGGTAACTTCCGCGTCGGCGGCATGGCCAAGGGCTCGGGCATGATCGAGCCGCGCATGGCGACCATGCTGGGATACCTGACGACCGACGCCGACGTCGACCAGGTGATGCTCGGACGCGCCCTCACCGAAGCATGCACCTACACCTTCAACGCCATCACGGTCGACGGCGAGCCATCAACCAACGACTGCGTGTTCGCTCTCGCCAGCGGCACCAGTGGCGTCACGATCAACGAGAACCTCTACGCCGCGCTGGTGGAAGGCCTGCGTGCCGTCGCGCATGAACTCGCTCTTGGCATTGTTCGCGGCGGCGAAGGCGCCACCAAGCTGATCGCCATCACCGTGACTGGCGCCGCCACCGACGCCGACGCGTGGATGGCGGCACGGGCGATTGCCAACTCTCCCCTGGTCAAAACGGCGGTTCACGGTGGTGATCCGAACTGGGGCCGCCTGGTGGCGGCTGCCGGCCGGTCGGGTGCGGCGTTTGTGCTCGACGGTGCGCGCGTGCAGATTGGATCGCTGGTGCTGTTCGAGAACGGCCGTCCGTTCGACGAGCTGGCGCCGACGGCCGCCGTGTACCTGATGGGCAAGGACATCGCGATTGAAGTGAATCTCGGAACCGGCGGCTCCCACCGCGCGACCGTGTGGACCTGCGATCTCACGGCCGAGTACGTGAAGATCAACGCTGAGTACCGAACGTAAATGCAGAATTTTCTTTCGATCCTTGACCTCAATCCGGACTTGATCACAACACTGCTCAAGTCCGCCGCGGACTTGAAGCGTGATCGCGATCGCGGGATGAAGGCGCCCACCGCCACCGTACTGAATGGCAAGCACGTCGGCATGTTGTTCGAGAAGCCGTCGCTGCGCACGCGCGTGACGTTCACGATCGGCGTCCGAGAACTGGGCGGCGATGTCGTCGACATTCCCGCCGATGTCATGCACGCCGATCGCGAGCCGATCCAGGACGTGGCCCGCAATCTCGAGCGCTGGGTCGACGCCGTCGTCATCCGGACCTTTGGCCAGGAACGCCTGACGCAGATCGCCGAGATCACGCCGAACCTGCACATTGTCAACGCCCTCAGCAACGAGGAGCATCCCTGCCAGGCGTTGGCCGACATGCAGACACTGTTCGAGCGCTGGGGATCGGTTGAAGGCAAGCGCATCGCCTACGTCGGCGACGGCAACAACGTCTGCACCTCGCTGGTGCACGCAGCGATGATGCTCGGCATGCACATCCATGTCGCGACGCCGAAGGGCTTCGAACTGCCTGACGAAGTGGTGGATCAGGCCGCAGAGGTGTCGCAGAAGGGTGCGGGGCTGACGGAATTCACTGATCCGAAGGCTGCCGTGCGCGACGTCGACGCGGTCTACACCGACGTGTGGACGTCGATGGGCCAGGAAGTCGAGTACACCGAGCGCAAGAAGACGTTCAAGAAGTACCAGGTGAACGAAAGCCTGATGGCGCTTGCCAAGCCGGGCGCGCTCTTCATGCACTGTCTCCCCGCCCATCGCGGCGAGGAGGTCAGCGACGAAGTGATCGAATCAAGCGTGTCGGTGGTGTTCGACCAGGCGGAGAACCGCCTGCATGCCCAGAAGGCCCTCCTGGTCGAGATGTTGAAGTAGAACGGCGGGTCCGACGACCCGCCCTACGACGACTTTCTGGCGCGAATCAGCACCTGGATCTCGTCGTTGCGGTTGTTCTCGAAATAGAGCCGCTGGCGGCCATCGGCATCCTGCGTGATCACGGCAGGTGTCGAACTGGCCGTGACGGTCCACCCGGCGGGCAGGACGACCGTATTGCGCGGACGCCCGAACGCTCGATCCCACACCAACTCCTCGCCATCGAGCATGTAGCGCGCCGGATCGGTGTAGGTCTCCGTAATTCGCAGGCGTACCGACTGCCTCTGCTTCACTGCGGGAAAGCTGATGACCACGACTTGCGTGGTGTCCGACACCGGCTCACCAGGATCCAGGTTGCGCTTCTTCAACTCCGCTCCGGTCAGCGTTTCGACCTTCAGCACCTCGCCGGTATCGAGCAGCACCGCCGACGGATTGGATACCGTGCTGCCGGCGCGCACCACGTTGAAGTAATGGCCGACGCCCGGACGTGACTCGGTGTAGTCGTGGTACAGGTTGAACGAGTGCGTGGCGGGATCGTTGGGAAAGTAGACGATCTCCCGGTCCTGATGGGCGCGATCGGACAGCCGTGCCGCCTGGGACGCCAGCGACACCGTTGATTGCGCACCGCGTACGGTGGGTAATTTCGGCGCGACCGGCGCCAGGCCAGGCCGGGCGCGAATCACCAGCGGCGCAGCCGCGGCGCTGGTGTTCAAGAAGGTGATCATCACGCGGCCATCCGCCGTGGCCATCACCTGCGACGGCACGTTGCAGCTGATCAAGCGATAGCCCGCCGGCAACACCACGGCGTTGCGGCGAATGCCGAGCGAGCGATCGAACACGATCGTCTCGCCATCGCGGAAGTAGCTCTTCGGATCCTTGTAGGTCTTGTCGATCAGGACGCGGCCTTCGCCACCCTTCGGAACCGGCCGGGCCAGGTGGACCTTCAGCCACTCGGTTTCAAGGTCGGCGGTCGGATGCCCCTCGGCGCGCGCCTGTGCTCCGCTCACCACCTCCCACTTCAGCGCCTGGCCGGTCATCATGTCCGAGACATGCTCGTCGGTTGCGATGCTGCCCTTCCGGATGGCGTTGAAGAAGAACTTCGCGCCCGGAGTGGTCGCGGTCACTTCATACAGAATCCGGAACTGCGCGGTGTCTGGACCGAGCAACTCGTAGCGGGTGTAGTCGTCTTCCTGGGTTTGGCGCTGAGGCGTTTGCGCCCCAGCGACGAAGGGCACGGAAAGGATGAGGGCGACGAGCGCCACGCGAACACGCATGGCGCATCATAGCGGTCTTTACTGCGCGCTGGCGAGAACCCACTGCACGATGCGGCCGTCGGGCATGATCGCCTGTGTCGTCATGGTGTAGTCGAGGCCTTCAAGGCGCTTCATCACGCCCTGCTCGATGCCACCGAACGACATCAGGTGCGGAACGATCAGGACCTTCCGGCCTTGCGCGATCTGCGCCGACACTTTGTCGCGCAGCTGCTTTGTTGCCGCCTCCCGCATCGCCGGACCTGCGTCATCTCGCACCGTCATGTATTCGACCGACGCGAACGGCGCGGAGGCTTTCACCTGCTGAGCCAGCACCGCCATGTCCTCCAGCCATCTGCGATTGTCGTCATCCGGGACGGGGCCGTGGGCGACGAGGATCACGGCCTCTCGCTCCGGCGCGGCGCTGATCGACCTGGCCCGATCAGCGATGATGCCGCCGATGATCGGATGATGGTTAAACGCCGCGGTCATCCGTATCGGCAGTGTCGCGGTCACCGGCGACGCGGGGTCCGGCGCCGGCGCGTGAGCGGTATGGGCGCCGTGATCGGCTGGAGATCCGCCATGCGAACCGTGGTTCATCCTGGCAAAGACCGCGAGATCGTTCGGCGCATCCTTGCGCAGGCCCAACAGGAACTCCGTCGACGTGATTACGGAGCTGTGCGACGACACGAACAACGGCACCGCGATGATCTCGGTGACACCGCGAGCGGCCAGCTTGTCGATCGCCGCCTGGATGTTGGCACGGGTCGCCATGCCAAAGGCGACTTCGGTCGGATGCGTGTCGTTGACGCGCCGGGCGACCTCGAGCACACGCTCGTTCCACTCACTCTTGCCGCCGTGCGCGAGCAACAGAACACCTGGCCTCGCCGGCGCCTGCGCGGCGGCTGTGGACGCCCACAGCGCCCCAACAGTGGTTACAACGACAATCCACTTCACGAACACACACGAACGAACAATCACGATCGAAACCCTTCTGACGCTGTAGTGCTGTACTGCGGTGACTGAAACTGACGCTGTCTTCTTACGCTGCCCGCTGTTCGTCGAAACGCGCTGCGGCCGTGCGCCGCCGCGCGATCCACGCCGCCAACCGGCGAAGCGCGAGCGCGATGCCGGTGTAAGTGAGGATGGCCCCGCCGGCGGTCGCCAGACCGGCGATCGTCTGCCCGGGCAACCCGTAAATTTCACCGGTGTGCGCAAAGCGCAGCCACGACCGCAGTCGTCGGCCCGCGCTCAGGTCTTGGAAGGGTTCCTCCCGGCTGACCGTTGATCGCGCGCGATCGAGCGTCAGCGTCGTGCGCCTGTCCGGCTGCCCGCTGTAGCCTTCGTCGACCGTCATGACGACCGGCGCGCGCTCGGAGGTGGCAAGACGGGTCGTCATCGTGCGCCAACCCGGAATCTGTGACTGCGCGGTCGACCACGCGGCGTCGAGGCCGGTTGCGACAACTGTCGTCGAGGCACGTTCACCGCCTCCCTGCGATCCGCGCGACGATCCGCCGGCCGCCGGGGCGGGAGGCGTCTCGCCCACGATGCGGTACACGAGGTTACTGGCCCACGGGTATGAGATCGGCACCGCACCAGCGATAACGATCGCGAGCGGAACGGCCGACCAGATGCCGATGACGTTGTGCCAGTTGAAGTCGCGCGCCTTCGCGGACAGGCCGCTGCGAAACCACAACACTTGCTTGAACTGGAGCCACGTCCAGAGGCGCGGCACCCAGAGATACATGCCGCTGAGCACGATGAACAGAAACGCCAGGTTCGACGCTCCGGTGATGGCCTTCCCCGTCGCGCGGGCGTCGCCTTCCAATGCCAGGTAGCGATGCCACGCCGTCATCGTCCTGAAGAACGAGCGCAAGTGCTGCGGCGGCTCGCCGATGATCACCCCGGTGAAGGGATCGACAAGCAGTGACTTGTTACCCTCGAACAGGACGCTGGCCGGAGCCGTCCGCTCAGCGCGCAACGTGAGGCCAATAGGTGCCGTCCCCGCCTGAGCGGCTTCCACCCGCGCCAGCAGCGTCTCTGGCGAAAGCGGTTGCGCGTCAGACGGAGACGACGCCGTCCAGGCGCGCCGGTCGGCCCATTCGAGCATTTGCTTCTCGTAAGTCAGGGCCACGCCGGTCACGCACATGACGAGGACGACGACCCCGGCGGCCACGCCGCACGCCAGGTGCATCCAGAACAGGACTGTTCGCAGGGTCTTCATCGCAATCTTGAGATTACGTCTCAACTTCAAAACCAGCTTATTGCCGACTAAAATGGTCGGCCAAGTACCAAATGAGAATCGATCTCAATTCTGATTTAGGTGAGTCGTTTGGGCCGTGGCCGATGGGCCAGGATTCAGCCCTGATGGACAGCATTTCCTCGGCAAATATCGCCTGCGGCTTCCACGCCGGGGATCCGGGGACGATGCGGGCCACCCTCGCGCTCGCGCGTGACAAGGGCGTGGCCGTCGGCGCGCACCCTGGATTTCCCGACCTCGTGGGCTTTGGGCGTCGCGAGATGAAGGCGTCGCCGGCCGAGGTCGAGGACTTCGTGCTCTATCAAGTCTGCGCATTGGCCGGCATGGCCGCGGCGCAGGGGATGCGGTTGCAGCACGTCAAGCCGCACGGAGCCCTGTACAACATGGCGTGCAAGGACCGCGCGCTGGCCGACGCCATTGCGAAGGCCGTCGCGTCGCTCGATCGCGCATTGATTCTGTTCGGGCTACCGAACTCCGAGTTGCTCCGTGCCGGTCAGGCTGCCGGCCTCAGCGTGGCTGCCGAAGTGTTTGCCGATCGCGCCTACGATCCGGATGGATCACTGACCTCGCGCAGCAAGCCCGGCAGTGTGATCCACGACACCCGGCAGGTAGTCGAGCGGGCAATCGTCATGGTGCGTGACAAGAGAGTCGTTGCGAGCGACGGCTCGACGATCGCGCTGCAGGCCGACACGATCTGCCTGCATGGCGATACGCCTGGTGCCGCAGAGCACGCCAGGGCCGTAAGAAGGGGACTCGAGTCGGCAGGTATTCAGATCCGGTCGCTTGCCTGATCTGCCGATGCGCGGTCGCCGCTATTCGTAGCGCATCGCGTCAACGGGCTGCAGGGCCGCCGCCTTCATCGCGGGATACAGGCCGAACACCAGCCCGACGAGAAACGACACGACGAAGCCGAGGAAGACCGCGGTGATGGACACGTGCGTGGACCAGCCGGCGTACGCGGCAATTGCCACCGAGACGAGCGCGCCGGTCGCGATGCCCGCGACACCGCCACCCACCGTCATCAACAACGTCTCGATCAGGAACTGCATCGTCACATCGCGCTTCCTGGCGCCGGCGGTGCGCCGCACACCGATCTCGCGCGTCCGCTCGACGACCGACGTCAGCATGATGTTCATGATGCCGATGCCGCCAACCAGCAGCGCCAGCGCCGCGACGCTTCCGACCACGACACTGAACGTGCGCTGCGTGCGAAAGCGTTGTGCCAGCAGCTCACGTGGCACGACGATGTGAAATTCGTCGGCATCGTGCGTCTGCAGCAGCATGCGCCTCAGCACCTCGCCAAGGGCGATCGACTGCTCTGCAGCGCCAAGCTGCACCCAGACCTCTTCGACCGGCTGATTCGGCACCACCGTGAGCGTCTTCCCCGTTACCGAAGACAGCGGAGCAAACACCGCGCGATTGACGTTGTGCCACGCCATGGAGGCACCGGCCTCCACCCCACCGCGCTCAGTCCGCGTGGCAGGGGCCCCGGCCTGCGGATCGCCACCCTGCGCGCGCAGCACGCCGACGACGCGAAACGGATCCTGTCCGATGCGGATGGTTTCGCCAACCGGATCGCGGTAACCGAAGACCTGCTGCGCGATCAGCGCACCCATGACGCACACCTTCGCGGAGGTGTCTGCATCGCTCTCCGACAGCAGGCGGCCGCGCTCCGCGGTCAGCCTGAGAATGCGCTGGAAGTCGGGCGTCGAGGCGAGCACCTGGCCGGGATTGACGGCGTCGCCGCGGCCAAGGCGCAAGTATCGCGACACAACGGGCGCAGATCGAGTGGCCGTGGGCACGAGTTCCAGCGCCCGCTGTGCGTCGGCGGCGATCAGGCTGCGCCGCAGGGTCCCGCGCGCATTCAGACCGCCGGCGCTTTGCGCCACGATGTTATCGAGCCCGAGCGCGTCCACCTGCGCCAACGCATCACGTGCGGCGCCTTCGCTCACCGACATCATGGCAATGACGGCGGCGACGCCAAGCACGACGCCAAGCACGCTGAGCGCCGTGCGAAGCCGATAGCGGCCCAGCGCCTCGACAGCAATGCGCAGGAATTCGCCGAGTTCAGCGAGGCTGGGGAGCATTGCCTGGCGCGGGCGCGGCGGCCGATGGCGCGGTGGCCGGCGGAGGCGCGAGGGAAACGCGTTCGCCCTCACGCAGCCCGGCGACGATTTCAACCATGCGATCGTTCGACTGGCCGAGATCAACGCGCCGAGGCTCAGTGGAGGTCGCGCCGACCACGTAGACGACGCGCGTGCCCTGGTTGTTGAAGACCGCCGTGACGGGCACCATCAGGACGTCGCCACGGGAACCGACGATCACATCGGTGCGAACACTCATCTCGGGGCGAAGCTCGGCAGATGTCGGATCGAGGGTTATCACCAGATCGAACCGCTTGTCGTCGAACGGCCGCGTCGCCGACGTCGTGGCCAGTGTGCCGACGCGGGTGACCTTGCCGGTCAGTTTCAAGTCCGGAAAGGCTTCGACGCGGACCTCGGCGATCTGGCCGGCCGCCACGCGGTGGACCTCGCTTTCGCTGACGGAGGCCTCCACTTGCATCCGGCTGACTTCTGGAATCGTCACCACGCCCTGGGTCGCGAACACGCGATCGCCGATCCGGAGCTTGCGGCGCGGGTTCACCTGCAGGTTCTCTTCGTAAACCACCAGGCCGGCGCCACGCGCGCGCACCGTGCAGCCCTCGATCAAACGCTCGAGCAGGTCGAGGCGAATCTGCAACTCCCCCAGCCTGGTGCGCTGCAGCCCAAGTTGCGCCGCCTTCTGCGACAAGGCCAGCGCCGCACGCTGTTGTTCCCGCGGATGCGTCATCTGGATCACGATGTCGCTGCGCCGGCGCGCGAGCATCGTTGCGTCCTCAGCCTCTTCGAGTTGTTCCTCGGTGCGCGCCAGCTCGTCGCGGGTGATGAAGCCCTTTTCGAGGAGGGGCTTGAGGTGCTCGTATTCGTCGCGGAGGCGCTCCGCTTTCTTTTCCGCACGCTGCAACGCCGAGCGGGCCTCTTCAACGGTGAGCGCGCCTTCTCCTTCGGCAACGGCTTTCACCTCGGCGCCGGCTTCGTCGTATTCACCCTCGGCAACCTGCAGGTCCAGTTGCGCTTGCCGGTGATCCTGCCGGACGCGCGCCAGTTCGATTTCAAGATCGGTGGTGTCGAGCCTGAGAATCACGTCGCCGGCATTGACGCGCGAGCCCTCTGGGGCCAGATCGCGAATTTCAACGTCGCGGCCCGGAATCGGGGATCGATAGGTAATCGACTGCAGCGGCTTGAGGGTGCCGCTCGATGTCAGCCTGGCGGTCAACTCGCCACGAGTCGCCGTGGCCACCAAGGCATCAGCCGCCCCGGCCCGAGCCCAGTACCCAAACACGGCGACGGCGCAGACTGCGCCAGCCCCCGCGATGGCCATGCGAGGCGACGTGAGAAACCGCATCAGGAGGCCTGGACCGCTCACGGGCTTAAGGTTTCGTCAGGGTAACAGGAAATTGCCCCGAAGACGCTTCATCAACCGGACCACCACCGCCACCGCCACCGGTCGACACGCTGCGGCCTTCATACTTCAAAGTACCGGTGACCGTGTTGCCACTCAACACACCTTCGAACGTTACGGTGTTGGTGGCATTGATGATTTCGCCACCACTCTGCGTGCGCGTGTCGGTTCGCGTATCGACACCGCGGATGGCCGACGGCGGACCACTCACCTGGACCGTGCCAACAAAGCTGCCCTGGCTCGTAGGTCCGGTGCAGGTTTGCGTCGCCACAATGTCAGTCGCATTGATCTCGATGATGCCCGAGACGGCGCTGGCGCTACTGCTGCCGTCCAACTTCAATCGAACCGTGCCGGCCACTTGCCTCGTAATCGTGCAGGTGTTGGCAGGGGCGTTCCGGCTGGTGATGACGCTGGTTAAGATGCCCGACAGACTGCCAGTGAACGTATCGCCGGCAGCGGTGCCCTCATCGTCCTTGCCGAGCGCCTGGGTCGCAGCCAGCGCGCCGCCGGCCACTGCGGCACCTGCGACCGCAATCGCCGTCGTCGACACACCGCCGGCCGCCCCGCCGGCCGCGCCTGCGCCGCCCGCGCCCCCACCAGCTCCACCGCCCGCCCCGCCGGCGGAACCGGCCGACGTGCTGCTCCCCGACGCCGCTCCTGCGGCCGCGGCTTGCGCTGCGGTCATGACGTTGGTCTGCGCGATGGTGGCGGTGGCGACCTGCCCCTGAAAGGCCGCCGACACCTGAATCTGGAACGCACCGGCGGCCGATGGTGTCAGCCCGGTCACGGCCGCCTGCCCTGCGGCATTGGTGGCAACCGTCAACGTGGAGGCGCCGCCAAACGTCGACGCGCCCCCCTGAATCGAGAACGTCACGACCGCACCGGGAACGGGCAGATTGTTGCGGTCGCGCACTTCCACGATCGGCCGCACTGCAGTCTTCTGCTGGATGATGTTCACGGCGTCTTCGCCCTCAATCACGACGACGCGAAGCGCATCCTGCTGGTGCGCCGCAGCGGCATGGTTGGCAAACAAGGCGACAAGCATCAATTGACGGAGGATGATCATGACTTGGTGAATGTAATCGTAAAGGTGCCGACCGCCTGCTGCTGAACGGTGCCACCACCGCCGCCACCGCCCACCGACTGGCTTTTCTGCTCGTAACGGAACGTGCCGGTCGCGGTGTTGCCGCTGATGGAACCCTCGAACGTGTAGACATGCTCGCCGGTGATCGTGCCGCCGTCGACTCCGGTACCTGTCGGCGTTGCGAACACGTTCCGGCCGCTAAAGCGCGACGGCGTGCCGGTGAGATCGACCTGTCCGATGAACGATGGCGGTGTGGGCACCGTCGAGTTTGTTGGACACGAGGTGCTGGTCACCGTGTCGGTGCCCTCGTAGGCGAACTTGCCGCGGACGGACGAGTCGCTGAAATCCTCGAACTTGAGCTCCGCGCTGGCCGACGCGCTGCGCACGTATGAGCAGGTCGAGGTGGGTCCCCCGTTACCGGGATTGGCAACGATGCTGCCGCTGATCGTGCCACTGAACGTGCCCCTGAAGATCGAGTCGCCACTGCCTCCGGACGAATCAACAAGCTGCGAGGCCGCCACCGCACCGCCGGCGACGGCCGCACCCGCCACCACCAACGTTGTCGTCGACAACCCGCCGGCCCCGCCGGCAGCCGCGCCACCCGCGCCGCCGCCCGCCCCGCCGCCGCCCGCACCACCGGCTGAGCCCGCAGAGCTGCCCCCGCCCGACGCGCCAGCGGCCGCGGCAGCTTGCGCTGCGGTCATGACGTTGGTCTGCGCGATCGTTGCCGTCGCGACCTGCCCCTGGAAGGCCGCCGACACTTGAATCTGGAACGCGCCGGCGGCTGACGGCGTGAGACCCGTGACGGCGGCCTGCCCCGCCGCATTGGTTGCGACCGTGAGCGTCGACGCGCCGCCGAATGTCGACGCGCCACCCTGAATCGAGAACGTGACGACGGCCCCGGGCACGGGCAGGTTGTTGCGGTCGCGCACTTCGACGAGCGGGCGCACCGCCGTCTTCTGCTGAATGATGTTGACGGCGTCCTCGCCTTCAATCACCACGACACGCAGCGCCGGCTGGGCCTGCACGCCCGCCAGCAACAACGCCATGAGCACCGCGGTCTGTATCACCATGTGCCGCACTTTAAATGAGGGAGGACCGCATCAACCTGCCCGACGTAGTTTCTCGCATTCTGGGCTTCGCCGAGGTCGGGATTGATGCTCAGCATCTTCACATAGCTTGCCCGGGCGTCCTTCAGGTATCCACACGATGATCCGGCCCCCAAAGCCGTCGCCTGCCTGGCGTTGAACAAGTCCCGGTTGACGTTACCGAGCAGGAAATACCCGATCGGGTCATTCGGGGTGTGCTTCAACGCGCGCGTGCAGTAGTCTCGCGCCTTCAATGGATTGCCGACCTTCTGTTCGGTCAGGCACAGGCCAAGGAATCCGGCGCTGCGCAGGCTGTCGTAGGCGCCCTGACGATCGGCATGGCTTCGGTGCCCGATGCCAAGGCCAATGAAATGGAAGGCGAGACGCGAGCCAAGGCCGGTCGCAAAGTTGGTGAGGTCGAGGAACGTGCGATACCCGTCTCGTGCCTCGGCGAACGCGCGGAGCTGGACCGACCGGTCGGTGCTGGCTGCGGCCAGCTGGCGGAGGGAGTCGGCCCGCCACAAGTGCGCCTGGGCGTTGGTGGGCGTCAGTGTCAGCGCCCGATCCGCGCTCTCGATTGCGCGGCTCCATGCCGCTTTGTCCCAATACGCGCGGGCCATCATCGAGTGCAGCACGTCGTTGTCGGCATCGAGCCGTAACGCGTCGGTCAGCTCACGAATGGCTTCGTCCGCATCGCCGCGTTCGATCAGCGCCGCCGCGCACTCCACCCGTGCGTCGACATACGAAGGATCAATCGCGATCGCGCGGCGAAACGCGGCAACCGACTCGTCGTACTTCAACAGCAATTGATTCGCCTGGCCGAGATGATAGGCGGCACGCGCATACTGCGGATCGACCGTCAGCGCCCTCTCGAACAGCGACGCCGCCTTGGTGATGTCGGTCTCGCTCCGCCTGCGCTCCGCTGGCACGAGGTTCATCAGGCTCAGCGATGATCGGCGCGTATAGAGCAACTTTTCGCCGGCTTCATCCAACCTCCTGGCTTCGGGAGCGACTTGCCGCAAGCGGCGGATGCGCACGTTGACGTTCACTTCCTGGCCCGGCGCGACCATCACGTCCTGGCGTTCCGGCTGGAAGCCGTTGCGAACCGCAAGAAACTCGTGCAGCCCCGTGGCCAGGCTCGGCAGCGTCAGGGGATGGCCCTTCGAGAGTCGGCCGATCAGCTTCCCGGCGACATACAAATCCACATCGTCGGTGTCTGACACGACGATTGCCGACCCCAGCATTGACGGGGCTGTTGAACCATCCGACACGCAGCCGGTGCCAAGGCCCAGCAGCATCTCCGGTTCGTAGTCTCCGCGCGCCGAAGGCGTCTGCGACAATTGACGGGCGCGCGCGTAGCGGCGGACATTGCTGCCCACGTATTCGATCAACTCGTCGGCGGTGATGCGGCCGTCACACGGGTCGCTGTCGGCGTAGCCGTTGAACGCGCGCACCAGGTAGTGGGTAAAGAGGCCGGCACCTGAGTACAGTTCGCCGTCCTCGAAGCTCTGCTCTCGTTCGGACGACGCCGTCAAGGTCAGGAAGCTGCCCGGCAGCGCCTCAAACTGTTGCTCGAGCGCGTCGTTGGTGGTTTCCGCGTTGATCTTGCCGGAGTGGCAGGCGTCGGTCAGCAGCACCTTCCAACGGGCGCCAATCCGGTTGGCCATCACGTCGCCAAGCGATGACATCGAGTAGCCGGTCGCCGCGAGCCGATCAGGTTGCACGTCGTACGGCGCGAGGTAGCCGCGTCCGCCCTGCACAACACCATGGCCCGCGAAGTACACCACCACGGAGTACGGGACCACCATCTGCGACTTCAACGGGCAGGAGTCCGGCAGCAGCCGCGTCTGCTTCTACATGCTCGACGCGAAGAAGGCGGACGCTCTCCGCAAGTGGTTCGACCGCCGGTTCCGGGGGCGTGCCAAGTTCGCTCGCCTCGTCACCCAGCGGGTGAA
>Ga0208783_10001603_pt1 | contig 13308 bp, 13 predicted proteins | sample DEB19_08_DNA_2_FD_184529 | JGI IMG/M metagenome (GOLD analysis project Ga0208783, IMG submission 184529) | Aqueous microbial communities from the Delaware River and Bay under freshwater to marine salinity gradient to study organic matter... | ecosystem: Environmental > Aquatic > Marine >... | reverse complement strand
CAATCTTGTCTTCTTCAAGAATTGAACTCTCAAACGTTGCCTGTGCTTCCTGGATACGGAAGTCCACAGTTGAGGAGAGAACGTTTTCGCCTCGACGACCAGTACGAATGTTCGTTGCCGATTCTCCACCGAACTCGGCTGGAATTGCACCCTCAAGACGCTCCTGGCGCTCAATGCGGTCAATGGCCGTATCGGTCTTGTATCCAGGGTTCAACTGCAACTGTTGGATGTCTCCGCCCTTAACAACACCTAATTGGCCAGTCTTGGAGTTTGCAACCTGCAGAATCTCTGGGTTTTCGCCAGGACGTGCAACTAAGTATTCCTCTGGGAAGATGCCACGTTCAATTGCAATCTCGGTCAAAGCCTGCAGACGTGCACGGGTGTAATACATCCCCAGAATTCCGTCAAATTGTCCACGCGGTTTGTCTAGGGTGATGCGGTTTGCAACAACAGCAAGCGGCATTCCAGTCCTGTTTGGGATGTACTCCAGTTCGACAGCCCCAATACCAGCGCGTTCCGCTGGTGAGAACGTTGGGTCATCTTCTGCGCCCATAACAATCAACTGAATTGCCTCTGGCGAGACATACTCAAGCATCAAATACCTGGTGTCTTGGTTGACCTTGCCCATACGCAAGACATTTACGACCTGTTCGCCGTACCTTGAAATCAAATACTGGGCAGTTGTCTTATATGTGAAGATGCAATCCTGCGGAAGCGGGTCATCTGGGTCATCAACTGGTGCAGCAAACGTGTCAAGTGGGTTGATTACCGTCCACTTCGGAAGCAGAGTACGAAAGTCTGGCTTGATATACACGGCAGACATGCTGTATCCAAGAAGGTGACGCGCACGGCGACGCAACTTCTGAGACATTCTGTTCTGGTCCCAGATAGAAAGCATTGCCTGCTTACGCAAACGAGCATTCTGCTTGCTGCGTTCAGAACCATCCTTCATTGGCGGGAAGTATGGGTTAGGCATCGTTGATGCAACACGCATTGACATCTGGTCAAGACCCTGAACAAGAAGATTGGCCACAGAAGAACGAGCATTCTTGTCGAGTTCGTTGAGTGGAATGACAATGTCGCCATTGGCCAGGTCTCGTACGCGGCGCATCTGCTCATGCACAGGACCCTGCGCAATTTTGCGCTGGTTATACAGTTCGACGATTTGTTCTGCGCTTAAGACAGCCATTTAGTATTTTTCCATCATTCCTTGTAGCCATTTAATTTTCTTATACCAGGATTCCTTTGCCGAGCCAGTAGCCATACCGCGTATCATTGATTCATAGGCAGCCCCTAGTTCCATTATTTGTGCCTCGGTTGCCGTACCAGACTTTACCTTTGGTTCTAGGCGCTCAATGGTTGGCATGTGGGTAGAAAGAAGTCTCTTGTTGCTTTCTGGTGTAGGACCAGACTTAGAACCACTGCGAGCCGCTTTTGCATTGATGTCATTTATGTCAGAAATCAACTTACCCTCGGCTTCAGCAGCCCTACTTTCGGCGGTTGGGCGCTTTGCGCTAGAACGTGGATTCGTAACCATGTCAAAGTACTTCTGTTGCCCACCAGTGGCTTCAAACTCTGCAGCATTTTCAATCATTCGAGATGCTTTTGCCTGACCAATAATTTCTCGAAGATTATCCAGTGCAGTGCTTGGCGCTTCTGGATTAGCAGCAACACTCTGCATACGCTTCTTTGTTAGCCATCTAGAAATTCGATTGATGTCCTCAAAGGCCATGGCCTTAATTTCCGCAACGCTCATCGCCTTGTCGGTACCGCTCATGGTCATTTCAATTGCGGCCTGAGCCTTTTCTTCTACGGTCGTAAATGTTTCTTTTACGTTCTTCTTTGGCCTTCCACCCTTGGATATAATTTGACGCTCGGTAAGTCCACCAGCAGTTTCTGGGAGATTGCCCATTGATGAACGAATTGGGCGTGGGGTACCAGTACCAAACGGGTCTTTTTCCAATTCCTTGGCAATTTGTTCACGCACACGCACGGCACGATTTGCTTGTTCTCTCGTAATGCGAACTGGTTCACCTGCTGGCGGCTGATATGGCTCAACCTTAATTACGCCCCTGCGACGCGCAACCTTTTCTGGCTTTGGCGCAATCTTTTCTGCGGGAGGTTCTGGCATTCTACGCGGAGTACCAGTAGGCGCTTCACGCGGGAATTGAACTTCGAGCATGCTTTCACCCTTGAGTGGGCGCCCAACAACACGGGTTGGGTCGGCAAGTGTTCCAGAACCCTCAACAACAACGTCAATTCCAGCAATCTTCACAGTGCGTCGTGTTGATGCAGTCTTTTGCTCAGCAAGTGAAAGAACATTTGGAATCTCGCCTTCAACTGGCAAATCCCTAGATGCAGCCTGACCCATTCTGGTCTGTCCAGAAACGGTTCCCTGCTTGCCCTTGATTTCAATATCTGGAGCAATTGTCTGACGCTGAGGCTTGGCACCCTCTGGCATTACAACCTGAAGGTCGCCTACCTTATGACGCGCTGGCTTTGTTTCTTGCTTTTTTTTTACTGGTTTTGGGGCAGGCTCTTCAGCCTTGATTTCAACCTGAGTCGTCTTCTTGCCCTTACCCTTGCCCTTTGGCTTTTCGGTAACTGCTGGTTCTGGTGCAAGAACTGGTTCCTGCTTTGCCTTAATAGATGCAAGGTTCTCTGCAGCAATGTCGTCTGCTGGATTGTAGAGATACGCATCACCAGCCATGCGTTCCGTGGAACCCATCTCCATGGTTGATGCATCAAATTCAAAATCGTCTACAACTTCGGACGCTTTTACTTCGACCTTTGTTTTTGTCTTCTTGCCCTTGCCCTTGGTCGGCTTTGGCGTCTCTATGACATCGGTAACTTTCATTTCGCGCGGCATTGTTGGGCCGTATTCGAAACCAGGCTCAACTGCGCCACCTTGCTCATTGATGAGTTTGTCGACCTTTGTCTTGCCCTTGCCTTTGCCCTTGGTTGTGGTTGGCTTCTCAATGTTGAGCGGAGTTTCATCAACCATCGCCTGCAAATCTGCTTGCTTTATGTCATGCAAAGACGGCGCTGCTTCTTGCCTTGCTGCCGAAACCGCAGCCTCTCGCTGCTTCTGCAATTCTGCTGCTCGTTCGAGACGTGATTTTGGTGTTGCAGAGGGAAGGTCTGGCATTGGAGATTCACCAGCACCCCAACCTCTTGACGCCACACGCTCTTCATTGATTGCAGCAATGCGCGCTTCTTCCGCAAGACGCACTCTTCCCTGCTTGCCCGTATAACCCGCAGCAGGCAACGCTGGCTTTTCTACTGCAGGTAGGGCGGCAATTGCTGGGTTCTTTGCGGTCACCTTTAGCAATGCATCGATGTACCTTGATGCACCAGTTGCGCCAATTTTTCCAAGACCCTTAGATGTTGCACCAGCAATAGCGCGACCAGTTCCTGGCGGAAGAGCAACCAGTGCGTTCATTACATCTTCTGCGGCGGAAGACTCACGATACTTTGGATTTGTCTTAGCCTCTTGCAGTTTGCTCCCGCCAGACCATGCGGTCCTCCAAGATGGATTTGCCTTGAAGTCTTCAACTGATGCTTTGAATTCCCCGACAGTGTTAAGAAGTGGATTAACGAACGAAGCCTTTGCACTTTCGACCCCACCAACGGTGAACTTTCCTACTTCGTAGAATGCGCGCAAGAACGGATTCGTTGGAACATCGGTTCCAGGCTTTGTGTTGTAAAGCGGCTTGTCTGGCTTTGGAACATTTGCTCTTGCGGCAGCAGTATCTGGAGCCATCGACGTGGCACGTGAAGCATTCTGGTTCACTCTGTCAGCAATGCGTGGCATCTGACCACTGACTGGCTTTTGACTAGTTGGTGGAACAGTGGTCCCAGTCTTTGGAACTGTAGTGCTTGTCGTAGGCGTTACAACCGTGTTCGTCTTTGGTGGAACAACTGACGTCGTTGACGGTTTCGATGTGGTTGTCGGCGTCGTCGGCGTAACCTTTGAGTCAGCAAGCGAAGCATTACGTGCAGCAATGCGATTCAGGTCTGTTGGAGTGTAAAAACCCTCACGCGTAACACCACCAGTTTCAAACTTCTTTCGCAATGCAGCACGGTCAACTGGTTTTCCTGCTGCTTCTAGTTCTGCTGCACGTGTCTGCACGTAGTAACGCTTACGTGCGACCTCTGGGGCAAGTTGTGGGTTTGACTTTACGAATGCAACACGCGCTGCTTTGCGTTGTGCGACCTTATTTGGGTCTTCCTTTTTACCTTTTGCCACGTGTTAAAAATATCACACTACATCCACGACGGACGCCACTGTCTTGGTGGAGCAACTGGTGCCCTGAGTTGTGGCATGTGCAATTCTGCAAACCAGTGAGCCATTACCATGTCGGTTCCGTTGCGTTTGTCCCTAGTCCATGACGTCATTTCGTCAACAAACGCCAGCGTTTTCCAGTTTTCCCGCATGGTTGGGAGTCTTATCTGCCCCGTCCTCCACAAAGGCGGCAGGAGGGCTTCGACACCCAGATTTTCATCCAACTTGTTTCTTGATGTTGTGTGTGGAACCACATTGAGGCCATGTAGTGCCTGCCATTTCCGTACAAAGTCGTGAGCAAGTAGGAAGCGCTGCGCGGCATTAACCTCGACAATCCAATGAGAAATCGGGTAGCCCATGTCAAACGAGCGATTTTGCCATTCCTCCATGATTCCGCTATACGTACGGGTGCTTGTGTCGTATCCAAGTAGTTCCTCTGCTGTAAGTTTGCACCTTTCGATATCGATTAGATATCGAAGGTTCGTTTCTGGTTGGTAAAGCCACCACTCTATGGCCCAAAACTGCGTAGGGCTAGGGTCAACCGAGGCTATGGAGATGACTGGAGGGGTCAAACCTGGCGGTATGTAGCCTGGCCTGCGCTCGTTGTCGATGCATCCCTGATAAAGCACCCCGTCCGCACCCGTTCCACCCGTTGCCCACACCCTTTCAATTAGGTATTGGCCCTCAAGTAGGTCTTCCTGCTGGTAAACAACGGCAAATTTCTGTGGATTGTTGTACCTAACGTACGAAAGGTCGCGCCAAGAGAGCCTAAATGGTTCAAGTAGGGGTCCATCTGGCCATGCTGGTGACGTTGTTTTGCGCGAATTGGGTCCAGTGTCCAGTTCGTCGTAGTAGGCCTTATAAACAAGGTGCTTGTACTTGTGTTGTTTGACTGGTTCTTCTTCAGAGTTTTTCTCTTTGACGTCAGAACCGTCGTAGTTGTCGCCAAAATCCTCGTATGTCACCTTTGACAAGCAGTGTGCGTACAGGTCTAGTGGCCCCAAACGTTGTCCAATAACAGCCAACACGCCGCCTGGGTCGACGCGGGCTTCTGCCATTGAGTCCCAACGCTCTAACAGTTTGTCCCTAGCCACCGATTCTTTGGCGTTCTCTGGTGAAGCAACGTCGTCGAATAGAACTAGGTCTGCACGGTGTCCAATGAACTCTGACTCGATACCGTATGCAGAGACGGTTGGCTCCTTGTTGTCCAGTCCGCCAGCAGTCAACTGCTCCACAATGAACTCCTCAGCCCTCCATAGGGCACCAAGGTTCTGTGGTTTGAACCGCCCGTAGTCGATGGCCAAACAACCAACGGCATCTATGGCCAAGCCACGCTTCACCATTTCTGGGTCTGGTCTAACAGGTACTGCGCGTTCCAGGGTTTCTCTGATTCGGCGGCTGTACATCTTTGCCAGGGTCTGGCTGATTGAGCCAATCATGACGCGGATGGCGCGGTTGCGGCAAATCATCCATACGGCCACATCATGGAACAGGGTTGACTTGCCAGCACCAGGGGGAACGTTGACCACCATGAACTGCTTCTCTGGATGTTCGAGCATCTCCACAATTTGATATGCGGCATGAACCTGCCAGTTGCTTGGAACACGGCCCAAATAGTGGCGGCGGAAGAAGTCAAAGTCCTCTAGCCCACGCTGGGCGTTGGCGTTCAGACGTCCAGATGGAATGACTGGCGGCATGTCGGGCATAGTAAGGATGTCGCGCTCAATGCGCCCCTTCCCATGGTCGAGCCTGTTCTGCCCAACAATGCGAGCCTCCTTAAGTTCTAGGGAGGTCTCCTTGGCTTTGTTCTTCCAGTTGAGCGCAGTGTTGTAGGAGATGCCCGCTATACGCGACGCTTCCCTGAGCGTCATCCCAGAATTCAATGACTGCCAAAATAAAGCCCTGTCTTCAGGGCTGACTGCGCGTTTCCCCTGACCTGGCACTAGCGCTGCAACTTTTTGACCGCTTCCGCAACCTGCTTGTCGACAGCCTTATTAATGATGCGATTGGTTTGTATAAGCGCCATATCCTCATTGGCTGTTTGGACTGCACGCCTATAAACATTTTCTTTGCTGTAGGACTTATTCAATGCCTCCAGCATGTGCGGATTCTTGGTCGGGTTCACTTTTGCTGCGGCATTTTGTTTCTCCAACCAGTCAAGTCCTGGTTTTGCGGAGTTAAAATTCTGCTGAATCATGCGCTGGCGAAGAAGGGCGTCACGAACGTTTTGCACTGGGTTGCCAGTAAACATGGTCTGAAAATTGCGCCCAAGGTTGGGATTGGTTGCCGCGGTAACGGCAAGCGTAAGACCAATCCCTTCAAGTTTCTGTCGTATGGGCTGGTTCTTCAACTTGTTGTAGGCCATCTGTTTCTCGGAGAACTCGGCATGCTTCTCCTGTGCTTTGTTGACTGGCCCGCCACGCTCAGCCGCACGGCCAATCTTCCCCAACTCCTGACCGTACAAAGCAGCCTGTTTCTTGGACAACTTCTTTTCCTTGGACATGCTTGACAGAGTACACCATGCTGGTACACTCTCGGCCACAACCTACAGTCGCATGGTCGTACTCCATTCGCACGGAGCGGGACGTAAACAGGGAAACCTGGGTAGACCCCCATGCATCGACATAGGGGAGCGACGTGAGGAACGTAACCTCAAACAAGGTGTCGGCTAGAAATCCTGGCTACGGCCACCTGCTCTCAGGAGCGAAGCGTGGGGGGAGTCGCATACACGCAAACACACAAGCAATTGCACATAATTCACACATATGGAGAGCGGGTTATTTTTGTACACACCCCCCCTAATAAAGGCAGAGGGTAGGTCAAGGCTTGCGCCCTGCCTACCCCCTGCCAGTCGGGGTTGCCTATGAACTAGGCGTTGAGGATGACGAAGAGGTCGTACTGCTCACCACTGAAGTCGGTGACCGTACCGACCAACTCGCCGAGCACCTTGACCGAGGTATTGCCGAAGCGCGTCACCATCTCAACGGTGTCGCCCTGCTTACCCTCTCCGTGCTTGACCTTTGCCTTCCACTGACCCTTGCCACCTGTCCAAGTGGCAGTGATTTTCTTCTGTGCCATGCTCTTGCTCCTTTGTTAGTTGGGGGCTGACTGCCCCACCACCATTCTACGGAAACCGTCAAGCGACCCCGTTCCCCCATAGTTATTATGGTATGGGCTTAGCCCAAGTGCTTAGGCTAAGAACCACGCCCTAGACTGTGGTAGTGGTGGTGCTTGACGTAGCAGACTGCCACACTTTGTATGCGTCTGCTAGGCATACTTGACCGTCGGCGTGTGGCTACCGTCTTGCCCTACGGGGGGGTAGGGCTAGACCTTTAGTGCTTTGATACGAGGCTTGCGTTTCTTGTATTCCTTGTTGTAACGCTCGTGGTCTATCTCAAGCGTGTCCAAGTGCTCGACCCATAGCAGTTGGGCTTCCAGTATGTAATCATCCCATTCCTCAACATTGGGTCGGCGTCTGCCCAAGTTCATGGGCTTTGCTACGTCTATGTAGTCTGCCCATTGCTCTTGGTCTACATAGTTGAGCAGACGAGATAGGTCTACCCTGGTCTTGCGCTTTACAAACTTACGGCTTGGCATGATTACCCCTTTGCTTAGTTGGTCTGCGAACTCTCCCCACCGTTGTACCCGAACCGTCAAGCCCCGACCCCCCTAACCATAGTGAGCAATGGCATAAGTAACTATGGCTAGGGGGTGGGGTCGCACACACGCTACGACTATGGCTGTGGTGGCGCACACGCCAAGACAGCACAAGTGGTAGGTGTTACTTGCCCTTGAGGTTGGTGACGATTACCAGCGCCACGATTACCCATAGGGCTACGGCGATGACAACGTCACTACTCATCATCGCCCTCCTGTTGCTCTTGGACACGCTCCATGAGTGTCTTGACCAACGCATCGAATACGTCAGGCATGTTCCTACGCATCTCCAATGGCAAGCACAAGCCAGCAAGCATTGCTGACAGGGCATCCCATATGGGCTGTGATAGTTCAGTCTTGGCTCGGTTGTAGTCAGCCTCGCTGAACTCGTAGATGAACGCTTGGTGTTCGCCATCGTGGTCAATGGTGACGCCAGTCCAAGTCTCCGACACATAGTAGGAGATGCGCTTACCTGACGACATCTTGGCTCTTGTGTAGTAGCCAATGACGTTGTAGTGGGCTTGCGTAAGTGTCATCGCTGTGTGGTCATCAAAGAAATCCTTGATGAACGATGCCTTGGGCATGGTGAGCAAGTGACTGACCGAGCCTAACGACTCGCCCAAGTCCCTGTTCTTGTCGCCAACGATACGGTCAGGGTCGTACTTGCTATCGTCTGCGTGAGTGATAGCGAATACGGCTGCGCAAGACTTGTGCTTGCTCAGTTCGTCTGACTGGTCGGTGTGGTCGTTCATAGCCCTAAGCAACTGCTTAGACCTAGCCACCCACTCGGCTTTGAGATTGGCTGAAGCATCGTTGACGATGCCTTCTAACTCCTTGAGTATGTCGTTGTCCTCGCTCATTACATTCCTCCTTGTAGTCGCTTGAGCATGGATACTGCCTGACCTGCTGTGTCAACCCTGACGATGTTGTGACGCTTACAGATGCGCTCAATCTCACGGTGGAGTTGCGCACTGCTCACATCACCCCTGCCAGTTACGCCACCGTCGCTTACCCAAATGATGGGCAAACTACGGCGTGTGCGTAGATGTTGCGATGCGTAAAGCAACGCTGGACCATCCACACCGTTACCACCAGGGGCTTCGGGTAAGTGCCTGACCCTACGACCCTGCCTAGCAACAATCCAGGCATTGGGCTGACCCTCACCATCGCCGTCTGAGTACATGAGCACCGTAGCACCAGCACAGGCTGACATGACCCTCTCAAGGTCACGGTCAGCCCAGTTCATGGAACCACTAGCGTCAACGACAACCACACCACCAAGCGCTCTGGTCTTGCGACTGAAGATGCGCTTGTCTGGGTCGGTAATCATACGGTTGATGTCACGGATAGTCCTGCCTGTGTCGCAAGCGATTATCCTGCGACCAAGCCGACCCGTATGGGATATGGTCAGTTCGGGCTTAGCAAGGATGAAATCCATCCAGCCCTCGCCAACCTCGGTTATGTCTGGTCTACGACCCTGACCATGCTCATCGCCACGCTTTGTCTTGCTTGGCTCTGTGCTTTCGTCACGCTCTTGGGCATGCGTAGCAGCATCAGCCTGACGAGACAAGATGTAGCACAAATCCCTGTACTCGCGAATTGCGTAGTAGTTGCGATAGCGCTTGTAGTCATGGTTGATGAACTTACGGATATCCCGATAGCCGTTGTAAGCGTCAAGCCTTACGTCAACATCGTTCTCGGTGCTGGCTAGCACATGATGTATGGGCGTACCCTCAAGTTTGTTGAGCAGTAAGTCCCACGCATCAGTACCGATAAGGCTGAACGCTTTGTAGACGACAGCACTCTGAGGCTTGGCAGATGCGAGCATCGTAGCCAAACCGTCAATGTGCGTAGTCATAACGGATGGGTCATCGTTGTATGCGTCAGAGTAGATGTAGTTAGACACAATGCGTGAGGCAGCCTCAACACACTCTGTCGCCACAGCCCAACGCTTGGCATACTTGGGAGCGTCTGGCAACTCGTAACGAGAAAGCGTAAGCACATACCTACGCAAACGCCTGGCGACAGGATTGTCGCCAGACGGTGCGGAGTAGGTGTGTGACTTGGCGCCAGTTGACAACTTGACACAAACTGAGTCAAGCGTGAACTGCTCGCTAGCAGCCTGCCAGTCGTTGTGCTTGACGCCAACTCGCTTGGGAAGCGACTGTGGCGCAAGCATGGAACGACGCTTAGGCTTTGACATTGTCAGCCTCTGCTTTCATCAGGGCTGATGCGTCAATGACGCTCTCGGCAATGCCTGGCAAGATTGCGTAAGCGCTTGTCTCAAGGTTTCCACTAGCCTTGTACAACTCGTGGAAAGCAATGAACGAGCGCATGCTGTAACGGTCACGCCCAACCTCGGCTGAGGTGTAGTGCTTGGCAAGACTACGCAAGTTCTCAGGCAATGCGTTGATTGCGTCAGGGTGTGCCTCGGTGATTTCCACACGCACAACCAAACGGTCACGCACTGCTGGGGACAAGTCCTCAGGCTCACCGTTCATCGTAGCGACAACGCTGAAGCCAGGCTGAGGCTTGATGATTTCGCCTGTGTCAGGGTTCTCAAACGATGACGATGCGACTGTGTCAATGATTGCCATGAGCCTTGACTCGACATCACCGTTGACACGGTTGATTTCGTCAACGACTAAGCGACCACCTGTGCGCCATGCCTTGAGCGCAGCGCCTTCCTCAAAGCGCCAGATGCCGTTGTCGTGTTGCCTGTACTTGCCGAGCAAGTCACCGTCGGTCATCTCGTCTGTACAAACCAGACGGTATGCGTTGGCAACATTGCCGTAGTTGAGACCAAAGTAGGTCTTTCCTGTGCCAGGCACTCCGTAAAGGAGTACCCTATCTGCTCCGTTGGACATGACAAAGTCTGCCAAGTCCCATCCTTGTAATGCTGACATTGCTCTTGCTCCTTTGCCTTAGTAGGCGTTAGTGGGGTCGGGCGACCCCGTTCCGTTGTACCCGAACCGTCAAGCCCCCCAGCCCCCTTAGTAACGAAACACCATGCTTACTCGCATACGACAAAGCCCCCAGCCATACGAAATGGCTGAGGGCTGAATCGCGTGTGCGTGCTTGGTTACTGGTGGTGGTGGTGGTGGTGGCTAGTCCTGTGGATGGATGTGAAGCCCACCATCATCGTGACGATATACGCCTGTGTAAATGACGATTTGCCCGTCATTGTCCTCGTCTGTTTCAAACTTTTCACAAAGTTCAATCACTTCGGATGGGTCAAACGCTTTACACAGTTCATCCACTTCGATGATGCTCTTACGCCTCATCGTCGTCATCCGTGATGTTGTCCTTGGCGAACTCCAACAACTCCTCGTAACGCTTTGGGTCGCCTTTCTTGAGCAACTTTGGTGCCGCCCAGAACTGGAGCAACGCATCGGACAAGGACGACTCACCGTGTTCATAATCGTTGAGCAGTGTCTGATTGTGGTGGATGTCACCAGTCACAAGGTTCCTAAAGGCAGACATAATGGTGCTGTCTGTGACCATCATTGTGACTACGCCATTGACCCTGTTGGGTGATTCAGATGGGCGTTTGCCATCGTCTTCCCCGTTCATGACGTCCTTAGCCCACGCACCACAACGGATTACAACACCAACACAGTTGTCGATTGCCGACACAATCAACGCAGTGTCCCTGTCGTTGAGTGGTTCGTAAATGTCTGTGCCTTCGCCAAGTTTGCTGATGCCCATGAGACCAGATGCGTCTGGGTCATCAGCCATTTCTGGGTTAGCAATGGGAACATTGGGGTTGTCCTTGATGAACGCCTCCCGTGTTGAACCATTTGCCACAGCCAAACAAGCCCAGAGTTCGTGAACCTGGTCTGGGTCTCCGTACTTGTCAAACATGCTCTGTTCAAGAGTCGTGAAGTCTTGAAGCATGTCTGATGCTGCTTTGTCTACTAGGTTTTGCTCTGCTTCTTGCATTATCTGCTCAAAGTCAGGATGGATATTGTCTGACATTGCTAGTTACCTTTCGTGATAGCCCGACGGCGTCGGGCGTTCCCGTTGTACCCGAACCGTCAAGTTCGCCCCCATCGGGGGAGCCGTTGTATTTATTTATAAACTGGGCGCGCGGGGCGTTGGATTACCTCGGTAGGGCCTGCTTTGCTCTATAAACGGCATAATCTTTTGACCTATCAACCTGATTTTCTGTCAGGTGGTTGGACATTGACACTGCCATCTTTGTGAATACTTCCTTTTTGTCTGGGTCTTTTTCTATCAGCGCATGATAAAGGCACTCTGTAAGTGCATCCTCAAGGTCTTCCTTCTTGTGCTCTGACATTCACTTCCTCCATTGTGTGTTTGGTTGACGGATGCTTCCTGCTATTACAGGTTGGTTTGTCATTCAATTTTACGTATGCAATGAACTCGTTGTCGCATGATGGACATTTCCATTTGCTAAGTCTTACGCGTGGCATTCGCACCTCTTTGCTACGTGATACTTCATGCCGTAAATACCTTCTTCTTCGTAGCGTTCCTGAACGCATACATTGCCGATGTAACGCAAGCCGTCATCCCATCCACTGCCTTTGCATATCTTGCATTGCTGTGTGCTGATAACATTGTTGCCTCCCTTTATCTTCCTAAATACCTCTTTGACACGCTTAAGGTTAGGGAAAGTGTCGTCATGCTCAAGCATTTGTAGAGCAATCTTCCCGTGTTCTTCGTCACAGCCAAGCAGGAAATCATCTCTGTTCCATGCGTTCTTGACCGTGTTACGTGCAATGTTGTCTTTGGGGAATATCCCACACAGCCTGTCAACAAACAGGTCTATTACTTCTGGTCTCATCTCTCCTCCTAGAGTTCTGCTCCCTGGTCGATGCGAATCTGCATCCTATCAATCATTGCGTTCTTTTTCTTGATGATTGTCAATAACTCTGCAATGTCCTCCCGTGCTACATCCAGTTTTTCCTGCAGCCTTGAACACTGTAGTTTTGCATCAAACAATTCCTCAAGAAGAACTTCCTTTTCTTGTGTTGTCACGTACCCTCCTTTCTACTTCTTTCTTTAGAGAATCCACAACCGTTACGAACCTTTCTTCTTCGCCCTTACCAACATACACTTTTTGCAGGTAGCGAATGGCGTCAATCAACACTTGGGTCGTAATCACTTCCGTCTCCTAGCCAAGATTCTGTCTCTTTCAATGGATGTCTTGCCGCCCCAAATCCCATATTCCATACGGTTATCCAGTGCAAAGGTGATGCACTTTACCCGTACTGGACAGCGGTTGCACACCTGTTTTGCCTGGTTGATTTTGTCCTTTGCATAGCCCCTGGTTTCAATGAAGAACAGGTCGGTCATCCCGACACATTCAGCATCCTCCATCCAGTCGAACTGCTTGTTGAGCA
>Ga0208783_10001602_pt1 | contig 13310 bp, 12 predicted proteins | sample DEB19_08_DNA_2_FD_184529 | JGI IMG/M metagenome (GOLD analysis project Ga0208783, IMG submission 184529) | Aqueous microbial communities from the Delaware River and Bay under freshwater to marine salinity gradient to study organic matter... | ecosystem: Environmental > Aquatic > Marine >... | reverse complement strand
TCTGGGCCGATCCGGACTACGCATCGATCCGGGACGACCTCGTACGAGATCTCTACGACTCTCTGCCCAAGACCTTCAAGCGCCTCGAGGTGGCTGCGCCTGCGTAATGACTGACTCGATCCGGTGACCTCTCGCATGAGGATTCGAACGAGCGCGACGAGTTCTGTTCAGTGAACGTGAGAGATAGCCCATGACCTGGAAACGTTGTGATTTCGACAACGAGTGGACCTCATGGGTCGTTACTCCAACCCGAACATCTTGTCGCGTATTCGTCAAGTTCTCTCTGGTCAGGGGCGTGATGGGGTGTCCCATCGACCCGTCCCATCGCTCCGTCAGAAACAGACCAGATTGTCCGATTCAGACCGTTCAGACCTCATCCAGCGCTACCTCGCTGGTGAGTCCAGCAATGTCCTGGCAGCTGAGTACAAGATCGATCGGAGAACCGCCACCCGGATCATCAAGAGCTCTGGTGCTCAGACTCGCTACCGAGTCGACGCGAACGTCGAGACTGCCCGTGAGCTCTACGAGTCTGGCTTCTCCCTGGCGAAGGTGGGGGAGGAGCTGGGTGTGTCGGCTCGAACGATCCTAAACCTCTTCCAACGTGCTGGGATCCCAACTCGTGAGGTTGGGACGAATCAGTGGAGTCGATGACCCGCGGGACTTGTACGACGGTGGATACTCGCTCGCGGACGTCGGCAAGCATCTTGGCGCGTCTTCAGGCACGGTGCTGAATGCGTTCCGTCGATCGGTGTAGTGACTCGGGCGTCCGGGACGAACCAGTGGGAACGGACGGGAGGGCCGCGATCGTCTCCCGGATGACCGCACCGCAACTGCCTTGGCGTTGGGTCGCGACGGCGCAGATCGGGTGTCGCTCGTTTGCAGAGCTACAGGTACGTTGCCGATTCGTCGGTCTCGCGAAGAGCTTCGGCTTCGGCCGCGGTCTTGGGGCCGCGAAGCGCGGTGTAGATAGCAGCTGCGGCAGCGAACGACGCCGCGAGGAGTAGTGCAGGGGTCATGCCCTCGACGAAGGCATGCCGAGCCGCGTCGATGAGCGGGGTGCCGCTCGCGCCGAGTTGGCTCGCGGCGCTGAGTGCGCCGCCGATACCTTCCGTGACGCGGCTCGCTAGGGCGGGTGGCAGGGTGCTGGTGGTCGGTTTGATGTTGGATTGGTAGGCAGAGTTCAGGATGGAGCCGATGAGCGCGATGCCGACGGCACCGCCCATCTCTCGCACGGTGTCGTTGAGCGCGGACGCGACGCCTTGTTTCTGTTCGGGGAGCGACGTGGTGATGGCCGCGGTCGACGGGCTCATGGCGAGGCCGACACCGGCACCGAGTATCAGGATTCCGGGCAGTACCGACATGTATCCACCGGCTGGGTCTGCGAGCCTGGCGAAGACGACGAGGCCGGTCGCGATTAGCAGCATGCCGGCGATGACGGTGCGGCGAAATCCAACGCGCTCGGCGATGGTCGGCGCGATCGTGGAGAGCGGCATCATCATGAACGCCAGCGGTAGGAGTCCCGACGCGGCTTTGAGGGCTGAGTATCCGAGGACGGCCTGGCAGTACTGCACGAGTACGAGGAACAGCGCGAACATCACTGCGAACACGACGAACAGGTTGATCGATCCTGCGGCGAGTCCGCGGAGGGCGAATATCCGGACGTCGAGTAGCGGATGGTCGCGTCGGAGTTCGACGAATACGAATACGAGGGCGCCGATCATGCCGGCGGCGATCGCAGCAACGGTGACGGGATCCGTCCATCCTCGTTCCGGCCCCTCGTGGAACGCGAGGACGAGGCTGCCCACGGCAATGGCCGATAGGAGAGATCCGGCGATGTCGAACCCGGCGGCGGTGTGCTCGACCGAGTGCGGGACGTACGCGGCGGCGAGTACGAATGAAACTGCGGCGAGCGCAATCGGCAGGGCGAAGACCCACGGCCACGTCGCGTGGTCGATGATCGCGGCTGACGCGAACAAGCCGATGATCCCGCCCGCGCCCGCGAATCCTGCCCAGGTGCCGATCGCCTTGGCTTGTTGCTCGCGGGGGAAACTCGTGGTGATGACGGACAGGGTGACGGGCATGATCATGGCCGCGCCGATGCCCGCGAGAACGCGTAGCGCGATGAGCGCGTCTGGACTTGTCGTGAACGCGGACGCGAGATTCGTGGCGGAGAAGAAGACGAGGCCGATCATCAACACGGGCTTTCGGCCCCATCGATCGCCGATCGCTCCGACGGGCATCAACAGCGCTGCGAGCGCAAGTGTGTAGCCGTTAATGATCCACAACAGTTGGCTCTGACTGGCGTTCAGGTCAGACGCGAGCGCCTGCTGGGCAACGTTGAGTCCTGATACGGATGCCACGACTGCGACGAGCGCGATGCACATGCTTGCGAGGATGAGCTTGCGGCGCCGGGCATCGAAGATAACGACGTCGTGCTCGGCGGGTTGGTCGAGCCTGGTCGACGCGGACTGTGGTTCTGCGGAGGTCACGGGTCGCTCCTGACGGGCTCGACGACGCGGTCGCCTCGCTCGGACGGGATTTCGGTGCGGAGATGCGCTCACGTCGGCGTGCTATCGCGGATCGAAGCGGAACGGCAGGCTGCGCGGGCCGCGGACCTGTCCGGCGGACCACGGCACCGCGCTCTCGTTGTCGAGCACGAAGTCGGGGATGCGGTCGAGCCAGGTTTCGATCGCGACGCGCAGTTCCATCCGGGCGAGGTTGGAGCCGAGACACCGGTGGATTCCGACGCCGAACGCGAAGTGGCGGTTCATGGTCCGGTCGAGGACGACCTGGTCTGGGTCTTCGAACACTCGTGGGTCGCGGTTGCCTGAAGGGAACGGCAGGAGCATCCGGTCGCCGGCGCGCATAGGGCAACCGCCGATCGTGATGTCCTCGGCCACCTCGCGGGCCATGGTGACCGGCGCGAACACGCGAAGGAACTCCTCGACCGCGCTGGCCATGAGCTGAGGTTCGGCGACGAGGCGATGTCGGTCGGCGGGGTGCGTCGCGAGGTGCAAGAGCGAGGCGCCGATCGCGGACCACGTGGTGTCGATGCCCGCAAGGAGCAGCAACATGCACACGCCGAGGATCTCGTCGCCTGTCAGTTCCCGCCCATCGGGCATGCGCGCATCGATGAGATGGGAGATGATGTCGTCGCGCGGCGTCGTGCGATGGTTCTCGACATGCTTCGCCAGGTATCCGCCGACCTCCATGATCGCGTCGAGCGCGGTTTCGCCCCCTGCCGGACCTTGCTCGATGAGGCGGTGGATCCAGTCACGGAAGCGTGCGTGGTCCGTGTCGGGGATGCCGAGCATACGGCTGATGACCTTGATTGGGACGTGTTGCGCGTAGTCGATCGCGGCGTCGCACGCGCCGGCATGAACAAACGTGTCGATGAGCTCGTTCGCCATAGTCCTTGTAATCGGTTCGTACTCGGCGACGACACTCGGTGAGAACACCGGAAGCAGCAATCGACGGATGTCAGTGTGATACGGCGGGTCCTCGGTAATCGGCGGTGCGTGGAATCCGAGTTCCGTCGGCGACTCGGCGCGGTCGGTGATCAGGATGGTTCGCGACGAGAAGTGCTGATGGTCGTGAGCGATCGTCGCGAGGTCGTCGTAGCGCGTGGGAATCCAGACACCGTGGTATCGATCGGTGTGCGCGATCGGGCATTCTTCGCGTAGTTGGCGGTAGATCGCATGTGGGTCCGCGACGAACGTCGGGTCGAGGTGGTCGAAGTCGGTTGCCCAATCGCTGACAGGTGGTCGATTCATGTTGGCTCCTGGGCTCGGGATCAGTCTTCGATTCGGATTGCGTGTTCCGGGCAGTTCGCCGCGGCGAGGCGCGCGGACGCGAGCTGTGCGCCGTCGAGATGATCGGTCAATGCCGCTTGGGCGTATCCGAGATCATCGATCGCGAAGAGTTCGGGCGCGAGCGCCGCACACCGGTTGTGGCCCTGGCAGCGCTGCGCATCGACCACGACCTTCACGGGAGCCACCGTTCAGGTTCCGTTTGCTGCGCAGCGTCGGTTGGCCGATGTTCCATCTCGAGCCCACCGAGGATCAGGTTGTCGAGACGAGATGCGATCACGTCGACATCGATGGGTTGGCCGGTGATGATGTAGTGAAGTCCGACCATGGTCAGGGCACCGAAGATCGCCGATCCCGCGACCTCGGCGTCGACCGAGCGCAGCGACCCATCCCGGCTTCCTGCGTCGAGGAGCTTGCGGACCGGCTCGTGGAACGCGGACCAGATCGACTCGGCCAAGGTTGGTATCCGCGTCACACGCCCGAGGTCGGACAGGAGCACTGCGCACAGGTCTCGATGTTGAGCGAACACTTCGAGATAGGCGCGAACCACTTTGGCGAATCGGTCGCGTGCTGGTTCGTCGCGATCGACGATGTGGCCGACGTCGACGGTGAGGTCACGAAGGAGACGTTCGAGCAGCCACGCCAGGATCTCTTCCTTGGAGGAGAAGTGGTAGTAGAGCGTCGGCCGGGGGATGCCGGTGGCGGCGACGATGTCCTCCATCCGTGTGTTCTCGAGCCCGCGCTCCGCGATTACCGAGGCGGCCTTCGGCAACGCGCCTGCGATCCCTTCGCTGACCTGTCTCATGAGGTGTGCCTCGCTCGATCCTTGGACTCACCGCTGGCGTGAACTGTGGCGCTGACTGTAGCCAGGTTCTATACGCTGTGTCTATAATCGCATTCCGAATCTGTGCCGTCGGCCCTGGGAGGAGTGATCGAGATGCCGCGAGCGATCGTGCCGGACCGTTACGACGCTGAGGTCGCCGCACTGATGGCAGCACCGAGCAACCAGCTCGTCGGGCTGCCTGAGTTTCTCGGCGTGCGCACCGTTGATGTCGGCCCGGGGACGATGACGGCCGAACTCGAGGTGCGGCCGGAACTCCTGAATCCGTTCGGATCCCTGCATGGGGGCGTCCTTGCCGGTCTCGTCGACCACGTCCTGGGTGCCGTGCTGTACCCCGTCATCGAACGCGGACACTGGGCCGCGACGACGGAGTTCAAAGTGAATCTTCTCAGCGCGGTCCGATCCGGAACGCTGCGCGCGCGCTCCGCCGTGGTGTCGCTGACCCGCCGGACCGCGGTCGTGCTGGTTGAGGTCGAGAACGACGGAAAACTCTGCGGGCTCGCGCAGGGCACGGTCCTGATCACGGCACCACGCGGGTCGTGACGGCGACGATGCGACGGATCTCCGACGCTTTGCGGGCGAAGCTACGGCTCGCAGCACCGGTCTTCGCGGCGCGCGGCTTCGACGGTACGACGATGGAGATGCTGAGCGAAGCGACAGGCGTGCCGACCTCGACGCTGTATTACAACTTCCAAGGGAAGGAACAAATCCTCGCGTTCCTGCTCGAGGACTGGCTCTCCCGAACGTCGGCCGCGGTCGACGCGGCGATCGCGAGCGATCGTGGGGCACGCGAGCGCCTCAGCGATGTCGTGACTGCCCAGATGTCGGCAATGGCCAACGACCCAGCGACGTGCCAGGTGCTCCTGGCGGAGCTGGGCCGAATCGATCGGCTTCCCCGAATCGCTGAGGCAGTTCAGTCGGTCTTTCACCGGCCGGTCGCGAAGTTGCTCATGGACGGCGGTCGTCGCGGCGAGTTGCGCGACGTCGACGTCGAGCGGGTCACTTCCGTTCTGTACGGAGCAGTCATCGTGAGCGGCCTGCATCATGTCATCGCAGCTGGCGCTGAGATCCCGGCATTCGACGCGGCCGACGTTGCTGCAACCGTCATCGACGTCGTATGGCATGGACTCGAGCCCAAACCGTGAGCACCCGCATCGTCCCGAAGCAGACACGCCTTCGAGGAGGTGGCGTCGAGCTGGCTGCCGACGTGTGGGGTGACCCCGCACATCCTCCGATCATCTTCCTGCACGGAGCGGGGCAGAGTCGTCGGGCATGGGACGAAGCTGCCCGTGCCCTGGCCGCACGAGGTTGGCATGCGCTCACGGTCGATCACCGCGGCCACGGCGACAGCGAGTGGCCCGTCGACACCGCGTACGAATGGGCGGACTTCGCCGATGATGTCGACGCGCTTGTCGGGCATTGTGCGCAACCACCGGTCGTCGTCGGCGCTTCGCTTGGAGGAATCGCGGCGCTCACTGCGCAAGGCCGCGCCGCCCAGCAGCTGTATCGCGCGCTGATTCTCGTGGACGTCACGCCACGCCTACGGCTCCAGGGAGTGAAACGCATTGTCGGTTTCATGGCGGCGAATCCAGATGGGTTCGCGGACCTCGACGAGGCATCGCAGGTCATCGCGGAATTCACGGGTCGCTCGAAACCGCCGTCGCCTGAGCCGCTCCGGCAAGTGTTGCGGGAAGGACCCGACAAGCGTTGGCGGTGGCATTGGGACGTCCGGTTCCTCGAGGGCCGAGCTGACGCGATCCTGGCGGCCGACGAGGAGAGTGCACGAACCAACACGATGCGCGAGGAACTGCTCGACGCGGCGCGCCGGGTTCGCGTTCCTACGCTCGTGGTACGCGGCGCTCAAAGTGACATGGTCTCGCCTCACGCCGTGCGCGAACTCGTGGAGATCGTCGCAGGAGCTCGCTATGTCGACGTGGCCGACGCCGGCCACATGGTCGCTGGGGACCAGAACGACCGGTTCATCGACGCGATCGTTCATTTCCTCACTGACCTTCCCGGCGCACCTAGCCAAGGATTCAGGTCGTGACTGATTCGATCTTGGGCGGTGGTTTCGACGATCATCCGGATCTTCCCGCTCGCATCGACGCGGCAACCGCGATCCGCGACCTCGCGCACGCCCTCGTCGCCCGTCGCGTCGATATCTCGACCTTGCGCCGCGTTGCCGAAGTCGTCGAGGAGCTCGCCAGCGAAGTCGAACATCAACCGACCCGAACGCGGCTCGACGAGTTGCTCGCGTCGCCCCGCTTTGCCGCTGCGCTCGCCGGAACGCCGATCGGTCGCGTCGTCGAGGACGGGGCGTTCGTCGATCTCTTTCATGATTCACCCATCTCGGGGTCTGCAAGCCCACTGAGCGTGGGGTTACGTATCCGTCGGGACGGTGACGAAGCAGTAGGCACCGTCACCCTCGCGTCCGGATGGGAAGGTGCCCCCGGCCGGGGCCACGGCGGGATCGTCGCCGCCTGCGTCGACGAGACGATCGGTGGACTGCTGCCGATCATCGGAACGATGGCATTCACGGGGCGACTCACCCTCGACTACAAGGCTCCCTGCCCGCTCGCCGAACCCCTCGAATTCCGAGCACGGCTCGAACGCCGAGACGGCCGGAAACTGCACATCGCATGCACGGGATCGAGCGCATCTGGCCTGTTCGTCGAGTCGACGGCGACCTTCATCGCGGTCGAACTCCACAAACTCGCAGGCTCCCAGTTCGCGGAATCTGCAACAACGAAGGAGACCGAACGCGATGAAACCTGACGACATCATCCTCTCGCTGATGACCTCTGCCGACGGCCGCCGCGATCCCTACCCGCTCTATCGGCAGCTGCGCCAAACCGCCCCGATCGCTCGTAGTGAGCTCGGGCCGCTCTGGTTCTTGACGCGCTACGACGACTGTCACCAGGTGCTTCGCGATCCCCGGCTCGGCAAGAGCGCGTCCGATGCTCCGATGACATTGGTCCCGGGCGCTGCGCCGCGCACACGTCTGAAATTCGCCCGGCGCTCCATGCTGATGGTCAACCCGCCGGATCACACGCGGCTGCGCGGCCTCGTCAGCCGCGAATTCACCCCCCGCCGCGTCGAACGACTTCGCAAGAGCGTCGAAGCGATGACCGACGAAATCCTTGACACCATCGAACCAGGTGCCGCGGTCGACGTGATGGACACGCTTGCGTTCCCGCTTCCCGTGCGCGTCATCGGCGAGTTGCTCGGGGTGCCCGCCGATGAACGCGACAGCTTCCGTCCCCTCGTCCTCGCAGCAGCGCGCGCGATCGAACCCGCAGCGACCGAACCAGAGATGCGCGACGCCGAAGTCGCCGGGCAGGCGCAGTCCGACTACTTCGCCGACTTGATCGAACGTCGACGTCGTACCCCCGGCGACGACCTGCTCTCCGCGCTCATCAGCGTTCGGGACGGCAGCGACCAGCTCGATAACGATGAACTCATCGCGACCGCGATTCTCTTGTTCGCGGCCGGGTTCGAGACGACAACGAACCTCATCGGCAACATGCTGGTCGCGCTGCTACGGAACCCCGAGCAACTCAGAACCGTCCAGCGCGACAGATCTCTCGTTGCCGGAGCAGTCGACGAAGCGCTCCGTTTCGAATCCCCCGTACAACTCGATCTCCGAGTTGCGTTCGAGGATCTCGACCTCCACCAGCATCGGATCGAGGCCGGCGATGCCGTGATCACCCTGCTCGGTGCCGCAAACCGCGACCCTGCTGTCGTCGACGATCCTGACCGATTCGACATCACGCGCACGAGTGCGCCGCTCCTGAGCTTCGCCACCGGTATCCACTACTGCCTCGGAGCAAACCTTGCTCGCATGGAGGGCCAAGCAGTCCTCGCGAAGTTGCTCGACCGTTTCGAATCCCTCGAACTGCTGGACGACGAGCCCGCGTGGCGTGATCGTCTCACGTTGCGGGGCCTCGATCATCTTCACGTGGCCGCGACGTGACCTGGCGATCTCCCAAGCGCACTCTCGGCAGCTTCAGGCGAAGCCGTTGAGCACCGAACGCATTCCCTACAAGCGCGTCGTCGCGACCGTCTTCGTGATCGGCATGTTCATGGACATCATGGACACGACGGTCATCAACACCGCGCTGCCGACACTCGCGCGAGAATTCAATGCACCTCGCACAACCATCGAATGGGTATCACTCGGCTATCTGCTCTCCCTCGCCGTGTGGATCCCGGCGTCGGGTTGGCTGGGCGACCGTTTCGGCACCAAGCGGGTCTTCCTGCTCGCACTCGGCCTGTTCACCATCGGGTCCGCGCTCTGCGGTCTATCGCGGTCCATCGGAGAGCTCGTCGCGTTCCGCATTCTCCAAGGCGTCGGCGGCGGGATGCTGACCCCTGTCGGTACCGCGATGTTGTTCCGGGCGTATCCGCCGCGTGAACGCGCGAAGGCTTCCGCGGTGCTCATGATCCCGGCAGTCTTGGCGCCCGCACTCGGACCGATCGTCGGAGGCTGGCTCGTCACCAACGCGTCGTGGCGCTGGATCTTCACGATCAACGTTCCGTTCGGGATCCTCGGTCTCCTCTTCGGAGGATTCTTTCTACATGAATACACCGAAGGCACCGCGGGACGCTTCGATGGCGCCGGATTCGTGCTCTCGGCGACCGGGCTCTCTACGGCCCTCTACGCGCTGACCCAAGCACCCGACCACGGATGGACGTCGCCCGCCGTGCTGCTACCAGGGGCGTTGGGCGTGTCGTTGCTTGCTGTCCTCGTGTACGTTGAAACCCATATCGACGACCCGATGCTCGCATTTCGGTTGCTGCGAGAACGGATGTTCCGCAACGCGAACATCGTCCTGTTCCTCACCTACAGCAGCTTCGCTGGACTGCTCTTTCTACTTCCGTTGTTCCTTCAGACGCTGCGCGGCCTTGACGCATTCGAATCTGGTCTCACGACCTTCCCGCAAGCCCTCGGCGTCATCGTGTCGGGCCAGTTCGTCGGCAGGCTCTACCCCCGAACCGGGCCGCGCCGCCTCATCATCGGCGGCATGACCGGCATGCTGCTCGCGACCCTCGTGCTCGTCACGATCGACCTCGACACGAGCCTCTGGACGATCCGGGAGATCATGTTCGTCCGGGGGATCTTCATGGCGTTCGCATTCGTGCCACTCCAAGCCGCGACATACGCCAACGTCTCGGCGCAAGACACCGGCCGAGCATCCGCGATCTTCTCAACACAACGCCAAGTCGCCGCGGCGCTCGGTGTCGCAGTCCTCGCCACCGTCTGGATCAGCCGAACCGACGCGCTCACCGCAGGCGTCACCGACCCCGCCGCAGCCGCCCGCCAAGCCGTCGCCGGCTTCCACGCCGCGTACATCGTCGGCGCCGGGATGATCGCCGCGGCCGTCGCAGCCGGGTTCCTCATCCGCGACTCCGACGCCGCAGCCAGCATGCGCGAGACGGAACCCAGACAGCATCCCGAGGCGCCAGAACCCGAAACTCCGGAAGCCCGATAGACCCGCAAGCCGACGATCAGTGCGCCTCGAACGTCGACCCACTTACTGGAGAACGCTCCTGCAAACACTTCCGAGTTCGGTCGGGGGCGCGCGAGCTGTACGAGACGGGCATGTCGCTGGCGAACGTCGCCGAGGTGCTCGGCGTGTCGACGAGGACCGTGCTGAACAGGCTCCGAGACCTTGGCGTCGCCACTCGGAATGTTGGTGCGAATCAGTGGACCTGAGCCGCGGGCGACGCAAGCACCGTAGGCGTTTTTGGGTGACCGGCGCCGCAGCGGAGCGATCGCCCCACCACGGAGGAGACAGTGTCCACGGTTGAGTTGATCTACAACCGCCACGTAGCCGAGGAGAAGCTGAAGCACGGCACCAAGTACGAGCGACTGCCGGCGACAAGATCGCTGAGCTGCTCATCTATCTGTCGATGGGACCTTCGATCGCGTGATCTGGGACCGTGACCCGAGAGCGCTCGGTTTCGACCCTCAGACAGGCGAGGTCGTCCATCGCGCGAGTGGAGGCGCGACTGCTTCGTAGAGGTCAGGTTTCGATGGTGATTGGTAGCCCGACCTGTTGGGCGACGGGCGTCCAGATGTCGACGTCATCGGCGGGCGATTCGATCGACAGCAGCAGCGCGTAGCGAGCGCCGAGTTCGCTCTTGTCTCGCGCCTGAAGTTCTTTCCACCAACCGCTGACCGGGAATACCACAACCTTCCCTCTCGCAGCCAGTTCGGCCGCGGTGCCTTCCCAGATGTCTTGGTGGAGTGACCCGCGATTGCGCGCTCGACTCCCGAGGAACCAGCCTCCGTCGTCAGCGCCCGTCGGTCGTTCCTCCTCTTCGTCGAGCGCTCGCTTGTTGAGCCGCTTGCGGAATCCATCATCCGTTTCGGTCGCCCCCTGCAGCTCGAAGCGGAGTTGGTGCGACGCGTACCGGTAGCGACGACGCCATCCGCGACGCGTCGGGCTCGGCTCGATGAAGTACGACAAGGTCGCCCGCAGAGTCACGGGGACTTCACCCAGTTCGGCCAGCGCTTCGGTCGGCCACGGGAGCGCGTGCATGTGCATCTCCCGGAGCTTCCCGTTCTGGAACGGGTGGATTGTGTCCTGCACGATCAGGGTCAGCGCGTTCGCGGCGCTTCGGATGCATCGCTCAAGTGTCGGAACGCCATACCCGTATCTGCGGGTCAGTGACTCCCGCTGCTGCTTGCCGTTGCCTGCGGCCGTGAACTGTTCCAGCATCTGATCGGTCCACCGAGCGGAGTGGGCAATCAAGCCCCTCACGGTCTCCGGCCAGAAGGCTGGATACTCGGCCGCGATGATCGAAGCGATGTGTGCGCATTGTGCCGTTGCCGCGCTCGTCGCGTTCGTCGTTGTGAGCAATCGTGCCGGCACGTCGCGGTGCGTTGTCAGAACTGAGAGCGAGTCCAGCGAGTCGAACTCCGTTTCGGCGGGGGACACCGCAGCATTGCCGCCCTCCAGAACGACTTCGGGCTTGATCGGCCATTGGCGCTGGAACGCGACGGACGTTCGACTGAAGGGCGAGAGGTCGCCGGGGGTAGCAAGCGCCCTCCAACCGTCGAAGCCCGGCCCTTCGATGTCGCACAAATCCGTGTACGCGCCGACGGTGAGGGCATTCCATGCCTGCGCCGGATCCTCGACGGGCTCGACATCGCAGCGGTTGAGGTACTCCGCTTCGTAGGTCCGTACGTTCCCTGCAGAGATGACAAACAGCCGATGCGACGACACGCTTGCCTCGTCAATGTAGGTCAGCCGTCCGTTGAGTGTGTCGAACTCCCTGCCGGCCGCAAGCGCGTCGACTGCTGCCGACCACGACGTCGGCATGCCGGCAACGGCACCTGCGTCCGCCGTGACTGCCATCGAGAAACATCGACGACGATCAGGCGCTTGCACCTCGGTGCGAGCGACGGCTTCGGCAGTGATCGCCCCGTAAAGGTCCGGATCGTTGTCGCCCGTCGGCGGAAGCACCTTCGCTGACTCGAGCGCGTGGGCGAGCGTGACCGTACCGTTGCTCTCCAGAAGATCGCGAAGGTCTCCGTAGAGCGCCAGACCCGCCATTTCGGTGCCGTGACCATCATGGTCGTGAACACCCCACGCAGGTACGCACGCGTGCATGTCGTGCTCAGCGAGCGAGTGCTCCAAGAGGGGGTGCCCACGATTGACGCCTGTGTCGAGGATGCACGCGCTCGGCGCGTTCGCCGGCGCCGGTGTTGTGCGCTGCAACAGATCGTTGACCCACTCAGTCTGTTCGATCTGCGTCAAACGAACGAAGAACTCTGAGTTGACGTGGGCAGGGCGGAGTTCCGCGAAGTCGTCGATGATGTCCAGCGCTGCTGCCAGCTGCTCTGCGGTGGCGCGGACGTTGGCGATCGTCCGGTTGTCGAAGATGAGACGGCGCGGGCCGACTTCGAAGCCGCTGAGTTCGGCGAAGCTGCGCAGGCGGTCGAGTTCCAAGCCATCGCTGCGACGGAGCCACACCTCCCACCAGATCTCGTCCTCTGGGGAAGGGAACGATTCGGCATCGTCGGTCCAGAGCGCTTCAATCGTCGCGAGCCGCAACTCTGCAATCCGCTCGACCATCGCGGCATGCCGAGGGTTGCCCTTGGGCGTGTCAAGACTTGCGTACTCCTCGAAACGCTTCAGGAAGAAGCCGACGGACCCTTCAGGTACGTAGACCGTTGCGAGCTGCACCGTTTCGTTGCCGACGGCTCGCTCCCGCAGTGCGATGAGCTCCGGCGGCTGATTGCCCGGGTCCAGCTTCATCGGTTCGAGATCGAAACCCGGCCAGTTCTGAAACGTGAGCAACATCCCAGTTGCGCTCGGCGCAACGCCGAACTCCTGCGATCGGCTTGCGCGCTGTTCCTGCGCCTCGCGTGTTGCTCGCTCTAGCTCCTGCTGCAGCTTGTTGGCATGCTGCGCCCTGATCGGGCTTGGCGGCCGCGCGCTCTCTCGACCTGCGCCATGCGACGTATACGGTTCGGTCGCCGCTGGTTGCAGGACGAGGATGTGAAGACGGTCACGCGGTGCCATGGTTCGCTATCTGCCGCAGGCAGTCTTCCGGTCTTGGAGCGCGGCAACGAGAGCTGCGGACGTGACGCCAGACGACCCCGTCAAGATCGACAGCTTCGCTGCGTTCTCGCATGCGAGAGTGATCTC
>Ga0208783_10001601_pt1 | contig 13314 bp, 25 predicted proteins | sample DEB19_08_DNA_2_FD_184529 | JGI IMG/M metagenome (GOLD analysis project Ga0208783, IMG submission 184529) | Aqueous microbial communities from the Delaware River and Bay under freshwater to marine salinity gradient to study organic matter... | ecosystem: Environmental > Aquatic > Marine >... | reverse complement strand
TGTGTCTGCTGACAGCCTGCGGTGAGGCAGGTCCTTGTATTCACCGATAGACACTACTGTATCCATTCGCTGCACCTGTTCCTTTGTATCCGCGTCTTTCTCATAGTGTCCGCATGCGTGGCAATATCCATGGCCATCGTCATACACGGCGAGATTGTCGCCGCTTCGATCCCTTCCGTTGCTTGCGCACCTTGGACACGTCTGCCGAGAGACTACTTTGGACTTCAATTCCATCATTTACCTCGACATAGATGAATGGCTGATCATCTGCGCAATAGCACTTGCGCACAGTCAATTCCGTGATTTGGATGTCATCATCCCATAGGATTCCATTTAAGGAATCCAAGACAGCCTTAGCATAGTTGTCGACATCTCCAACCGGATAGTCTCGCTTCGTAGTCTTGGGCTTTTGAACAGCGCACAGTACGACTACAGACAGCGGACCCTGATGCCGAATAAACTGATCTCGATCTTTTGCAATCAATTCCTCCATCTGCTTTTTGAAGGCACGATAGGTAGGAAGATAATAGGTCCCATACTTCGAGACTCGAGGCCTCGAAGCAGGGACCGCATCGATCTTGAATACGTGGATCATTAGAACGGCGTCTCGACGGCGGGGGCTTCGTCAAAGACATTGACGGCATTGAAGCCGCTGGCTCCCTTGGGACGACGCTCGATGACCTGAACCGCGCTGAGGTACGGCTTGATGCCGGCCCCGAACGGGGAGGTCCACCCACCGAACTTGAAGGCGACTCGAACCTTGTCGCCGTTCCACGGCTCAGTGGTGGCTTCCTTTGCCGCGTCAACGACCTGAAGCTTCATGTACTTGCCGTCATCGCCCATCTTTGCCTTGGACTTGAATGTGATGCACGGCTGGCCGGTGTTCTTGTCGCTGCGAAGAACGGACTTAGGATCGACGGGACGACCGCACTCCTTGGAGAAGGCCGCCGCAAACTTGTCGAGATCAGCGATCATGGCGACGTATTCGCTGTCGTTGGGATCGAAGACGACGGTGATCTTCCAGGTGGGCTCGCCACCCCTGAACACGTCAGGCTCCTCGAGCTTTGCGAAGAGGGCGGAACCCGCGGGGCTCTTCATGGTGGGTGAGAAATAGATGCTGGGCTTTCCGTTATTCATTGCTTTCGCTCCAATAATGCGATTGTAAGTTGGTTCACGACACGCTCGAGAACCATGTCTTTCTGATCTGTCTTTGCCTTTTCTACCAGCTCAAGTTCAATTAGAACTAGATGGAGCAGTTCGTGCACAAGCACATACTCCACCGTGATGGGCTGGGGCAGTAGCTTCGGCTTGTTGATCCCTACCGTGGCGATGCGGTGCAGCACGTCGAACTCCACGTTTCCGTGTTCGTTTTCCAGAGCAACCCACTTCACTGTTATCCGCCACACTCCGAGACCAAGCCGCACCTGCCACTGCTCCAGTAGCTGGCGTACTTGGTTTATCCTCATTCAATTGCCCCGCTAATCTCGTCATGCTCGAGCATGATGGCCCCGACCACCTCTGTCATGCGGACATAGGCGCTTGACAGCTTGATGTCGACGTCGGATCGGCTCATTCTTTCATTGTTCAGCACAAGATCCTCAAGATCTCCAGCAATTTCAATTAGCTTTCGAAGGTTTGCCTTGTTCACTTTGCCTCCTTGGCAAGGGCTGCGTTAGTGAGGTTCATCACGATCTTGAGACCATGTCGGATGCGATCCTCCCACTCTTCCTTGGTGAGTCCTGTTCCTGATCGGTCAAGTTCGATGTAGCGTTCACTATTCATTTGAATCTTCCTTTGGCATTCTGTAGTAACTACGGTATTGTTCGTGGTCAATGTTGTTCCGCTTGAGTGTTTCCTCAAGGTGCAGAATGTGCCATGACATACGCAGCACGAACTCACGTGTCTCTTCTTTTATCCACTTGTTCTTGATCTGCCATGCCGCATCCAAGATGGCATCCTGAATACGTGGAGAACAGTTGCGCTGATCGTGGCGTTCGTAGATCATCTTGTCGATGATCTCAGGCTGACCAAATCCATTTAAGATCTTGTAGTATTCGTCAAGAAATGGATCTTTCGTAACATTATTGTATTCATTATTCACTTGCCATCCTCCTTGTAGCAGTCCCAGCCGCGCTGATTCGCAAACTCGTCGGCGGTTTGTGCGCCAAGGCAAACGCTTGGACGCAAGTTGCACACTTCTCGACGCGCCTCGTCGCGTTCACGCGTCAAGCGATCACACTTGGCAATCAGTTGCTGGATTTTTGCCTCCATGTGTTCTTTGGTTGTCACTTGCCGTCCTCCATCAAGAAGTTTTTCTCGGTAAGTTTTTCAAATCGCTCGTCAAGAGCCTTCTGCATCTTCTTACCTTCCTCCGATTCCTTCCATCTTTCGATGGCAGGATGACCGCAGGAGCAGACAAGCGCTTCATCGGTGTTGGGACCGACAAGCATTCCATCCCATTCGTTGCACCAATGCCAACCCTGCTCCCACTCTTCCTTTGGCGCTCCACTTTCGATCACTGACTTTGTGATTGCCGTGATCATGATCTCCCAGTCCTTTGATGTCCTGTTCATAGATCCATGGTCTCCACGAATGGCGTCCCGTCGATGACGACACCGCATGCAATGATTGGCTTCTTTAGGAATGCAGCACCGTACTGCATTGACCAGTGGCTGCGGTCGACACCGCAACCTACGTTCATGCCCCACACCTTCTGCGTGGGTCCAGCCTGATACCACACTCCGCAGGCTGAATGATAATGCCCCATGACTGTCGGCTGCATTCGCATCTTTGCAGCTGAGAACGCAGGATGCTGTCCTCCCGCACCCTCTCCATGATAGTAGTGAACGCCATCGATCGTGACGGATTCGGTCCACTGCCATGTGGATGTACCGTAAAGATCGTTGAACTCCTTGAGGTACAGAGCCGGAATGCCGACCTTGGAGTTGAGACGCCTTACGCGTGCGTCGTGATTGCCGATGGTGATGACCATGCTTGGCCATTCTTTGTACAGCATGTTGACCTGACGGCGACTCTGCTTGTACTCAAGCACTGCTCCCTCATTGTCGGGATGCTTATCGTGGAACGAGATGCAATGATGATCGATCACATCCCCGATGTGGATAGTGCGCGATGTCTTCCACTTCTTCTGAACTTTCTTTAGGAAAGGCACATAGTCGTCGTGCATGGCGGGACAATGAGTGTCACCGATTACGAGGACTCTTGACATTCTGGCTCCTTGTTGAAGATTGATTCAGGTAGGTCTTGGACGTCCCTGCCCATCGCCTTTGCCACGGCCACCATTGCATGTGCCTCTTCATACTGGGTCCATCCAGGAAGAAGAAACAAGGTGACTCCGGGTTCGCTCATCGACTTGACATCCTCTACAATAGCCAGGTTTCTGAATGCCCTGGTAGGAGGTGAGATGCCTGTAGGCCACATTGTCTTGTTGTCCTGAGTGACAGGATTGATCACATCCCAGCCGCTACGGGCAAGGACAACCGCTGCGGTAGTGACCGCAGGAAAGGTACAAGAGTGGACTCCACGGTCGAATCCGGCGATAACAGCTCGCATTCAATATCCTTGTTGTAGGTTACGATTGTAGCGCATGCAATCATGGACTGAAGATACGATTCATCAAGTCCCTTTTCAAGGTAGATTGCCCTGACCGTCGATTCGTAGTCGGACAACTGGACATCCTCTAGAAGTTTATGCGCTTTCTTTTCCCCGATCTTTGGAATACCGGCGTAATTGTCTGTCGTGTCTCCCGACAGAACCTGCATCCATCTGTACAGAGATGAGTTGTCAGGAGACACCTCGTACACTGTCTCCTTGTCTGGATTGCAGTGCCATCCAGGGATCTGATCCAGGTCCTTGTCGACTGTGACGATCACTGTCTCGCAATCCGCCCATGTCATGGTATGCAGGAATCCGAGTACATCGTCAGCCTCCCATCCGTTATGGAACATGGACATCCAGTTGAAACTGTTGCGGACTGCACCTAGATGCTTTGGCTTGGGCTTATCTTTGCGGTTTGCCTTGTATTCAGGCCAGCTGTTGCATCTGAATGACTTGCCGTATGTAAGGCAAGGCACCATTGAATCGCACCGTGCCGCATCCATCCACGTCTGGTGGATGTCACGGCATAACTGGATTGCCGCATCCTCTGAGTCGTTTTCAGTCAACACAGCAGCCCTATAGGCCACGATGTCTGAGTCTATCAATGCAACCCTATTCATGGATTCTCCTATTAGGTGGTGGGTAATTACGAGAAGAAGAACCGAGACATCTTCACATCCTCGAGATTCAGGTTGCCGACAGGAGGAGGAACAGGAACATCCACGCCCTGTTCAATGGCATACCTGTAGAAATAGCCGGTGATGTCCGCTGAGTGCATCTTGACGAATTCCTGCCTAAGTGCTGCGTTCATGAACCTGATTCGACCTGCATGGCATCCAAATGAATCGTGGATGAACTGGAAGGACCTATAGTCCTGCTTGATCATCCTGTGGCATGTCTTCACAAGATGCGCCGAATCAAGCGAGTGGACGATGTTGGCAACAACTCCACGCACCTGTGCGGCTACATCCATTGCCTCCGTATCGCTGCGTATCGTCAGGCGCATGCTGTTTACCTCGATGCGCTTGTCCTCCTGCACAAGATATCGCATCTTGCATGGAAAGCCAGCCGGAGTGGTCCACGCAACTGGTCTTTCAATCTTGCCTAGCTCCTCTGCCACCAGCCTGAACCAGTCCATCAGCCTGGCTGCTGAGATTACGACATTTCTTACGGATGAATCAATGCGTTCTGCAAGGTACCATGCATTCCTATGCTTGGATCCTTGCAGGCCGTTTGTAAACCCATCCGCTATCAGTCCGTCACGCATGCCTGGCTTTGTCACTCCGTATGGATACGCGAGCACCGAACGCTTGACGACTTTGCGCCTTGCCTTCGGGTTCTCGAGTTCCTCCATCCAGACCAAGCTAGGTACAGGCTCACCGCAATCATCAACCACATCTCCTGTTTTCTCCGCTAGAGCAGCGTCAGCCACGACGCAATCGTACACAAGATTGCCTACATTGGCATATAGGTCCCTTGGGCGGTCTCCATCTACAAGATTGACCGCCTCGCCACCTACTTCATCCCTGCCCATGGCAGATAGATGCTGCAAGCCGTTCTGCGATCCATCCACGCATATGGATAGATCGCTGAGATACAAGGCAGGAGTGCCCGACGCGATCGCACTCCTGATCTCCCTTGCGGCTTGAAAGAACAGGAATGGATCGTCATACTCGGTCCAGCGCATGTCGTTCTCGACATCGGGATTGTCTCCCCACGTAGAGTTCCACCACGACACTCTGTCTGGAAACGGAATCTTATCCATTCCTGCGCATCCTGCTGCCCAGATCTTCAGGTCCTCGAGTCCGTTGGGACCAAGAGGAACCTTCTCCCTGTACCGTATCAGCGCCTTCTCAAGGTCTGTTCCCTGAGGGGAGATAGCCGTTGGACAAGGATAGATCCGCCCACGCCAGTCCATTGTATGGACAAAGAACACCGGTCTGCCTACAAGCGAATCGGCGGTAGCAACGGCGTATGCCACTCTGATTCTCTTTGCCGCCTTCTCCTTGAACTCGGAGTACACGGCTTCCTTCTTCTGTCGCCAGATCTTGATCTCAGCCTTGCTGGCTCCCTTGGCAATGGGATCAAGACGCGGTCGTGATCCAGCCGATGGAACAAGGTGGTCCCACTGCAGGTTGTTCGACTTTAGCATTCGTCTTGCAATAGCAAGCACATCGCAGTCGATCCGCCACTCCACTGATTGAATGGCGTTCACTGCACCGAGCACCTCCGTCAAGTCATGCTTTGCAAGATCAGGTTTATGCTGGGATGCAATGCCGTTGTACTTGATGGGAGATGGGCGAAGCAGGCGATAGCCACCTACAATACTGTCTCCATTCTGAACCCAGTCAACCGGTGGACAAGTCATTGGCTTGTACACTGGCGTAGCCAAGGCAGCGCTGTCTTCAGTCGCCTTGGCATACTCCTCAAGGAGTTCAGGGGTGGGATTCACATAATAGACCGTCTTGCTTTTCTCCCGCTCCAGCAACAATTCCCACCCTACTCCACAGTCGCAGACGATCTTGATCAACCTGCTGCCGATCCCGATGCGTTGCGTAGGGGTCCACTTGAGTGGTCCTTCATTGATCTTCTTGAACAGCTTCTTTACCTTAGTGGTGTCACCACGAAGACGATCGATGAACGACCGAGAAAAGCCACGCTCTTCCTTTGATCTCTGCTTGTTGCTCCTGATGACCTCCTCCAGTTCGTGCTGGATCTTGACATATTCCGCTACACGGAACGCAAGCGAGGTCATCCTATAGGATCCATCCCTGACCGTGGTGAGAACCTGCAGCACCATGACCGCCAGCTTGTCGGCGTCCATTGTCAGGTATGCAGGAGCCCATGTCTGAGGCCTGCCGGGTAGCGCCATGCCTCCCAGCAGAGCCTTCTGATCCTTCTCAATTGCCTTGCTGACGGCGTCAAACCGCTCGAGGATGCGTCGACGCTCAGGTGTCGTTACCTCGATGTGCTCCATGGCTCGTCGCATTCGAGCCACCCCATCCTCTATTGATTGCGACTCACGCTCATCGTTCTCGACCGTCCATCTTGTCTTCTCCTGATCCGTCAAGTCCTTCCACATCGCTGACCTTCCTGTGCTGCTGCACGTAGTCGTAGTACGGTGTGTCCTTGAATTGATTGATGTCCGCGCCTTCCTTGAGCGCGGCGTGCTTGTTGCATCCCTGGCACAACAGGGACCGGGGACGGCCAGTGTCATGGTCGTGGTCTAGAGTGAAGCCCGAGCGTCCGCTCGAGCCAACGCTAAGGACCTCGCTGCATATGCGACACTTGCCGCCTTGCTTCTCCCACATTCGGAAGAACAGACCACGGGTCATTCCCCTGATTCCCTGGTTGCGCCATACGGCAAGACGGCGTTCATCCCATTTAGGTTTCATTGCTTGCGCTTCTGCTTCTTCTTTTTCTTCTTAGCTCGCAGAGGAAGCTTCTTTTTTCCAGTCTTCTTCTGCCAGCGCTCGGCCATCTCAGGTTCGTTTGCGTACATCCATGCCCGTTGCTTCTTGCTTTTAAATGGCATCTAGACTACTCCAATGACAGGATTACTGCCGTTGCAAATCCAACGATGAAACCCAATGCCAACAGTCCAACCACAAACAGAAGAAACATGAGTTCATTAGCCATTCTTCATGCTCTTGAGCTTGGCAGTGAGGTTCTTGATCTTGATCCTTGCATCCTTTGCAGACTTGTCAAAGTGCTCAAGATCCTGCTTTGCGTAGTTCAACTCCTGAGTCACGAAAGCAACGTCAACCTCTGGACGAAGAATATTCATCTTGCTGCTGAGGTTGTACATCTGATTGTTCATCGCCTCAAAGCGATCCTCGATGATAAGCGTGTGACGCTCGAGCTTGTCGTACATGTTGCTGAGGTCGTTGACCTTGCCACGAAGCAACTCGAGGGACTTGTGAAGGTACCAGACGTAGACGAGCGAGGTGCTAGCGAAGGTCGCGGTTCCGATGATGAGCATCCAGTCCATTTGTCTTGATCTCCAGTTCTTGGGTGTTGACCCGGTGTTCCAGCCGCTTGATGGCGTTAGCCGCCTGCTGCATGGCTGTTCGTGCAGCGCTGTTGTCGATGAAATTACTGACCGCCATCTTCTCAAGACGGTCGATTAGTTCCTGATATTGCATCAGTAGACATCCATGTTCACCTTGGTGATGTTCTGCTTGAGGACAAGAGAACCATCGTGAAGGTGAAACAACATGGACGCAATGCCCATGAGAAGACGGGCATTGGGACTATCCTTGTCGGCTTCCCAAGCCCTGTAGATGAGGGATGCCTGCTGAAGAAGGGCGCTCTTGTCAAGAGGCGCATCGATGGTAACGAAGTCTTCCATTGGATTCTCCTGTAGATTATAAGGGAGATACTAGATCATGTCATCTAGTATCTCCCCTATATGTATTCTGGTTGTTTCCTATTAGGGGGCGGGTAATTAGCCTAGCTGGATCCTGAGAGTCTTGACCGCCCTGCACCTGTTGATGCAGGCCACGTTGAAATTGGTGCCGCCAGTAATGGCGATCTGGTGCCCGTCCATTCCCCTCAATGCACAGGTAATGGCATGTTGCTGCTTTTCAGGAAGTCCTGCAATAGCCTTGTTCAGAAGATCAATATCCTCTGATGTGATCGATATTGAAGGTTTGTCTGAAAACTCACGCAATTGCTTGTAATTACGCTTTTTCAGCTCCCTGAAGAAATCAAGGCAGGAATACGCAAGGTAGCCAAAGAAGTTGTCGCTTTCATGCGTATCGCCGCGCTGCAGTGCCCTCATGGCAGATGCCTGGAAGATGTCATCGGTGTCTTCCGGATGCACATGATGTCCGTACGACCTGAGGTAGTTCTCAATAAATGTGTATTGCTTGTCGAATTGTCTCATAGTGCGTCCTTCCAATCGCTCCACTCGTTCTCGGTCATGAAGTCAGGATCTGTGGTAAAACCGTACTTCTGTCGTCGGTTACGCAACCACTTGTTGATATTGTAGGCATCGTCGTCCAGCTTGAACATGTCGTCCATGTCATTTAGGTTGTTGACGATGTCACGCATCGGAGCAGGCATCGCATTCTGATGAGCCACCTTGATCAACGAAAGGCACAAGGCATATGCAAACGGAACATTGGTATGCTCGCTGTGCGTATGCTGGTTGAAGTAACCAACGCTGATGTTGGTGCACTCTGGGATGATGTCTACGAATTCGCGGCTATCAGTGAAGATGCCGGTGGGATCCGGCGCAAGATTAATGGAGCCGTCAGATGCCGACTTGATTGCCTCGGCCAATTGAGTCGCCCAGGTGTCCGAACAGCAGCGGCTTCCGGCCTGCTTGGTGATGATGCTGTTGTATCCCTTGCGGTCTAGGCTGATACAGCAGTCGTACTCGAGCATCTGGGTGTCGTCAGCCATCTCGGACGAACCCTTGCATCCAACCTCCTCGCCTTGGAAGAACACATAGGTGCCTGGACAGCCAGCGCGGATCATCATGGACATGATTGCGCAGCCGACTTTGTCGTCTGCGCCAAGGATAGACTTGCCATCCGTGCACAGCATGTCATCACGCCACTTCATGTTGACTAGAGTGGGGTGGTCGTCCGCGGTGTCGCAGTGAGCGGTCCACATCGTCTTGACAGTGGTCTCGCCAGGAATCTTGACAATGTAGTTGCCGTATCGGTCGATTTGCGTCGAGCCTTCACGATATGCCTTGCTGCATCGTGGTGCGGCGCCATGCGGAGGACTGGGAAGGTGCGGCCAGACATATGGCTCGCATCCATGCGGGGACGTCATGCGACACATTGCTACAAGCGTGTCGCGGAACTTACGGTAAGTGGGGGTCCACATGTGTTGTCTCCTTAACTTTCGAGTGCGGTGTAGATAGTAGTGCGCAGAAGCGCAACGGCATCGTCATTCAAGTCATTGAGCCTGATCGTCGTCATCTGGATCAGGTTGTTGATTGCTGCTGCAGCGGCTCCAATCTTGTCAATTGAAACATGCTGGTTGAATCCGTCAAGAAACAAAGTACTACGGAGAGGAATGATCACAGGATCCTCGCTAGCATACCTATCGCGTCCGTGCCTGCGTGCGATAACAGCATGCGTGATTACATCGTCACCGCCTCCTATGAAGGCAACCATATTGCATGATGCATGGCTGACAACAGTACGGCACAATAGCTGATTATCGCCAATGATCGGCATAGGACCTGTGCTGCTGAACGCGACTCCAGGCCTGGGAATCACTGTTCCAAACGGACTTGGAAGATCGGACCATCCAGCCCTGTAGCATCCGTACTTGAACGATCCGGAGTCATGCACCGGATGCTCATATCCTAGTGTAAAGCCAGCGGTAACGAAGTTGATAGATGTTGCGGATCCTACCTGCAATCGTCGGCATCCAAGTAACACAACGGGAACACGATAGTCCCATTTAGTATCGATTGCGGGTGACTTGTCGGCCAATCCATATGAGCCTCTCTTATGCATCTTGATGACGATCCTGTTCTCGTCATCGGCATCGATATAAAGTAGGGTATTCATGTACTTGACCGGACATAGGGTCTTGCCATCGACAAGACACAGTCCGCTGGACTTATATGTCTGAACACCCTTGACGCATGAGGTTACATGCATATCTCGGAACCACGAAGCATATGCATCGACTGAATTACCGTTATCGTCGTACAGAACTGAATGGTTTGCCAGACAATACACAGGTTCTTCCTCATCGAACTTGGAGCATGATAGTGTTCCATCGTCATTGAATGCAATCTTGTGCTTGACCTCTACAAGATCATCAATGCTGCCTGCGTACAGCCTATCCAGTCCGAGCACCTTATGCGTCAATGCCTTTGGTGCATAGACGTCGTTCTCATCCTGATCCTCTGCACGATGGAACGTATGACGTCGACCGTTGTACCAGAGAGATATGGTCTCACGACTGGAGCCGATATAGCCAATGACATGGGAGATATCGTCGAAGTACACGGGAGACACATCATCCGCTGGACGCCATGTATCATCCATGCAGTATGTGAAGCTCCCACCACTCAAGCAGTCGTCGCAGACGTCTCCGTAATCCTCGACATACGCCATCTCTTCGCTGTTGTAACTGCCATCGCAGCATGAGCAGATGGAGCTGTCCTCATCCTCATCCATCCTTCGACCGAAGCCGTCGCCATGCTGACTGCTTTCGATGGCCTGCCAGCGAGATGAAGGAAGCCATGCGGGATCTGGTTCACAGGTCCAATAGCACTGTTCGTCCTCGTCATGGGACTTTGCAAACACGTATCCGCGATCGATGTACGGAGCGTACTCCGTCACGATGAGCGGAACAGCCCCGGGAGAGTTGCGAAGGCTAGCCTCCACAAGTCCCTTCTGACGCATCCAGGCAATGGCCTGTGTGACTCGCAGTCCCATGGCGATGCTGGATGCAGACGATACCTGGTAGATTCGTCCGTAGAACCAGCCAGGACCGAAAGGAAGTTCGTCACTGAGGCTGTCGATTGATGGTCCTGGACGGAAACAAAGAGTCCTGGCGATCTCATGCTCGCCATCCTTGATGACCAGAAGACGGCACTGCTTACCGTTTGTGGACCATAGCCGTGTCTTCTCGCAGTTGCAACCAGTCATGCAAGAATGACTTGTGCTGTTCCATTCCCGATAGCGATCCACAATCGCCTGTCCAGTGAGCCAGTCATACTTGAAATCGTAGCCCTCGAACTTCATGTGCTGGCTGATTGAGTCGGTGGCGCGTTGGATTGCGGTGCCGCACGGCTTGATGTACGACGATGTGGTCGAACACCAGCTTTGGACGGTGTTGGCAAGCCAACGAGACACAGGGATGTCTCGCTTGACGGATCGATAGATGATGTCTTCGTTAGTCGACATCATGCGCTCTGCGCAGATCCAGTCAGTGACCGGCTCCGTGGACGAATCAAGGTACGAATAGAACCGCCCTTTGTCGCTGAACACGCAGGTATGGACGTCGACCACCACCACATCGTCCTTGATGTGGACATCGGGAAACAACACGGCATACCCGGTGATGACGCTACCATCACGTGACTTCGTGGTGAAGTCGTTGATCTCCTTGTAGGAGCCTACATAGTTGTGCGCATTGTTGACATACAGCGATTCGTTCTGAATGAATGCGTACAGTTCCTCGTAAGTCAGCTTCATGAGACACTCCGCGTGCTTAGCACGCCATAATTCCGCGTAAGTCAGCTTCATGAGACACTCCGCGTGCTTAGAACGCCATAAGGGTTTCCATGTCCTCTTCAACGAGAAGAGCCAATCCGTCCATCTCCAGTTGGACAAGAAGTGCCGTCAACATGATCGCATTGACACTCAATCCAGACTTGGAGATGTTATCCACCAGTTCATCGACGGTAGTGCCGATGAATACGCCGTACTTGGAACGAAGTTCCCAGCCGTCGTGAAGTTCTCCGTCAGTAGACGCCAACATTACGGAATTGATTCCATCTGGAAGCAGATCATCTTCTACAGTCTTGCGCATCATGGCAAACCTCACTTTCCGCACGCTTGGCGTGCATGTCACCTGGCGCGACGGTACGCCCGCTCGGCCAGACGGATGTTCTCAGGATTGGATGCATCGACGGTGACTACCTCGCCAGCCGTCTTATGCGAGTAGACCATGAACGCACGGTTCATGGGCGTGGTGCTGCACTTGGCGCAGCAATCGGTGTCTGGAAAGATCTCCAGACGCAGTTCGGGAATCGTCTCTCCGCACTTGCACTTCATGGGACCTCCTTTAGATTGCTCCCTTGATCTGTTTGGTCCTGACTGCGTTTGCTGCATCAAAGATGCTTGCGCACCTTGTTCCAGTACTTGACCGTAGCAGACTTCCTGTGTCCGCTAGGACCACCGTTATGGATACGAGCCATGGTCTCGTCCCCAGCGCCCCTTGGAGCGTATCGGCGCATGTACGCACTGACTACCTTTCGTGCGTATTCCTCGGACTTGCAGTCGGAGTAGGTACCTCCGATGCTAGGATCATGGTCGATGGCGTCCTGCCAGTAGCATCGGTGGATCTGGAAAGGTCCGATTGCCTTGCCGCCGTCGCCAACGGCATTGGCAGGATCCTTGCAGCCACCTGTTTCGACCTGACGGATTGCGTCCAGCAATTCGCTGGATTGGGCTGCAGCCACAGGGCAGACAGCCAGACAGAAGATGATTGCGTACTTCATGTTGTTTTCCTTTCAGCCGAGCTGGTCGGCAACGGTTTCGGAGATGATCTCGCTCCACACGGAGCGGAATCCCTTGATGGACGAGTCAGCCTCGTTGTGCGTTGCACCGTCCCACTCGGTGTCGAGTTGAACGGTGTCATCCTCGTCGTCCACCGAATTGCCAGTGAACAGAGGATCCTTGTCGAAGATGGCTTCGCCTTCCATCAGCCCGTCCAAGCAGGCGTCGGTGATCTGTTCGCTGACGAGCCGCGCGATCTCCTCGCGCCTGGCCTGATCGTGCAGGTGCGAGTACCTGCGGATCGTGTCTCGGAGAAACTCCTCGACATGGTCGATGTTTTCAGCGTTCTTACGCTCCTGTGCATCTGGCAGAATGAACATCCCAGACTCCTTGTCCCTGAGGGACAACATTTGTTTCCTGAACCGGCAGACAAAATAGGCATCGTGCCTCACACAATACGGCAGCAGCCAGACGAGCCAGCAGCCGATTGAGA
>Ga0208783_10001600_pt1 | contig 13315 bp, 18 predicted proteins | sample DEB19_08_DNA_2_FD_184529 | JGI IMG/M metagenome (GOLD analysis project Ga0208783, IMG submission 184529) | Aqueous microbial communities from the Delaware River and Bay under freshwater to marine salinity gradient to study organic matter... | ecosystem: Environmental > Aquatic > Marine >... | reverse complement strand
GCAGCCCGGTGACGGTGATCGAGATGGCCGAGGGCACGAAGTAGACGGCCCGCCAGAACCGCCGCCAGCGCTCCGCCGCCAGCCCCTCGATCAGCGCCGCGAGCACGAAGGCGGCGAAGACCTGGAACAGAACCGAGATCACCGCATAGAGGGTATTGTTGGTGATCGAAGTGGAGACGACCGGATCAGACAGCAGGCGACGGTAGTTGTCGAGGCCGATGAACTCCGTCTCGCCCGTGAAGATGTCCTGTTTCTTCGTGCTGACGACGAAGTTGTCGATAATCGGATAGTAGACGAACCAGATCAGCAGAACGAGCCCAACCACAATCCAGCGGATCGACAGGAGGTCGGCCAGGCGGCCCGGACCGTCCCCGACCGGGCCGAGGGGGATCGCAAGGCCGCTTGCGGCAACCTTGCGTTCATCGCGTTGTTCTGCTTTCGCGGCCATCACCGTTCTCACTTGGAGGCGGCGGCCGCTTCCTTGACGCTCGCCATGAGCTCTTCCGCGGTCATCGTGCCTCCGACCAGCGCCTGGAGGCCCGAAAGCCAGGCCGCCGCAACGCGCGGCGGGTTGGCAGTATCAAGCCACGGCATCAGGTAGGACGAGTCCGCAATCACCTTGAGACCGCCGACTACGGCGGGGCTCATGGTATCCGCGGAATAGCCGCCGACTGTTGCGCTCGGTTGGCCGTAGGGCGGCGCCGAGAGGACCTTGCCATTCTCGGGCGACGTCACGAAGCGCATGAAGTCTATCGCCAGCGGAACGTTCTTCGAGGCGGAGCTTATCATGTAGCCTTCGGGTGCGCCTTCGATGGACTTCACATCACCCTTCGCGTCCTTGGGGGGCGGCAACTTGAAGAAGCCGAAATCTTCGCGCTTCAGTGCACCATCGGCGGTCGACTGATCGAATTCGATGATCTCCTGATAGTACATGGCGGACTTGCTGTTGCCGAACTGCTGCAGCGCCGAGGCATAGGACGAGCCATTGGTGCCCGCACCATCCGAGCATTCGTCGATGAGCTGCTTGAATTGGTTCAGGCTGGTGACGTAGCCAGGGTCCGTGTACTGCGCAGTTGCGGGAACGAAGTCCTTCTCGAGGGTCGCCTGCGGCACGTTGTATGCCAGGAGTTGGCCTGCATAATGCACCGCCGGCCAGCCTTCCTTATTGCCGAAGGAGATCGGCGTGACACCGGACTTCTTCAGAGCGGCACAGGCGGCAATCAAGTCCTCGAGGTTCTGAGGCTCAGAAACGCCAGCATTGGCGAACAGGCTCTTATTATAACCCATGAACTTGGCGTCCAGATAAAGTGGAATACCGTAGAGCTTGTCATTATACTTGAAAGCTGAGACGGCGGCCTGCGCAAGCGTCTTTCCCCACGGCGTATCCGGACCGATCACGGGTGTGAGGTCAACCGCGCGCTTCCCGCGCACGAAGTTCTCGCCCCAGCTTCCCGTCCAGGTGAAATAGACGTCGGGAAGCGAATTTGACGCGACCAGCGCCTTGGTCTTACCCTTGACGCTGTCATCGCTTTCCTGGATCAGCTCGACCTTCACCCCAGGGTGCAGCTTCTCATATTCCGCCGCGACATTGATGAAAAACGGAGAGAGCTGCTGCAGTCCGAATTTGGTGAGCACACTGACGGTGCCGGAATAGTCGACAGTGGCGTTAGGATCCGCCACGACTGCTTCTCCCGCATTAGCGAGGTTAGCGCTGCCAAGCAGCAAGGCCGTAGCGAGCGATCCGAGATAGAAGGCTCCCGAGAATTTCCTGGTCATCTTCGTTTCCTCTCTTTTGTTGTTTGTCGTAAGGCGGGTGCAGCCCTTCAGCCGCACCGGTAAGGCTCAGTATTCGACGCGCTTGTAATAGCGCCGCGTAGTCAGCGGGTGATTGCGCAGGACTTCCAGATGGGCGCTTAGCCGCTCCAGCATGGTTGCAAGGATCACCGGGGAGATGAGGCTGCGCGTCCTGGCGGAAACACCAGGCAGGTTGGCGGTGGCGGCATCGAGCACGCGGACCTTGTCAGTGTATCGGCGGGCAAAGTTTTCCACCCGGTCTCCAAGGGACCGGCAGGCATCCTCGCCCTTGAAGATGAAGACGCTGACACCAGGCTCGACCAGTTCGAGAGTGCCATGGAAGAAATCGGCGGCCTGTACGGGCCGGGTGCGGATCCACTGCATCTCCTCAAGAATGCACATGCCGTAGTAATGGGCTTCTGGCCAGACTGACCCAGCACCCGTGAAAATGTGGTAGGTCTCATCCCGGATCTCCTGAGCCAAAGCCACGGCCTGCGGTTCGTAGCTCTCCTTCACACTCACAAGCAGCTCCGGCAGAAGCTTCAGTTCGGCCACGGTTGCGTCGAAATCTTCAAACTCGCCACGCTCGGCGAGGAGTGCGAGCACTATGAGAAGCGACTGCAGATAAAAGGATTCCGAGGACGTGTCGTCTTCCGCGAAATTCGAGAAATTGAAGTCTGCGTCGCGACCCAAGGGTGTGTCCTTATGACCCGTCAGAGACAACGTCTTCACGCCTCGTTCTTTCAGGAAGTGCAGGAGTTGCACCGACTCCTTGGTTGTGCCGGACAACGACGGCAGCACGACCAGCGCCTTGTCGTTTAGGCCGGCGGGTGGGTCGAGGACGACCTGGGCTGGGAAGGCCGCAGAAACAGGGAAGGTCGTCGCATGGCGGGCAAATTCGATCGCCGGCAGGGTGAGGAACTGGACGCCGCCAGTCCCCATGAAGAAGATACGCTCAATCCCCTCCGCCAGGAGCTTGCGAACCAGGGGGCGCACCTCTCCAGCCAGCGCCACGGCACCGGATTGAATTTTGACGAAGCGATTCCTGTCGAAATTGAGCATGCCGGATGTTCCGTTTCTATTAATGTGAGATCGATCTCACATTAAGCGCACAAGAATTCCGGGTTGGCAAGCGGAGAGTGGTGGCGCCTGGATTTATCCGCTGGCTTCAGGCTGGGGTGTGACGGCTCACCGAACCGCGAAGGGTCAGCCTGGTATCGAAGCGAATGCTTCGTACCGGGCCAGTAGCGTTCGCAAGGCGGTCAAACAGGAGACCCGCGGCCGCCCGGCCAATCTCGGAAACCGGTTGAGATACAACAGTGATCTGCGGATCAGTGAACGTCGCGAGATCGAAATCGTCAAAACCAATCACAGAGACGTTGTGGGGTATGGAGAGACCCATGGACCGCAATGCCAGAAGCGCTCCCTGCGTCATCATACTGTCAACCGTGAACAGCGCAGTGGGCGGTACCTTCTGGTTGAATAGCCGTATAGTCGCGTCCACCGCACGCTCGACAGTCGATTGGGAGACAGAAATCATGCGCTCGTCAGGCGCAATGCCTGCGCTAGCGAGTGCCTTCCGATACCCGTTCAGACGCTCTTGAGAGGTGAAGATTCGCGTGTCGTCCTGCAGTAGTCCGATGTTCCGGTGGCCCATCGCGATCAGGTATTCGACAGCTTTCCGGGCTCCCCCCTCGTTATCGACCACCACACTGTCGCAGCGAACGCCTTGGGCCGCTCGGTCGATCAGTACAAGCGGGATGTTTTCCGAGACCAGTTTCTTTAGGTGGGTATTGTCCCCTGCCGAGGTGGGAGCAACAATAAAGCCGCGGACGGAAAGCGCTTGCAAGCTAGCCAGAAGCGAAACCTCCTGCTCAAGATCTTCCTCGCTACTGCCGATGACAAGATTGTGACCGCACTCGCGTGCAAGTACTTCGACATCGTGAGCGATGCGAGCGAAAAAGGGGTTCTGAATGTCACCGACGACGCAGCCTACTATCGGCAACTGACCACTGCGCAGCGCCTGCGCCAGCCGGTTCCCGCGGTAGCCAAGCTTGTCAGCTGCGGCCTGGACTTTGCTGGCCGTCTCGTCGCCCACATAACCGTAACTATTGAGAGCACGAGCAGCCGTCGCGCGCGACACCTGCGCAAGTGCAGCTACGTCCTTCAAAGTTGGCGGTTTTCGAGCCATTCCAGTCCTCAGCGGCCACATAGACCTATAAAGACAGCTTGTAGACGGCCCTCGGCGCGGAGGAAAGTGCCTGACAAACACTCTAGCAGTCCAAAGAAATTGCAGCAGATAGCGGTATGATGCGCATCAGAGAGGCGCAGAAAGCATGAACTGCCGAATGGATCGCATCATTTGCGTCGTTGGTCGCGAAGCCACTCATCCCCCTGCCCCCGCCTCTCGGCCGCCCGCCACGCAGCCTCCTCCTCCGGCGGCATCCTCCTGCTGACAAAGCCCCAAACCAGAGGCAGCAGCGCTTTTCCCAACCGGGTGCCGAACTCGATCCAGAAGGAGGGCCGCTGCGCCACGAGGAACGCCCCGGCGCCTAGCCCCAAGAGCACAACCGCAACCGCAACGCCCTCCTGCCAGCTCATGCTCAGGCCGCCTTCTTGTTGGGGATGGCCCAGACCAGCACCGGAGTGACGAGGCCGATGATGGTGGCGATGGTGTCAGGGGTCGCCCAGGTCATGCTGAACCCCGTGTAGGTCTGGACAATGAACAGGATGCCCATGATGGCGGCGACAAGCGCCTTGTCGATCGACGTGAACATGCAAGTTTCTCCTATGCTTCGTTGGTGGAAAGGGCGCCGTTGGCCGCCAGCACGACAGGTCGCACTGCAGCCGGCTGGTTGATCCTCCAAGGGCAGCGCCGGGCCCCGAGGAGGCGGTTCTTCGCAATGCGCTTGATCATCACGCGGTCGGACTGATTGCCGCCGAGAACGTGATAGGCACGTAGACCTGGTAGCCGTCGACATAGTCAGTCGCGTAGGCAGGCGTGCCTGGGTCGAGCACCAGCGAGCCGCCGTAGCCCGGCGTGCAGCCAATCGTCACCCTGCAGCCAAGCTCTCCCGAGGATCCATCGGCGAAGATGGCGTAGGACTTGATCTTGCCGGTCGCACCACCGCCTGCCGGTGCCGACCAGATTGCTGACCAGCGCGTTCACGGCTTTCGCCGCATATGGGTTGTTGCGTACGAGGTCGCGCGAGCGATCCCGCAGCCGTGCACTGGCGGGTGCAATCTCGGCATTGGCACCGGTGCCTGCCGTCACCCAGCCATCGGTTCGCCGGCCGGCCTTCGCTCCCTCATAGGCCCGCTGCATGAGTTGCAGCGCCTGACGCTGACGCATCCGGCGCAGCCCGACACTGGGCGACAGGGCTCCGATGGTACGGTCGAGCCAGTTCATTCTATCCTCTGCCGAAGGCCGCGAGGCTGCGGCGCGGCGGTTTCGACCCGGACTGGGTCTGCATCGCCGCCTCGATGGTCCGGATCCGGCTCAGGAGATCGACGGCGGAACCGTATTCGACGCTCCGACCTTCAAACGACACCCTGAGCGTGCCGCTGGCATAGGCTTTGCGCAGGGCATCCAGCTCAGAGGCGGTCCAGCTCATTCCTCGCCCCCTGTAATCTGATCCATATCAAGGTCTGAGGCACTCAACCCATGGTGAGGATGAGTCTCACGGGGATTCGGAAGTGCCTGATGTCTATTGATCTCGAAACCGCCGCCCGGACCCTGGTGATCGTCTCCATGGCCCAGTCGCCCGGCCAGCAGGTGTCTGCGAACCTGATCGTGGCACTGCTGTCAGGTAAGTTCCCGGACATCCCCGAAACCGAAATCACCCGGCTCGTCACCTCCACCATCGTCGAGGAGGGAGGCAGCCTGCATCAGCAGCCTGTGAGCGAGAAAGCGCCCGCCGATGTTCCGGAGCCTATGGGTGCCGTTCCGCGGTCCTCGGTTCGCCTCAGGTAGATTTGACCGGGTAGACAAATTCCGATCACGGAGCGTTTGACTTTACTTAACTTTGCCTGTCTTGATGCGCGCCGCTGTGGGAACAGCGATAGCGATACTCAAGACAGAAGAGAGATACGACATTGGCTACAGGCAAGGTTAAGTGGTTCAACGAGACCAAGGGTTACGGCTTCATTGCCCCGGATAACGGTGGCAAGGACGTGTTCGTCCACATCAGCGCTGTCGAGCGCGCCGGTCTCCGGAGTCTCGCCGAGAACCAGGCTGTGTCCTTCGAAGTGGTTGCCGACCGCCGCTCCGGCAAGGAATCGGCCGACCAGCTCAAGGCCCTCTGAGCCGCATGGCAAAGAAAGCCAGGAAGGCTGCGGGCCGGACGCCCACGAAGAGCCGGAAGACCAAGAAGGCAATCGCCGTCAAGTCGACCAAGGCTCCGAAGAAGTCCGCCGCCCGTAAACCCGCCGCGAAGAAGGCCGCCCGCCGCAGCACGGCCGATGTCGCCAAGCTGCGCAAGTCGGTGATCGCCGGCTCGAAGGCGAAGAAGACGGCCGATACCATCGCAAAGGAACTCGGCATCTCCAAGGCCTATGTCTATGCGCTGAAGCGCAAAGCCTGACCCTCACACCTCCTTGATCCAGCCGCGTCTGCGGTTGATCCAGTTCCCATCACGCGCTCCGGAAACGGGGCGCGTGTTTTCTTTCTGGGGAACGGTGCGATCTGCAGCACGCCTCGTTCCGGCGCCATCCTTCAGTTCCGTCTCCAGTGCCTCCCAGCGATCATCGCCCCAGCGGTCGATTCCGGCGATCCACGCCGCGGCCCTGGCATAGCTCCGGCAGTCGAGCGCCTCGTTGCGTTCACGCAGCTTCTGCCATTCCAGTCGCTGGAAACCCCGCTTGGTCTTCACCGTGACCAGCTGCTCGGCGACGAATTGCTTGCACCACTCGCTCTCGGTCCAGGCCGGCAAGTGGATCGTGCCCGGCGGATGCGCGGTGCCTGCAGCCAATTCCTCGTCCGTCGGGCGCTCGAGCCTGAGGAAGCGGTAGGTCTCCGACTTGAAGGTCGAGACGGCCACCGTCCAGAGCCTGACACCACGCCGGATGCGCTTTCCCCCGGCAGTCATATCGACATAGGTCGGGCCTGACACCGGGCTCAGGCGGTTGAAGCCGTCGACACCCTTGACGGGCGCCACCTGGTCAAAGCCCTGACCGCGCGCCCAGGCATAGACTGCGGGCGCCTCGTAGCCGGTATCGACACCCATCCGTACGATTTGCATCAGGGTTCCCGAGGCATGGCGCCAGGTCTTGGTACACAGTGAGGTCAATTCCGACCACGCAGCCGGCCGGTCAGGCCCTCCCTCGATGACGATGTGGTCGACGAGCCAGCTCTCCAGCCCCCGTCCCCAGCCCCAGACGTCGATTTCGATGCGATCCTTCTGGACGTCGGCGCCAGCCGTGAGGAACAACGCCTTTTCCGGCACACTCCCGGGCGTCCAGCGCTCCCGGCGGTCGTAAAGCCGCTGCCAGTCAGGCGCTTCACCCGATTCCATCCAGGTCTCACCCAGCAACACGTTCTTCGCCGTCTTCAGAGCCGCATCATTGTGCTGGGCATCCTCCCAGCTCCGGGCAATTCCGGCCCAGCTGGTCCATCCGACCGGCGAATACAGTGCCGAGAGATGATATCCGCGGGTCCGGGGGTCGGATCCATCGGCCGTGGGGCGCCACTCGCCCTTCGACATCATGTCGGTCTTGGCCGCCTCGGGGATGTCGGCGTCACAGGCCTCGCAGATGTAATGTGCGGTCTCAGGCTTCCCCTTCTCCCAGCGCAGCCGCTCGAACTGGAGCCACTGCATCTCCCCGCAATGCGGGCATGGCACGAAATACCGCCTCTGATCGGAGGCCTCATACTCCCGCTCGATGCGCGACAGCCCCTTGATCGTCGGTGTCGACACCAGGAACAGCTTCTTGCGATGCCCGAAGGTAGCGGTGCGGGCCTCGGCCAGGGCAATCGGGTCGCCTTCCCCGTCAACATCACCCGGATAGGCATCGACCTCATCGAGAAACACGTAGCGTGCCGGCATGGAGCGGAGCCCCGTGGCGCTGTTGGCGCCCGTGAGCACCAGCTGCCCGCCCGGAAAGCGCTTCGCCAGCACCGTATTCCCTGAATCCCGGGACCGAGCCGGCGCCACGATCTTGCGGAGTGCCTCGCTGTCCTCGATCAGCGGATCGATGCGCTGCTGCGAATTGCGCTTCGCCAGCTCCACCGTCGGCTGGACCGCCAGGATTGGGCCCGGTGCCTGGTGGATGACGAAGCCGATGAAGTTGTTACCGGCCTCCGTGGCCCCCGTCTGGGCCGCTTTCATGAACACCACCCGTTCGACCGGGCTGGACGGTGACAGGTTCTCCATGATCTCGCGCATGTAGGGGGTACGCGAGGTCCGATATCTGCCGGCTTCCGCCGCGGCCCTCCCCGACAGCATGCGATAGCTGTCGGCCCATTCGGCGACCGTCATCAGCGGGTCGGGCGTCAGTCCGTCGGCAAGGCTCCGCAGGAAGGCAGCATTGCCAGCATAATCATTGGGCATCGCCGCCTGCTTCCCGGGAGTTCAAGGTTGGCGGCTCCCTGTTGAAACGATGTGGCTCCGTGCCCGTCCGGGCTTACAGAGCCAATCGGGAGGCCGTCATCATCTCCAGACTGCTTCAGCAAGCCTCAGGGCATTTCCACCGAGAAACGCCTCGAGATCAGCCGGCTGCCAACCTCTTTCCGCAAGAATTCGGCAAAGCCCGGGGATCTGCTGCGGACTGGCAAACTTGATGCCGGGTGTATCGTAGCGCTGTCCGGGCGGCCAAAACTCCGGGCGACTGGCGACGAGTTCGGTGAGATCGGGGGCGGTAGCCGACGGCGGGTTCCAGTCAAGGCCAAGAGCGACATGCTTTGGGCCAACCAGATCAGCAATGTAACAGACATGATCGGCTAACACTTCCTCACTGACATCGTTGTTGCCGAGAAAGATGCCAATACCATTCAGGCCGACGAACCCTCCGCTCTCCGCGCAAGCCCGGATCTGGTCATCGTCGATGTTACGTCCATGATCACAGAGCGCCACGGCATTGGAGTGCGAGAATATGACGGGCTGCGATGATTCCTCAATGACATCCAGGGAAGACCGCTTGCCCATGTGCGAGACATCGACGACCATCCCCAGGCGGTTCATCTCCCTCACGACGTCGCGCCCAAACGCAGTCAGCCCGCTATCGTCATCGTGACACCCTCCCGCCGCTGCCGTATTGAGATTGTAGGCGAGCAACATCTGGCGAACACCGATCTCATGATAGGTCGAAAGCATCGCGAGGTCATTGTTGAGTGCATTGGCACCCTCGATATCGAACGCGACCGCGATTTTCCCACTCGCCTTCGCGGAAAGGACATCATCAACTGTTTCTGCAAGAACCGCGATATCGGCAAGAGCCAGAACCTGTTTGCGATAGGAAGTCGCCGTAGCCAGGCAGCTCTTCCAGTCCATGGCATCAAAACCGATATTCATAGAAATGAAGTCGACGCCAGCGTCGCGCCACGCCGCCACGCATGAGAGATCCACGTCAGGGTGGGGAGCTGTGCCCGCATGGCAGTCCCAGATCAGAGCCCTGGAACAGAGGCCTTCGATACCTTCGCGTTGCGTCATGAAGGAAACCCTACCCTTGCCGCATTCAACAGACAAGAATCGGACGCAGACGCCTCCTCCGCCATACCCCCTTGGTGCAATAGGACAGTTATACCGTGCGCTCATGCAGCCGAAGCTCATCCGAGGCAGAAGCCTGCAACTGTTCACGCACCTGCTCGGTGAGCAGCGCCTCAAGCTTGTGGGTGTCGACGCCGAGGTCAGCTGCCATCAGCGCCGAGACACGGGCGGGCCAGCCAAGCCATTGATCGCGGATGCGACGCGCGAAGGAGAACCCCTGCTCGATGGCATAGTCACGCTCGACCACCTCGCCCTTCTCGCGGCGGAGCTTCTCGCGCAGCAACTGCACCGTCAGAACCTTCTCTGCCGTCTTGGCGTGAAGGTAACTCATGCCGCCGACGAGCGGTGAACCTGCCTCCGAAAGCGTGTCCCGGACGGCGCCAACCGCCGCATCCGGCACCGGCTTCAACGTTGTGCTGCTCCGCGCCTTCGAAGGGTCGGCATTCCGGACCCAGGCGCGGTCGGCCTTCTCAAGGTCAATCGTACCGTCCGCCTCGGTCGTCAGCCGCCCCGAGGCGATGGCCTTCCGGACGCTGGTGTGGCTGACGCCGCGATGGGCGGCATAGGCGCGGATGGACAGACCCATTTATTCTTCCCGACTGGAAGCTTTTCGGGCTCTCCCCCCGCGCAACTGCGGAGTCCGGCGCGTCAAAAAGCAATCTGATTGCTCACAATCAACTGGATAGCGCCCGCACACAGAGCAAATGTCAGCTCAACAAGGGCCGGCCCCCCAGCCCCCTCCTTCGCCCCGCACCGGACGCGGGGCTTGGGCTCATAGGAACCGGCGATCCCCGCCGCTCCATTAGAGCCAAGGAGCAAGACCCATGACCAAGCTTTCCGATACCCAGAGCGTGATCCTCAGCACCGCCTCGCAGCGCACCGACCGTCTCGCACTTCCCCTCCCCAAGAGCCTAAAGGGCGGTGCCGCCCACAAGGTGGTCACGGCGCTGGTCGCCAAGGGCCTCCTCAAGGAGGTGAAGGCCAACCGCAAGCTCAACGACCCCGTCTGGCGCGAGACTGACGAGGGTCGCCTAGTGACACTCGTCATCACTGATGCCGGCCTTGCCGCGATCGGAATCGAACCAGAGGTCGCCAAGGAACCTGCCGCCGCCGAAGTTCCCAAAGCGGTCGAGCCCTCAACCCCGAAGGAACGCAAACCCCGCAAAGGCACCAAGCAGTCACAGATGATCGACCTGATGCGCCGCCCTAAGGGCGCCACCCTCATCGAGATCGTCGAAGCGACCGGCTGGCAACAGCACACGATCCGGGGCGCCATGGCCGGTGCCCTGAAGAAGAAGCTGGGCCTGACGATCACTTCCGAGAAGGATGACGCACGGGGTCGGGTCTACAAGATCGCCTGAGCACCGTTCACTGCCAAAAAAAAGAGCCGCTGGATGCGTGTCCGGCGGCTCTCAAGTCAGGGAGGTGTAGTGGCGCCTCTCTAGCAATTGATTTGAGAGCGATTGATCGAAAAGCGACAATTCCAGCGAGTGATACGGCCTCGCATGGCAGCCCTGTGTTGGTGTCAGGTGTGACCCAGTCTGGATTACAAGGATATCCACCTACCGCGCAACGCTCAGGAGGGACTGGCCATGATGCAATATGACGGCATGGGAATGGGATGGGGCATGGGGCTGTTCGGCCTGCTCATCCTCGTGTTCCTTGTTCTGGCAATCGCCGCGCTGCTCAAGTACCTGCGGACCTAGACGCTCCCACTGCATTGAAGAGCCGCCGGAGCACATAGCTGCGGACCAGAGAAACGAGGGTAAAGACGGCCCCGATGCTGAGGTTCTCGCTGAGCGAAACACTCAGCCCGAACAGCGGGAACGCGATGACCTGCGTCAGGACGGCCAGACCATACCCCACGACGACATTGGCGGAAGACTCCACCAGGGACATCCAGCGCGACTGCATCACATCCCTGCGTTAACCTTTGACAGTTTGACGGGCATCAAATTCCAGTCCACTCTTCGGTGGCATTCTGACTTCGGTAAACGTCAGAAACGGGAGGGACCATGTCGACCCAAGCCCACCTCGAAGCACTGAAGGCAAAGCACCAGGCCCTCGAGGCCCGCCTTGCGGATGCGATTGCCCACGCTTCGACCAGCGACCAGGAACTGGCAACGATCAAGCATCAGAAGCTGAAGATCAAGGACGAGATCTCCCAACTGCAACGAAGCTGACGCTCTCAGTCCTCCGCTGAGGTGGAGCTGGACGGGCGCTTGCCGCGCGCCGCCTTGAGATCCTCGTAGGTCCGATCCTCACCATCCAGCACAGCCGCTTGACCCGTCAGGTTTTGCCAGCGCTCGATGATGACGTCCGCGTATTTCGGGTCCAGCTCGAGCAAGCGGGCTGAGCGCCCGGAGCGTTCCGCTGCGATCAAGGTGGTCCCGGAGCCACCGAACAGGTCGAGGACGATATCCCGGCTCTTGGAGCTGTTGCGGATGGCCCGCTCGATGAGTTCGACCGGCTTCATGGTGGGATGCAGGTCGTTGACCCGCGGCTTGTCGACGAACCAGACGTCGCCCTGGTCGCGGGCGCCGCACCAGAAGTGGTCGGCCCCCTGCTTCCAGCCATAGAGGATCGGCTCGTACTGGCGCTGATAATCGGCGCGGCCCAAGGTGAAGGTGTTCTTAGCCCAGATGATGAAGGTCGACCACTTGCCACCGGCGTCCTTGAAGGCACGCTGGAGCGTGTCCAGTTCCGATGAGCTCATGCTCATGTAGCAGGCGCCCTTCGTGACCATCAGCAGGTTCACGCAGGTGTCGTAGAGGAATTGATAGAAGCCCTCGCCCAGTGCGTCGTTCAGGATACGGCGGTCCTTCGTGAGGGCCTTGTTCTTCGAGGCGTTCGCATAGTCCACGTTGTAAGGCGCATCGCAAAAGGCCATGTCTGCGAGCTGGCCTTCCATCAGGCGCTCGACGTCGGTGAGGACAGTTGCGTCGCCACAGAGTAGGCGATGGTTGCCCAGTATCCAAAGGTCACCGGGTCGCGAGGTCGGAACCACCGGCACCTCTGGTAGGTCGCCCTCCTCTACTTCAGCCTCGGCATCCTCGGCAAAGCCAGACAGATAACGATCGAGCTCCTCGGACAGGAAGCCGAGCGTATCCAGATTGAACTCTTCGGCATCAAGTTCCCGGATCAGGTTGGACAGCGCGACATCATCCCACCCCGCATTAAGTGCGAGCTGGTTGTCGGCAATCACCAGGGCCTTGCGCTGAGCGTCCGACAGATGGCCCAGCCGAATAACGGGCACCTCGGTCAAGCCAAGTCTTCCTGCGGCAGCGAGGCGTCCGTGGCCGGCGATGATGATCCCGTCGGCATCGACAAGGATCGGATTGGTCCAGCCAAATTCTCGAATGCTTGCCGCAATCTGATCGATCTGCGCGTCCGAATGCGTGCGCGGATTCCCGGAGAACGCCGTCAGCGCGGAAACATCCACGCGCTCGATGCCGTAGCTCTCGGGGATCATGGAAACCTCAGACCGGAAACATTGAAGTGGAAACCTGCGTGGGGCCCAGGAGGCCAAGCCTTCACGCAGGTTCCCAGCCTCACTCACCAGCGGCGGTGAATGGTTGAGTGCAAGAAAGCCCCGGAACATGGGGCTCGTTTCGAATGATGTGACTGATGCGATGGTGCGGGGTGGAAACCGGGACCCCAAATTGGAACCCTGTCGCTAGCGAAAGCCTGCGCTGAGCGCCCCCGCTACGTCAAGTTCGGTGGAAGGACCCGTAATTTCAATGGCTTACGTTTATACGATCCGCCTAACAGTACGCCTCTGTTGACAGGACGTACTGTGGTGCGATACGCTTTCGCAT
>Ga0208783_10001596_pt1 | contig 13328 bp, 13 predicted proteins | sample DEB19_08_DNA_2_FD_184529 | JGI IMG/M metagenome (GOLD analysis project Ga0208783, IMG submission 184529) | Aqueous microbial communities from the Delaware River and Bay under freshwater to marine salinity gradient to study organic matter... | ecosystem: Environmental > Aquatic > Marine >... | reverse complement strand
GCCAAATTGCCCGGAGCCAGCCTGTTAGTAACAGTGACGGATGGCAACCCTTCCCAAGTGTCCCCTTTGACAAAGGTCACTAGGCGGCTAAGTGCGTCTGATGAAGCAGGTTGCATCGGGTAATGGATAGTTGATGGGCTTTCCCATCGAGTATGAAAGCCCATAACAGATCGTAGAATCTACCGCAGATTCAAGGCAATTTACCCAGTGTTCAGCGGAACTTCGGCCCGATAAACCAAGTCACCAAAGAGTAGCGGACGCCCAACTTTACGGGAGTCACGCGATGGCGGTTGAACGACGGAAAGAAGATCACGTCGCCTTGGTTGACAAACTGCCCTTCTGCGAGCGGGTCATTGGCAAACTCCAGCTTGCCGCCTGTGTAGTCATCGGGTTTCGACAACTGAATGACCATGCTCATCTTGCGATCAAACGGGGTCGTTTTGAGCCAGTTCAAATCTTCGTGCCATCCATAGCCGCCAGAGTTGTCTGCGTTGTACTCGGTGAATTGAACTTCGTGGAAGCCTCTTACATCGAAACCGAAAGCATTCGCATTGGCTTGGAGTGCCAGCTTCTCGATACGGTCATAGAACCAGCTCAAGGTCGGGTCGGAACGGCTGAGCCATCGAACAGTGGAGCGTCGCAAATGGTCGTCCACTACTGATTTCCCGCCGTGCCCAACCGTCGCTTGAACTGGCCTATGCGTAAGCCCGTATTTGACGAGAGTCGAACATTCTTCTTCGGAGAGTGCTTTACCAAAAAGTTGCCACCATGAGGTCATACAAAGGCTTGATTCCAGAACTGTTTTGCTGCTCGCATCTGTTCTTCCGTCTTAGAAGGCAGACGCCAGTCTGGATAAGCTGCTTGGACGCCGAATACAAGGTCAAACTTTCCGCAAGCACTTCTAAAGCGTGCAGTCTCCTCACTGATAGCTGCGGAGTATTTCTTCTCCAAACCATCACCAGCAGGAATAATGTCGAGGAACCAAGGACGCGCACCTTCGGTCACGGCGAAGGCGTAGATACCTTCGGGCGTGGACACAACGGAGTCTTTGGGACCGGGGTCCCCAGTAGGTCCAGTGGGTCCAGTAGGACCGTCGGGACCTGTTGGTCCGGGAGGGCCACCAGAGGGGCCGGGAGGGCCTATTGGTCCGGGGTCTCCTGTGGGACCAATGGGGCCGGGAGGCCCAGTAGGACCGTCGGTGCCTGTGGGCCCAGTAGGTCCGGGAGGGCCATCGGGGCCTGTTGGTCCGGGAGGGCCACCGGGGTCGCCGGGAAGGCCAGTAGGTCCAGTGGGGCCGTCTGGTCCAGTAGGTCCAGTGGGGCCTGTGGGTCCAGTAGGGCCATCGGAACCTGTTGGGCCGGGGGGTCCGGGAGAGCCAGTAGGTCCGGGAGGGCCACCGGGGTCGCCGGGGGTTCCTGCTGGCCCAGTGGGTCCAGTAGGCCCGGTAGGGCCCGTTGGTCCGGGGGAACCCCCGCCACCTAATTCAAGAGTTCCTGTGAATGGGTTGAAAGTCATGACTTGGTGATGGAAGTGACGTTGCCGTCAGTATAGCCAAAAGAGATGGTTGCGACAGTGGTTCCTCCAGAACCGCCGACTTTGTATTCCAACTCGGTGACGTTGCCGTCAACCCAAGTCAGGCCACAGAAATCTGCTCCAAAAGGAAGGGATGGGGAGGTTGCTTTGGTAAGAGCGTCAGCTTCTTCGGCAGACGCCGCTCCTGAGATGAACTTGAGATGCTCGTAGGCATCGCGAACTGGAATAGCCATAGTTGTGAGAGGGGAAAAAAGAGGGTGGGCGTCCTAGTGAAAGGAACGCCCACCCTGTTGAGGTTGTCAACCCGTGTGGGCCGCTAGATTACGAGGTAGGGCAAGGGGTGGTGCCAAGGGAGCCGGGGCAGCGAAGCACCATGATCTCGTAGCCGTACTCAGGGATGTTCGGCTGGTAAGCCGCACGCAGACGTGCGCTCCAGTAACCGATGTCCTTGTACTTGTTGCACTCACGGTCGTACTCGTTAATCCACTCGACCTGACCAGCGTAGTTCCAAGCCTTGACGCTTGCACCGCTGCCCATGTCGGAGAGGGGCTTCTGCATGAGACGCTTGCAGACCTTCGGATGATAGAAGATCACCTTTTCGTAGAGGGCAGCTTCATAGTCAGGATTGACGATGGCGATGCCAGCTTCGTTGGTGGTGTAGAACGGCACTTCGATGTACTCGTTCGCTTCTGCGTCGAAGTCATAGCGAGGAGCCTTGTCGTCGATGAGATGGAACAGGCCACCATAGACGCGCTTCACACCGAAGGGCTTGAGCAGCTCTTTCGGGTCAGCGTAGCGGTAGTCTTGGCGGATGTCAGCGTTGCCCTTGATGAGCTGACGCTGTTGTTCCGAGGACATCACGACCACGAACACTGGCTGACCGTCAACCATAGCGTAGGCACCATCTTCGCCAGCACCGTCGTGGATGAGCTTCCAGCGGATGCTGTCGAGCACGTCCTGATGGATAGAGCTGTCGGCTTGGACACCAGCGAAATCGCCGCCCGAGCCAGCGGTGAGCGAGCCACCGTTGAACACAAGACGATTCGCGTCAGGGATGATGGCGCAGTATTCGCTGCGGTCACGCATTTCCCAAGCGTCGATGACGTTCTTCTCGAAGTTGTTTTTGATCTCAGCGACCTGTTGCTTGAACTTCACGGCAGCGCGAGCGTCCGAGATGCAAAGCGGGTCAGAGTCGAGAACGAACTCAGAGAGCTGAGCGGACTGGGTGAGAGCACGCGAGCTGAGAGTAGCGGCAATCGGAGCGCAGGCCGTAGAGGTAGCTTCCGAGGTAGAGGCAGAAACGGGGTTCCAGCCAGCACCTTCGCCAATGACAGGCACGGTGCGCTGATAAACCACGCGGGAGATGGTGAAGCCAACTTCATCCGGGAAGAAGTCCTTTTCGAGAACAGCGTTCCAAGGGGAGGTGGCACGACCGCGACGGGCGATGTCACCCGTGATGCGGTTGGATTCTTTGATAAGATAGGAATTTACGACTTCGCAAGGCATAATGGTAGGGGGGATGGGGTTGAGTTGAGCGTTTCGTTAGTGAACGCCCAGAGATGCCTGTGGAGTCGTAGTCAGGCAGAGAAACTCCGTGAAAATGCCAATCAGAAAGGGAGTGGCTACCTCACGAAAAAGTTATGGCCCCCTTACAATTCGTCAAGACAGAATTTCATCCAGCCCATCCATGAAGGATTTGCCGCTCTTGGTGGACTTCGATACCGCTCCGCTACGGACGGATGGGCTCAATGCCCCGCGTTTGGCCAAAGACTGCTTGAGTGTCTCGATCTCCTTCGCCTGCGCTTCGAGGCGTGAAGCCAAATTGGGCAGAAGAACCGCCGCGTACCGAGCGTAGGCTTGAGTCTCTATGGGAGCCTCAGATAGATCGGCTTCCTTTACTTCGGAGGCCAAACGGGAAAGTTCCTCGTTACCTTCCTTGAGGAAAGGCAGTTTGGTCTTGAGGCCCTCCCAAACACTGTCGGATACCTTGAGATTTTCCTCGCGACGCTTCTGCCGTTGGGCTTCCTGCTCCTTGGTCCGGGACTCCTCAAGAAACTTTTTCGACTCCTGCGCCTGACGTTTGACCTGCATGGAGCGGTCGTAAAGGGTCTTGGCTTCGTCAACTACGCGCTTGAACTCGTACTTGTCGAAGTCGTTCATGCCTCCAACAATCTCTGAGAGAAGCTGGTTTCGGTCCAAAACATTCGGAGTTGTCGCAGCCTTCGCGATGTCCCGAACGTCAAGTTGATACTTCTCCGCGAAAGACTGAATGAGTTCCTCGGCACGCTGGAGAGGCTCCGCGATGTTGGTGCGATACTCGCGACTTTGCTCTACATCGAGCAAGGCCATCTTCTGATCGTAGTCGGCCAACTGGGTTTTAGAGGCTTCAAGCTCTGCGCGGAGTGCTTCGATGTCTGCGGTATTAGCAGCCGACGGAGGGTTGGCCCGGAGCTTCGCAAGCTCGGCCTTCATCTCATCGCGCTCTTTCTCAGCCGTAGCCTTGAGCTGCTTGAGTTTCTTCCAACCAATCTTGTTGGATTCCTTCTGAATCGGGGGAGCATCCTCGAAATCCGGGTCGTTCTCCGTATCGATTGTCTCGGACTCGGACTCGGATTCCTCGCCTTCGGATTCGTTGGAGCTTTCCTCCCCTTCGGATTCGTTCTCCATCTCGGTTTCGGTTTCAGTCTCAGTTTCCACCTCTCCGGTTGGAGTATCTGGTGATTCCTTCTGTCCGGCTGCTTCAAACAATCCAGCCATGAAGCCAGAATCCCCGGAGGAATCTTCGGTTTGTTCGTAAGAGGGGGCGTGGGGGTCGGTTTCGGTATCCATAGATTAGGAGGAAGTTTCGGTAAAATTGGTTGGCTTGCTCCACTCTTGGAGCGGTTTCTTGGTCGCAACGGTGTTCGGACGAGACAATTTGACGAAAGCCTCAAGAGCTTTCTGGAAACCTGCCTGTTCTGCGTGAATCAAAGCAATGCGAACTGGGTCAGTTCCGTAGTTGGTCGCAGGAACATTCGCCGTCTGCAAGACATCCAAAGCAGTCTTAATCAACGGCTCATCTCGGAGAAGTCGAGCCAATCCTTGATGCAAGTCGTCAGAAAGGTACCAGTCTTGATGTGTCATGGCAGATCGGGAGTTGGTAGTTTGGCATCATCCTCGATGGCTTCGCGAACCATGCGACCCACATCCAAGATGCCTTGCTTGAGAGTCTTGAACTTGACGACCGTAGCCAGTCCAAGTCCATCTCCCATGTGTCGATACACATGGATGCTCTTATCGTTGGGGAAAACCTTGTAGGAGAAAACGTATTCTTCGCAGATCATTGATTGAGCCTTTCACGGGCGATTTTCGCAGCCACTTCGGCGTCCTTGAGCATCATTTCCTGCTGGGCGGACTCGGCGCGAATCCGCATTTCCTGCTGGTGTTTCTCCTCTGCGATACGCAGACGGGTGCTCGCCTCGACAAGTTGGCGTTGAAGTGTATCAGGCAGCGCGTTCGGATTGGCGGCATTGCCACCTTCGGGCTGTCCCGTAGCTTGGGCTTGCGCCTGTGCTTCGGCTTCCGCTTGGTCCTGCATGATTTTCTGCATGTGCTTGGTGGCGTTGTAGAGAATGCCATCCAATTCCTGCAACCGCTTTTTGATCTGCGGATAATCTGGCTCGCTGACAAGATACTGCGCGTGTTCGCTGGTGTGCTGGTGGAGCGACGTAAGGGCAGGCATGACCTGCTCCACTTGCGCGGTTCCCTCGTCCAAGGCTTGAACGATAGCTTCTTCCTCCGGCAGATGAATGTCGAAGTGAACACGGTGAAGGGTATTCGGACGCACCGGAACTTGATTGCCCGACTTGAGGGCGATGTTTTCCAAGTAAGCAACTTCGGCTTCCATTGGAGGACGAAGGTTGTCCGGGGCGGGAGTGTAACGATCTGCGGCTTCGACACCACCCAAGGTGCGAGTAAGGTCGCGAAGAACCTGCTGACGGCCTTGTGGGTCAAAGCTGGCCGACAGGTTGAAAAGGCGTTCCATGAGGGCAGACCTCGCTGCCGAGGAGCCGCCACCAACAGCACGCACAGCTTCGACACGGCCAACATCGACCATCAAGATGGCTTCGATTGGCACGCCGCGCATCATGCAACGAGTGCGGAACTCGTTCACAGCCTGACCACCGGGGTCCTCTGGGAAGTAGTCCTCACGAATCGCACGGCGAACTGTCTCGCGAAGCAGACGTTCCCATGGGATGTAGAACAGGTTCAACTGAGCGAGGCTGATGTTGGCCACCGACTCAAGCTGTGCCTGTGTCTCAAACTTGGTGCGCTGACGAGCCGAGTTGAAGATCGCCTCGGTCGTGTAGGTGCCAGCCTGCTGCTGGAGAATCACGGACAAATCGTTCAGTCCGGGAATCAAGGACTGACTGAAATTGGGTTGCTCCTTCTGGATGACCTTGATATTCGGCGGCTTGACCACGAACGGACCAAAATGGACAAGGCTCATGTCCTGCATGGCGTCCTCGTTGTCCGGCTCGATCATGAGCATGGAGCTGGTCATCAAGCTGTCGTAGAAGCGACCACGCAGACGATTGAGAGCTTGGACCGTGGAGAAAATCTTGCTGGCCATCCCACGAATGCTGTGGAAGTAGCCATTGGTTCCGATGCCAAAGACGAAGGTATTGAACGCTTCGCTGGTGTTCTTGTAGCGGCTCTTGTTCTCGTAGAGGAATCCGATTCCAACATCCGCGTCCTTCTCCGGGAAGATGTACTGCGAAATGGAACCATCGAGTTCCTTGGCCCACATGAACACCAACTTGACCTCTGCGGCAGAAGCCGTCGAAGCAGCGAGGTCGTTGTTCTTGAACTCACGCTCCAAATCTTCCCAAGAGTTTGTTGGGTAAGTGGTGTTGCTATACTGCATCGCTGTAAGCAATGCCTTTTTCACAGCAGGAACATTCCAATGGAGTTCCTTGGCGAGTTCTTCGTCCTCGATCTTCTGATACAGTTCATGCGGAGGAACGCTGCGAACGATGCAGCAAAGTTCGATTTCCTCGTCCGATGCCCGAGTGTTCCGGGGAATCAGGAAGTCTCCAAGGGGAGCTACCTGCCAACGCCAATCGATTTCATCTTCACGGAAGGTCAAGCCTACGCCGTGAACAAGGAACTGCTGCACCAAATAGAGGTAACGTGGGTAGAACTCCGGCCAGTTGCGAACCATGCGGGTGAACTCGTCCGCCATGATGCTCTCCCACTCAGGACGAGCCTGCGGGTCGCCAAAGTTTGTGGGCATCGTGTTGAGCACATCGACAGACGTTACCAAGTCCAGATACGGACTCGTTGCCATGGAAACCAACTGCTCCCCTTGGCCCCAGTTCACGTTGCAGATTTCCCCAAGTCCGTTGAGATCGAGCTGACGCTGGTCGTAGGGGCTTTCCCCGTCGATCATGGACTGCACCCGAGCACGGTCCCGACTGGATTCCTCATCCGCACTACGCATCCGACGATAGGAAGAATGGGCAGCTTGGACGTTTTTGATTCGCGTGCGAAGCAGCTTCCCATCTTCTTGGACAGGAAGGAGCAAATCTTGAGAAGTAGTCGGAGTGGGGAAGTCGGCGTTCATGGCGTTACTGGCACCTTACGAGGCCGTCCTCGGCCCCGCTTTGGGTTGTCAAGCGTAACCTCATTCTGTGAATCGTCCACCGACAGCATTGGAGCCTCCTGCGCCTCAAGCTCAGGTTCGGTCTCGATAGGGCGTTCAAGTGGGGCAGGCTGTGTAACGATTCCCCAATCTGGAGAGATTCGAGTAACGACGACTTCGTTTGGGGAAACGCAGACGTAGTTGTCGTTCCAGTTGGCATTGCCAATATGGTCGGTCGTAGCGGTATGCTTGACCATCTCATGCCGACGGAATACTTCATGGTGGCTACCGTGATTACGGGCCGAGTTGCGTTCCAACTTGGTCAGGTTGGCGGGATAGACAGCGGCTTCCAAGATGTAGGGGTCGCCAACATCGACACGCTCGACACCGGAGGCATCCCGGAAGCGGCGAGTCAAATTGACTTGGAAGCCAAGATAGCGTTTGCCAGAGGCTCGATATTCTTGGTCCAAAACATCCGCCCAGTTCGATACAACAGGCCGAGTATCGGTGGACATATAGAACCAATGATTGCCAACCATGGCGCGAGCCACGATGTCGAAGGTCTCGTTCAAGGACCTCGGCGGCTCCCGGTAGAGCGTTGGCAAAGTCGCCTTGAAGGTTACATCGCGAATGCCGTCGAAAATCCGTTGCACCTCATTGAGCACGGTCACGGTTGTGAAAACCGTGATTTTATGCCGGGAATCAAGAGGTCCAAACTGCTTGAGGATTGCTGCGAGCTTGCGAGCGTTTGGCAACGCCTTGGAGAGAACAGGGATGGCAATATCCATTTTCCGGCATTTTGGGGGAAATAAAAAGGTCTGCAACTATTAAATAGCCCTCATTCTGGATAATTTCCGGGAAAATGAGATGAATTTTGAGATTCGGCGGTTGGAATTATTATCGGCTTCCCGAATCCGTGCCTTGCTTGACATGCCCAATTTGGTTCGGCAAAGGTCTAGGCAAAGCAATGCCGCATCCCCTCGGTCTGGGGATTTACCAATTCTTGAGCGCATATCCTTTTTGCTCTCCACGACCACTTTGCCTCGCTGCTTGGTTTCGTATTTTCTGGCGCAGAGTTCCTTAGCCAAAGCTGGATAAATGCCCCGTATCTGACCGGACTGGAGATATTCGCGCCCAGAGAACCAAAGCTCGGACACGCGGTTGATATAGCGTTCCTTGGAGGGTGTGGAATCCGTTCCGCTGGCTGGCAGACTGGAAGCCAATCCCCCAAAGTTCACCTCCAAGAACTCCCCGCTCCACTCAGAGCGAACCACATCGCAGAAGGGTTTTCCGGCTCCGGTTCCGTCGATGGCTAGATTTTTGGGTAGGACTTTGCGTTTTTCGCACTCGGCTCGCAACTGGCGGATAATTTGATGAGTTCGAGGCTCGTCCTTGATGTCGCGATCTTCTTGGAGTTCCAAGCAGTCTCCCCATTCCAAAACCTTTTTCCCATCGGTATCCTCACCGAATTTCCCGAATTGGAGAAGGGAATCGTCACCGCCGTTGGTGAAGGCAGGGTCAAATCCAGCAACCGGAATTGGCGGGGTTTTCCAAATAGCTGGGGCATCGCCTCGGTATTTGATGATGTCGGCCTCGCTGTAAATGCCCTCATCGGTTCCGGCTTCGTGGAACCAACCTTTGACGAATCGGGCATACCGCTGGGTGGTTTCTCCGAGCATATTTTTGAAGTCCTGCAATTTACGGGCAGTCATCATCCAAGGGTATTTATCCTCGCCCAGCAGGATGTTGGGGGATTTTTCTCCGTCGAACCGGATACATTTTCCAAGAACGGTTTCCCATTCCTCTGAGTCGGAATGAATGGACCCCCAACCCTCCTTGGGCGTGGCGAAGATGCCAAAGGGGTCGTAATGGCTGTTGGGGTTCCCGATGCCGAGCATACTGAAATCGGGGTTGGAATACAGGTTGGCTTCGGCTGCTCGGAGGAGTTTGTCAGAGAGTTCGGGCAACTCATCGCAGATCAGGATGACGCGAGTGCCCTTGTAACCAATCAATTTACCCATGGCCTCGTTGGCCTTAGATTTTTCCCCGGCGATCAAAACAAGCCCTTGGCGGTCGGATTTGAAGTTGCCCTGTCGGTAGCGAATCATACCGGAAGCGGAGACCAATTCCCCCGGCAGGACGGTTTCCCCGCCAAGCACGGTGGCAGCGGCTTGCCAATACTCCTCGACCGAACCCCAAATACGCTGACGGGAGTCTTTGAGGGATGTGGAGGTAACCAAGACTTTGGTCCCGCTGGGTCCAGCTAGGAAATTCACAATTCCCCAAATGGCTCCAAACTCACTCTTGCCGGATGAGGAGCACCCTGCGATGGCTAGGAACTTGTGCTGGCAGGCATTTTCCAGCATCCGTTCCGCCCAAGGATGAAAGACGAATTTTTTGGTCGAAGCCTTGGAGTTCCAAATGGCGTTGACGATATTTTTGAAGTGGAAGGCTTTTCCGGGGGAAGTTTTTGGCGGATTTAGGAAGGCTTCGAGTTCCAGAGTCAGATCGTGCATGGGCCTTCCGCCAACCGGACGCCACCAAACGCCATACTTTTCGCGATAGCCTTGGGCGATGAGATCGGATTTTTTCATGGGCGTTTCTTGAAACAATTATTAAATAATACCTATTTCGGGAAAAAATTTTCAGACCCCAACGTAGCAGGCAGGTCGGCCCGAAAACGGGGGGCGGGGTGGACGGGTGGTGGTCTGCGCTGGCCTGCGGAGCGCGAAGGGCGGAGGGGGTGACAGACGCTAGGGGGGCAAAAGGTCGAGGGGCAGCGACTGGATGGGGAAGGTCTCGGGCGTTTTTGTCCCTGTGCTGTCCGAAAACTCGATGAATGCTGGGGACTGACTAGAGGAAAGGTCTGGGAAGTGCAGGCTAACGAGCGGTTGCGCTGCTTTGTCGAGTCCGGCGGCACGCTCCGCGATGCGGGCGGCTCGCTCTATGTCCTCCCACCTTTCGAGCTGGCGGGGGGTTGCGGATGCTAGGGCGGTACTGGCGAGATTGTAGAGGGTGCCGCGCAGGCGTTCGCCCTTGGCTTCCCATGACTCCGCCACGACAGCGGCAGCGGGAGCTGTGACGATCTGAGGACGCGAGGCACGGACACGGGCAGGCGTCGGCCATTTTTCGCGACTGGCACGCTTGCGGGCGGCCTCATAGCCGATATTATACTTAGCGGCGGCCTCCTTTAGGCTCAGCCCGAGGGCGACAGCCTCGCGGCAGGCGGCGATTGTTTCGGCAGGAATGGGGGGCATTGGCGGAAAATAGAACCGCCGTCCCTGTTTGGCAAGGACGGCGGAGGGGTAGCACTCGCGGCGGGGCTATTTGTTGCCGTACTTACGCTGCCAAAAGTCCCGGCACTCGTCGCATATCCCGCCATCACGCGGGCCGGGCGAATAGAGCGAGCCGCAAGCCGGGCACGTTGTCGCGTCCCATGCGCTGCGGAGGTCCTCTTGCTCCCAATCCCAAGCAAGGCGGGAAACCCCGGCGGGGCGTCCCCGCTTGCGCTTGCTTGCGATGGACGAAAACACTGGAGCAGGGCGCGGTGGCAATGGCCAGCGGCGGGTACCTAGCTCGCGGCAAATGGCGAGCATGAGCCCGGCGCAGTTGTCCAATTGATCGAGGTCAACGAACTCTCGCGAGGTGTGCGGGTTGTGGTAGCCTGCTGACAAATTGGCCGCGCATACTCCCGCGCCCCTTTCAATCAATGCCTCTACGTCTGTCATCATGCCGGTAGAAAAAGCGTACTTGTGCGCTTTCAGTAGCGGCTTGACTGCTTTCTTGAACTCGTCCGACTGGAGGTCAAGCGAGCCGATGCGGTGGACAAAATCGGACGAGCCGCGCCTGTCCGCTTGGAGTATCAATGAGGCATCAGCAACGTGACGAAGGTCAATCGCTCGCGAGCCTTCACAGCCCACTTCCTCGTCAACGACGAACAAGAGGCGGAAGGCGGGCAGTTTTTCCGCAACGGCGAAGGCCGCGACTATGCCGCATTTGTCGTCCCCGCCGACTCCAATCTGGTGCATGTGTTTGGAGTCCATCGCGTAGAGTTTCCGGCCTATCCTCCGAAGCATTAGGTTCCCGGTGATGTCGTGCACCGTGTCCAGATGCGCGACTAGGACGGGCCTCACGTCTGCGTCACCGTGTGAGATGATGACGTTCCCTGCCTCATCCCGCTCAACGTCCCATCCCCTCGCGTCTGCGAGTTGTGAGACGTTCGCGGCCTGAGCTTCGCAATCGTAGCTTTCTGACTCAACGGCGAAAACGGATTCGATCAAGTTTTGATTGATGTTCATGTTTTTGGAAGGGTTGAGGTTATGCGCGGGAAACCTGCTCTTCGTGGATATAGATTGTACCGAGCCTACCGCCTAGCTCGATTTCGTACGCGTCCTCTCTCAGAATGTACTCGTCGCGATAATGACACATCACAATTCTGTCATCGTCACAGTGGTAATAGTCGCCGCCGACGCTGTACGCGTCGTCCTCGCTAATCCAGTTCCCGTCAATGTCTTGCACTTCGCCTTGGTGCCCCTCGTTGCGTTCTCCGCGAGTGTCGGAGTATTCAAAATCCCACTCGCCGCCCTCGCGGGTGAATAGAGTCTCTCCACGCTGCCAGCGGAACGAATCGAGGTAGGGGTAAAACGAAACGGGCCACACGCTGCGAGCGAGGTCAACGGAAAGCTCATCATGGTATGAGGTGCCATCGGCCCGAATCCATGCTGAGCAGCCGTTGGTGTCTCTCTCCTTCTTGCTCCATCCCTGCTCGACAATGTAAGCACGGGCGGCCTCATAGATGGCCGGGGTTGCATACAGCCGATCAACAACGGTACCGAGTTCCCGCGTCTGCCAAACGAGAGCACGGGCGACATAGATGCCTTGCCTCACTCCAACGAGCAGCCGCGCCCCGGCTCGCTCATAAAACTCCCCGACACGCTCGCCCCACATGCAAGAGCCGATGCTGCTCGGGCGCATGTCGGGCTTTTCCTCTCCCCAATTCTCCGCGTTATACGCCGCATCTATCTCGCTGGCCGTCGTGAGTAGTTGCCACTCGATTTTCTCGCCCTGCTCAACGCCCCCGAACGCCTCCGCAAAAGCTGCGTACTCGTCGTCTTTGAATGCCTCGGGGTGGCGCAGAATCTGCCTCGCCCATTTCGCGGGCTTGATTTCTGCGCGGCCAGCGCGGGCCCATTTCCCGTCCTCGGTGATTTCCTGTGTCCGATTCGCGGGGCAGTAGGAAATCAAACCCTCACGTTCTCGGCAGGCGAAAAAGTTTCCGAACGGGTTCTCGGCGTGTCCGACTCGGGAGTCAAGAGCCGTGATGAGAGCGGCGGCCACGCGGGCGGCCTTGGCGTTTTCGCCTGATTCGATTTTCAAGAGCCACTGCTCAAGGGTGCGGGAGGCGCGGAGGCGCGAAGGAAAACGGGCCTTTCGCTCAGTGTAGGTGAGCCTTACCTCGGCGGCGGGCTTGGTTGCGTTGCGCATGTTGCGCAGATAGGCAATTCCCCACCAATGGCGGGGTTCCTGTGCCCACTCGCGGACATATTCTGGCGACGACCAAAGGCCGCCCATCCTAGCGAGCTGGCGGCGGCGATGTTCGGTCTGTTGAGCGTGGCGAGTTGTTGCTGTTGTTGTCGTGTTCATTTCGTGTTTTTAGTTTTGGGTTGTTGTGTTTAGCGAATAGCGGCGATGAGGTTTAGAGCTACAAAAGCGGAGCCCATGAGGAGGAGCCCCACGAGGAGGCGGGCGAGTTCACGGGCGGCAAGGCGTAGTTGTGTTTTCTCTCTGTGTGTCATTTGTTTTGTGGTTTAGTGTTTGATCGCGCCCTGTGGCGCGGCCCTCTGTAAAGAGCGGCAAGAGAGTATTGCAAGCACTATTTTCTATGCTGACATTTTTCGAGCCAGCGAGCCAAGCGGAGCCAAGCGGAGCCAAGCGGAGCCAAGCGAGCCCCTGCCACATGTCACCCCTCGCGCGCGGGCGCGCGGGCGCGCGGGCGCGCGGGCGCGCGGGCGCGCGGGCGCGAGCCGCCGGACCCATTCCAGATTTCCAAATACGAAGGCCGCTCCGAAAATACGAAGGCCGCTCTGAAAATATATTTGACAGTAAAAGTCATGTGAACAAAATGGAGGCCCGAAAGGAAACCAAAATAAGCAAGAAACACTTCATCCAACTC
>Ga0208783_10001594_pt1 | contig 13331 bp, 12 predicted proteins | sample DEB19_08_DNA_2_FD_184529 | JGI IMG/M metagenome (GOLD analysis project Ga0208783, IMG submission 184529) | Aqueous microbial communities from the Delaware River and Bay under freshwater to marine salinity gradient to study organic matter... | ecosystem: Environmental > Aquatic > Marine >... | reverse complement strand
ACGCCCCCGAGAGCGGCTCGAAGTTCTCGTCGTGACCGTACAGTTCGATGATTTCAAAAACGTTGCGGATCCGGGCCATCGGAACGAAACGACTCCTTGTCTGGTTCGAAGTGGAAGAAGTGGTGGTGGCGGACAATGGCAGCGTGGCGGGTGCCGAGAACACCTCGCCCGCGAGCGGCTCGCACGGTCGGCGAACCGGCACGCATGGCACGGGCGGCGGTTCCGCCCGTGCCTGACAAAGTGCCTCAGCCGCCGTGCTGCAGACCGCGATCGCGACGACTCGCGCCATCGCCGCGGTGGCTTCCATCGTGGAAGTTCGTCGCCATTATGAATCCGCACTCGCGCGAGTCAAACATTTGGCGACGATATCGCGCGGCCGCCAGAAAAAAGGCCGAACGGCCGCCGGATTTCCTGCGCGACCGCTGCGGCTTGCCAGGCTCGTGCGGTCGATCGACACCGGCGGTAGGGGCGTGAATCAACGCCCCGGGCCGCCGGGCGGCAGCGCGATCTCGATGTCCGTCGGGGGCGGCGGGGCCGGCGCGGCCGTATTCACGGCGGCGGACGGGTCGAACTTCGGCGTGTCGGTGCCCGTGCGGGCCTCGAGATCCGCCGTGAGATGGAGGTGCTCGCCCCCGCCCGCCGGCCGCAGTTCCAGGAGCGTTACCCCCCATTCCTTGCCGATCTTTTTTCCTTCGACCACGACGGTGCCTTTGCCCCTCGGCCCGCTGGCCTCGAACTGCATCGTCGCGATGCCGTCGGCATCGCTGGAACGCCCCGTCACGGCTTGGCTGCAGACGACCTTGCCCCCGGGCCCGGCGAGGAATTCGGCAACACGAGGATTCTTGATGACTTCATCCCGGGCCATCACGACCACGGGGTGGCTGGACAGGCGGCCGCACCCTGCAGCCCCGAACGAGGCGAGCAGCATTCCCATTGCCAGCGTGATCCGACGCATGATGCACCCCCTCCGTGGGCTGTGACGGGCGAAGACCGAACGATGCGCGGGCTGCCCCGTCCTCACCTATGGGCCGTCGTGCTCACGGCACCAGGCGATCTTTTCGGCAGTCGTGGTCGGCAGGGGGCCGGCCGCCGCGGGTTTGCCCGCGACGGGCTTGGCCGGTGTGGCGGCGACCTCGGGCTCCGCGGCTTCAGGCTCGGCGGCCGGCGGCTCGGCTGGGGCGGCAGCTTTCGCGGCCCGAGCCTTCGCCAGGATTTCGGCTGTGGACAGCTTGCCGGCGGATGGCTGCGGTTTCGCCGCCGGCGCCGCGGCCCCCTTGCCGCGGGCGGCGGCGAGGATGTCGGCGGTCGATGGTCGACCGGCGGCGGGCTTCGAGCCGGCGGCCGGCTTGGAGGCAGGTTTGGCGGGGGCGGCCTTGGCCGTGGCGGCCGGCTTCGCGGACTCCGTCTCGGCCGGCTTCGGTCGTGGCTGCGGCACGATCTTCAACGCGGCGGGGTCGATGTCATACCAGCCGATGTTGTTGAACTGGTCGAACTCCACGAGGCAGCGGCCGTTCATGTTGACCGTCTTGACAGTGCCGGTGGCGTTGGCGAACCGGGCCAATTCCGGGGCCGGCGAGTCGACGATCACGTACTTGTCGGTCCAGTCGGACTTCAGCCGTTCGATCACGTCAAACATGAGGGAGTTCCAACCAGCAACGCCCTGCCGGGCCACGGATGGGACGACCGCCAGCCACGCTGCCGCGACGCCCTTCTCCGCCGATGAATGTGATCGATCGACGGACGGATCGCAAGACATGCCGCCCGTCCGACGAAAAACCGCGTCGCGAGCGGGCCCGAATCCCAAGCCGACGGCCGAGGCGGCGGTCGACTCCGGCGCTGCCTCGTGCCGGCAGTCCCGTCAGGCTCACTGCGTCGACAGCGTCGCGCCGCGGATCCCGAAGATGCCGGCCGCACCGAGCGAATACGACCATTCGACCGTGAGGGGCAGGGGGGCGGCGGGGACGGCCGCCTCGATCCGCAGCAGTCGCGACCCCTGGCGGTAGGTCGATCCCAGCCAGCCGGGCCCGTCGTGAATACGGCAGGCGATCTCGAACCGCACCGCGTCGATCAGCGTCGGATCGCGGATGACGCTGGCCGAGTAATGCGACCGACCGGCCATGCCCACCGCCAGGATGGCCGGGCCGACGTGGGGCCGATCGACCTGCGACAGTTCGACCAGGACGGGCGATGCCGGCCAGCGCGGGTCTCCGGCAGCCGGCCACGCCCCGTCGAGCGAACGCCACGACGACTCGCCGGACGCATCGCTCCCGGCCGCCGCGCCGCCCGCCGCCGGCTCCAGGTGGTGCGACCAGCGGTCGCCCTGCCACGTGAAGACCACCCGCACCGCTCCCGCTTCCAGCAGGACGGACGGTCGTGTCGCGGTGATGCCGCCGGCTCCCGATGTCGCGTCGTGCGTGGTCATGGCTGCTGGTAGCATAGCGAGATGCTCGGCCGCTTGGCCGTCCTGCCTTCCGCTTGGGCCGGCGCGGCACCGCGCGGCCCGCCAGGGTGTCCCGAGGTCGTCCATGGAACCGCGGCGTTCTCTCGGCTGGCCGATCCTGCTCGGCGTGGTGCTCATCGGCTCGATTCTCGCGCTGGGCGTGGGCTGGGTGCTCGTCAGCATCGCCGCGGCGCTCGGCTCCGAAAACGCCGCCTTCTACTGGGCGATCCTCGGGGTCGGCGTGGCGCTGCTGGTGCTCGTGCTCGTGGGCGTGATCATCTACCTGGCCCTGACGGTCAAGGCGATCGCCCTGTCCCAGCGGCAGAGCAACTTCATCGACAGCGTCACGCACGAGCTCAAGAGTCCACTGGCATCGCTCACGCTCTACCTGCAGACCCTGACGCGGCGGCCGGTGCCGCCGGAGCAGCAGGCCGACTTCCACCGCTTCATGCTCAAGGACGTCGAGCGGCTCGACACGCTCATCGACCACCTGCTCGACGCCGCCAAGACGCTGCAGCGTCGGGCGCGGCCCGGAACCGACGCGACGCCGATCGGCGCCGTGCTGCTGCAGGCCCGCGAGGCCGTCGTGCAGCGCTACGGCGTGCCGCCGGAATGCGTGCGGCTCGGGGGGCAGGCGGGGGGCGACGGCGACGCGGGCCCGCGGGCCGTCGGCCGCGAGGCCGACCTGGAGATCGTGTTTCGCAACCTGATCGACAACGCCGTCAAATACTCGCTCCCCGATCCGCGTGTGGAGGTCGATATCTCGACGTCGCCCCGTGGGAGGATCGTGGTGCGGGTGACGGACAATGGACCGGGCATTCCGATCGATGAACGGCAGAACGTCTTTCGGAGATTCGTGCGGCTGGGAAGCGAACTGGAACGATCGACGCCCGGAACGGGTCTCGGCCTGTTTCTCGTGCACTCGATCGTGAGGCAGTTGCGGGGCCGCGTCGTGGCGAAGGGACGGCTCCCGGAACGCGGCACGATCATGGAAGTGGAGCTGGCGGCCGCCCCGTGAGCCCGGCGGCCGCGTGGTAGGATTGACCGCTTCCCGCCCGCACCTTCTCCACCAGCACCGACGATCCCATGACCCTGCCCGCCCTGCGCGCCTCCGAGCACCTTCACGACGTGAAGTACGAGATCCGTGGCGCGCTGGCCCGCCGTGCCGACCAGCTCGAGCGCGAGGGGCACGAGATCATCAAACTCAACATCGGCAACCCGGGCCTCTTCGGCTTCCGCATGCCGGGCTCGATGCGGGTGGCCATCGTGGAGAACCTCCACCAGGCCGACCCCTACTCGCACCAGAAGGGCATCTTTCCCGCCCGCGAGGCGGTGGTGATGCAGCAGCAGAACCGCGGCGTCATGGATGTCACCGCCGACGACGTCTTCATCGGCAACGGCGTCTCCGAACTGATCATGATCGCGATGCGAGCGCTGCTCAATCCGGGGGACGAGGTGCTCGTGCCCAGCCCCGACTACCCACTCTGGACGGCGTCGGTCGTGATCCACGGCGCGAAGGCGGTGCACTATCCCTGCCGCCCCGAGAACGGCTTCGTGCCCGATCCCGACGAGATCGATTCGCTCGTGACCGACCGCACGCGGGCGCTGGTCGTCATCAACCCGAACAACCCCACGGGCGCGGTCTACCCGCGGGACGTGCTCCACGGGCTCGCCCGCATCGCCGAGCGGCGGCACCTTGTCTTCTGCGCCGACGAGATTTACGACGAGATGCTCTACGACGACGCCGAATTCGTGCCGTCGGCGACGCTGGCGAAGCAGACGCTCTGCCTGACCTTCGGCGGCCTGAGCAAGATCTACCGGGCCTGCGGGCTTCGCGTGGGCTGGCTGGTGTTCTCCGGCGAGCGCGACCACGCGCGGGACTACATCCAGGCGGTCGAACTCCTCGCATCGCTGCGGCTGTGCTCCAACGTGCCGGGCCAGTACGCCGTGCAGACGGCGCTCGGCGGGCATCAGTCGATCTTCGACCTCACGCGGCCGGGCGGGCGGCTGCACGCCACTCGTGCCGCGGTCCTCGAGGCGGTGAAGCGGAGCCGTTGGCTCTCGGTAGTGACGCCGCGCGGGGCGATGTACGCCTTCGTCAAGGTGCACGCCGACCGGCTGCCCGCCGGGAAGGCCTTCGACGACCAGGCGTTCGCGCTCGATTTGCTCGAACGGAAGCACGTGCTCGTGGCGCCCGGCTCGAGCTTCAACGTCCCCTACCGCGACCACTTCCGGCTCACGCTCCTGCCCGATGCGGAGCAGATGGCGGAGGTCTTCGCCCGGATCGAGTCGCTCCTCGACGAATACGCGGCGGCGTGACGTCCCTCTTTTCGACGGCGCTGCCGGTGGTCTAATCCCCGGCATGAAACCATCACATGCCGCCCCAGCAGCCGTCGGCCCGGCCATCGACGTCGTCCCCGTCCGCCGCGTGCTCGTGAGCGTGTTCGACAAGACCGGCCTGGGCCGGCTCGCCGCCGGGCTCAAGGCCGCGGGCGTTTCCGTGGTAAGCACCGGCGGCACGAGCGCGGCGCTCGCCAGTCACGGGCTCGAGGTCGAGGACGTCTCCGCCGTCACGTCGTTTCCCGAGATCCTCGACGGCCGGGTGAAGACGCTCCATCCGCGAATCTTCGCCGGCGTGCTCGCCCGGCACGACCGGGACGACGACCGCGCCGTGCTCGCCGACCACGGGATCGCCACCTTCGACGCGGTGATCGTCAACCTCTACGCCTTCGAGTCAGCCGTCGCGCGGCCTGACTGCACGCCGGGGGAGGCGATCGAATTGATCGACGTGGGCGGCCCGAGCCTCGTCCGCGCGGCGGCGAAGAACCATGCTTTCACCGCCGCCGTCACCGGCCCGGAACAGTACGAAGACTTCCTCGCCTCCCTCGCCCGCGGCGGCACCACGCTGGCGGAACGCCGCCGCCTCGCGGCCCGCGCCTTCGAGCGGACGGCGGCCTACGACACCGCCATCGCCTGCTGGATGGCCCGTCACGCCGGCCTCGCGGCTGCCGAGGGGCGGGCCGCGTCCACGGGCGACGGCACGGGCGAAGAGCCGCCGCTGCCGACACGGCTCACACTCGATCTCGAACAACGGCTGTCGCTGCGATACGGCGAGAATCCGCACCAGTCGGCCGCGGTGTTCGCGCCGGTCGGCACGCGGCTCGGGCTGGCGGGCATCACGCAGCTCTCGGGCAAGGAGCTGTCGTACAACAACTTCCTCGACCTCGACGGCGCCACGCGGCTGGCGGGGCTGCTCGGCGACCCGGCGGCGGTCGTCGTGAAGCACACCAATCCCTGCGGCGCCGCTGCCGCCGCCACCGCCGCCGAGGCCCTCGCCACGGCGATGGCGGCCGACCCGACGAGCGCGTTCGGCTCGATCGTGGCGGTCAACCGGCCGTTCGACCGGGAGTGCGCCGAAGTTCTGCTGGCGCCGGGGCTCTTCGTCGAGGTGGTGGCGGCCCCGGCCTTCGCGCCGGAGGCGGTCGAGCTCCTGACGACGAAGCCGACCTGGAAGGGGAGCGTGCGGCTGGTGGTGGTGCCGGTGGGTGATCCGTGGGTGGCGACCGACGGCCTCGAACTTCGCGGCATCGCCGGGGCGGTGCTCGCCCAGCGGCCCGACACTGGTTGCGACGATCCTGCCACCTGGCGGGTCGTCACGAAGCGGCAGCCCGATCCGGCGCTCACGCAGTCGCTCGACTTCGCCTTCACGATCGTCCGCCGGCTCACGAGCAACGCGATCGCGGTCTGCCGGGGCACGAGCCTGGTGGGTGCCGGGCTGGGGCAGACCAGCCGGGTGGACGCCGTGCGGATCGCGCTGGAGAAGGCCGGCGATCGCGGCCGCGGTGGCGTGCTCGCGTCCGACGCCTTCTTCCCGTTCCCCGACTCGATCGAGTTCATCGCACGGGCCGGCATCGCGGCAGTGATCCAGCCGGGCGGCTCGAAGCGCGACGCCGAGGTGATCGCCGCCGCCGATGCGGCCGGCATCCCGATGGTGTTCACCTCGCGGCGGCACTTCCGGCACTGACTTCACGCGAAACATGGCCCTCCGGGCCATTTTCGCTTGGCGACCTCCCGGTCGCTGGCGAGAGCGTCGCATCCCTGCGACGCCGGTGGTGGAAAGCGCATGGCCCTCCGGGCCGTCGGCGGGCGGATGCCCGCCGCGAGTCCAGTCGCTTGGCGACCTCCCGGTCGCTGGCGAGAGCGTCGCTACCGTGTTCACGAAAAACATGGCGTCCTGCCATTTTTTCTTGGCGGACTCCGCCCGCTGGTGCTGGCCTCGCATCCATGCGACTCGGCGGGGAGGCGCTGTGGTCGGTGCGGCTCGCGGGTGCTGCCGTCGGGATCGATTTGCAACATGTTCCTTTTTCCTAGTTCAGGGGAGGGGCTGCCCGTGCCCCGGGAGCCGGCGTGTGCTGACAAGCGCAGCCTGGAGGGCCGAGGCGAACGTCCGGCGATGGGGCACGGGCAGCCCCGGCGTGCGTGATCAGACGCAAGCGGCCTCGCGGCTAGGGCGCGAGCCGTGCCGGAGATAGACTCACGAATGGAATCCTCTCGAATCCCTGTCGCCCCGGTCGCCCGCCCAGATGCCGACGCTCCTCGACGAGATCGTGGCCCGCAAGCGGAGCGAGGTGGCAGCCGCGAAGGCGACCCGCGACACCGCCGCCCTGTCGGAGCAGCTCGCCGCCGCGCCGCCCGTACGGGATTTCTTCGCGGCGGTTTCGGCGCCCGGCGGCATCAGGCTGATCGCCGAATTCAAGCGGAGCAGCCCCTCGGCCGGCGAGATCCGGCCGGGCGCCACGGTCGAGGAGATCGTCTCTGGCTACGCGTCCGCGGGGGCCGCGGCGCTGTCGATCCTCACCGACCGGGAGGGGTTCGGCGGCAGCCTCGCCGACCTGCCGGCCGCCCGGGCAGCCGTGCCGCTGCCGGTGCTGCGCAAGGAGTTCGTCGTCGACCCGTATCAGGTGATCGAGGCCCGCGTGCACGGCGCCGACGCGGTGCTCCTGATCGCGGAGTGCCTCGACGACTGCCGGCTGCGAAGCCTTTACCGCGAGATCCTCGACCTCGGCATGACCCCGCTGGTGGAGCTGCACGACGCGGAGAATCTCGGCCGGGTGCTCGACCTCGGCGCGACCCTGATCGGCATCAACAACCGCGACCTGCATACGATGACAACTGACATCGAGCACGTGCTGCGGCTCCGTGACCGAGTGCCGGACCACTGCGTGGTCGTCGCGGAGAGCGGGATCCGCAGTCGGGCCGACGTCGAGCGGCTGGAGCGGGCCGGCATCGGCGCGATGCTCGTGGGCGAATCACTCCTGCGGAGCCGCGATCCGGCCGCCGCCGCCGCCGCCCTGCTCGGCCGTTGACGGCGGGCGATTCCTCACGAACCGGTATCCCATGCCGCGCACGGAAAGGAAATGCACGGGCCGCGAGGGGTCGGCTTCGAAATACTTCCGCAGGTTCAGCATGAAGGTGTCGACCGTGCGCGTGGCGGGTGCGCGGGCCATGCCCCACACACGCTTGAGCAGGTCGCTCCGGGACGCCACCGTGCCCTCGTGCTCGACGAGGTATTTCAGCAGCTTCATCTCCAGGTTCGTGAGGCGGACGGGCCGGTCGCCGCTGCGGGCCTCCCAGGTGTCGAAGTTCACCTCGGCGTTGCCGAAGCGGTAGACGGACGATTCCTTCGCCGCTTCACCGCCGACGGCCGTGGGCTGGGAGGCGTTGCCCCGGCGGCGCCTCGCCAGCAGGTTGCGGACGATCGACATGAGCTCGTCGAGATCGAACGGCTTCTGCAGGTAGACGTCGGTGCCGGCGTCGAACCCGCGGATGCGGTCCTCCACCAGCGTGCGCGCCGTCAGCATCACGACCGGCACGTCGCTCCCCCGGCTGCGGATGGCCGAGCACACGTCGTAGCCACTCATGCCGGGGAGCATGAGGTCGAGCACCACCAGATCGACGGGCGCAGCGCCGGCCGTCGTCCGCTCCGCCGGCGGGACGACCGCCGCCAGGGCGGCCTGGCCGTCACCGGCGACCGTGACGGAGAAGCCCTCGGCCTCGAGGTTGTACTTGATGCCGATGGCCAGGTGCTCTTCGTCTTCGACGACGAGGATGTGCGGCATGGGGCTCCCGCGGCAGTGTCGCCGCGGCCGGGGGGCGCCGGATGGACCTTCGCTCCATGCTACCGCGCCAGGACGGCCCGCGGCTTCGGAGCCCGGGCGTAGCCGTGCTCGACGAACCAGTCCCACGCGTCCTGTGCCGCTGCCTCGAAGGGCCGCCGCGTGTAGCCGAGCTCGGCCTCGGCGCGGCTGCAGGAGAAGTTGTGCGGCAGCATCGACATCCCCGTGGCCGCCGAGTTCACGGGAAGCTCCTGCCGCAGGAACAGGCTGGCAACGTCGCCGCACCAGCCGGCCACGTGCACGAGCGCCGTCGGAGCCACGCCGAGCGGCTGCATGCGGCCCGAGATGCGGGCGAAGATTCGCCAGGCATCGAGGTAGGAGAGTGGCTGTCCGCCAAGGATGTACCGGCGGCCGGTGCGGCCGCCGGTCATGGCCGCGAAGATGCCCTGGGCGACGTCGCGGACGTCGACGAAGTCGTTGGATCCGGGCGGCGCGAACGTGCCGCGTCCCGCACCGACCTCGAGCAGCATGCGGCCGCTGGAGGGCTTCCAGTCCCACGGCCCGATCATGTAGACGGGATTCACGATCACCGCGTCGAGGCCCCGGTCCACCTCCTCGAGCACCGCCCGCTCCGCCTCGCGCTTCGTCACCACGTAGGGGCATTCGAGCATGCCGCCGGGGGTGGTCTCCTCGTCGGCCGGCACGCCGTCCGGCCGCAGCCCGAGGGCGTCGACACTCGAGACGTGGATCAGCCGCGCGCCCGCCCTACGGGCCGCCTGGGCGACGATCCGCGTGCCGTCGACGTTCACGCGCCGCATTTCGTCGAGGTTGCGCCAGCCGACGTGCACCATGGCCGCTGAGTGCACCACGCAGGCGGCACCTTCGACCGCCCGCCGCATGCCCGGCTCGTCGAGCAGCCCGGCCGGAGCCGTGTCGACCTGCAGTCCGGCCAGCGGCCTGCCCGCGGAGGATCCGTCCGGCCGCACGAGCACCCGCACCCGGCGGCCGCGATTGAGCAGCAGGCGGACGACGTTGTTGCCGACGAGCCCCGTCGCTCCGGTGACCAAGCAGTCGACGTCGCCGCGGCGCGACCCGGCGGGGCCAGCAGACGCAATCATCTCCGCAACTCCTGCGATCGCTCGGGTGCAGCCGGAGCGGTCGAGTCGTCCGTGACGAAACGTCTTCCTCGTAACCGCTGCAATCCTACATCGGAAAAATTTGTCGCGGACTTGCGGGGCGCGGGGCCTGCTGCCGCCGTTGACGAATCGGAAGGCTGGGCCGAAGATGCTGGCCGCGGTGGAAATCCCTGGCCCTCCTGGGGTTCCGGCCGCCGAGCGGCCTGCCAGTGCGGCCGCCATCCCGGGATGGAGCCTGCCGTGGCGGAACTGACCATTCGACCCGTGGACACCCGCTCCGAGCAGAAGCGGTTCGTTCGGCTGCCCTGGCGGATCTACCAGGACGATCCCTGCTGGATGCCGCCGCTGATCATGTCCCAGGAGGAGCTCCTGGGCTTCCGGCCGCACCCGTTCTACGAAAGGTCCAAGAGCCGGTCGTTCCTCGCCGCGCGGGGCGGCCGGGACGTCGGCCGGATCACCGCGATCGTCAACGCCGGCCACGTCGACCGCTACAAGGAGCAGCGCGGCTTCTTCGGCTTCTTCGAATGCGACGATGACGCCGAGGCGGCCCGCGGGCTCTTCGGCGCCGCCCGTGACTGGCTCCACGGCCAGGGCATGCAGTCGGTCCGCGGGCCGGTCAACCCGTCGCTCAACTACGAGTGCGGCCTCCTGATCGAGGGCTTCGACACGCCCCCCTTCTTCATGATGACGCACAACCGGCCGTGGTACGCCGGGCTCGTCGAGGCCAACGGCTTCGGCAAGGTCGAGGACCTTTACGCCTTCTGGGGCAAGACGTCGATGCTCTCCTCGCTCGACTCGAAGCTCGGCGTGATGGTGGAGGGGGTGAAGGAGCGGTTCGGCGTGAAGGTCCGGCCGCTCGACCGCAGCCGCTTTGACGAAGAGGTGCGGATGTTCCTCGACATCTACAACTCGAGCCTGGGCGGCACCTGGGGATTCGTGCCGCTCACGTCGTCGGAAGTGAAGCACATGGCGGCGAGCCTCAAGCACCTCATCGTGCCGGAACTCGCCCTGGTGGCGGAGGTCGACGGCAAGCCGATCGGCAGCATCTTCTGCCTGCTCGATTACAATCCGCGGATCAAGGCCATCAACGGCCGGCTGTTTCCCTTCGGCTTCATCAAGCTGCTCTGGAACAAGAAGGGCATCAAGCGGATGCGGGCCATCAGCACGAACGTGGTGCCGGAGTATCAGGCCTGGGGCGTGGGGCTCGTGCTCACCTCGTCGCTGGTGCAGCCGGTGCTCGACTGGGGAATGGAGGAGGCGGAGTTCTCCTGGGTGCTGGAGAGCAACCACCTCTCCAAGCGGACGCTCGAGCGCGGCGGCGCGATCGTCACCAAGAAGTACCGCATCTATCAGGACGACCCGCCACGCCAGGGCTGAAACGCCGCGGTCCTGCGGGCCTCGCCTCCCAGTGTGGCGAGCGCGCGATTGCCGAAGCCGCCGGCGTCGTCGTCGGCAAGTGGTTCTGCCGCGACGCTACAGCGCGAGCCCGATTCTGTTCCAACGCATCCGCCCGAGTCGAGGCCCCTGCGCGGCAGGTTGATCGTTCGCTGGCATGGCTTGGGACCAGAGGATGCGTCGTGCCATGCCGACGTAGTTGGCGAACGGCACCGGGCCGATGAGACGGCTGTCCTTCGAGACGCGCCTGTTGTCGCCGAGCACGTAGAAGTGCGCTTTTGGCACCACGAAGGGTTCGCGGTCGCTGACCGCCGGATTGGAGGGAATCCGTCCGTCGATGACGGCGTGCGACGTCGTCCGGTGCTCGCCGTTCACCAGCAGGCGATTTCCAACGACTTCGACCGTTTCCCCCGGAAGTCCGACGAGCGTGATCGGTTCCGGCACACCGTTTACGACCACCTGCTCGGCCGTCACCTCGATCGTGTCACCAGAAAGGCCGACCACGCGATGGATCCATGGCAGCGAGCCGGGGCCTTCCGGATGAAGGACGATGATGTCGCCCCGCGCCACGTCGGCTGCGGCGGTCCACAGCTTGTCGACATAGACGCGATCGCCCGCCAGAATCGTCGGAAACATCGAACCACCGTGAAACAGATATGACTCGGCAACGAAACGACGGAATGCCGTCATCGTCAATGTGGTCGAGATGACGATCGCGAGCCAAGCGATGGGGTAGACCCACCGTGCGCGACGCGTGAGAGTGCCGGCATTGCGGCGACGGTGTGCAAGCGTCCATGCATCGACAACGAGCCCCACATGCATCAAGCCCGCGAGCAGAAGGCAGGCGATGAGCCCTGTGGCACTGAAATCAATCCGTGAGGCAAGGACGCAGAGCAATCCAAAACAGCCGATAGTGCAGAGCAGCCAGGACGTTATGCAGCGGCGCAGCGATCCGGCATACAGTTGCCCGAGAGGTGTTCCCGTCGCGCTCAGCAGTGCCGCCACGATCGGTCGTGGCGTCCATCGGGGCTGCTGCACCAGCGTTTCATTCGTGTGCAGGGGGATCAAGGCATGGCTCCGCAAAGAGGGGCAACGGCGTCACGGACCGAAGGATCCATGTCTCGATCGACGCGCGCAGCGGAGCGGGAGCGGGCGAACGCCCATGAGAATGCCGTTTCGCTGAATCGTCACGCGAACTGCGGTATCGAGAGACTCTCCCTCTGCGCGTCGGCGGCGTCGCGGCACCCGGTCACTGCCGGCCGCGCCCGGAGCCATCGATGGGGAGGCGCGCCGCTTCGGGTACAGGAGCCAACGGTCTACCGCCGCCAGCGGCGGACGGCCCGCGGGCTCGAGCGGTACGATCCGCCTTGGAGCACGGCACCGCCGGCACCACCCACGAATCCGCCAGCCGTCACCGTGCCCGCGCGGGATGTCGCCGACGGGGTGTTGTAATAGGGCCAGACGCGGCGCCCCTCGCGCTGGGCGCGATCCCACTGCTGGGCTCCGTAGTTGATGCCCGAGAGGTTGAAGCCCGAGTAGGGGTTGCGGGGAGCCGCGCAGGCCGGTGACGGGGCGATCGCGAGGCCGCAGCAGGCCAGGGCGAGGCAGAGCGACGTGGTGGGAAACACGGAGTTGAGCGACGCGGGCATGCGGGCCATTCTCCTGGCGGGAAGCTCTCATCGGAGTCGATGCACGCCCGATTCTACGCTGCCGTGCGTCAACGGGTTCGGCAGGCTGCCGTCGCTGGCGGCGGCGGTCGGCCGTGTCATACACTCTCTCGGCCCCGACATCCTGTCCCCGCCACCGCATTCATGTCCTTCCCGCGCTGCGCCTGCCTGTTGCTCGCCGGAGTGCTCGTCGTGGCACGGTCCGCACCGCCGGCGGCCGCGGACGACGTCCGGGAGCGGGCCATTCGGGCCGACCGGGAAATGATGGCCGGGGAATGGCGGGTCGTGTCGGTCGTGCGGGACGGGCGCCGCATGGACCGGGCCGGCATGATCGTGACCGTGGTCAACGGCGTGGACGGGCAGTGGCACCTGCTCTCCGAGGGTCTGAAGATCGCGGAGGGCTTCAACGGCATCGATCCGACGACCACCCCCAAGACGCTCGACCTGGTCGGCGTGCAGGCGGCGGTCGAGGGACTGCGTGGCAGGCAGTACCTCGGCATCTACGAGGTCACGGCCAACACGCGGCGCATGTGCTTCGCACCGGCGGGCCGGCCGCGGCCCGATGCCTTCACGGCGG
>Ga0208783_10001593_pt1 | contig 13332 bp, 27 predicted proteins | sample DEB19_08_DNA_2_FD_184529 | JGI IMG/M metagenome (GOLD analysis project Ga0208783, IMG submission 184529) | Aqueous microbial communities from the Delaware River and Bay under freshwater to marine salinity gradient to study organic matter... | ecosystem: Environmental > Aquatic > Marine >... | reverse complement strand
CCTTGAGCATCACGCCCACATGATCGCGAGAGATGAAGGCTTCAGTCTCCTTGCGTAAGTTGTCACCGTCACGCGTCGACCATGCCGGATGATTGGCATCGACCGAGAAGACGTGCCTAGGCTGGCTCATTTCGCGGTAAGGCAGCACGCCGTTCTCGCGCATCTTCTCCTGGACCTTCTTCGGCTGAGAGAAAAACCAAGCGTCAAAGCTCTTCGCGTCCTTCGCAGGAGCGGAGAGGTCGTTGATGCTGGCCTTGGTCACGCACTGTATTGGAAAGCATCTTACCCAGCGGGCAATGAGCAAAAGTAACGCTCAGATGTTCTGGGAAAGGTTGCGGTAAGCCATGCGATCGTCGTCGTAACGGACGAGGCCTTGGCGGATTAGCCTAGCCAGGACTGACTGAGGCTTGGTGTCGCTGAACTGATCCATGGACTTGGTGATGCCGGTCATCAGCTGCTCCTTGGTCAGATATGAATCTCGGTTGCCTAGCCAGTTGGCCCACCAGTGTTTGTTCCTGGTTGCCTTGTCTCGCATGGCCTTGGCTCCGGCCTTGGAGCGTTTGACCATGCGTTCGCGGTCAGTCTCCCAGAGTTTCTTCATGCGCAGGCGGAACGCGATCTGGCGTCCGACGTTAGGGTTTGGGTTTCTCATTGGGTTGGGTGGTAGGTGTATCTTGCATCGTGGGTGAGGGCCGCCCTGCCGTAAGGCTAAGGGCTAGGCATCTCACTGTTCTACGGCTTATCCCGAAGGGATAGCCTAGAACCATGCATTGTTCAAAGGTTTGTTCGAAGGGTTGTGTTAGGGTTTGTGAGAGGTTAGCCAGAAGTCAAACGAGGAAGGCGTTTAAAAGCCTTTTGGTCTAGGATGGCTATGAGGATACCAACCAACCAGCCTTAACGCCTAGGAGAGGCCTTGGCGGGTCTGGAATCGGTATCTGCGTCAGTAGGTTGGGAGGGGGGCTGGCTGTATTCCCACCTGATGACCCCCTTCTCGGCGGCGTGGCGAATGTGAATCTCGCCCTTGAACTGCCCCTCGGAGTCTCGGAGGCCGGCACGGCCACGGCGCTTGGTCAGGCCGAACTTGTAGATCGGCTCGTCGCCCTGGCATCGGAAGAGGACGGCGACCTCGCGAAAGTAGTTCGTGAACTCGGACGACCCGAGGCCAGCGTAGGCTAGGTCGGCGACGGTGTGGCCTTCCTTGTCAGACGCGGCCTTGGGCTTGCCGGTGTGGTGCATGGCGACGAGCACGGCGCCTGTCTCGAGCAGGATCGGGGCGAGGTCATGGCGCAGGAACTTGGACGCCTGCTCCTGGTCGGACACGTCGATGCCGGCGAAGGAGAGCAGCGGGTCGACGAAGACGATGTCTGCCCGGTGTTCGCGTACTAGGTCGGCGAGGGCGGCGGTGAAGGCCGTGCCAGTGCTGACCGTGTCGCGGAAGATGGCTAGGGACTCGCGCAGCTGGTCACGCTCCTGGCTGTCGAGGTAGGCACCTGCCACGACGTCCTGCAAAGCCTCGGAGACGTCGCCCGCGTCATTCTCGGCCTGTAGGATGATGGCCCGCAGGGGTCGGGCTGGCTTGATGCCGAAGAAGTCACGACCCAAAGCCCAATGGACGGCGGCCTGCATCATCAGGGAGGACTTGCCTGTGCCGGACTGGCCGACGATCAGGAGGGAGCCGCCCTTGCAAAGCCAGCGGTTGCCGAGGACGGTGTTCGGGTCGTCCTTCCGGTCGAAGGCCATCAGGTCGTCGAAGGCCATCCGCTTCGGGCCGTGCTTGACCTTGGCCCCCTTGCGCTTGTCGGCGAGTCGAGCATAATGGTCGAGCAGGGTGTCCGGGTCGGTGGCAGACGCGGCGGCGGCGGTGGCGGCACGCAGCAGGGCGGCATCGGCGATGAGCTCGACGTGCTCGGGTCGGTAGGTGCCTGAGCCTGCGTCGCTGACCAGGAGCGAGACGGCGGACGCGTCGATGGGCGAACGCATGGCCCGCAGTTTCTGGCTGACGGTCAGTTCGTCACCGGGCGTGCCGTCTACCTCGAGCGCAAGGATTGCGGCGGCGATGTCTTGGTGGGCGGGCTCGAAGAAGTCCGACGGCTTGAGGTCGGCGGGGAAAGGGAGCGCGTCACGGAGGAGGACGCCGAGGAGGTGGCGTTCCGCCGGCACGTTGTTCGGAGGAGTCATGGAAGAGAGGGTTGGGGTTTGGGGGCGTGGGTGCCCTTGGTCAAGATGCTTTGCGTAGGAGGCGGTCGAGGTCGGCCTTGCGGTAATGGCGGCTGAGTCTCGGGATGCGGAACAGGCGGAAGGGGATGCCCGCGTCGTCGATGCGGTACTGGATGCCTCGGACGGTGCGGCGGTTGTGCCGGGCGTAGGCGGCAAGCGTGACCCAGCCTTCGGGGGCGACAGGCTTCTCCAGCTCGACGGCCTTGGCGTGGGCATCCGCCCAGGAGCGGAACTTCGGCGACAGGCGGAAGATGAAACGCACGCTCGAGAGTTTGCGGTACTCGACGAAGCCCGCACGGATCATGCGCTCAAGGGGGAGGCGAGCCCCGGACATGGTCTTCAGGCCGAGCAGCGGGACGATGTCGCGGGTGCGCAGCCAGCCTTCGGGCACGGCGTAGACCTTGTCTTCCCGCAAAGCCTCGATGAGTCGGGCAGGGTCGAAGCGCTTCATTTGCTCTTCGGGGTGAAGACCTTGAGGTCAGAGGTCCAGACCCAGCGGGAGCCGACGCGGTGTACGAGCCAGACCTTCCAGTCATTGCCGTCGACCCAGCCTGCGGCGAAGCCTGAGCCCCAGCGGGAGGTGGCTAGGCGATGCGACGCGTAGGCCATAGCGTCCTTCTGGCAGAGACAGCCGGCGCTGAACGCGGCCCCGCCTTGGTGCTTGGTCAGATTGACTTGGGACAGGGTGTGCGTGTGTCCGTGGATCAGAGCGCCGCCTCGGTCGGCGTAGTGCTTCCCCTGCTCTGCCGTGGCCCGCTCCGAGTGGGCATAGCCGTGAATGAAGGCCACCGGGCCTAGGCGGTAGACACCCTTCTCGGCGTGGTAGGGCAGGATGGTCTTGGCCCCGCAGCTCTTCGCGGCGGTCTTAATGCGGGCCTCGAGGTCGGCGCAGTAGTCGCGTACCAGGGCGGAGCCGGAGGTATGCTGGAGGGCGGTCGCCCGGTGTTCGTGATTGCCCATCAGGTAGACGGTGGGCTTCGTTCGCTCAAGGAACTCCTCCCCGCCGGCGATGTCAGCCGACAGGGACTCAGCGCCTTCGGCATCGTTGCCCACGCCACGGCGCAAGGATCGGAAGTCGAAGCAGTCGCCGAGGTGGACGCGGACGGTCGGCTTGTAGTCCTTGATGAACTCGACGAGGGCCTCGACGGCGTTCTCGTCGGCCATGTCGCCGTGGTTATCGCCGAAGGCAACGAAGCGGGTCGGGGTGCTCATTTGGTGGGTGGGTTAGGAAGGGGCATCCAGTGGGTCGGATTATGCTGATATTCAGCATCATTGAAAAACTGTCCACCAGCCGTTTCTGACCAGTGAGCGACATACTGTTTCCCGTCCTCGAATAGCAGGACATCGGTACCATCCTTCGGGGCTGTCTCGATAGGTTTCCAGTCGCTCATTTGGTGGAGACGTAAGGGATGGGCTTGCCGGCATCGAAGGCCGCGAGCATTTCGTCACGGCGCTTGCGGGCGATGGTCAGGTCGCCGCCGATGTTCTCGACGATGTCCTTGCCGCGACGACGCAGGCGGAACCACCAGCAGGAGCCGAGACGCTGGAGGTGGTGGTTCGGGTTGTCCTTCACGTTGCGCTCGGACTTCTTGTGGCCTCGGCAGACCGTGAACTTCGGGCAGGAGGCGAGGAAGGCCATGCGGTCGGGGGCGATGCCGATACGCAGGCCCCACTGGATGGTTTCGCGGGTCAGAGTCTCCATGACTTGGCGAGGTTGCGTCCTTCGGACATGATCTGGTTGCGGGCGTTCGGCTTGAAGATGTACTCCTGGTCGAACAGGTGGGCGGCGCGTATCTCGGCGATGCTGTCTAACTCTTCATCATTGGCCGGGCCGATGCCAGCGGTGGAGACGTAGACCGTGCGGACCTTCCAGCCTTTCTCCCAGAGGATGTCCTGGCAGACGCGCAGCTCGTTGATGTAGCGCCAATCGGAGCAGACGACCGTCTCGGGGGAGGGCTGGTCGACGTGCTTCATGACCGGGCACCAGTTGGCGAAGTGACGGGCGAAGACGTCCCGATCCATGCGCCTTGCGAACTTCCCTGCGTGCACGAGGAAGTCGCGGTTATCCACCTTGAAGTCCTCACGGAAGAAGTCGCCCTCTAGGCCGAGGTAATCCATGTAGTGGTTCGCGGCCTCCTTGAGGGCGTCGGCAAAGTTGATGTGCTCCGCAGGGCGGGTGGACCACTCGAGAAGCCCGGAGGCCAGAGTGTCCTTCCCGGCCCTCGCGAAGCCGGAGATGAGGACGAGGGTGGGGGCCGACATCGGCGTGGGTGCCTCGGTCATGAGTTAGAAGGGCGGCGCTTCGGTGTGGGACTCAGGCACGATGGGCTTCTGGCCGCCCTTGGGGAACGTGAGTTTATATTTGAACTGGGGTTTCCCGTTCCACTCGCCGTTCGGGATGGCCTCGACGCCGATCAGGCAGGTCTTGCCGAAGGCCGGTTCGCAGTAGGTCATGAACTCGGCGGGGGTCGCGTCAAGGCGCAGCTCTTCGGTAAACTTGCCGGAGAACTTGCCGATGAGCATGGCGAGGGGCTTGCCGTACTTGGAGCCGTAGGACTTGCTCAGGCAGTTGCCCTGGTCGTCGAGGAAGAACAGGCGGGCTGAGGAGGTGCCGTCCTCGTTGTGCTTCACCTTCTCGAACTTCGGCTTGATGAGCTTCAGTTTGTAGGTGCCGTTCACTTCGATGGACTTGAGGGGCGGGCGGTCGTTTTGGGGTTCCATGTGGTTGGGAGGTTAGGCGAAGGAGATGTTGGTCGCGGCGCTGGGCTTGGCGGCAAGGTCGATGGTTGTGATCTCCTTCTGGTAGCCGGGCCACTCGCCCGAGGCGGTGCACTGCTTGTACAGGGACAGCGCACGCTCGAAGTCGAAGGCGGCGTTCGTCATCAGTTCCGGCCCCAGCTCATAGACGGCGGTCGCATAGGGCGGCTCCTTCTCGACGGCGATGAAACGGAAGCCAAGGACGCGGCACTTGTAGGCGGCCTCCACGGCGTGCCGGTAGAAGTAGGCTTGGAGGTTATAGCGGTACTTGCGGACGGCGGAGAGGAAACCTTGGGGGCTGGCATCTTCGCAGGTCTTTAGGTCGTAGATATAGCCGTCGTCGGAGATGCCGTCGATGGCGCACTTGACCAGGGTGTCACCGAGGAAGGCCGTGAACATCACCTCGGTCTTGGAGAGGACGATGCCGTGCTCCTTCATGCAGCCGATCGCGGCGTTCGAGACAGCGTCGACGAGCGCGCCTTCATCGGCGGTCAGGATGGCTTTGCCCTCGTTAGCGGTGACAAACTCGGCCCACTCGGCCTTGCCCTCCTTCGTGCGCTTGTCCACTTCGGGGGCGATGGCGTGGGTGGCGTTGTATGCGTCCAGCCCTTCGAGGGCCAACTTGTGGACGGCGGTGCCGACCCGGAGAGCCTTCGACTCTTCGCGGGTGCGGGCGAGATACGCCTGGTAATGGGCTGGGGACTTGAGCAGTTCCTTGGCGCCGGATTGGTTGAGCGCTTGGATGCCGTCATAGATAACGCGTTCGGTGATGAGGTCGGGCATTAGTATTCGGTGTTTGGTGTTCTGTATTGGTTGGTGGGAAATTAAAGCAGGGCCATGATGGCGTCGGCCTGATCGGGGCGACGGCGCTGGATGGCGGTCACGCACATGGTCGAGCCCACGGCGAAGCGGGAGCAGGCGACCGGGCGGTTGGCGTAGGTCTTGCACTTGCCTGAGCCGGAGAGGTGCGGGCATCGGCTAGGCAGTTCGGCGAAGGTGCGTCCGACGATCTGGAAGACCTCACCGCGAGCGGAGTAGAACTCGGTCGTGGTCGGGCTTGCGTCGATAGGCATGAGGATGCTTTCACAGCACGCTCCCTTGCACAGTTCACAGGCTGTCATCTTCGGGGGCGGCTTCTTCGACGGAGGCGGAGATGCGTCGGACGTCCTCGATGGCCTTCTCGGCGGCGTTCTCCATCTGCTCAAGGGTGTTCCGCAGGACGCGCAGCTGGACGACCAGGACGTGCACCCGGTCATGCAGGGGCTTCACGGCGGCGGCCTCGTCAGCGAGTTCGATAGAATCCGAGAAGACCTGCAACTCCGTGATCGCGGAGCGGTTCAGGTCGGAAAGGGTGATGATGTCGGCGTCGTGCTGTTCGTAGCGTCCGGCGATGTGCTGGACGGTGGCGAGACAGCCGGTGATGTTCTCCACTAGGCGCTTGATGTTGTCGCGGTTGGTCATCGGTTGAAGGCAAGTTCCTTTATTTCCCCGCTCGGGGCAAGCGTGAAGAAGCGGACGTCGGACCGGGCGAGCGACGGGTAGGTCTTGCGCTTCCAGGCGTTGAGCTCCGTGAGGAAGTCGGCGTGCTTGCGGGCCGTGAGTTCGACGTACGGGAAGCCGTCGAGGAAGAGGAGGAGGGCGTACTGGCCCGGGACGGTCTTGGCGATCGTGAGGATGCCTTTGGGGGTGGCGTGGGTGCGGTCCATTTGTTGAGTGAGAAAAGGTAGTCCCATCGGGACTTGGCGAGTTCTAATTCGGTGCGAACAAAAGCGGCCTCGGCATGGGTCAGGCTTCGCTTGACGAAGGCCGTGTTCCTCATGCTCGGGCCGCGTCCGCTCATCGGCTAGTCTTAGCACCCTTCCAGCGGGCGACGGTGGCGGTCATCACGGCGCGGGAGATCTGGCAGGTAATCATGCCGGTCCCGAGGATGTCCTCCATGACGCGGGCGAGTTCGTCGCCGGCATAGCGCATCTCGGCGATGGTCTTGGCTTGGTTCTCGGCACGGGCCTCGGTGGCCGCGAGCATATTGCCCTGGTGCATGGCACGCATGGCGGCGCTGACCGGGTCGAAGGGGTCGAACTCAGGCTGGCTCATCGGGTGAGGGGGCGGTTAGGGGTGATGGCAGGGGCGGAGGCCACGGAGGCCGCAGGACGGAAGCCAGAGGCCACGGCGCCGTCATCGTCGAGGTCGACCGAGATGCCGCAGGCGGTCTGGATGGACTGGCGACGGATGTAGGTGATGGCCCCGCCGATTTGCTGGGCGGTCAGGCCGTCAGCCTTCACCATCAGTTTGCCGAAGTCGAAGCGCTCGCCGGACGCGTGGAGGAAGGCGGTCGATACGCCGACCTTGCCGTCCTCGGAGACGAGCGTCTGGATCAGGGCGAGGTCGTGGTCGAGCAGGACCGGCTTGATGGCGTCGAGCAGCGCGTCGAGGGAGACGTATTTGGCCTTGAAGGCCGGGTTGATTTTGTTGGCCTTGACGTTGTCGAGCTCAGCGAGCGCGGCGACGAGGGAGCCAGTGGCGGTTTGGGTTTTGGGCGTGGTGCTCATGGTGGGAGATTATTCGGTCGGCTGGGGTGCTTTGGTAACTTCACCGGCCTTGATGGTGGCCTCTATGTCGGCGAGGCTCATCCGGGTGTAGCCAGGGACGAAGAGGTTGTAGTAGGTCACGCCGTTGCGGACGGTGGGCGTCAGGAGGCGGGCGACCTTCTGGTCGGGTAATACGATGTATGACGAGTCCGCGATGATGCGGTAGTCGGCAGGGAGTTTCGGGTCTTTCTTCATGTGAGGGAGAGTTTACAAAATAAAGGTTCTTACGGAGTTATGGAAACTCAGTTGATGGCGCGGCGGGTGGCGGCGTCGTAGATCAGGAGGGCGTCGGCGTTCCAGAGGGTGACGTCTACGGTGGGGAAGAGTTCGGCAGCTCGTGCCTTGAGTTTGTTCTTCCAAGCGGTCGAGGACAGGTCGCCCTTCGTGCCGCAGGTGTGGGCCTTCTGCCAGATGGCCGGGCGGATGCGGTGTATCTTCCAGCCCATGGCAACTGCGGCGCCGTAAAGGACGCCAGTGTTCCACATCAGTTTGCCGATGGCCGAGCCGGGGATGTTCTTGCCGGCGAACAGGGGCGGTTCCTCGAGGAAGAGTTCCGCGTCCTTGGCCTTGCAGCTGAGATCGGCGAGCAGTTGGCAGACCTCGACATCTGAGCCGGGCATCTTAGCGCACTCTACTGGATCGCCGTCGACGGACCATACGATGCCTCCGTTCACGCCAGGGTCGATTGCCACGAGGAGGGATGCCATTGGGAAAGACTCTTTAACGCAGGACAGGGGACAAGCGGAAAAGATTGGCCACGCGGAAAGCGTAGTTGTTAGGGCGGAAAGCACGCTCACGGGCGGCGGTCCAGCCGACGTTCCAGACCAGCGCCAGTTGTTCGGGGGTCGGGTCGGTCATGCCGATGCGGTGGAAGTTCGCCCTGATCCAGCGGAGGTGGGAGGCGGCGACCATGTCTTGGGCGGTAGCGTCACGCCACTTCGACCAGGGGAAGAAGTAGTGGCCCTCTGCCTTCAGGCGGGCTGACGCGTCGTCCCAAGCCTCCTTGCCGACCTGATACATCCCGCGTTCACCGGCCTTGCCGATGGCCTTGCGGTTGTGCCCGGACTCGACTTCGGCGACGGCCTCTAGGAAGGCGGCGTCGGTCTTGGCCTGTGCGTTGAGCCCCAGCAGGAGCAGGGCGACGACACTGAAGCGCTGGTTAAGGGTCATACGCGTCGGGGGACTTGTGATCCGGCGACCTCGAAGCCGTCGACCTCGTAGGAGTAGGTGATGCCGACCCAGCCGCCGGCGGCGACGTAAGCCTGGAGCGATACCTTGCTGGCCCCGTCCTCGTGCAGGGCTTCGTGATAGTGGTGCAGGAGCTTCTTCATCCGGGTCGAAGCGATGGCGGCCTTGGCGCTGACCAAGTCTCCGCACATCACGCGCTCGTTGATTTCGTAGACTTCGGAGAGCAGGGCGACCATGCCGTCGAGGTGTTTGAAACTACTCATGGGGGTGGGCGTCGGGAGTGATGGCCTTGCCGCGGACGATGGCGTCGTTCAGGTCGTCGACGCGCTGCCGGAGGAAACTAATCTCCTCGGACTGGTCGACGATGATGTGCGCCTGCATCTCGAGGGCTCGGTCCTGCCGATCGGTGAGGGCTCGCAGGGCGTTCGCGGCGTTGTGCAGGGTGCGGGCGTAGCTCCAGGGGAAGAGCCACCAGAGGCGGGGCTTCGTGTGGGGTCGGATGATGGTCATGGGTTTGTAGGGGCGGTGGGATGGGTCAGGCATGGGAAAGGGCGAGGCGTGCCTTGCGGCGTTCGTAGCATCGGCGCTGGATGGCCTTCCACTTCTCCGGGTTGGCGGCCTGCCAAGCCTTCGATTGAGCCTTCAGGCGTTCCTTGTTGCGCTGGTAGTACGCGGCCATGTGGGCTTTGTGCTTCTCCTTGTTGGAGGCAATGTAAGCCTTCTGGTAGGCTTTGTACTTCTCGGGGTTGGCAGCACGCCATGCGTTGCACCGGGCTTTGCACTGCTCCTTGTTCGCGGCGTAGTGGTAGCGCATCTTGATTGCGGCCACGGTGTTCGAGGTAATCGGGCGCATGGTCTTACTTCTTGGTGTTGTAAGGCCCACGGACCTTGAGGTTCGTCCAGGTAGTCCCGGTGATTTCAATCCACTTGCGGAGGGAGCAGACGGTCGTGCCGAGGGCGGCGGCGGCGTCGGCCTGCGTCTTGCCGGCGGCGTTGAGCGCGGCGATCTGCGGGAGGATGGCCTGCAAGCGGTTCGCGGCATAGACGGCCATCGGTCGCTTGAGGGGGATAGGCCGACCAGCGAAGGTGAGGTGGTCGGTGTAGGGGTGGTTTGCGTTGGGCATGGTGGTGGAAATTAGCGGGCGCGGCGGTGAGTGACCTTGGCCTTGACCGGCTCCGGGCCGTTGATGGCTCGGGCCAGTTCAGGACCGCAGAAGGTGACGACGGCCAGCCAGCCGAAGATGATGATGAACGAGAGGGCGATGAGCGACTTCATGTTTGGTGGTGCGTCAATGACCTTGGCGGACTGTTCCGCATTCGTCAAGCACCTTTCCCAACAAACCCTGCGACCCTCATTCAAGGGTCTAGGATTTTAAGCCCCCAGGTCATAAGGGCCCGCCATATTAAGCGTACCCCTCGCCGGATAGGTACAGGATGCCACCCTAACCTGCCCTGTCAAGGGGCATTAGACCCCTCTGGCTTGCCCTGGGAGGCGGGTTTACCCCTTGGTGGGTGTCTTCCCCTTCATGGCCTTAATCTTGGCCATCAGGAGGTCCATCAGTTCGGGGCTGGCATACCCGGCGCAGCCTGCCGCGGCAAAGGCCATGCCCTCGGAGGAGAAGTAGCCCTTGGTGGCAACGCCGACCAGAAGCGAGGTCAGGCCAGCGGTCGCCGTGCGCCTGAAGATGTAGCCAAGGCTATGCTTCTTAGTCGAGCACAGGTAGCGGACGACCCATGAGGCCGAACCGATCAGCACGCCGAAGCTCACGTCCCGGAGGGAGACGGGGATGTCGTCGGGGGAGGGAGGTGGCAGGGCGGCACTCACGAGATGCGGGGAGGCTTGGCGTTAGGGTTGAGCAGGACGCGGCGGTAGTCCTGAGCCCAGAGCATCTTGGCGAGGGCTTTGCCAGCCTTGTCCACTTCGACCTCGGACAGGTGAGGGAAGCAAAGGTGGACTTGCTCATGGCAGAGCACTTCGAGCTGACGCTTCGCACCGAGACGGGGGTCAATCTCGATGAGGTCTTCGCCGATTGTGGCCTGACCCCATGCACGCTCGCGGCCTAACTTGCGCCAGACGACCTTGACTGGCTTAGGCTTGCGGCGGGACATCGTCGTGAGGTTTGTTCACCGAGTCGCGCACCTTGTCGGCCAGCCACCAGAGGCCGAGGCCGGAGCAGACCAGGAGCGTGCCGCCGGCGATGTATTCGAAGTAGGGCGAGTCGATGATGAAGGGGACGGAACCGCAGAAGGCTCCGCAGAGCAGCAGGGGGATGCCGATACGCGGTCCCATGAAGGCGGTCGTCAGCGCACCGATCACGGCGAGGCCGGCACCTGTCAGCGTCCAGACGTTATTGGACGCTTCCTGCTTCACGCGCATGACCTCGGCGGTCAGGTCGGCAATACGGGCATCCTTCAGGCCGGAGACTCGCTTGGCCTCGGCTTGGTCGGCTTCCAGCTTCTCCCAGGCACGATTGACGGCGGTGGCGAGTTTGCGTCCGAACTCCATCTGCTTGGCGTAGTCGATAGGGTCGGCCTTGGTCGCCCGGGCAAGAGCGAAGGCGACGTCCGACTCGGGGGGCTGGGGTAGATAGGACTGGGCTAGGCGGGACTCGGCCACGACCACCTTGGGCTTGTCGGCGTTGCGCTCGATAGCGACGAGGGCGGAGGCCACGCGGTGATCCGTCTTGTCGAGGTCATTGCCTAGGGTCTGGACGACCGAAGGAGTCGTCGGGGCGTCCGGCTGCTTGGGCAGGGGCTCGGCCTCCGGCGACTTCTTGAACAGGCTGCACCCGGTCAGGGCCAAGGCGGCGATGACCAGGAGCAGGCGCACGGGTCACTTGCCCTTGAGGGCGTCGAGGATGGACTTGCCCTTGGCTTCCAGTTCGGAGGCCTTGGCGGCGTGCTTGCGGAAGACGAGCATACCGACGGCGACGCCGGCGAGGAAGGAGAGGATGGCGGTGATCATGGGTTAGGATAAAGGACGTCAAAAGGGTCTCCGTTTACATCTAAAACAGTAACAACACTGCAGAAAATCCATTCGCCTTCTCGCCTTACATAATAACCTGAAGAACTGGGGGGCGCATCTGGAATGAAGCCATCTGGATTAGAAGCATCATACTTATCATCAAGCGCAGTCTGCAAGTCGGTCTGATTTGAAAGGGTGCCAGTAATGCCACCCCAAGCGACAGAACCACCGCCGCCAGTCACGACATCCCAGGCTCCGTTCTTTCGGGCATACTGCGAACCATCCGAAGGCGCGTCGTTGAACGTGGAGATCGTGCCGAGGCCGAGGTTCGTCCGGGCCGTGCTGTTCGCCAGACCGCTCAGGTTGTCGGCTTTGAGCAGGAAGCCAGACGCGCCAGGGTAGGCGACGGACTGGGTGACGCCGTCGGGATACTTGATGCCGCCAGCAGAAAGACGGATGACTTCGACAGCGGCGTCGACTATGGAATAAACACCAGACGAGACGGACGTGTAGTAGCCCGCGCTGTTGTCGATGCTGATGGCATAGTTGCCCGAATTGTTGAAAACCGAAAGACCAGTAAAGGTCGGAGAAGCCTTGGTTGCGTAGGTGCTGGCGGCAGCCGAGGTCGTCAGATACGAGCTCATGCCCGCCAAGGTCTGATAGGTAGACGCGGCGGTGGCAGAAGTAAGGTAGGTCGAGGCCGCGTCAGCCGAGGTCAGCAGGCCGAGGGCGCTGAAGGTCTTGTTTTTCCAGAGATCGGTCGAAGACTCGTAGGCCAGCAGGTTGTTATTGGCGACGGACGCGATGGACACGTCATGCAGTTCCTCGAGCTCGTAGCCGTTCTGGACGGCGACCAGGATGACCCCTTGCGTCGGGTGAGCGCGGACGCAAATGCCGACGTAGACGAGATGCTGCGGGGCCGAGGGCTTCGTGGTCGTCCAGGTGCCAGCGGTCGTCGGCGAGAGGTACAGCTGCACGCCTTCGGTCAGCGCCGAGGTGTTAAGGTTTTCGACCTCGCCGCGGACGATTACGAAACCGAAGGCGTTGTTAGCGATGGAGGTCTTCGTGAACCCCATCGTCTGGGCCGAGTTGGCGTCGTTGTTAGCCTGGGCGAGCGTGATCGTCGGGCGGTTGCCCGTGGCGCCGTTGATGTAGACGATGGACCCGGCAGCGATGGTCGAGCCGGTCTGGTTGCGGACGTAGACCTCGAGGTTGCGGGCGTTGGCCGTGCCAGACAGGAGTTCCTGCTGGACGAAGGCCGTGGTCGCCAGTTGGGTCGTCGAGGTAAGGGTCGCCGCGGTAGGCGCGGTCGGAACGCCAGACAGGGCAGGCGAGGCAAGGTTTGCCTTCAGGTTGAGCGCCGACTGAAGATCCGTCTGCGAACTGAGCGTGCCGGTGATGTTACCCCAAGCCGCGTCAGGGCCAGCCGGACCCTGAGGGCCAGTAGCACCAGTCGGGCCAGTTGGACCAGTCGGACCCTGCGGGCCTGGCGTGCCCAGTTCGATGGTCAGAGTCGCAGGAGCGATACCAGTCAGGGTGACAGCAAGGGTGGACATATTAGGAAGGGGTCACTTCGCCGATCACGTCAAGGCGCATGGTCGTCGTATAGAAGACGGT
>Ga0208783_10001592_pt1 | contig 13332 bp, 23 predicted proteins | sample DEB19_08_DNA_2_FD_184529 | JGI IMG/M metagenome (GOLD analysis project Ga0208783, IMG submission 184529) | Aqueous microbial communities from the Delaware River and Bay under freshwater to marine salinity gradient to study organic matter... | ecosystem: Environmental > Aquatic > Marine >... | reverse complement strand
CGGGCTTCTTGTGGGCAGGGCTCACCGTCTGCTCGTGCAGGGCGGCGACGGCGGCGAGGTATTCGTTTTCGTGCGGGCTGGTTTCGTTTGCGATCATCGGGGTGACCTCCTTCTCTTGGGTTGGCCAACTATACGGGCGTTCACTAGTCTGTCAAATCGGAATTATGTGCGTGGCGCACGGGGAAAAAAGCGGTTTGGGGAGTCGAACTTGTGTATAGGTACGCTTGCCGATATCGGTAATGACGAGCAGCAGCATACCGATAGCGGTAAAGGTGTCAACGGGAAATCACGCCGGCCACGCTGGCCAGCAGTTCCAGCAGATCGTGCAGTGCTCGAGCGGCTGGCGAGTCGCAGCCGAGCTCCTGGCCCAAACGGACCAAGACGAGCGATTGCAGGGCGGCGTTCCAGCGGCGTTTCATTTCGTCACTCCGTTGACGTGCTGATTGGGTAGCAAACGTCCTTGAGCCAATCGCTAGAGCTTTCGTGCGGTGCGGCGTCGTTAAGCCTGCACCGGCCAAGCAAGTACCGATCCGTGCGGCACGCCTTCAATGCGTTTTCACGGCTGTCAAATACTCCTTGAAACTCTGTGACCACAGGAGACTTGCACGGGTCTTCGTTCACGTTCTGGAAAACAACCCAAACTTCCATGTCTTGATCCTTAAGGCTACAAGCAAAATCCTTCGTTCACAGATGCCCGTAATAGGCAACACCGGCCTGCGTGTAGAGCTTCGTAAGCCCGTCAAGGATGGACTCGTCGCAGGCTTCCCAGTGGGCGGCAGGAGCCGCATCGGCAATGCAAGCGACCACGTTTGTGCATTCGTAGTTGCGAGTGGTGAACTTGGTGTTGCGATAGGCGGTCATGGGTTCATTCCTTGTTTTCTGGCCGCGAGTCTCAATCGCTCGCATGCCACTAGTTTACCGGTATCGGTAAAGAAATCAACAGCACTGCACGGATTTTTCTAGAACCGTGGAAAAAGCCGGGAATCAGCGGGTTTTTCGCCGCTTCCGCTTGGGCTTCTCGGTGCACGCCTTGGCCTGAGCTTCGGCCTTCTTGGCGTTTGAGTGCGGGGCCAGCTCCTGACGCATGGCCCGACAACCCTCAACGCTCACCATCCAGGCCCGCTCGTTGGCCTTGAAGCCCTGCAGGCGGCCTTCCCGCAGCCGAAGGCGAATCAGCCCGTCCGTGCAGCCGGCGATCCCTACCGCCTCCTCGACGCTGCACCACTTCCCGTCAGGTGTCATCGTGACCATGCTCCAACTCTACCGCCAGCGGTAGGCAAGTCAAACTGTCCATTCGCCCAGCCCCCGCAATCGGCCAGACCGGCACGCTCCGCAGAATCGGAACGGCCGGCGGCCGATAGTTGGGTGCTGGACGAAAGTATGAGTGGAGGCGAGGGGAGTCGAGGGGTTGTATATGCTGTACGGGGGAATGGACGCATGTTCAGTATTGGAGAAGATATGCCATGGCAATGACGATGCGAGAACTGGTCGAGAGGTACGTGCTGCTGCGAGGGCTGGGCACGAAGAGCGGCAAGCAGTACGAGATGCTCCTAGACCGCCTACGTGCGTTCCTAGGGCGAGATGCCACGGCAGACGACCTAGATGACCTCCAACTAAGTCGGTACCTCAAATGGCGAGCAGAAACGCCTGGGTGGCGTGGCCGGCTGCCAGCCCCGGCGACGGTCAAAAAGGACCGCACAATGCTGCAGGCCGTCTGGAACTACGCGGCCCGCAAGAAACTGGCCAGAGATTTCCCAGAACTTGCCCCGGTCAAGGTTCCGATGTCGCTGCCGGTTGGCCGTGCCTATACCGCAGAGGACGTTGAAAAGCTCATCCGGCGGGCAAGGCATCGCATCGGCAAAACAGGCGGGGTGCCGTCCGCATGGTGGTGGCAAACGATCATCTACGCCATCTACTGCACGGGCGAACGCCTGGAAGCCACGATGTCGCTCAGGTGGCGCGACGTAGACATTGAGCGGTGCAGGGTTGTTTTCAGAGGACAGCACCGGAAGGGTAAGACGCGGGACATTGAGCGGCAGATTACGCCCGAACTGGCTTCGATGCTGGCCATGCACCGGCGGAACGATGATGAGCTCGTCTGGCCGTCAGACCGCAGAAGCCGGTTTATGTGGAACTCAATGAAACTGCTATGCAAACTGGCCGGCGTGAAATACAGGAGTTTTCACGGGCTTCGTAGGACGGCAGCCAGTTACGCAGCCCTTGCTGGCGGCACCGCCGCCGCCACGCAGCTGCTCGACCACAGCGACCCAAAACTGCAGGAGCGGTATGTCGATCCGCTCATCTGCCCAACAGACAGCGATTCGACTAGGGCTTTGCCACCACTGGACTTGCGAGAGCCGCCGGAAGACAGGCCTGGCAAGCCGAGGTAGCCCCGGCACAGGGCGAGCGACGGCGTGGAAAGGGTGAAAACACGCCGCCGCTCAAGCCCTGGCCCGGATCAGTAAGAAACCGTGGTGCGTCTTTCTTCCGCCTTGGCCCGCTGCACCGCTGCCTCGCCTTTCAACCGGCTCACCTCGGCGAGCAGCCGCAGCACGTCGGCCGCGAGCGTGCCACTGGTGCCCGTGTAGGCACCGCTAAACTGCCGGGCCCGCAGCTCGCACTCCAGCAGGTACGCGTCGGTGAGCGGCTCAGCCATCCCGGCCCTCATCAAAAAGCACGATAGCCAGCAGGCTATACGCCGCGAGATCCAACAGCGTGTCCCGCACGCCCTCGTGCACGAGCCGGCCGGTGCGGCAGTACGTCTTGAGCCGCTGCACCTTGTCGGCCACTCGCACCATGCAGCCACGCCACGCCTCAATGCCCACGAACTCGGCACCCTGACGGATGTTGGCCAGCGGGTCAGATTGGCTGCCGTAGTCCTGGCTCTTGCTGAGGTGCAGCGAGCGGAGCTCCTCGAGCAGTTCCAGAAACGGCAGCGAGCCTGGCCGATCCGGCGCGAACCGCTCCAACACCTCGGCGGCACTAGGGCCACGCAGGCGTTGCTGCTCTAACAGGTGGTCAATGTACGGCTCGTCGGCCATGCGGTCCCATTCGACGTGTTGCGAAACCTCTGCTTTTGCAACTTCTGGCAGAGGTTCTGTTACAGGCTGCGACGTGTTGCCGAAACGCTCAATGATGTCCTCGGCCGTCGCACCGCCCTTGGCCTGCATCGTGTCGTACCACTCCTCGTGTGGCTTGCCGGCCGCCTGGGCTTCTCGTCGCATCTCAACGGCGGCACGCAGCAGATCGTTGGCGTCTTCAAACGTCGTCGTCATTGTCATCCCTTGGGCTGTCGTGAAATGAGGCACGCAGTTCTGTGTGGTCCGTGTTCCACCTCAGTAGCATCCACCATCCGCCAAGCGGACGGGCCGACATGCCCTTCTCTACCGCCCAGCCATCGGTCAAGCACTCCTGCTTGTAGGCCGCTGACCGCACGAGGTGCATCGGCCGCACCCTGGCGATACCGTTGGGCGACAGCCGCTGGCGGCTCGCCTCAATGAGCGTCCGCTGGTGGACGTGCCCGGCGTGGATACAGTCGGCATCCACGTCCACGAGGTAGCGGCTGTAATCGATCACGCCTCTGGTGACAGGGCCGCCACCGCCGTATCCGTGGTGATACCAGAGCCGGTATAGGGCCGTGCTCGTCTTCCCAGCCTTGGCCCTGAACAGCACCCAGCCCGCGTAGCCAGCGTGCCGCACCTTGCTGCCCCGCACCCGCAGCTGCTCCACAAGCCTGGTCGTCAGGCACGTCTCCATCCGCTTCCGCACGGCCGTCTCGTGGTTGCCGGGAGTGATGAGTGCCATCTGCTCGCGGTAGGGCTCAAGCCACTCGGCACACTGCGTCACGATGTCGTCGTAGTAGTTGCCCTTTTGAAACTCGGGCCGCACGTCCCACTTGCCGTTTGAGCGTGGATCGTACTTCCCACCCATCGCGTCGAAGTGATCGCCGATGCTGAGCACCGCCGCGTTGATCTCCTTGGCCTTGCGGAGATCCGAGGCCAACTTCTCGCGGTCGCACTTCATCGAGTCCCAGTGCCAGTCGGACGAGAGCAGCACCCAGAGCCTGGTTGAGAAGTCAATGCGGGTCACGCCGCCCTCCAGGCTGGTGACGTTCCACGGGTCGCTGGCGTTCTTGCGGCGGAAAGTTGTTGCCGATCTACCCATGGTCACGCACCTCCCGGTAGCCGAGCATCAGCAGCACCCGCCGCTGCACACGGGCCAGCTCAGTTATCGACTCTTCGCTGATCGTCGGCCCGAGCACCGCGTGGGCGAGCTCGTGCAGGATCGTCTCGAGCTTGGTGCCGCCTCGCAGGTTCTCATCGATCAAGATGCGGGGCCGCTTGGCGTTGTCGAAGTACGTCCAGCCGGCGGCGTCGCCCTTCAGGGCGGTGAAGCGGAGCAGCCACCGCTTGCCGTCTATCGTGACGTGGTGATCGTCTGGCACGGCTCGCCCTTTCCCTGGTGACGGTAGCCGGGGCGTCAACCGATGCCGATCTTGCGGCCCAGTTCATTTAAGGCCTCGGCCCTCTGCGAGCATCCGCACGGGCGGCCAATGGCAGCACTGACTCGCTCCTCGGTGATGCCGATGGCGGACAGCCCAGCCTTCACCATGTCGCCAAGGCCGGGCTTGCTGCGAGGGTACGCAGGGTGTGTCTCGTCAACGGTAATCGTGTCGCCATCTTGACTAACAATGCACGAACGCACGTCGTCGAACGTGTAGCCACGCTCGCGACACCGAGCCATTAAGTGACGCACCTGGCAGGTAATCATGGCAAAGGGTTGTAGTAAACAGACACGCTATCAGGAAACCAATATTCAGGCTCATAGGAGTATTCATATGGCTCTGAGCATGCGTTCTCTTTAGACGTGCAGTCTTCAGACGTAAGTGCAAAATCGCTGCTCGTGAGCGTAACGTCTGACGGGTATCCAGCAGACCCAGCACACCCACTGCCGTTGCCGCAACTGCCTGCAATCGTCAACGGGCCGTACTCATAGTTATAAAAGCACGTGAAATAGCATTGGCCAGAAACATTTTGTGTCGAATAAATGTTTGAGACCTGGATAAAATACTGGCACGGCGAGCCTCTCGATATGAGAGAAACAAAGGTATAAGGCGACTGCAGGTCTTTGGTGCAGTTAAATCGTGCCTTGCCTGTAAATGTGACGCCCTTGCTCACGTACTCAAGCGACACTGGACAGCACTCTGGTGTACTTCCACAGCAGCACGCCTGCTCGGTGCCTATAGCACCGTTGCGAAGAATCGGGCCGTTCTTCCACGCGATGCTGGTCATGCGGCCGTGGAGCAGGTGGTGATGCTGTACCAAGTCAGCGTGGCGCACGCGGTGCCGCTGGTGCTGGCTGCGGCGTGTCCAAGCAGCTGAATCGTCCCGGCTGAGTAGCCTGGCAAAGCGGTCAGATCCACTCCAGCAATCGACATGCGGCACGTCTGCGACGTGTTGAGCACGCTGATCTCGAGCACGCTGTTGGTGCCGTTCGCCCGGCCGAAGACAACGAACTGCGAAGAGGCAGTGTCAGACGTGCTGCCGTCAGACGAGTTGCACCAGTTGTAGACGCTGGCCGTGGCTGTCGAGCCATGTAGCGTGACGGTTTTCCACGCCCCCTTCTGCCACGAGCCGGTGAACGTAGCCACGCTGAGCGATAGCGGCGTCCCCTGCGGGCGTCCGCCAAACACGAGCGGAGCCCCGGCACGAGAGCCAGCCTCAACCGTGCGTACTGTTTTTGCAATCCGCTCTGCCGCAGGCCTAGTGAACGTGACCCGCTCCGTGCGAATAGCCTTGCCGTCTGGTTTCTGTGCCATGACTACCTCACCACGACACTACAGACGCTGATGCCTGGCTGTGGGACAGTTGCTGCTATGGCAACGTCAATCCGCCCGCTGACAAGCACGGCAGTGCTCGAGGTAACGGCAGCCGAGTAGGCGGTTTCAGGCGTATGGCCTGACGTGTGCACGATGTACTGATAGCGTCGCACTGACCCGCCGCTCTGCCATTCGACCGTTGAGCCGTCAAACGACGTGCCAAATGTCAGCGTTGCCGTGGCGGCACCGGCAGATGTGTTTGTTGAGACGCTTGGGTTTGACACGGCAACGGTAGCCGTCGATGGCGACAACCTAAGAAGTGGTGTGTTGGCCTTGTACGTGTTGGTGCCGTACGTCGTGGAGGCGGAAAACACTGGATAGGCCGTCATCGCCAGCGTCGTCGTGTTCGCTGTGCAAAGCGAGACGATGACCCGTACAGTCGTGGCAGAGGTAATCCGCACGTCTTGAATGGTTGGCATAACTTAGAACGGCGGGCTGCCGAAGTAGGACGAGAAGTTGGCCTCTGGATACACACGTCTCGTCAGAATGTCTGGCGGGCCAGATGTTCCGCCCGTGTATTTCTGCGAGCCGTCAGTGTTCAGCGGCTGCGGTGTAGCTGCGGCGATGTCGGTCCCGTCCTCAGCACGCACATACGTGCGAAACTTCGTACTGCCACTGCCTGTCACGTAGTGCCAGCCAACGTGGGGAAGCAAAAGATTGTGGCCGCTCTGCCGATACACGAGCTCAACGCTCACCTGCCAATAGCGAACCTCAAGCCCGTTGACTACCTCTGCGGTCTGCTGGCCGCTGACTCCAGCACAGAACCACGTATGTGCCGCTCCGCCGAGAAACGATGAGGCGTTGACCGTGTTGGTCACTGCGGCGGCGGTAGCCAAAGGGAACTGAGAGCGATTGCCGCTAATCGTGCATCGCACCTCTGCCTCGTTGACCGTGAGCCCCTCAAAATAGTCGCCGGCAGCGTTTACCAGCGGTTTTTTTGTGGAGCCGTCAAAGTAGATCAGTGCAGGCACCTGCGAGCCGCCCGTTGAGAACGACCACACGTCAGCCCTTGCAAGCGGGCTCGGATCCCATGACTGACTGTCTTGGTTGACTACCCCGTACGAAAACGAAACCTCTGCGTGATAGCGGTCTGATTCAGTGACAGACCCGCTGAGGCATAGGAGGTACGCAAACTCTGGGTGCTGAGAACCATGGAAGATGCCAACCGCGTTGATGATGTCCTGCGTCGCCGTGGCACCGTCAAGCGTACACACGTACTTCCTCTCAGCCGTTGGGCCTTCGCCAAAGCGGTGCGAGAACGTGCGAGGGATGACTTCCCTGTAGGAGATGACGGCCATGCCTAGGCACCTCCAAGGATTTCAACTGGCCTCGCACCAACATCGATGAGGCCCTTGCGGATCTCTTCAAGTTTCTGCAGCTGCTCGCGACGCTGGGCTATCGCTGGGTCTTCACGGCCGGTTGCCAACGCCATGAACTGCGACGCTCCTTGGTTGCTACGGATGTCGTTCACCTCAAGGGCGGACGCGGCAGGCCTGGACAACTCGGCGGCGATCTCTTTGCGAATGGCGATTCCTTCTTGGGCAAGATTGTTCAATGCCTGCCTGGCTTCACCACCGTCAATCAGTTTCTTGTCAAACGCTGTGCGAACAGCCTGGAACTGCTCAGCCAGGGTCTGGGCCGGCTTCAGCAGGTTCCGGTCGATGCCGAGTGCGTCTAGTTGGCGTTGCCGGTCTTCTTCCTTTGCCTGCTTGGCAGCCTGCTGAGCTAACCCAAGACGCTGCCGTGCGTCGGAAATGCTCTTGGCGTCGCCTGCACGCTTTGCAGAAGCCAAGGCCTCCTCGGCTGCACGTTGCTCCGTAACAATGGCCAGCAGATCCTTGTTGAGCTGCACTCGGCTCTTCTCGGCATCGCTCAGCCCGGCGTTTGCCAGCTCTGCCACGCGCTGCCTGGACTCCTCTGCGGCCTTCTTGGCCGCATCAGCCACTGCCTTTGCAGCATCAGCGTCGGCACGCCTAGCTTCTGTGATTTGTCGCACCTCGGCTGTCAACGCCTGAGCGTCACGGCTCGCCAAGTTGATGGCGTCAGTGAACGCCAACGAGTCAGTCGTGATCCCTTCGGCAAAGCCTTTGATTTCGCGAAACTGCTCGAGCAGGTTTGCCGGAACACGGTTCAGCCCGCCGAGCTCCTTGGCAAGAGACTTGATGGCAGCATTGGCTTCGTCGATCGCCTCTTGGGCTAGATCCTGAGCAGTGAACGTAGGCACTTTAAGTGCGTTGCGCGTTTCTGACCCGAACTGCTGCACGTCCTTTGTTGCAGCACGCACTTCCGCAGCATGGCGTCGCACTGCATCAGTGGGATCGGCCATCGCCAGCGTAGCCTCCTGGCCGGCTGTTGTGCTGCTGATAGCCCAGTCGGTGAGAGCACCAGCGGCAAGGCCCAGGACAACCGCGACTATTCCGATTCCAGTAGACGCAAGCAGACCGCTGATTGCAGCCCGGATGCCGCGAATAGAAACGGCAGCGACTCCAGCAGACCCAGAGAACCGATACGCGGACGCCGTGGCCGCAAGAAACTCCTTGCTCAGGTTTGCAATGCCAGACGCGAGCACCTGGCGGTTGATGAATCCAAGATACCCGCCGATGAGTGGCAAGATGTTGCCCGCCAGAGGGGCTGCCGTCTTGGCGAGCACTCCGAAAACGTTTGCCAAGTCTGAGACAGCAGCGGAGACGGCCGATGCCACCTGGCGTACGTCAATGCTGGCAATGAATGTAGAAGCACTCTCTGCCGCAGCCGTCAGCGACGGCGCGAGTTCAGCAAGCACTCTGGCGGAAAAGGCCTGAATCGTCTGCTGGGACTTTTGCAGCGAGTCGTCAAGCGTTGCAATGCCTGCCGTTTGCTGTGGGCTCAGGACGATTCCAAGCCGCTTGGCTTCAGCCGTCATCTGCTGAAGGTATGTTGCGCCCTCTTGGAAAATCGGCACAAGTTCAACGCCGCTCTTGCCAAACAGGCTGACGGCTGCGGCAGCTTGCTGGGCCGGGTTGGGCAGCTTACTGATGGCAACTACGACTGCATTGAAGGCTTGGTCTGGGTTGAGGTTGGCCAAGTCGGTCACCGATAGACCGAGCTCGGCAAACGACTTCACGGCGTTCTTGTTGCCGGTCTGTGCTTCACCAAGATTGACGGTGAGCTTTTGGATGGCTTTCCCGAACGACTCCAGCGAGATGCCGGATTGATTGGCCGCAAGCGAGTAGCCCTGAATAACGTCGGCGGAAATGCCGGTACGTTTCGACAGGTCGTCTATTGCGGCAACGGCACCGGCTGTTCCGCCGATGAACGCAGAAAACGCATTAGCGGCAGTCTGGATCGTTGAGATAAACGCCCGCGAAAGCTCAATCGTCTTGAGCGTTGAAACGTCACGCTGCGTCTTCTTGGCAGCCAGCCCCAGTTTCTCAAGCTCGACCACACCGGCATTGATGCCAGTGGCCATCTGCACGGCAGACGCAGACAGGTTGAAACCGAGAGAGATGGTTGCCATAGGTCACTTTTTGCCGAGGTCAGCGGCCATCCGCTTCAGTGTTTCTGCGATCTGCGTCGGATGCTTAGGGGCTCGTTCTTCCTTGGGTATGAACTTCTCTGGATCGGGCGGCGTCTTGGAGTACGGAGCCAGAATCGACGTGGCCAGCATTGCCGTCTGGCCCCATGTGTCATCAAGCGGAAAGAACCACCTCGAGCACGCAATCCACGTGGAGAACTCACGCGAGTCCATGGCGTCGATTTCAGCGAGTGTTTTTTTGAGGTGGCCCGCCAGACGCAGCTTGAACTGCAACGTGGGGCGGGCGTTTATTCCCCCGCTAGCTTCTTGATCTCCTCTTCAGTGAGTGCATTGTGTTTGAGGGCCGCGTGCCACAGCCTGTGCATCACGTCGCTTGAACGACGCTTGATGGCCTCAACGCCATCCTTGCCTGGGTAGAGCAGGTTGCCTTTCTCGTCGCACAGCGTGCGGCTTAAAAGCTCGCTGCGGAAATCAACAATGGCTTGCTTCTCAGACTCCAAAGCCTTGAGCTCGTAGGAGTCGCGGTCGCCAACGCTCATCAGCCTGATGCACACCTTCCCGTCGCCGCCAAGCTCAGGAGCGTCAACCGTGATGATCTTGGCGTCGGGGGCGTTGTCGATTTGTTCGCGAGTCAGCGGCATAAATCACCCGTCATCAAGGATTTTGAAGGTTGCCGTGTATCTCGTTACTCCGTTGAGTTCGGCAGATGCGGCTACCTGCTCAAAGACTGCCACATAGGTCAAGTCCATCCCGCCACCAGTGATCGTCAGCGTGTCGCGATCACCCCAGTTGGCAGTGCTGATGTTGGCCGAGCCGAGGCAAGAAATGCTCACGGAGCCAGCGTCGTCAGTCCACGCCACAGAGCGGCCCTTGGAGGAGCCGCCGCCGTAAGACCATTGCAGGTCCGTGACCTCAGCGAACGGCACGCCGCCCCATGTGACGGCAATGCCTGATGAGTGAGTCGCCACGGTGGCCTCCGTGACGTACTAGGCGACCTGAAACGAAGCCGAGCCCTTGATGGCATCGTTGGTGGCAAGCGTGATCGTTGACGACTTGCACGTAGCTGCAACGCTGGTGAGAGTGATGCCGCCAGCGATGGTCAACGTGCCGCTCTGAGATTGGGCAATCGGAGTCGCCCCAGCGTTTGCCAAGTAGTCAATCGTGACTTCCTTGCCGGTATCGCCAGCAGAGCCCTTAAGCGGGCGGCTCAGAGTCGCAACGGTCTGGCCGGTCGTCTGGCCGAGGTGCGACACGTCAATGTTGTCGGTAGCGTTGTTGTCCGCGATCGTGTACGTGATATTCGTGACGGTGTAGTTCACGCTGTTGAACGTGAATGTCGTTCCCGAACTATCGTGAGGCGTTGCGGGCATTGGTTACTCCTGCCACCAAACGTCGTAGGTTTGAGTGATCTGATACACGGGCGGGAGGTCGCCTCCAGCAAGCGTGACCAGGTCGTCAGACTCGTTCTCGAGCGAGCACTGCGACACAGTGCAGCCTAGAACCTCGCCGCCGTATCCATCCAGAATCGACCGCATGGCGTCGGCAACTTCTCGGCCCGCCTCGTACGTGCTGGCGTATACCGAAAACTCAATGGTTACTCGCGGGATTCCGGCAGGGGCCTGGAGCGTCTGGGTTCTGCCAACTCCCGTGCGACGCCAGGCGATGAGCGGCATCTGTTCGGCCACGATGCTGCCGTTTGGGTATTGCCGAAAGCCGGCCAGCCGTGCGACTGACGGCGACGCAGCAAGCACGCGGCAAAGGGCCGCCTCTGGGGAGCGAAACATCAGAGGATGCCTCCAGAGTCGCCGTACTTCCTCTCGTACTCGCTTACCGCCCTAGTCAGGGCCTTCCGCATCTCAATGTCTAGAATGCTCTTCATCTGCGACTGCGACGACTCAAACGCCTTTTTGAGCGGATGCCTGGCCGGAGATCCGGCCACCGTTCCTCGAGCAATAAAGTCCACCGGGTAAAGCCCTCGCCCCGTGAACGACCCTCTCGTCTTGAACGAAGACAGCACGCCGCCGGACGCCTGCTGCTTGATCCGCAGATTGACCGTCTGGATTCTGCCGCCAAGCACGACACGCTTTTTGGCCACCGTCTTGCTCTTGCCTGGCGTCCGAGGCCTGGTGCCGTACTCCACAAGGTGCGAGTGGTAGGCCCTATTTGGACCCTTCAGCACGGACCCGCCGGCAAAGGCTGGCGTGGCACCCTTCTGGCTCTTAGTGTTTGTCGGCCTTCGGAAACCTATGACGACGACGCTGACGGGCAGCTGTGCCTTGTTGTTGGTGTATTTCTTTTCCGCCTTGGTGACGCTCGCCAAGAGATTGCCAGTGACTTGCCCAAGGCTGGCCACTTCCCGCCGCAGTGCGTCCTGCCCTGGCTTCGCTGCCTTTCTCAGTGCCTGCGATTGGTACTTCAGCGAGATGTCCCTAGGCAGCCGCTTCAACGCTGCAACGATGTCAGCAAGGCCTGCGATGCCGTACGCTTCCTTCGTGGACTTACCCTTGCCGACAGCCAGTTTGAGCAGCGACGGGCCTTCAGAAAACACGCTGGTCATGCCGCAGTCTCCTGACAGATGAGCTCGTGCCGACTGCGGTTCTCGTGCTCGAGCAGGCTGACGATCTCAAGGATGCGGCCACGCCAAAGCAATCGCATCCGCTGCGTCATTCCTGCCAGGTACCGCATCTGCACTTTGTGCGTGATGCTGACCTCGTTTTGCCCGGCGGCCAGTGCCTCGCGTGCAGACACGCCATCAACGCTCGCCCACACCGTGGCGAAGGTGCTCCACGAAAGCACGGTTTCGCCAATGGCGTTCCGGCTCTCGGACGCCTGCTGCACGGTAACTCGCTCGCGTAACTTTCCTGCGTCCAAAATCACGACTCGCTGTAGACGATTACCGTATACCGAGTGGTCCCAGCGAAGGCTGCGACTGAAACAGACTCCTGCTCGTCAATGTTGCTGAGGCAGGCGTGGCCCTGAGAAAACAAAACGACTGAACCGTTTTGCTGGGTTAAGACGCCTCCGTTGCCCGATGCGAGAAAAGCAACCCTGCCTGAGCCGCCAGGCACCACGGAGACCAGGCTGCCAGCGGCATCCCTGTACGTCGTTGGCCCAAACGACAGTGTGACGGCGGCTGTGCCGCACGTTCCTGACCACATCGCGGCCTCCCCCACGGCGTACGCATCGGAGTCCTGCAGGGAAAGCACCTTGAGCGACGACGTGCCGTCCTTGTCGTGAAACAGCACGTCGACATTGATGCGGCCTTCAATGCTCATCGGTAGGTGCCCCAGCGTTGGGAGTCAAGCAACGAGATCACGGCAAACTCCATCTCTTTGCTGATTGAGCCAACCAGCACAGACGAGCGGTTTTCGTACCAGTGCCCCACGAGCATCAGCATGGCGTGGCGGATCGTGGCTGGCACACTAGATCCGGCAGCCCCGTATCCGGCCCACCACGTCACGCTGATGGAGTTGTCATCTTCCCGGTGCGGCGTCCACGTCGAGCCGTAGGTGGGCTTGATAGCCCCCGGCGTGGCGTTGCGGTCCACCCGGTACTGGCTAGTGCTGTACGTGCTCGTCGCCCCGGCCTCGCTGGTGAATGTCACTGACACGGCGGTGGCGGTGCCGCTCGTAACCATGGGCGGCCGTGGCAGTTCCACGGGCTCCTCGCCGCTGGGTGGAAATCGGTCAAACCGCATCACCCACTGCGTATGCACGAGCGTCCGGTCTAGGTACTGCTCGCACCACTCGCGGGCCGCCGTTATGAGCGTGCCGATGTATGTGTCGTCGTCGCTCGTATCCACCCGCAGGTGGGCCTTGGCCTCGGCTACGGTGACGGGTTCAACGGCCGGCGGCGTCTGGCGAGTCAGGCTTCGGTACTGCACGGCGTCCTCGTCTCCTCGGCGTGGCGTCAGCGGTTTCGGCGTCGTGCTCGATGGCGG
>Ga0208783_10001590_pt1 | contig 13338 bp, 20 predicted proteins | sample DEB19_08_DNA_2_FD_184529 | JGI IMG/M metagenome (GOLD analysis project Ga0208783, IMG submission 184529) | Aqueous microbial communities from the Delaware River and Bay under freshwater to marine salinity gradient to study organic matter... | ecosystem: Environmental > Aquatic > Marine >... | reverse complement strand
CCAAGCTCAAGTGACGTGGACGAATACGGCGACCAACGACGGATCAACTTCGGACGAGCTCGTTATGCAGTCGCTCAGCGATGATCGCGGGACTGTGTCGCTCACGGCCGTGAAAGCCATCTACATCCGCAACAAGTCCGCCACCTACAGCCTCAGTGTGACAGTGGATAACTGGACCTCTCTTGATCCAACGCTGTATCCGTTCAACCTGCTTTTGCCTCCAGGAGGCTGCTGCGTATACGCGAACCCAACGGCCACAGGGTGGACCACCACGGCCAGCAGCGCGATCAACATCATTTCACAGGGTGAAGGGCAAAGCGTCGAGTACGACATTCTGCTAGTTGGCGAGGGCTCGGCATAGCCATGGACGCCGGCAAGCTCCGCGAGCGAGTCACAGTGCAGCAGGCGTCAGAGAGCCGCAACGCTCTTGGCGAGACTGTGCAGACGTGGGGAACCTACGCCACCGTCTGGGCCAGTGTCGAAGGCATCTCGTCTCGCGAGGCTCTGTATGCTGGGCAGCAACAAATATCCATTTCGCACAGGGTGCTGATCCGATACCTGAGCGGACTGACGCAGAGCATGCGGCTTCAGTGGCGTGGCCGCACGCTGGAGATCGTCAGCCTGCTTGAGCACCGCAACCGCAGCGAGCACGAGCTGCTGTGCCAGGAGGCTGCGTAGATGGCCGTTGCTGGCGTCAATCTTTCGCTCGACGCCTCTGAGCTGCTGAAGCTCCAGGCTTCGCTCGGCAAAGCGTTTGACAACAAAGGGCTTTCCGACATCCTCGGCGATGCTTTGGAAAAAGCGTTGTTTCCGGCACAGCTGCGGCTGCGCGAGAACACGCCTGCCGGGCCAACCGGCAACCTCAAGAGGGCGGTGAATACCAAGATCGTGCGGTACCCACGGGATGGCAATGCTGTTGGCCTGCTTGGCTACAACCGCTCCGGCAAGGCGGACTCAGCAGCAGTGGGGCAGCCTGGCACCGTGCGGCTTGGGCCTGATCGTGCATTTCACCAGTGGCTTGTTGAGTTCGGCACAAAGAAGCGGCCGATCACCACAGTTGCCACAAAACCATACCAGCGTCGCGCCCATACTCGACGCATGAAATCCGGCCTTGTCGCCCAGATCCGCGAGCACACCGTGCAAGCCGGGCAGGGTGCGATGATTGCCTCAAGCCTCGGCAGCCGTGGCCCGTTCGCCATTACCAAGGACGGCAAAGGAATCCAGACGCAGAGCGGCGGATTCTTCAAGAAGGGCAAGAAAGGCCAGACGCTTGTGATTGAGGCGATGCCGGCTGGCGGAAATGGGGAGCCACCGCTGCGTAAGACGTGGAACGAGTACCAGGGCAAAGTGGCTACGGTGCTACAGCAGGAACTCCGTATCTCGCTGGAGCGTGCGTTGGATTCGCTCACGTATAGCAGCACCGGCAGCGTGACTGGTGCCACCATCCAAGCAGGAGGCTAGCCGTGCTGAAGTCACCAGAGCAGGCAGCCGCTCGAGCACTGGCGGCCGATCCAGCCGTGGCCCTGATCCTCGGCCAGCGGATCTGGCCCGTGATCGCACCGGCATCTGCCTCGCTGCCGTTTGCCACCTGGCGTCGCACGGCTGTCACGCGATCGCAAGGGCTGTCGGGGCCGATCGGTGCAGCCACTGTGCAGTTGGCCGTTGACGTGTTCGCCACCACCTACGAAGAGGCCCGCGAGGCGGCAGACAGAATCCGCTCTGTTCTGGATGGCTGGGGTGGTGCTGTCTCAGAATACGTAAGCGTTCGGAACGTCACGCTCGACGGCGAGAGCGACGGGTTCGTGCAACTGGCAGGCGGCGATCTGCCAGCGGTGTATCAAGTTACACAGACCTATTCAATCCTCTGGCAGGAGATTTAGCAGATGGCCTTTGAAACCCCGCACGACGGCTCCGGCACTGTACTCACGTGGAAGAGCACCACCTACACCGTCACGAACGTCGTTGTTTCGGCCACCGATCCGACTGCAACCGAGGACAAGATCAACGTTTCGCACCTCGGCCAGACTGCTGGCGAGACGGCCAAGACGCTTGACCTTCCGCTGGCCGGTGCTGCGTCTGGCGACACTGGGCAAACGGTGCAGTTCGACTACATCGGCAAGACGCTCATCGCCGACAAGGAAACCGGCACCATCGCCATCACGGTTGGCGGCACTTCGCTGCTGAGCCGGGCCGGCACGGTGCAATCGTCCACGCTGACGCTGGCGACGCAGGACGCGATCCGAGGCCAGGCCACGATCCGTATTGCCCGTAGCTAGTCCGTGACGGAGGCCCGTCATGGCGACCTACGCAACGGGTATCACGGCCACGTGGAACAGCGTTGACTTCGGTGAGGTCACCGAGCTCAAGGTGACGCACGGCGGCTCGCTGCCCATGGCACGTGCCAGCACGTGGACGCTTGACGTTGGCACTATAGAGATAGCGTGCCTGACTACGGCGAACATCTCAGTGGCTAACTACGGAAAGCGGGGCACCGTCACCATCGCTGGTGGCGGCCTCGCATACTCCGGGACGGCTGTGCTTGAGAAGTTCACGCTGTCGGGCGTGGTCAACGACGTTGCCCGCTACGCGGTAACGTTACGCATCCAAGGGTGAACCATGCTCAGCGTTTCAGAACTGGCGGCACAGATTCTCGCGGCAGACGATCTGCCCGTGCTCAAGGTGACGGTGCGGGAATGGAAAGGCGCGGACGGCAAGCCGCTCGTGCTCGGCATTCGCGTGATGACCGTTGAGGAGCGTGACTCGTACGAGAAGGAGTGGATCGGAAACAAGGAGCGTGGCATCGACAACTTCCGCACGAAGTATCTGGCCCGCTGCCTGTGCCATCCCGAGAGCGGCGAGCGGCTCTTTGACGAGGCTGGCATTGAGAGCCTGGCGAAGAAGTCGGCGGCCATTGTGTCGAAGCTCTTCGACAAAGCCATGAAGCACAACAACATGACCGAGACTGACGTGGAGGAACTGGCAAAAAACTAAGCGTCCGCCACACGAGACGGTTTCTGTTTCGTCTGGCGGGCCACTTGGGAATGACGGTGCGGGAGCTGTCCCGCCGCATGGATTCGCAAGAGCTCTCGGAGTGGATCGCGTTCACGCGGTACTTCCAAGCCTTGCCTGATCCGTGGCGGCAGACGGGTCTGCTGACAAGTGCGGTGCTTGCTCCGTACTCGCCGGCTGGCAAGGCCCCCAAGGCCGAGGACTTCAACCCGATTGAGAAAGCCCCGCAGCACGAGACACAGATGAAGGCCGAGCTTCAGAAACTGCTGGCCTTCGCAAACGACTAAGCCATGGCCAACATTCTTTCACTCGCGCTGAAGGTAAACGCCGACGCCTCTGGCGTGGTGAAGAATCTGACGCCGGCCGAGCGGGCGTTGGAGAATCTGGCGAAGCAGGCTGGAAAATCAACTTCTGCGTTTGACGCTCTGGCAAAAGGCAGTCAAGCGGCGGCCGACGCTCAGGCTGCACTAAACGAAAAGTTTAATACGCTGGCCCAGCAGCTGCAGGGCGGACTCAACGCTCAGGCGTATGCCGACCAGTTTGCGGCATTGCAGGAAGAGGTTCGCAATACCGCCGACGCCTTTGCGGAAGGTACTCGAGTTACTGAAGAAATGCGGACTGCTGAAGAGCGGCACGCACAGCAACTTGCAAAGCTTGACGCATTGCTGGCAAAGAATGCGATTAGCGAAGAGACGCACACGAGGGCGGTTGCCAAGGCTGACGCAGCGTTGCTTAAGGCGTCCACCTCTGCGGACAAGTTCGCTGACGAAACAACGCGGGCTGCGGCGCAAGGGCTTAAGTTCAACGAGATCAGCGGAATCTTCGCCGCACTGCCAGGCCCGCTTGGAAACATTGCTGGACGCTTCTCTGGCCTCGCGAGTGCAGCCGAGGGGCTCGGCCGCGTGTTTAATGGCGGGCTCAACGCTGGCATCAGCACTCTGGCCTCGCAGTTCTCGTCGCTGCTCGCGCCAGCCAATATTGCCGTGGGGGCGTTTGGTGCAGCAGTTGCTGGGACTACCGCATTAGTTCGTGGGCTTGGCGACCTTGAAGGACGCATTGAGCAGCTGGGCAACGCTGCCTTGCGGCTTGGTACAGACTTCCAGACCATCCAAGTGCTCAACGAGGCTGCGTCTCGCAGCGGCGTTGCCATTGACGCCCTTACTGCTGGCATTCAGAAGCTGGCCGTGAACATCAACGAGGCCCGCAGCGGAACAGGCAAGGCCGCAGAAGCATTCCGAGAGCTCGGCATCACGCAGGAGCAACTGGCGACACTAGATCCGGCGACACTTGCCCAGGAAACAGCAGCAGCACTTCAGCGGATTGAAGATCCAGCACGCCGTGCCGCGTTGGCCACAGAGACGCTAGGCAAGGCCGGGCTCACGCTTTTGCCAGGGTTTAATGCCATTGGCGAAAGCGAGGCATCGCTCAAGCGATTTGCCGCTGCAATCAGTGACGTTGACCAGGGCCGAATCAGTTCGCTGGGCCAAGCATTTGACAACGTCAAAACGTCAATTCTGGGTCTTGGTCAAAACGTCTTGCTTCCGTTTGCTGGGGTTGTTGAAGGCGCATCGAATCTTGCTGCAGATTCTATTGGCACAGTGAGCAGGGTAGCGCAGGCGACTGGTGCGGTCCTCACTCCTGTTCTGGACACGGCCGGAAAAGGTCTAAGCGTTCTAGGCGACGGATTGGCGTACGTAAACGGAGTCTTTGATTCATTTTTCGGCAGCACTGAAAAGGCCGTAGAGAACGCCAACGAGTTCCGCGTTGAAGTCCAAGAGGACACAAAGGCACTTGAGGAACTTGCCAAGGCAATTGAATCAAGTAACGACGCACTCAACTCTGCAATCAACAAGGCCGCAGAGTTCGGGCAGGCTGGCTTTGATGCTGCCTATCAGTTCCAGCAGGCTCTCGCAGACTTGAAGGAGCAGGCAGCGGAAGATAACTACAACAGCGAGCAATACGCCAGGGCCGTTGCCAACGCCACGGCTGAGTACGAAAAGCAAATCAAGGCGATTGAGAAGGTTGCGGACGCGACCAAAAAGGCTGCAGACGAAGCGGCGAAAAAGGCTGAGGCAGACAAGAAGCGTATTGAGGAGCTTCTGAACCCAAACGATTCTGCAGCCGAGGTGCAGGCCGATATCAATCGGGCGATTGAGCAGCAGGCGGAAGCGGAGAAGCAGCTGGCCGCTGCCCGTGCTGCAGGCGACAAAGAATCAGCTGACGCAGCTGCGTCGCGTCTGGCCCAGTTGGATCAACTGCGAACCAAGCTTGAAGACCAGTCGCAAGCAATCAGCCAAGGTTTTGCGGATGGCTTCTCTGCTGCGTTCAACAACACGGCTGAAAGCATTTCTGGCCTTATTGATAAGGCTGCCCAGTTCGGCAACGCTGGTGCCGAAGCTGCAATGAGGCTGCAAGAAGGTGTGGCACTGGTTCAAGAACAAACCAGAGACGGCATTATTCTTTCTAGCGATGTCTACGAAAAAGAGATTGGCAGGCAGCGTGCCATCTTTGAGGAAAGACTCGCGCAAATTGAACAGCAAAAACAGGCTGAGCAGCAGGCAAAGGCCGCTGTGTTTCAGCTGGAGGTTGATGCAAATCAGCGGGTAAACGAGTTCATCGCCCAGCGAACGCAAGCCGAGGTTGCTGGTGCTGAGCAAGCAGCCGCTCGACGCCAGCAGGCCGCATTCAACATTGAGGCTATTGAGCAGCGAATCGCCCTTGAACGCCAGTCGCTTGAGGCGGCACGCGAGCAGAACGACATGAACGCTGCACGGGCTGCGGTGCAGAGGATTGATTTACTGAAGGACGCGCTGAGCGTTGAGCAGCAAATCGCAAACGGCCGCGAGCAGGAACTGCAAAAGCAACAGCAGTTGATTGAGAATCAGCAGCAGTTTCAGCGTCAGCAGCAGGCCGCAGTACAGGCGTACCAGCAACAGCAGCAACAGGCACAGCAAGCCTACGCCCAGGAGCAGGCCCGAATATTTGAGGAGCAGCGCAAAGCCGCTGAGGCCGAAGCCAAGCGGCAGGAAGAGCGGCTTCGCAAACTCAACACACTGGGCCAGCAGTCCGTGAGCGTGTCCGACGTGCGTACCACCGAGGGTGCAAACCTTGTCGTGGCACTGGCCGCCAACGCTCAAGACCCGGCACTAATCCAGGCACGGCTGCAGACGAAGTACCTCGAGCGTATTTCTGGCGGCATTGCCCAGGCCGCAGCTAACTACTTCAACACGCCCGTCGCCATCGTCGGCTATGCGAGGATGAACTAATGGGCATTGAGAAAGTCACAGAGCTGCCGCGTGTGTTCGAGAACGAGCTTGCCGGAAGGCCGCGAGCCGTTCGCAGTTGGGCAATCACGCTGTCGAGCGACACGCTTCAGAACAACCCAACGACGCACCTGGCGGTTCTGACGCACGCCGATATTGCTCTGAGCAACTACGGCACCGCACATCCTGAGTTTTCTTGGCTCGGTGCTCGGAAAGTCACCATCACTGAGCGGCACGATGACTCGCCGTACCACATTCTGCTGGTTGCAGAGTATGGCGTTGTCTCGGCAAACGAGCTGCTATCTCCGCTGAGCCGCTCGCCTGAATGGTCTTTTGAGTCGCAGCCGGCACAAGTGGCTGCGTTGACGTACTGGGATGGAGCAACACGCCGCCCGCTCACAAACGCTGCCGGCGATTACTTTGAAGGCTTAATGGCCGACGAGCAGATGGTGCGGGCTCGCATCAAAAAGAACCTCGCCAACTTCGCAGCCGTCACGCCGTTGATCGCCGCCACGAACAAGATCAACTCGGATCAGTACCTCGGGTGTGCCGTCAACACATGGAAATGCGCAGGCGTGAACACCGAGTTCACGACCGAGGTCTACAACAACACCACGCATTCCTACTGGGCCACGACGATTGAACTGCAGTTTCGCCAGAGCGGCTGGAATCTGTATCTGCCAAACGTCGGATGGAACTACATTGATGGCGGCCAGAAGCGACGCTCCATGGTGTTTGACTTTGAAAACGGCGAGTGGGTTGCGTCCGCCAATCCTGTTGGCCTTACGCTTCAAGGCGGCCTAAACCTCACCGGAACTCCTGTGATCCTTGAACGTCGCATCAACGAAGAAGCGTCGTTCGTGTCTCTGTTTGGATCGCCGCAAAACTGATGGCCAAGCGTGCTCGAGATCCTGTGCAGTTCACGCTTGAGTCGGCCGAGCGTATCGCCAGCGTTGTGCGCGAGGCTGAGACGGCACCGCCAGCGGCGTTCCCGCTAACGTTTGCAAAGCGGTTTGCTGAGAACGCCCCACGCCAAGTTCGTGCCGCGACGTTCTCCGGTGCGTGGCCAATTGGTTCGGCGAAGACCGTCACGTTCAAGTACGCACCAACCGCCACGGCAAGCGTCACAAACCTTTCGTGGCCTATCACCTCGTCTGGCTATACAGCAGAGAACTGCATCGTTGGCAAGGACGGAACGAACTGGTGGCTGGTTGTGCCGGTGCTTGAGGCAAGGACATCGTTTTTCGTCGCTCAAACGGCGAGCAGAACGTACTGCGACGGTGCATCAAGGCAGAATGTTGTTTCTGATGTGAGCATCAGCGCAACTCTTAATACCAACAACTGCTCAATTACGATTGGCAAGACTGTCACAACAGCGACCGTGAATGTAGTGACAACGACGGCGACGGCCATTTTCCTCTTGGATGGATATACCTCGTCGTTTCTCCGCGTGCGAGTCCCGTAATGGCGTGCATCTGCTGCGGTCCGACTGGATGCAACGGCGGTCGCATACCGCGAGAGGTGTCAGTTTCTTTTACGCTTGGCGACGAGTTATACAGTAACTACCCAGAAGGAGAATGTCCGACTAACGGGTTCCGGTCGATGATTGACGGAACCAAAGTATGCAATCTGATTTCCTACACTGGATTGATTGCTTATTACAGCAGCCAGACTCCTTCTTCGGGAATAAATCTCGATATAAGTTGGGCGTGCAACGGACTCAACTTCTTCGGTCTCAAGACTGCTGTGCTTAGTTGGACGCGATGCGGCACGCCTGATGAAACTTGCTACAGGTACACGAACTTCCAGATAGCTACGCGGGCATCTAACTGGCTTTACCCAATGCCAAACCTGCTTGGACTTACTCCGGGCTCATCGCAGTCTTTTTCGCTAAGCGTTACCGACAACAGCGTCACCGGATCGCTTGGGTACTCCGATATCTTTGTAAACTGCGGAGAGCGTCCGTTGTATACGAAAGCCTTTAAGGCCGAGATTGTTGTGCAACCTATATGGTGACGAACTGCGACTTTCACGATGACGGGGTGACGTTGGTATGCCAGCGATGCGGATACTCGATATCTCATGTTCGTCGGCCTGTGTATCGGGTGTGCAGTGCAGGAAGCGACAACGTGTGCCCGAGGTGCGGCACCGAGCTCCACGCTCTCCTTCGCGATTGGCTCGGCATTGAGCCAACACCAGACTGCCCGTGCCGTAGCATGGCAGCCAAGATGGACCGCCTCGGGCCTGATTGGTGCGAAAGCGACGAGGGCATGGCTGAGATTCTCGGCGTGATGCGAACCGAACATGAGAAGCGGCAAGCCGAGGGCACGACGATTTTGCCGTGGACGGACTTAGGGGCTCGGCAGCTCGTTCTGCTTGCCTGCCGCAGGGCACGTGCCAAGGCGGCTGGTTGACGCCCCTGCCATAGTCGGGCGAAAGGAGTCTGCCCGTGGCCGGCGATCACGTTTTCACGTTGAACGGTGACGAGCGGTGGCTTGTCCGCTTCACCGATCTCAAGGGCCAGGCGTACGGCTACACGTTCTCGCAGAAGTCAAAGCGGCCACGCATTCTGATTCACGACGGGCTTCGAGGCCGGCACCGGCTCACGATCATCGTGCACGAGCTGCTCCACGCTCTGTACCCAACAGCCAGCGAGGAGCACACCGAGCAGGCCGGAAAGGACATCGCCAAGGTGCTCTACAGCCTCGGATACCGGGAGGTGCAGGATGGCGGGGGCTGACGCAATCACAGAGATGGCCCGCCGCCTATGTCGGGCACACCCAGACGCACCGTCACGCACGTTGGCTCGACGCCTAGTCAGAGAGTGCAACAACGCCATCACGTTGCGGCAGGCGACGCTGCGGATTGCTAGGCAGTTCGGCGTGCAGGGAAAGCACGCCCGGAAGAACGTGAAGGCCGTGGCACCGCGCCCCAAGCGTAAGGCTGGCGAAGTGATCGCCATACCCAAGAGCATGGCCGAGGCGTGGACGCCGCACGTCATGAAGGTGCTAGGGCCGGTGGGAATCATCAGTGACGTGCATGTGCCGTATCACTCTGAGATTGCCGTGGCCGCTGCCATCGGGTTTCTAAAGGAGCAGAACCTCTCGGGCCTTCTGTTGAATGGAGACATTGCCGACTTCTATGCCATCAGTCGCTACATGAAGGATCCGACGCAGCGAGACTTCAAAGGCGAGCTCGAGGCGGTGCGTGCGTTCGTGGCCTACGTGCGGCAGGAGTTTCCCGGCATCCCGATCGCCTACAAGCTCGGCAATCACGAAGAGCGTTGGACGCACTGGCTGTGGCAGCACGCCGCAGAGATCAGCGACGATCCGCGCATGAGCCTCGGGGCATGGCTGGATTTCGACAAACACAACATCACGCTGGTTGAGGATCAACGGCCCGTCATGCTCGGGAAGTTGCCGGTGTTTCACGGCCACGAGTTGCCACGCGGCATGGCCGCACCCGTGAACGTGGCCCGAGGCGTGTGGATGCGAATGAAGGGCACAGGGCTCGTCGGACACCATCACCGCACCAGCAATCACGCTGAGAGCGATTGGCGGCACACCGAAACGGCCAACTGGTCTGTCGGCTGCCTGTGCGATTTGACGCCCGAGTATTCACGGGTGAACGCTTGGAACTGGGGCTTTGCCGTCTGCACCGTTCACGAGCGTGGTGCGTTCGACGTGCATAACTATCGAGTCATGGGTGACGGCACGGTGCGATCGGCTTGACGCAAGAAATACGCTGGCGGTTTTCTTACCGAAAGGAAGCCCATGAGCCCATCGATAGCTGAAGCCAACGACGCACTCCGCACCGCAGTCCAGCAACGCCGCGAGGCCCAGGCCGCCGGCAAGCCGCATGAGGCGTGGTACGGCGAGCCCGACAGGCACATCGCAGCGGACATCGCCCACGACGCCACACGTCTGACCGACGAGGATCTGCAGCAGCAGATTGATGACCACCACCTGCACCGGGCCGGGCTCACGCAGGACGAGCTCGACGATGCCCTGGAGCGGCTGGCCGGCGACGGCATCATGCACGTGCAGCGGCCGGGTTCGCTGCCGTTTCTTGAGTTGCTCGAGGAACTGCGGACGCTCCACCTGAGCAAGTCGCAGGACTACGGCAGCGAGTCGGACCCGCTCGCCAACATCCGCCAAGGTGCCGAGTTCGTGGGCATCGAGCCATGGCGAGCGTGCATGGTTCGCATCGCAGATAAGGTGCAGCGGCTGAAGACGTACTGCCGCACCGGCCGGCTCGTCCACGAAGGCGTGCGCGACACGCTGCTGGATCTCGCGGCGTATAGCCTGCTGGGCATCGTGCTGTTCGATGAGGGCGGCCGTGGCTGAGCCGCTCACGAACGACGATCTCGTCACGATGGAGCAGGCCGCCCGCCGGTTCAGCGGGGCGTACACAGGAACGAGCGGCACGCTGGCCGGCTACGTGATTCTGCTGCTCAAGGAACTGCGGCGGCTGCAGGCCGAGCTGCAGCTGATGGCGGTGGCGAAGGCGATGAAAGAAAATCTGCCTCGTTGTTCTTACGAGGACTGATCCGGGCCGGGCTTGAGCGGCGGCGTGTTCACCCTTTCCACGCCGTCGCTCGCCCGTGCCGGATTACGCCGCCGGTCTATCGCCGCCGCTTGGCGGTGCCGGCTCGCTCAAGTCGAGCGGCGGTAGGTAGTCCAACGCCGACTGCTGGCCCGTGATGTTCGTGTCTAGGTAGTGATCACGGGTTGTCTTTGGGTTGGCGTGCCCCAGGTGGTCCGTGGCATCACCGCCCCCGGCCTTCACGTAGGAGCCAGACGCCTTGCGGATGGCGTGGAATCCTCGAGGTTTCACGCCGGCCCGGCGGCAGATGATCCTGAACGTCTGAAACAGGCTGCCCAGCTGCCGGTTGTCGAGCCACGGCCAGACGAGCCCGGCATCGGCCCCACGATACAGCCGCAGCTGCTGGGCGAGGCTGGGTGCGATCTGCCGCTGGATCGTCTCGACGCCGCCCTTGCGGTTCTCGCCCAGAAACGTCATCCGGCAGGCGTCCAGATCGGCCTCGGACCACCGGATCCGCAGGTGGCTGCCGATACGCTCGCCCGTGTACCACAGGGACTGCACCAGCGTCATCCAGAACCATGGGGCCGGGACGCCACCGATTGAGCCCTGGCAGACCCGAGCCGCCCGGATGATCGAAGACACCTCTTCCACCGTGTAGCCTCGTGGCGGCCTCGTGGGGACTCTCAGGCGTGGCAGATCAGGGAACTCGGCGGCAATCCGTTTCCGGGCGGCGAAATTCCACAAAGCCGACAGGTGGGCCTTGTCTTTGGCCACGCTGGCCGGCGAGCAAATTTTGCCACGGTGCGGCGTGACGGCACGCCACCGCAGGAACTTGGCAATCGTCAGATCGTCAAAATCCGCAACCGTCGGCTCTCGCTCAAGGAAATCCCTGAGCCTGTCGATGCTGTGTCCAAACAACACCACGCTCCTAGCCGACAGGTTGTGGAGCGGTGCGTATCTCTCAATCAAAAGTTCTCGAATCGTCATGGCTAGTGCCTCCCTTTTTGGTGTAGTGGGCACGAGTGTACATGCGTTCACCAGCAGCCTTCAACTAGGACTGAAGTTTTTGTCCACGTGGACAGCAAACTTCGTCCCATGCCCTCCGCTGCTAATGTGCCCCTACACCGGCATTTTCGCCGGTTAGGGGACTGCTAGTTTCGGGTTGCCGTTTGGCGGCCCCGCTAGCGGTCTAGGCAAGGTGGACAGTTTGACTCGCCTATCTGCGGCGTTAGTATTGGGGCATGGTCGTGGCACTACCCGAAGGCAAAAAACTGATCTCGACGGCTGACGCCGCCAAGCTGCTCGGCTGCACCATGGGCCGGATCCGCCAGCTGGGCGTGGCTGGCCCCAAGAAGGGCGGCCTGACCCGCTACTGGGCCGCCCCGACCGCCCTGGTGTTCGATGAGGCCGAGGTGGCCAAACTGGCCGCCAAGCGTGCCAAGGCCAAAAAGGCCACCGGCCGCCCTCGAGGCGGGTTCAAGGCGAACTAGCCCCCTTACCCGGCCAAAAACAGGCCCGGAAAAATCTTTTCTCTCACCCGTTGACAGTTCTAACGCCGACGCTAGTATAGGGACGTGCGAGCGAATGAGACTCGCAGCCGCTAACTGGGAGACGAGACGATGAAGACTTTCAAGCTGATCGACGCCAGAGGATTCACGACTAAGTTCACTGTGCACGCTAGCGGCAACGTTTCGATTGAAGATTTCGACCGCGACGGCAACTCAATGGGCTGGCCGTTTACGACAGACACCAACGGCGGACGGGTGGAATACCGAAAGTGCGTTGAGAAGTTTGGAATGAAGCCCGCCTGACCAAACAAACGGTGTGGCCACCCGGCCTGCCGCAAGCTGCGAAACGGGTGGCAGTCGCACACAGGATTCTCTGGCCAAGGAGGGCCACGCAATGCAACGCCGATGGAACGCCGCACTACAGTCGCTGGTTCTGGTCCGCATCGGCCAGGAGCTTGGCACCGACTCGCCGGCCGCTCGAGCTCTGCACGATTTGCTGGAGCTGCTGGCCAGCGTGGCAGGAGCCCTCACCCGTTGACAGTTCTAACGCCGCCGCTATGCTGCTGCCACGTTTCTAACGCCGACGCTATAGCCGCATGGTGTACGAAAGAATCAGTCCCACAAACGCCGTTTTTCCCGAGCGCCACGCACCAAAATCCGATTTGACGAGTTAGTGAACGCACGTATAGTTGCCCCACCAACCGAAGGAGAGAGCCCCAATGATCGTGAATCCAAGCAGCCCGCACGAAAACGAGTACCTGGCCGCCATCGCCGGCCTTGGCGAGCAGACGCATAGCCCCGTGCCGAGCCGCACCTACGCCATTGGCGACTTCGTCAGCGGCGTGACCGCCGGAAAGCGGTGGAGCGGCCGCATCTGGAACGTCGATGGCGACCGGCTCTCCATCGAGATCGACGGCGGCTGGCTGGCCGTGAGCTCGAAGGACGTGACGCACTAGGCCCAAAAACACCGGGGGATTTGGCACAGGTATTGCCCCCCCCCCCCCCCCCCCCCC